>CEUY01034242.1_pt1 | contig 29232 bp, 21 predicted proteins | sample 361481 | NCBI WGS metagenome assembly CEUY01 (sample SAMEA2622737, study PRJEB7988) | marine metagenome | isolation source: saline water (ENVO:00002010), including | reverse complement strand
ATATATAAGAATAGTAATAAAAGTAAAGAATTAATTAATTCTTCTATATATTTGAATAGTTTAAACTTTTTTGGATTATAATGAAATAAATTCTTTTACTTTTCTTTCATTAAATGGCCAACTAAGAAATTTATTATCAAATAAAAGTACTGGTATCTTGTCCCAGTACTTATCATGGATTTTTCTTGTAGAATAAATATCCTTCTCTACTAAGACTACATCCTTAAAATCTATAGAATCTATAATATGTTTTGCCTCTATACATAGCGGACAATCAGAACCTGTAATTAGAGTTATTTCTTTCAAGCTACAGCACCTGCGTTTTTTAAGTTATTTACATCTTCTTCAGATAAGCCAATAGACTTGAGAACTTCATCCGTATGCTCTCCTACTATAGATGGAGAGGATGCTACTTTTGCTTCAGTTCTAGAAAATCTTGGGGCTGGTGCAGGTTGAGTAACACCTTCCAGCTCTATAAATGTTTTTCTTTCCTTGTTGTGAGGATGATCTGGAGCTTCAGACATATCTAATACAGGAGCAAAACAAACGTCTGTACCTTCCATCAACTCACACCATTCATCTCTTGTTTTTGTTACAAATACTTCTTTAATTCTTTCTTTTTGTTCAGGCCAATTATCTCTGGACATCTGTTCTTTAAAAATCTTCTCATCCAGTTCTGCTATTTGACAAAGCAATGCATAAAACTGGGGTTCTATAGATCCAATAGAAATACACTTACCATCTTTACATTCATAGGTGTCATAAAAATGAGAACCTCCATCCAGGAGGTTGCTACCCATAGTATTTTTCCACATACCTGAAGATTGCATCGTATAAATCATAGTCATCAGTAACGCTGAACCATCTGTCATAGCAGCATCTACTACTTGTCCTTTTTGAGAGTGCCTTGATTCCAGAAGTGCTGCTACCAGACCCAATGCTAATAACATGCCGCCACCTCCAAAATCTCCTATTAAATTCAATGGGGGTACTGGAGGAGAGCCCGGTCTCCCTATAGCGGCTAAGGCCCCTGATAGAGAAATATAATTAATGTCATGTCCTGCAGCAGAAGCTAGGGGACCATCCTGTCCCCAACCAGTCATTCTTCCAAAAACTATTTTTTTATTCCTTTCTAAACAAACATCAGGGCCCAATCCCAATCTTTCCATTACTCCTGGTCTAAAACCTTCAAAAATTGCATCTGCTTTTTCAACAAGCTTCAGTACCACCTCAACCCCCTCCTCTGATTTTAAATCTACTGCTATAGACTTCTTCCCTCTGTTAGATGCATCTTTCTTAGATCCTGTGCCTATTGCAGAAGCCCTATCAACTCTAATAATTTCTGCACCTAAATCAGCCAACACCATTCCACAGAAAGGGCCAGGACCTATACCTGCCATTTCTACTATTGTTAAACCCTTTAATGGTCCCATGTTTTCTCCTTAAGTATTTTCTTCTCCTAAAGGCTTAAAAGTTATAAGCAATTGAGGAAGTAAAGTTAACGCTCCTAATAGTGCCATGAACATAGCCAGTGACACAAATAAACCGAAATAGACCGTTGGATTAAAATTTGATGAAATTAAAACCAGAAATCCTATTATTATTGTTGAGGAAGTGTAGAACATAGCTCTGCCGATAGTGTTATGACTGTTCTTCATTGATTGTTCGTAGCTTGAGGTCTTACTAAATTCTATTTTAAAACGGTGTATATAATGAATGGTGTTATCTACTGCCATCCCCACACTTATAGCAGCTACAGTGATCGTCATAATATCCAAAGGAACTTTCATTAGCCCCATTGTCCCAAGCACTACACTAGCAGCTAATAAATTAGGAATAATTCCAATTAGTGCAAGATAAACTGACCTAAATAAAAATATAAACATAACTGTGATTACTAAGAAAACAATTCCTAGGGTTCCTATTTGTGAACTAAATAGGCTTTGTAGCATGTTGTTATAAAGAACAGCTAAACCCGTTAACCTGTACTCGTCTTTAGTAAAACCAAAATCATTCTCTAATGTATCTCTAATTTCATTTAATAATTCATTTCGCTTAAGGGTCTTGCTGGTCTCTAAAACTCTGGAAGATATTCTTACTTGATTTTCATCTTCGCTAATATAAGAACTTAGAAGAGTCTCTTTTATATCTTCTGGCAAAAGGTTTTTGACCAGGGCAAGATCTAGTTCTGAAATGGGCTGCCCATCTTTTAATTCTTCAGCAACCTTAATGCCGCTCGCAACAGAAAGAACCTTACCTACTTCAGGCAAGGAATCTAAATAATCATGTACTGCTTCTAACTCTTTAATTTGAATAGTATTCCACCAGTATCCATCTGTATAATTTTCTTCGTCATCAAAATCATCAAAATCATCTTCCCATTCATTCTCTTCAAAATAACTAGAAGGTGCTTCTAGAACAATATCTAAAGGAGCAGTACCTCCAAGTTTAAGATCTAATAATTCCATTCCTTGGTAGATCTCTGTGGACTCCTTGAAGTAATCTATAAATCTATTTTCTACAGTAAGCTTACTTATGCCTACTAGAGAAGTTAGAAATAAAGCTAGACTTACAGTTAATACAATAATTCTATTATTAAAACTAAAAGATGCTAATTGTAAGGTTAAGCCTTTACTAAAATCCTTATCTGTATCTGAAGAGAATTTTCTCAATAATGACATTACTGAAGGCAGGGCAGTAAAAGTAAAAGTAAAAGCTATTAGAATTCCAATAACCATCATTTTTCCAAAATCAATTACTGGTTTGATATCACTTACTGAAAGAGATGCGAAAGCAACCATGGTAGTCAATGCCGTATAGATACAAGGCTTAAACATCTCTTGAAAAGTTAAGGAAACAAGGTCTTGTTGATTTAAAGACCTATCTCGTGAAGCTATTTCTTGATACCTCACAATGATATGAATGGATAATGAAATGGAAATGATTAGAAGTAGAGCAATGAAATTAGATGATACTACTGTTACTCTCCAATCGAGCAGGCCTAATAGGCCTAAAACAAAAAAACCTACCATTCCGCTACATATAAGAGGAAGTGCTACCCATCTTGTCCTTCTAAAAACTACACTCAAAGTAAATATGAAGACCAACAAAACTCCTATTCCAAAAAAGTTAAGATCGCTTTGTACAAAGCTCATCATATCTGAAGCTATCATGGCAGTTCCACCAAGATAGAAAGTGCCTTGGGTTGAAAAAATACTGAGTATTTTACGAATATCTTTCACAAGCTTATCCCTATTGAGAGATTCTTTATTATTTAAATAGCCAATTAAATTATTGATTTCTTCAATCTGATTTTGGATTTCAAGGTTATCTTTTTCTATAGCTTCCTGTCTCAGCTTATAACGCTGCTGGATAGCCTTATCATATTCTTCATTCTCTATCAGATTAACTTGTAGTGCTGTTGTTCTTCCATCCTTGCTAACTAAAAGCTCTGTATACAAGGGACTGTCTTTAAATTCTTCTTCTGCTAATTTAAGATCAACGCCCTCATCCTCAAGTGTTCTTAAATTATCTGCTAATTCACTTATAGGCATCTTGGGGCTAAAGAGTAAAGGTGCATCTAGATAGCTAAGAACACTATCCACCCCTTTAAGATCCTCTAATTTATTTGAAACCTCTCTTACTGTCTTTAAACTTATTTCACTAAATAAAGGTTCTTTAGGAGTGAAAAGAACAATTAAAAAGTCTCCAGTAGAGTATTCATCACTAACCTCTCGGTAATATTTAAGATCTAAATCATCTTCCAGAACTAAAGAATCAGAGGATGCATCCAACTTAAATTTATGTATATTTAAGCCCGCAAGAAAGAGAAACAAGAAAATAATAGATAAAATTACTTTAGGTTTAGAAGAAATTTGAAATGATAAATTTTTAAGTAAGTTATTAGTCACTGCTTAGCTCTATTTCCTTGGAGATTGACCCATGTGCTTTAAACCCTTCGATTCAGCTAATTCTATTTGTTTTTGTCTCTGAGCAAACCTTGCTTTATCTTTGTCAGAAGACTGGTCATAGCAATGAGGGCATGAAACGCCCTTCTTATATTTATCTGAACTCATATCCTGTTGTGAAATTGGTCTTCTGCATCCATGGCATTGTTCAAAGTTGCCTTCTTCTAAATCAGGGTTTACAGATACTCTTTCATCAAAAACGAAACATTCCCCTTCCCAAAGGCTATCATCATTTTTGGTCTTATCTAGATAATTTAAAACACCACCTTTAAGTTGATAAACTTCCTCAAATCCTTCGCTCATAAAAAAAGAAGATGCTATTTCACACCTAATTCCCCCTGTACAAAACATAGCTATTTTTTTATTCTTAAATGATTCTTTATTTCTTTTAATGTATTCCGGTAGATCAGTAAAATGCTTTGTTTCAGGTATCAAAGAATTCTTAAAAGTTCCAATCCGGGTTTCATATTCATTTCTAACATCTAATACTATTGTTTTTGGATCTTCCAAATAATTATTCCATTCATCAGGATTAACTTCCTTTCCTTTCAAACTAAAAATATCAAAATGACCTTCAAGAGGTAGTAATTTATCTTTAACCTTAACCTTTAGTCTCTTAAAAGGGGCTTTAAAGGATTCAGACCAAGTAGGTTGTAGATTGCTAATATTAAATACTTGGTCTAATAAAGTTAAAATCATTTCTAGACCTTCTCTTTTACCTGCCAAAGTTGCATTTATTCCTTGGGGGGTTGCAAAAAAGGTACCAGATAATTTTTTCTTATAAGCCACTCTTTCAACTTCTCTTTTGAGTTTATTTACATTCTTTATTGAGACTACCTTATAAAAGGTAACAATTGTTATTGAGCTCATTTACTTTAATCTTGAGATTCTTGAGCGCTTCCACCCTCACATTCCGGTGAAGGATTAGTTGACTCGTTTCTTTCCTGCCATTCATCTGCAGTGAAAGTATGTAAGGTAATTGCATGAATTGGTCCTGCAAGTTCCTCTCCTATTAACTTGTATATAGCTTGATGACGCTTTACAAGATTTAGATCTTCAAATACTTTTGATACAGCAACAATCCTGATATGGGACTCCGCACCTGGTTCTACATTATGCATAAAGCTTTCATTAATCACTTCCAGATGAGAAGGATCCAAACTCTCTTTTAAGACTGATTCTATTTTTGCACAAGCTGACATTTATAAGATTATCTTTAAAAGGTTAATTTTAGTTACTTTCTAGATTAAGTAAAAATTTTTTAAGTCTTAGTCCTCCCCCAAACCCCCCAAGCCCTGAAGAGGAGATAACTCTATGACAGGGAATTACTATAGGAATCTTGTTTGCTCCACAAGTACTACCTACAGCCCTATAGGCTCTAGGATGGCCAGCTTTTTCAGCTAAATCTTTATAAGTTAAGACTTTGCCATATTTTATATTTATCATTTCTTTATAGACTTCTTTTTGAAAATTAGTTCCCTCTAGGTGAATTTTAATTGAAAAGGTTCTTCTTTTTTTTAAAAAATACTGATTTAATTGTTTGATCTCTACCTTAAACCTATCTTCTTTTGATTTTCCTCTACGAGATAACCCTTTCAGCCCATTTAAACTTAATTCTAATAAATTAGTATCATCACCTAATAATCCCAGTTCGCCTATTGGAGTTTTAAGATCAGTTTCATATATCAACCTAATCACCTTTCCAGATTTTTGTGTCTGGATTAGCTACATTTTCTTCATGTTCGCTTCTGCTTAAGGAGTATCCTTGGACCATAAGTAAAGCTGCACTAAAAGAAATTATACAAATTGGAACATACCAAATTGCCAAGTCTGCCAGAATTTGGTCTGGAACTATTCCATTATAAGTTTCTCGAATTACAGAGGATTCAGGGAAAGAAATAATAGTCAACACTACTCCTGCAAAAGTAAGACCAAAACCACTTACTGCTTTATCTGCAAAGCTTCTTGCAGAGAAGAGAACCCCCTCTTCTCTTCTTCCTGTTTTAAGCTGTATATCTTCTACTAAGTCCATCAACATAGAACTTAGGGTCGAAAAAACAATAATCCCAGCAGCTACATTTATAACCACATGAATACACAAAAAGGTTAGTAACATAGAAGTTGGGTTTTCTTCATTTGTATTTGCAGGCAAAATTGATGTTCCATAAGTTAAATCTATATAACGCAGAGCAAAAGGAAGAGCGGCAAAGATTATCTGAAAGGCCCATACTGACATCACGGTCTGTTTCTTTCCAAACCTGTCAGACAATACAGGTGCTAAAAACATAGCAATGACAGGAGATAAATATATACATAAACCTCTAGTTAACATTTCATCAGAATCTAATTCCCAAAAATAACTATCAAAATAAACTGCAAAAGCAGCCTCTATGCCTCCTGCTATCGCCACCAGCAGTCCAGAAGCAAAAAGAAACTTATAAGATCTGTTACTTAGTAAAGTTTCGTATAGTTCCCTAAAAACTTTTCTTAAGGTGATCCTTCTTTGCGGAGGTTCTATTAAATCTGGAATATGCTTATGTGTTCCTACAGCAGTTACAATAATTCCTATAAAAATTAATATAGCAGCAACAAGACCATATTCAGACCAGGCCTCTGGATTGTACCTTCCATCTGTGTATTCACTGGTTACATTTCTTGGTCCAAACCAAAACCAAACTAAATTGTATGTGGTTAAGCCACCAAACCATCCGAAGAAATATCGATAAGCCATTAAAGATGTTCTATCTACATAATTATCAGTAAGCTCTGGGCCTAATGAAACAGAAGGAATCTCGTAAAAGGTTATAAAAACTCTAATGATGATGGCACAGATTAGAAGATAGGAAAAAAGCTGCCAATCTGAAAGACTTTCTGGTGGCGTCCACAGAAAGAAATAAGTAATTGCAACAGGTAAAGCTGCAGCATACATAAATGGATGTCTTCTTCCCCACCTAGATCTAAGTCTATCTGAATAGTAACCTACAAGAGGATCGGTAATGGCATCAGCTATTAAAACTAGATTTAATGCTAGACCTGTCATCCATGCCGGAAGACCTAAAACAGAGCTATAAACAAAAAGAACAAAATAGCTAAATCCATTATTCTTTATACCAAAAGAAATTGAACCAAAGCCATAGAAAAATTTAGTAGACGTGGAGAGTTTAATTTTTTTGTTTGAGTCTTCCATGAATTCCTTCAATCCCCTTCATAAGATCATTACCATATATTAATATGTAACAAATGCCAAAAAGTAAGTATCGCAAAATCTCTAGTATCTCTGGAGAAAGTCTTAAGTTTAAAAATCCTTATAAATTACCCAAAAGATTTATAACAAAAATAAAAAAAATCTTACCTAAAGTGCCTATTGAATTTATTTCTGACCTAGAAAATGCAATAACAACTTATAAATTTGAAGAAGCTGTTTTCCGAAGAGCGCCAAGTTATACCGACATTAGAATACAGTTAGATGAAATAGCTCTTCAAACAGAAATGCTCTCAGAAAATTTAAGTAAATTATTTCCAGGTGCAAGATCTTTCCTGTTACAAAACCATATTTCCAATAATCTTGATTATAAATACTTATCTGATTTAACTAAGAGTTTAAAAACACTTAGAGATGCATCTGAAAGTACAGTCAATAACCTGAAAGGTAAAAAGGGAAGGCCCACAAATGCTTTTGGCTTCCTTTTAATAGCCCAGATAGCTAGAGCATGTATAAAAAACACTGAGGTAACACCTTCACAAACAAATGAAGTATTCATAGAGTTAATAAGAATTATAGGCGAAGCTATTGGTGTAAATGACTTAATTAATCTTATAGATGAATCTCTAAAACAAATTAATCAAAACTCATAGATAATCAATATAGATGGGTGATGACCAAGCCCTTTCTTCTATTAAAGACAAACAATCATCTTCTTTAGCCGTTCGGTTATCTCCGTAACATATATTTACTTTTTCGCACTCCCCTTCTTCATTATATTGACATCTAATATTCTTAGCATTAACAGATGGTGAAGGTTCTTGGATAGCCCTTACATAAAAAGAAACATCTCGTTTATCTATAGAAAAACTTTCATCTTCAAAACTTATCTCACATCCATTTTGATCTATAGGACATTCAAATATTTTCCACGGATCTTGTATAAGGTCTTCGACCTTCTCATTTGGAGAAACTTGTGGAGAAACCTTAATCACTTCAATTCTACTTATAACTTTCCTTTCATCGGAAGGGTTATAGCATTCATTTTTACAGATTCTACTTAGATCTGCATCGCTAACCTTAGATTCACTATAATCTGGGCAACCAGGTTTTTGTTTTAAAGCACCAACAGCTTTTACATAAAATTTAGGATTTTCTTGAGTAGAGATATCCCCTCCCATTGGGATTATTTCATTTCCATTCTCTAAGTTAAACCAAAGTAGAATTCTATCCCCACTAGTTCCATAAGTTTCTTTTCTTTTCATTGAATCCCAAATTGATAACCTGTCTCTGCCATACGAGTGAACTGCTGCTAGTCCTCCAGTAGTAAAGAAAGAGGCCTGTCTTTCTACTTCAAAAGCTCGAAAACCCATATCAATCAACCCCTCTCTTCCGCCCATATCTCTAGATTTTGATATTGGCTCATCTTTTGGGTATAAAGAGTCAGCTACCATCTGAGATGATGGTCCATTTGCTTCCGTAGTTACAAATCTGTCTATTTCTTTATAGCCAGTTCCAGGACGAGATCTGTGATTATCGCTTGAAGCTATGAAACCAAACTTAAACCGCTTAGGGTCTTCTTGATCAAAATTTGATATGGAAAGAGCATATTGTCCTGATCCAGCAGGACGATAATTAAAAGAAGGTAAGAAACAATCCTTACACTGTCCTGAATCAAGCCAATCTTCTATGTCAGTTCCAGGAATACTTAAGTATCCTGATGAACCAAGAGATAAATAATCTTTTCTTGCTTGGACCTCTCTTCTTTTACATTCAGATTCTGCAGTTCCTTCCTTTAAGCACCTTTCCAAAATTATTTCTCCAGCTCGCCAACAACTTGGTAAATAATCTTTCGAAGGACTAGGACAAGACATAGACCCGTCTAAATCTATTTTAGCTGCTCTCCAAGGTCTATATTCTTCAGAATTACCATGGCCCGACATTACCTCAAATAGAATTTGTACTTCTTCATCATGAAAACCTTCTTCTAATTGCTTATCAAGGCTAGATAAAGGAGGTGTATAAAATCCCCAAGTATTTCCATGAGGAATCACAATGGAAGGGTAATTTAGTTCCCTTAGCTTTAGAAAGAGATCTTGAGGGGTATTTGCATACTCATAGCAATCTTCTGGTAAAAGAGATGAATTTACTCCTTCCTCACAATAAGGGGTGGTGCCCATCTCGTCTGCAAAGCTTAGAAAATTAAAATATCTATGACGGTTTTTAAAATCAAAAAAAGCTAGAGGCATAAATTGCCTAGCTGCTCCAGCAATGCTTCCTCGCATACCGTTAGTCGCTACTCCTCCTGCCCCTATTGGTCTTAACGGGACATCACCTTCTTCGATATCTAAAAACATAACGTTCTTATGGCCATAATGGTCCTCTGCATATTGACCTACTTGGGTCCACTCAAATCCTAAAAAAGTTACAATATCTGGATCATTTCTATTTGTAGGAGCATTGCATTGTCTTACAGACTCTTTTATTTCTTTCCATTTCCTTGGTGTTGAAGCTTCGGCATGGTCTGTGGTTACCCAGAAATCTAAGGCAGAACAAAATCTAGCATAATCACATGCATCTGAAATTGGATGAGGTCCCTCACCATTTAAAATAGGTAAGCTCCACAAAAAGGCGTCAGTGGAATAAGTTGAATGAACATGAGTATCTCCGAAGAGAATCTGCTTAGCATTAGGGTTTACTTTGGTTTGTGCTCTTTTCTTTTCTTCAAGTAGCCTCTCAGGATAAGAATCAGTTATTATCTGGCCCTTACCTTCAAGCTCTCCATACCAATTAAAATTAACTCCTAACGCATAAACACCTATGGTAATAAATCCACCTACTAAAGTTATTCCTAAGAACTTAAATATTAATCTTATCTTCACTTTTTATTTTTTTGCTTTATTTGCTTTCTTTATAAATTCTTCTTTAAAGCTATCTATTTTATCTCCCTGGAGAATTTTTGTTAATTCAATATCTGTAGTTTCAAAAGCGTTAGAATGAGGCTTACCCCAAAGAGGAATTCCTGCTCTTTTAAAAAATGGAATAAGAGCAATACCGGCAATAAAACCTCCAATATGGGCTAAATAAGCCACACCTCCGTCACTAGCTGAGGAGAAATCAGCTGAAAAAAACTGACTTATTATCCAAAAACTTAGAACTATAGAAGCTGGTACTCTGATTACGCTGATAAAGAAGAAGATAACTAAAAGAACATTTATATTTGCTTTGGGGTGAAGTAACAAATAAGCCCCTAATACTCCAGCAATAGCTCCACTTGCTCCTATCATTGGTATCTCTGAAGTAGGATCTATATAAGCCTGAGTATAAGCTGCTACTACACCAGACAAGATATAGAAGACGATAAATTTACCTCTACCCATCGAGTCTTCTATGTTGTCTCCATAAATCCAAAGAAAAACCATATTTCCAATGAGATGCATCCACCCGCCGTGCATAAACATAGAAGTAAGAATAGTTAAACCCGATGGAAGATATCCCTCCTTTGATCCTAGGAGAGAAGCAGGTATAACTCCAAAATTATAAACCGAAGATTCAAAGAGGTTTGGAGGTAAGGTTATTTGCCACAAAAAAATAAAGCAGCACATACCAATTATGCAATAAGTTACATAAGGACGGCTTGATGTGGGGTTGTCATCAGAAAATGGGAAAAAAAACATTATTCTTCTACGTAACCCAGATCAGAAACATGGGTATTGTGTTTAGATCTATCTATATCATAAAAGAGGACAAGCAATGTAGAGATGAATGGCAGTGTTATCCCAATAATTAAATGGATAATAGCAAAGTTATTAATAATGTCTCCTCCATAGAAGTCTGCTCTAGTTGCTTCTGGATTATCAAACCCAGCATAGCTTATTATCAATCCACTTAGAATAACTCCTCCAGCCCCTACTAATTTATGAACGAAAGCGTTTATTGTTCCCAACAAGCCCTCTTCCCTTCGGTCAGTATTTGTTTCTACCTGCTCTACTATGTCCATAGACATAGAACCAATAAAAACAAAACCCAAAGCACCAAGTGCACCCATTGCAGCACCATGTATAGCTAAAATATACCAAAGAGCATCAGATCCATTTTCAGGTATAAAGTTTGAGCCATAAAAGACATCCATTAATCTTAAAGCAACTGGCAAGGGACCTACGACAATTGTTGTTAAGAATAAACCTACTGCAATCTTTTTCTTGTTTCTTCCTTTAGCAATAAAAGGAGCAAAAAATACTAATGCAATTACAGATAGAGCAGTAATTATAGACATTGGAGCTATTACTGTTGGCTTCCATTGCCAGAAAAACTCATTGTAATAAGTTCCAACACCAGACTCTAAACCTATTAGAAGAGCATAAAAAGATCCTGATAAGAATAAAACGAACCAAGATTTATTAGATAAAGTACTAATGGCTTCTTTTACAAGTATTTTTATATTTAAAGACCTCACTGCAGGCTTATATAAGTCTGGTATATTCCTGTGAGTTCCTAAGCAACTTACTGCTGACCCTATAAAAATACCAACTCCACCCCAAAAGGCTAATGTTTGATAACCTTCTAAATCTAGGAAACTATCTAACCAAAACTCTTTTGCTAAATAATCAATACCAGCCCCTCCAAGCCAACCAAACATCATTCCGAGTGCAGCCAAAGTATTTCTTTGGTCATAGTCTTTTGATAACTCAGGAGCTAAAGCACCTCTAGGAACTTCAAACAAAGTCATACACATTCTAAGTATGATTAACCAAAAAACTAATCTTGTGTAAAGTTCAGGTTGACTTATATCTCCGGGATCACTAAGAATAAAATAATAAGCCAGAGAAAAAGGAATTATAGAAAAGTACATAAACGGATGCCTTCTGCCCCATCTAGTTTTAGTCCTATCAGACCAAATACCTATTAATGGGTCAGAAAATGCATCAAATACCAAAGCAATTGCCATTGCTGAAGCCGTTAAAATTGCATCTAATCCTAATACCTGGTTGTAGTAGATGAGAAGAAAGGTCCCTAGAAGGTTATTTTTTATTCCGACAGAGATTGAACCAAAACCATAATAAAACTGTGTAGTCTTTGTGGCTTTTTGTGCCTTTGTTCCATTAGCTGACAATTTCCCCTCCCTTGATTAATACATTGTGATAGATAAATTGAATTATACCAAGTTGTCTTTTTGTATTATTCTCTTATTAAAAGATAAAATAAGGTAATTTCGAGGAGGCATTATGGGAGTTTTAAATGGAAAGGTTGCTGTTGTAACAGGAGCAGGTAGAGGTATTGGAAGAGAGATATGTCTAAGCTTTGCAAAAGAAGGAGCGAAGGTAGTAGTAAATGACCTTGGTGGAGATAGAGATGGTACTGGTGGAGGAAATATAGCTGATGATGTTGTCAAAGAAATCAATGACTTAGGACATAATGCTACATCAAATTATGATACAGTTGCTACAGTGGAAGGAGGTCAAAATATATTTGATACTTGTTTAGAAGTTTTTGGAGGAATGGATATTTTAGTTAATAACGCAGGAATCCTAAGGGATAAAACTTTGTACAATATGGAAGAGAATGAATGGGATGGAATTATGGAAGTTCATTTAAAGGGACACTATAACTGCACGAGACCATTTGTAAGATATATTCGTGATGAAAACAGGCTAAATTGTAGGATTCTTAATATGTCATCTGTTTCTGGTCTATTTGGAAATTTTGGACAGACCAACTATGGAGCGGCTAAAGCTGGCATAGCTGGTTTTACTAGATCTCTTGCTTTGGAGGTAGCTAAATATAAGTGCACAGTGAATACTATCTCGCCTGGTGCTGCAACTAGACTGACTATAGATTTAATTGAAGCTGCAGGAAGAAAATACGATGAAAATGATTGGACTCAAGGTCCTGAACAAATAGCCCCTATAGTTACTTGGTTGTGTTCAGAAGCAGCAAATGAAGTAACTTCTCAGATAATACACTCTCAAGCTGGCATACTTGGAATAATGCAGCAACCTGCAGTAATAAAATCCTTTACTACTGATAACTTATGGACTGTGGATCAGCTAGATAAGCTTATGCCTGAATTAATAGAAGCAAAAAAACATCATGATAATGAGGTTTCTGAAAAAGGAGCACCTAAAAAGGTTTAAATTTGGCTGATTTAAAAAATAAAATAGCTTTAATTTCTGGTGGAGCTAGAGGTATTGGTGGTGCCATATCTGAAGCTATGGCCGCAGCAGGTGCCAGTGTAATCATAAGTGATCAATTGGCAGAAGAAGGAGAATCTAAAGTCAAAGGATTAATTGAAAAAGGATATCCAGCTACTTTTATTAAACATGACGTAACTATAGAATCAGAATGGAACAAGGTTATTCAGCACTGTACCAAGACTTTTGGTGGTCTTGATATTTTAGTTAATAATGCTGGGATATATTTTCCTAGTTTAATAGAGGAAACAACTTTAGAGGATTGGAGAAAGATGTTTTCTGTAAACGTCGAAGGAGTATTCTTGGGCACTAAAGTTTCTATTCCAGAAATTAAAAAGAGATCTATGAACCAAGATTCTAGTGGATCTATAATAAATTTATCTTCAGTAGCCGGCTTAGTAGGTAGTCCAAATCATGGAGCTTATACAGCTTCCAAAGGAGCAGTTAGATTATTTACAAAAAGCACTGCCTTAGAGTGTGCAAGCCTTGAATACAATATAAGAGTAAACAGCATCCATCCTGGGGTTATAGACACTAACATGGGGACACAGGTAGTAAATTCTATGATTGAACAGACAGGAACAGGGGATAACGAAGCAAGAGCTCAACTTTCTGAGCTTCATCCTCTTGCAAGATTTGGCAAACCAGAAGAAATTGCTCAAACTGCAGTTTTCTTGGCTTCAGAAGATAGTTCTTTTATAACAGGTACTGAAATAATTGTTGATGGTGGCTTAACAGCTAAATAGTTTTTAACCTAACCAAGCTGAAGCTTCAATTGGAGTTTTATCAGAAGAACCTCCTACTGATATTTTGTATTCTGCAGGCTCTATAAACCAGTTACCTTCTTTTTCATTCCAATAAGAAAGGTCCCTTTCATTTAACTCAAAAATTATCTCTTTAGACTCCCCTGCTTTTAAGTCTACTTTAGAAAATCTTTTAAGCTCCTTAGATGCCCTAATAACTTTAGAGTTTGGAACACTCACATAGCATTGGACTATTTCTTTTCCTGATATTTTTCCCGTATTAGTTACACTAAATGAGAAAGCAATAGCTGAGTCTTCTTGCTTAGGAGGGATAATTCTTAAACTTGAATATTCAAAGGTAGTATAGGAAAGACCGTATCCAAATGAGAATAAAGGTTTTATCTCTTCCTTCTCATACCAACGATACCCAACAAAAATATCTTCCAAATAATCCATCTGAAGATCTTCTCCTGGATAATGAGTAAAGGCAGGAGTATCTTCTAATCTTTTAGGAAAAGTTGTAGGAAGCTTTCCTGAAGGATTGGTTTTACCAAATAAGATATCATAAAGGGCATTACCAAATTCCTGACCTGGGAACCAACATTGTAAAATTGATTTAGCTTCTTTAAGCCAAGGCATGCTAACTGGTGAGCCCGTATTTATTACTACAACAGAGTTTGGATTTGCTTTTACCACTTGATGGATTAGAGCATCTTGTTCGCCCGGAAGCCCTAGTTCAGATCTATCATTCCCTTCAGTTTCCCAATCTGAATTTGTTCCAACAAGAATTACAACGGCATCACTATCTTTGGCTAGAGAAATAGCCTGCTCAGTTAAATCTTCTTCATCAGGGGGGAGCATTCCAATTTGCACTGCGGGGAACCTTCCTTGCCACTTGTATTCAACTTCTAAAAGATACTCTTTATCTGCTTTTAAATCTATTGAAGATCTACGGGGTGCACTACCATATGAAAAAAAAGCATCTCCAGGATCTTGAGAACTCCAATTATCTACTATCATTTTTCCATCTATCTTCAATCTTGCAGGACCTATGCTGACTAATTCAAATTCATGACTGCCTCTTATTTTTGGTTTTAATATAGATGTGAACCTTACTGAAAGTGATGGAGATTCCATCTTCATGGCTAGATCAATACCAAAACCTGTTAATGCCCAAAATCTTCCACCTCTCATAACTGAAGATTTCAGAACTTCCCCACTAAAATCTTCTCCTTTATAAAAATCAACCAGAAACCCTTGTCTTTTGCTTTTAGGGCAGCTGATCTGATCAGATTCGATTTGAGGTAAATATTTGTAAGTGTGACAACCTTTAGCATATTCAACTATTACTTTGTCTTTAAGGTTTTCTGTTAATCCTTCTAGAGGATGAACTACATAATGGGGCTTTACTGTTGCGCTACCACCACCTATAAATTGTCCTATTTTTGCATTAGGTCCAATAACAGCGATTTTTTTAATTTTTGATTCCTGAAAGGGCAAAATATTTTCATTCTTAAGGAGAACCATTGATTGACTTGCAACCTCCCTTATCAAAATTCTATCTTCTTGTAAGTTAATTGACTCTTCAGGCTTTTCATCAGGTTTATCTAATCTGCCTGTAAATTCAGCTATTCTTAATATCCTTTTTACCTTGTCATCCACTATCTCTTCTTTAACTTTTTTATCTTTAACGGCTTTAACAAGATTTTCACCCCAGGTCTTTGCTGGACCTGGCATTTCGCAATCCAATCCACCGTTAGCATTTTCTATAGTCTGCAATGCAGCTCCCCAATCACTAACAACATAACCTGGAAAATTCCATTCTTCTTTTAAGATATTGATTAAAAGCTCTTCACTAGAAGAACAATAAATATTGTTAAGTTGGTTATAAGCAGACATAACTCCTAAAGCACCACCCTGCTTAACTCCCATCTCAAATGGCAATAAATATATCTCTCGTAGAGGTCTTGGTTTTATATTAGAACTGACTGTATGTCTCTGATACTCAGTATCATTTCCTACGAAATGTTTTATACAGGCAGCTACACCTTCAGATTGAACTCCTTTAACATAAGCTACAGCGATTAGACCGGTTAAATAAGGATCTTCTGAATAACACTCAAAGTGCCTTCCACCTAAAGGATGTCTATGAATATTTATAGTAGGTCCTAACAAGACATCTGCGTCTTTTGTCTTTGCTTCTTTTCCTAAAGATTTACCTAACTCTTCAATTAACTCTGTATTCCAAGTAGATGCTAAAGCTGAACCGTTAGGGTAACAAGCAGAAGAAACTTTACTAACACCATCCCCACGAGCCCCATTAGGCCCATCAGTCATTTTTATTCTAGGGATAGATATTCTTTCTACTGCAGATGTATGCCAAGAATCAGAACCAGAAAGGATGGATACTTTCTCTTCCAGAGTCAGCTCTTTGATAAGAGAATCTATCTTATCCATTCAGATAGATGAGCTTAATAATCTCTTTTCTTGTAAATAGACTTTCTAGGTCTAGAAAAAACTTTATGAACCATGGGAATAAACTCCTCAATTGACATGTTTTCATACTCTGGATCAAAAGAGTTTTGATCATATTTTGCACAGAATTCAGCACAATCATCCCAATATTCATGATCCTTAAATTCATCTCTCATATTCTTGTCTAGACCTATGTGCTCAAAGAAATAGTAACCCTGGAAAATTCCGTGATGTTTCACAATCCAATAATTCTTATCTGATACAAAAGGTTGTAACATCGTAGCAGCTAGATCTGCATGATTTGCTGATGCGATGGTATCTCCAATGTCATGAAGTAAAGCACAAACTACATATTCTTCGTCTTTTCCATCTCTATATGCTCTTGTAGCTGTCTGAATGCTATGAGTAAACCTATCCACTGCAAAACCACCACTATCACCCTTCAAGATATTAAGATGTTCGAGTATTCTATTAGGTAATTCCTTAGCGAACTCTGATCCATGTTCAGAAATAATTGCATAATCTTCTGCTGTTCCATTCTTCATTTCAGAGAAAGTTGCTTGTTTAGACATGATAGACCTCCAATATTGTTAAATTATGACAGAAAGGATAGTGGTTTGCATTGTTAGATAAATAAAAAAAGAGGGCTAGGAAGCCCTCTTTAATTTTGACCAGGAATTTTTTACTTTCCTAGGTCTTAGGTTATTTAGTCATTGACCCCTTTTGAGATCTTACGTTCCAAGACTTTCTGTCCTGTTGCCACCAACTGACCAAAAAACCTATTATTACATCCTATAATCAAGCCCAATCTTAACAATTCTGCCAACTGGGTTATGCGTATTAGCATCATAAGCCAACTCATGAGGTGCCAATGGAGGCTCTTCATCAGTTAAATTTATTACTGATAGAGTTGTTTCCAGCTTATCTCCTAACAGGTTGAAACCTATATGAAAGTCATAGGTTAGATGATCATCAATTTGTTGATCTTGGAAATAACCTGCACCTTGCATAGTGGCTAATGAATCAAAAGTAGAAGGCAGCTCTACTCCATCTATGTATCTAGCATATAGTCTTACATAAACGCCATTATTCATTAATAAAGATGCGTAAGCATTTAACTTAAAGTCTGGCATCATACGCAGCTCAATTGGAAGCACTGTAGAACGAAGGTTATATTTGCCAGCAGCATCATAAGGATTGCCATCAGCTGTTCCAGAAACATCATACTCTATTATATGATTCATATTTCCTCCAACAGACCAGTTGCCTAAGCCACTTTCAAAGCCATACTTAACTTCTAAATCTATTCCGGAAGTATCTACATCGTCACCGTTAATCAATTCAGCAATTATTTTTGAAATATCTTGAGGGACGTTTACTGCTGGATCATAGAGTGCACCACTACCAGTTATTTTATCTGAACAGGCACAAGTAGAAGCCTCTCTGTTAAAAGGACCTTCTAATGCAAGAGAGTAATAATCTAAATTAATACTAAGCTGATCATTAGGTCTAACTATTACTCCAAATCCTATATTAGTTGATTCTTCTGGTTGTAAAGAAGAAGGAACAGGAGTTTCAATCTGAATGTATTCACCAGCTGGCTGATAAAGCTCCAAAGATACTGTAGATTGAGTTGGTATGCTAGGAACTCTAAATACCTGCTCATATGATGCTCTTACAGTAACCTTATCTGACACATCAGATATAAAAGCAAGCTTAGGTTTAGTTACTGAATCAAGACCGTAGTCTTCATGTCTAGCACCTAATGTGATAACTGAATTTTCCGTAATCGGTAAAGCAGCCTCACCAAATATTGACCAAACTCTTGTTTCTATGTAACTTGGCTGTTCTACTCCCAAGAACACAAAAGGTGAATTTTGTGGTCCATCTACTCTGTTATCTCCAGTAGGATTGTATTTACTGTCCCACCACCTATACTGATAACCCGCAGCCCAAGCAAGATTTCCTCCGCCCATTTCAATGTCTGATTCTCCAGTTAGAAGAGCTTCAGTTACAACATTTTCTACTTGGGTAATACCAGCAGAAACGCCGTTGAAATACTGCCTTACACTAGGGTGGTTAGCAAGAGCGCTTCCTGAAGTCGCACCAATAGCAGTTCCAAAAGGATTGTACCAATAACAACCTGAAGCTGTATCTCCTCGAAGAGCATCATTAGCTGCAGCCCAAGGATTAGAGCCAACTCTTGGACAGTCATGGCCTGCAAGCCCTGCCAGAGCGTCTTGAACTCTTAAATGAAGTGGATCATATGTATAACCGTCTACTGAATGATTTGTATAAGTTACAGATACATCTAAATCCATTCCGTTATCAAAAGAATGACGAATTCCTCCATTTAATCTCATAGTTTCATGAAAACGTTTACCACTTTGGGAAGGGCCTTCCACTGCTAGAGTTCTACCCCAAAAATGCAAGCCGCCTGCTGTTTGGTATTCAGCTTGCCTTGCAGCGCTGAGAGTACTTAAAAAATCCACAGCTCCTGGGTTAGCAAGAGGAACATACATAAAGTACGGTACAGCAGAAGTACACGTTAATGGATCTCCAGCACAGTAATTAGAAGATCCGGGATTAGTATGAGGAAAACTAGGTGAAGTGTTGTACCAACCTTCAAGATCAGCATAAAGAACATCCATATAGACTGAAGTTGAGTCAGTTATTTCAAAGTCAACTTGAGCATAGAACTTTTTTCTTTCCTGCTCATCAATTAAATTGAAGAATGGAGTGTAATTATATCCACATCTTCCTAAGCTAAGAGCAAAAGAGCTTGTGTACTCTGATGAATATCCACATTTTGGATCTCTATCTAAGCCACCATATAAAGTTCCTGGCCATCCTTTAGCAGGTCCAAACCCTCCTGGATTACCAAACGAAGATATACCCAAAGGCCATCCAGTAGGTGAACTATAGTCAACAAAATTTCTTTCCCAAATAGGAAGTCGGTCTCTTTTTTCATACTCTATAGCTATCATTAAATTTGCACTGCTATTTCCAGTACCCCAAATCATGGAAACGTTTTGGTCACCGTCACTTCCGTCATTATCAGAAAAGTTAGCTTTTACTTCAAAACCTTCAAATCCCCTTCTTGTAATAAAGTTAAGAACACCTGTCATTGCGTCTGATCCATAAGTTACAGCACCACCATTTTTTAGTAGTTCCATTCTTTGCATAGCAATCATAGGAAAATTACCAACATCTACAGGATAAACAGCAGATTTTGCTGACCTTACTGCTGCGGGTGCAACTCTCTTGCCATTAAGAAGAACAAGACCTCTGTCTCCTCCCATACCACGAATATTGATATTCTTCATTCCAGTAGCCACACCACTTCCTTGGAACTGATCTTGCTGGTTTAAAGTACCTGACATAGAAGGTAAATTAAGAATAACATCCATCATTGTTGGATTACCTTCCGCCTCTAATTCATCTCTACCAATTACATCAACAGGAACAGCCTGGTTCTGAGCTGTAACTTTTATTAATGAACCTGTTACTACTATTTCTTCTACTTCAGCATCGTCTGAAAAAAGAATATTCGTAAAGAAAAAAAGATTTAAAAGTGAAAAACCAAAGAAAACTTTAAATAAGTTTTGCATAACTTTCTCCCCAAAAAATTATTTAACAATTACGTTTTTATACGTATCAATAAAATAAATACTAATACACTGTTAACCGATGATCAACTTAATATAATATTCCCTACCCTTTCTAGAATCCAAAAGCAAGATATTCCTCCGACAAGGTAAGAAGAGAACCTATAAATAAACTCCGTACTTTTTAATTTATTTAGGGACCAAACTAAACCAATAAAGAAAGGTAAAACAATCAATTGACCAGCCTCAATGCCTAAATTAAAGAAAAGCATAGAATAAAACAGAGAGGATTCTGAGAAACCTATCTCTGATAAAGCACCGGCAAAACCAAATCCATGCAACAAGCCAAAGCCAAAAGCTAAAACCCATGGAGTTCTAGCATACCTCCTGCCTTCTCCTATCTCTAATGCCAAATAAATCAAAGTTAGAGCTATCAAGGCTTCTGCGCTTGATTGAGGTAATTGGACAGTCTTTGTAACTGATAAGGCTAGAGTAATGCTATGAGCCAAAGTAAAGGCAGTTATAGTTTTAATTAATGTTTTAAAACCAACAACTATAAAAATCAGCCCAAGTACAAATATAAGATGATCTATACCGCTCAATAAATGCTGGAGTCCAAGCCAAAAATAATTTGTAGGATATAAGTTAGATTCACCAGGTATTAAAAGCTTTGGATTATTAACTGAAACTAACCCTTCAAACTTACCCCCATCAGAAAACTCTATTGTTATCAGGCCATCGGTCATTCGCGTTAGTCCTTTTACAGTTATTTCCTGATTTCTCAAATCTAATTGACATAAGAGACTTGATGACTGCACCTGATACTTGCCTTCAATCTTAGGGAAAGAGCTAATAGTTTCCTTACAGTTTTCTGGGAAAACTACACTTCCAGGTTTAGTTAATACATTAGAAGGAAACCTCCAGTTGACTTGATAAGAATTCAGCTCCGTTTCATTTATTATTAATCTAGCTGGATTTAATTCATGAGCAACTGTGCTCTTTAAAGAAAAAAAGATTAAGAAGAGAGATAGAATTAATTTATTCATCGAGTTTGATAATTAAACTCGGGATTTATTTGAACTTCGTAATTTTTCTTTAATTCATTAATAAAACTTTTCATACCTTCTTGCTTTTGATCTAACAAATAATCCATTAAAACTTCTCTTTTAACTTCTTCATAATTTGGAGATTGAGCTTGAGTAACTCTAGAAACTTTAACCAAATGAGATCCGTAAATAGACTTAAAAGGACCTAGCCAAATATTAATTTCTGCTGTAATTAGGTTCTGGGAGAAACCAAGACCAAAATCTCTATCAACTTCTTTTGCAGTTTTATTTATAAAATTCTTACCTATTAAAAAAGGGTCACTGTCTGGAGCTTCATTTTTATTAGCAAGAATATCAATAGCTGCTTGAGCTCTATTGGATCCCTCCTTGTCTTTAGAGAAATAAAGATGAGTAAAGGTATACCTTGCTTCCATAAAATATTCACTCTCCCTAGAATCAAAATATTCTCTTAATTCTATTTCAGTTGGAGGATTACTCTTCTCTTCCTGTTTTAAAAATCCTATTTTTTGAGCTAGTCTCCTTTTTATAATAATGTCATCTTTATCAAGATTTAACTTCAAAGCTTCTCTATAAAGAATCTCTTCTTCTATTAATTGATTAATAATCCCTTGAAGGTCTTGGTCATTAGGAGGTCTTCCTACTTGAGCTTTCCAAGTTTCTATTAATGCGTTTATCTCATCATCATAGAGGACTATAGTTTTATCTTGGTTCTTGGAATCAAGCAAAATATCCAACAGAAGGATGGCAAGACCTACACACAAGAAGACAGCTAACTTCTTAGTCATAAAAGGTTACTCTTTTATGCTTCTGGTGTATGCCAAATTGGAGTTGACCAAGCTCTTTCTTGAACCGTTTTATGTAGATCAGGTCTTGGTTGAGTGCCATTTTTAATAGCATCCCATGTCGACCAGCGACAAGTGGGGTTTTCCAAAACTCTTACATAATAAAAAGCTTTTTGACTGGAATCAAAATCAGGGTCCTTCCAGTAAGTTTTTAATTCAGAAGCTCCTACATTGGAGCTAATAGAGCAATTAGTTAAGTTGACATTAGCTCCGTTATCAGGACATCTATGAGTATTGGGATCTACTTTAAGGCCATCGGAACAAGCCACATCATATACTTGTTCATTGGGTCTACCTAAAGGATCACCAATAGCATTCTCAACGAAACCTTTAATGATTTGTATTCTTTGAAGCGGTGCACCTCTGGCATCTCTTACAGCCCATACTAAAAACTCAGGTGATTCCTCTAAACCAGTTAAATCTCCACCCATTGGCACTCCGCTAGAATAAGCTTTAGTAACAAGATCCTTATCAGACAGAGGTGTTTGACTTAAATTTTCACCGCCAAAGAATCTTAATTTAATTCTGCTTCCTGAAGTAGCATATGTTTCTTTCCTTCGAAAAGCACTGAATATTGAATCTCTGGTATTTTCTTCTGCCCAAACTACTGCTAAACCAGATGCACTCCACTGGCGAAAACCTGGATTGCTGTAATAAGTATCATCAATTTTCTTTAGACCTATCAATCTAGCTCCAGCCAAATCATCGTTATCAGAAATTAATTTAACTTGATCATCTGATAAAGGAACAGAACCTCTTGCTTGAGATGTTCCGTCTAAAATACCAATTTTTGAATGAAAATCTGATTCATCGTCTGAAATAGCTCCGGTGTGAGTATCACTAGCACCAACGAGACCAAATTTATATGGATTACCTCTCTCCTCTTCTTGTAATGTAAGACCAGCTAGGTAAGCCTGTCTAACATAACTTCCATCTGGTTTACTCCATTGAGTTCCTCCAACCCTAGTATCCATAATTTCAAAATCTGCCCATTCATCATTAGGTGATAAAAGTGGATGAGTATCTGATGTGCCTTTTACTTGAGTCACTTCTACAAGAGGCTCGTTTCTCATTCTGAATTCTGCATATTCATTGCCTACTGGGTAACCTGCCCAATCTTCTAATTCAAACATTTGCCCATTAGATCCATTAGAGTTATGAGGAATGGCAATAGTATCAACCCCTTGATCTCTCAATTCATCCATCCAAGTCCATAAGTCTTCTGGATTTAACGAATCTAATCTCGAAAAGGGTTCAACAGTAAAACGGTTTCCATTAAAAATTACATTTCTATGTAAATTTCCTCCTTCAAAAGGTCCAGTTCCATCAGGAGTAAACAGACTTATATTCTCTCCTGATCTAGTGGTAGAAGTGGTATATTCGTAAGCTACGAAGGTAGTAAAGTTACCTGGATCATTGTGTTCTTGAGCGCTGCGAATTACGTCTTTCCAAGCAGACCTGTGCTTATCCACATCATAAATACTGATTACTCTTGCCTGATCTCCAGTCCACCAATACTGCAAAGTTCCCATGAGATTAAACCCTCCAGCAGCAAGATTTCTTACCTGAGTAGCAAATAAAGCTCCCCTTCTAGGTATTGACTCAACTGTTCTGTTCTCAGGTGTATTAAGATTAGTAAAGGCTTCTGTACCAGGAGTTGTATTGTTAGGGTCAGCCCACCACTCAACATTACCCATAAGAAATCCATGGTCAGTAACTGCATAAAAATCTAACGGCTCTCTCAATTGCATTTCATAACCTAAAGGGTGTTGAATGGATCCTCCTTTGGCGTATTTGTAAGCATCGTCAGGGGTAGCTGTAGTTCCAAAAATGTAAGCATCAAATGAATGTTTGGTATGTACATGAAGGTCTCCAAAATACACATTTCTATCTTCATTGTATCCAGATGTTTTTTCAGACTTTAGATCTTCATTTGTTAGCTCACTGTAATCAACAATGCTATCTCCAGATGTACAGCTCCATAAAACAACAATGCTGATTAATAAAACAATAGAACGATAAATGTATTTCATTAACTCTCCCCTTTAGTAAATCCAGTGGTATTTATAACAGAATAAGTAGAATTTAAAAATTAATTAATGGGCTATATGTTACCAAGTATCAACATTGGGTCTTTTTTTCTTCTTTTTAGGTGCTTTAGGAGGCAAAGACTTTAGTGCACCCATTATCCATTTCCTTGTTTCTGCTGGATCTATAACATCGTCTAACTCAAAGTGTGAGGCCATGTTGACTGCCTTCCCTCTCTTATAGGAATCATCAACCATCTTTTCATAAGCTTCAATTCTTTTTTTAGGATCTTTAATAGCTTCTAATTCTTTACGAAAACCTAATTTAACTGCCCCCTCTAAGCCCATACCCCCAAACTCTCCTGTAGGCCAAGTAACTGTAAATAATGGAATTTTGAAACTACCCCCAGCCATCGCTTGAGCGCCTAAACCATAGGCTTTTCTAATAACAACTGACATTAAAGGAGTTTTAATATTTGCTCCTACTACAAACATTCTTGCAGCATGTCTTACTAAAGCAGATTTTTCGCTTTCTGGTCCTACCATAATTCCTGGACAATCAATTAGAGAGAGAATAGGTATATCAAAGGCATCACAAAGCTGGATAAACCTTGAGCCTTTATCTGCTCCTGGCGAGTCTATAGCCCCTGATAAATGACCTGGATTATTTGCTACGACACCTACCGGTCTTCCTTCTACTCTAATAAAGGAAGTGATTATCCCTGGTGCCCAATCTTTTCTTATTTCTAAAGTAGACCCAATGTCAGCTATTCCCTCTATAACTGCTCTCATTTCATAATATCTGAGCCTATTCTCTGGGACTGCAAATCGGAGATTTCTTTGATCTGGTTCCTCCCAATTTTTTATAGGTCCCTGAAAATAAGATAAATATTTTTTTGCAACCTCCACAGCCTCTTTCTCATCTTTAACTGGAAGGTCAACTACTCCATTAGGAACTTGAACATCCATTGGTCCAACTTCTTCAGGTGTAAAAACTCCTAAGCCTCCGCCTTCTATCATTGCAGGTCCACCCACTCCTATATTGGAATCCTCAGTAGCAATGATTACATCACAACAACCTAGTAAAACTGCATTGCCAGCAAAACATCTTCCTGTTGTTATGCCTACCACAGGAACTAAACCTGATAACTGAGCAAAATAAGTAAAAGCAAGGCAGTCTAGGCCTGCTACTCCAGAAGTATCAGTATCGCCTGGTCTACCTCCTCCTCCTTCGGCAAATAGAATAGTGGGTAATCTATTCTTCTCAGCAATTTCAAACATTCTATCTTTTTTTGCATGGTTCATTTTGCCTTGGGTACCAGCTAAAACCATATAATCATATGACATAGCCATTACTCGAGAATTAGCCTCATCAAATAAATTACCATTGACATGCCCAAGCCCACATACCATTCCATCACCTGTAGTATTCTTAATTAAATCTTCTTCTGATCTCCTTCTTCTTTGAGCAGCAATCACTACAGATCCATATTCAACGAATGAACCTTCATCACATAAATCTTCAATGTTTTCTCTAGCCGTACGATGACCAGTTGAATATCTTTTTTTAACTGCATCAGGACGATTTTTATCATGGCTTGCTTCTTTCCTTTCGATTGCTTCTTTTAAGTCAGGTCTTATTTCATCTAGGTCTACATCTTTAATCTTTTTAGAAACCTTCTCTTTAACTTCTTTAAGTTGCACTGTAATAAGTGAATGCCCCTCAAAGACAGTATCTTGAGGTTGAACTTTGATTTCTTTAATTACACCACTAATTTCGGAAAGTATTTCATGCTCCATTTTCATAGCTTCCATAATCAGCAAGGGTTTTCCTTTCCAGATTTGATCTCCTTTCTTCACTTCAAATTTAACTACCATTCCTTGCATAGGAGCAACAACACTAGAGAAACCCTCTTCTAATTCTTCATTTTCTAATTTAAGTATATTTTCTGAATCGTCTACAAATCCCCCTCCAGACTTTCCATGATCTAATACAGCCAGAGGGTCAAGATCTTCTATCTTGCCTCTTTTTAAGGTTTCTTTTTTTAGACTCCTTCCGATATCAGATAGATCTGTATGGTTATACTTTAATAAAAGGTTTTTTATATTTTTGTCTAAGAATTGTGTATGAAAGTCATTATTTTTAAATCTCTTGTCTGAAAGAATATTCTTTAGCAAGTCTAAATTTGTTGAAACACCTTCTATCTTTAATTCACAAAGAGATCTGTAATTTCTTTTAAGGGCCTGTTTAAAATTATCTTCAGAGGAGTGAGTGATTATCTTAGCAATTAAAGAGTCAAAAGAAGGGTTAGTTTGGTAACCACTATACCCATAACTATCAGACCTTACTCCCGGACCAGATGGTAAATCAAAAGAACTAAATTTTCCTCCTGAAGGTTTTGTATTTCCTTCAGAATCTATAACCTCCATATTTACACGAGTCTGTATTGCAAAACCTTTTGGTTCATCAATATTCTTTTGTTCTAATTTAAGTTGTTTTAATGTTTTACCAGAAGCCAATTGAATTTGTGCTTTTACTAGGTCTAAGTCCAATACAGCCTCTGTTACCGTATGCTCAACCTGTAGCCTTGCATTGCATTCAATAAACCTAAAATCAGCTTTTTTAAAATCAACTAGAAATTCAATAGTGGCCAAACCTTCGTACTTTGTTTTTTTAATTAATTTTAAAGAAGCCTCTAGCATTTTTTCTTTTAAATCTTTTTTGATACCAGGACAGGGAGCAATTTCTATTATCTTTTGATACCTTCTTTGTGTAGAGCATTCTCTCTCATGCATATGAGTTGCTTGTCCCTTACCATCACCTAATACTTGAATTTCTACATGACGGTAGTTTTTTAGATATTCCTCGACATATAGATCACTGGAGTTAAAAGCAGATTTTGCTTCTGAAGAGGCTCTAGTCATTAATTCCTTAAGTTCCGACTCTGAAGTAACAACTCTCATACCCCTTCCACCACCTCCTTCAGTAGCTTTAATGACTATTGATGAATTCTTTTTTAGACCTTTTAAAAAATCTGCGGCTTGTTTTAAAGATGTTTTTCCTTCAGTCCCATTAATTACGGGTATATTTAGTTTTTTAGCTAATTCCTTTGCTTTAGTTTTATCCCCGAAAGTCCTCAAGGACTGTTCACTAGGTCCAATAAATTTTAATTTTGCTTGTCTAGTTGCTTTAGCAAAAAGAGGATTCTCACTTAAAAAGCCATAACCAGGATGAATTGCATCAACTTTTGAAAGTTTTGCTATTTCAATTATCTTTTTAATATCTAGATATGCATTCGAGCCTTTTTTTTCTAACATAAAAGACTCATCCATCTTCGAAAGATGTAATGAATTTAGATCATCTTCTGAATATAAGCCAATAGGTTTTATGCCTAAGTCATTGCAAGTTCTTGCTATGCGGATAGCTATCTCGCCCCTATTAGCAATCAATATCCTTTTCATCAATTTATTTTAGCTAATAGAAAAAGAGGAAAATTATTATTTCTAGATCTACCAAAGATCGTATTTCTGAAGTTCAGCTCTACCAACAACCATATGATGAACTTCATCAGGGCCATCAGCAAACCTTAGGTGCCTTAAATCAGCATACATCCCTGCTAGAGGTGTCCATTGTGAAATACCTGCTGCTCCATGCATTTGGATTGCTTGATCTACAATTAAGCAAGCTTTTTCTGGAACCATCGCCTTAACAGCACTGATATAAATCCTCGCTTCTTTATTACCTAATACATCCATAGCTTTAGCAGCTTGCAGAACAGATAGTCTCATGGCATTAATCTCTATTCTTGCTCTTGAGATAACCTCTACATTCTTTCCTAGTTTAGCTATTGGTTTTCCAAAAGCCTCTCTTGATCCTGATCTTTTAACCATTAACTCCAAGGCCCTCTCGGCCTTTCCTATAGTTCTCATACAATGATGAATTCTTCCTGGACCAAGTCTTACTTGGGAAATCTCAAAACCTCTTCCTTCGCCAAGTAGTATATTCTCCTTAGGAACTCTCACATTATTAAATTTAATATGCATATGGCCTTGAGGGGCATGATCTTGACCAAAAACTTGCATACCTTCGAGGATTTCTACTCCCGGAGTATCTTTCGGTACAAGAATCTGAGATTGCTGTTTCGAAGGATGGGCATCAGGACTTGTCTTAACCATAGTTATAAAAATCTTACATCTAGGATCTCCTGCTCCTGAAATATAAAACTTTTCACCATTTATCACCCACTCATCTCCTTCTAATACTGCACTTGTGCTTATATTTTTGGCATCAGATGAAGCTAAATTAGGTTCTGTCATTGCATAAGCTGATCTTATTTCTCCATTCATTAAAGGCTCTAACCATTCCTTTTTTTGCTCTGGAGTTCCGACGTGTTGCAAAACCTCCATATTGCCTGTATCAGGAGCACTGCAATTCATAGATTCTGAGGATAAAGGATATTTTCCTAACTCATCTGCAATGTATGTGTAATCTAGATTAGTTAGCCCTTCTCCAATTTTTCCATCATTATCAGGTAAAAAGAAATTCCAAAGTCCCAACTCTCTTGCTTTGTCTTTTACTTCCTCTAGTAATTCAAGTTGGCGAGGATGCCAAGACCACCTGTCTTCCTTTTGACTATGCAATCCATAAAACTCTTCTTGAATTGGCGCAACATTTTCTTCGCAATGTTTTTTTACTAAATCCATTAAAGGCTGAGCCTCTTTAGACATAGCTAATTGAAAAAGATCTGGATTTAAGTTTGCTGACATAATTTTCTCCCTTAATTATTAATTAATTTTATACCAAATTGGCGATGACCATGCTCTTTCTTGAATTGTTACTTGTAAACCTGGTCTAACTGGAGCTCCTGATCTAATAGCATCCCAAGTCGTCCACCTGCAAGTAGGATTTTCTAAAACTCTTACATAGTAAAAGGTCTCCACCCCTTTTTCAAAATCTGGATCAGTCCAAATAGTCTTCAATTCAGAAGCTCCATTATTAGAAATGGAACAATCCTTTAGATTTACCTTGGCATTATTTTCGGGGCATCTATGAGTGTTGGGATCTACTTTTAAACCATCTGAACAAGCAACGTCATAAACTTTCTCTTT
>CEUY01200554.1_pt1 | contig 29364 bp, 23 predicted proteins | sample 361481 | NCBI WGS metagenome assembly CEUY01 (sample SAMEA2622737, study PRJEB7988) | marine metagenome | isolation source: saline water (ENVO:00002010), including | reverse complement strand
AGTGGGCCTGGAGTAGCGGATGGGCCGCTGCGCAGTATGCCTGATGTTGGGAAGTATAAATAAAGTTGGGTTAGTTTCAATAGAGTCGGGTTAGTTTTAATTGCATATGAAAAGTTGGGTTAATTAGTTGCCCATGAAAATTCTCATTTTTAATTAAGGGAAAAATTTGTTATTGAATGAGGGTGAGTCGCTGCAGAGCTATTTCTTCAGAACTAAGTTGCTCTATGGACAAGATGATTTAAGAAAATCTTCACGGTGCATAATGGAAAGTTCTAGCTTCAAATGGAGACAGCTTTTCGCCTGTCAGGTTCATTATCTCCGGCAAGCTTTAGCAGATTCTGAATATGAGGAACTGTTAATTAACGAACATACCGTTTTGCCTATTTACAGGCCCTTAATGGGTATTCCCGAATATTTGAAAATTGTATCAGGTATCTACAACGAGCGTGAAATAAAAGCAGGAGTTAACATTTACTTTTACGGCTATAGGAACTTAGTAACTTCGCTAGTTAAATTCTGCCCTGATTGTTTACAGAAGCATATAGAAAATCAGGGGTATATCTGGTTCAAGGCTCGCTGGTTAATTCCAACAATAGACAAATGTAAAGTACATGGTCGACGTTTACTTCAGGCTAAATGTACGCAATGTTCTCGACAGGGTACAACATATCTAGGGAGAATGTTTGGCGTATTTGAAGGTCGATGTGCCAGTTGTTCTGCAAGCCTATTAGATTCAAAAAATTGCCATGATGTATGTACGGAAGGATATAATCTGGACTATGCGAAATTTGATGATGAAGTATTGCTCGATAAAAAATATCCTTTTTTATCGAGAGAGTTAGTAGTATTTCTAATCAACCATGCGTATCAAAACTTCTTAGATAGCAAATTTGTTGATGCTAGTTTTGAGAGAATTTTTGAATTCGACCCCGATGCTGGTGCAATACATAAATTCCTACATAACAAAGCAAAATATGTTCAGCATACGTTGTTTTGGACGTTGATGTATCACACTTTCAAGGAACTAAGTAATTTTGAAGATTTTCTGTATGAACATAGTCAATTAAGATTGAACGTTCATTCCATATTTATAGGTGGTAGGCAACAGGAATTTTTGCTTGAAGAGCTGATATTGAAATAGACAGGTTTGGAGATAATCATCAAATTAGAATAGAGACGGTACCTTTCAACTAAGTTCCGGCCAAGCGATTCCCCCAAACTTGTCAAACATTGTTACTCTCAGTAAGGGGAGCTCGTTGACTAATGACACGTTGCGATTGAAATAAAATGCTGACTATCTCAAGTTAGCAGATAAAACCGCGTACCGGCTGGCCGCAGAGGGTAAGTTGCCTGGATTTAAAGTTGGCGGTAGCTGGCTGTTTAAAAAGGAGGACATACTCCAATGGATAGAAGAACAAAAAGGTAAGAGTAAATAATGGATCATTCCGTACACAACAAACTCGTTTCATTTATCTGGAACATTGCTGACGATTGCCTAAGAGACGTATATGTCAGAGGAAAGTATCGAGATGTAATTTTACCTATGGTCGTTTTACGACGCCTGGATACATTGCTTGAACCAAGCAAACAGGCCGTGCTGGATGAGGTAAAATTCCAGAAAGAAGATATGGCATCCACAGAATTAGATGATGAGCCACTAAAAGCAGCCTCGGGCCAAGTATTCTACAACGTCTCAAAATGGACGCTTAAAAGTCTGTTCAGCACCGCCACAAATAACCAACAAATCTTGCTAGCAAACTTTGAGGAATACCTAAACGGTTATAGTGACAACGTAAAAGAAATTATTGAGCGCTTTGAGCTGTTTTCAAAAATCCGCCACATGGCAGGGAAAGACGTATTGCTTGATGTGTTGGAAAAGTTTGTTTCCCCCTACATCAATCTAACGCCCAATTCAGCAGAAGACCCAGATGGCAATAAGCTGCCAGCTCTTACCAACTTGGGAATGGGTTATGTATTTGAAGAACTGATCCGAAAGTTCAATGAAGAAAATAACGAAGAAGCCGGAGAACACTTTACTCCACGTGAAGTTATTGAACTAATGACGCACCTTGTCTTTGATCCAATCAAAGATGATTTGCCATTAACTATTACAGTCTATGACCCCGCTTGTGGTAGCGGCGGGATGCTGACTGAATCCCAGAATTTCATTGAAGAAAAATACCCTGCTGCGAATCGTGATATTTACCTGTACGGTAAAGAAATCAACGATGAGACCTATGCTATCTGTAAGTCAGACATGATGATCAAGGGTAATAACCCTGAAAACATCAAAGTAGGTTCGACCCTTTCAACTGATGAATTTGCTTCAGACCGTTTTGACTTCATGCTGTCAAACCCGCCATACGGCAAAAGCTGGGCTTCAGAACAGAAAAATATCAAAGATGGCGGCGAAGTTATTGACCCGCGCTTCAAGGTAGAGCTAACCGATTACTGGGGTAATAAAGAAACCGTCGATGCAACACCGCGTTCAAGTGACGGGCAGCTTTTGTTCCTCATGGAAATGGTGAGCAAGATGAAAGACCCTGCCACCAGTGCGCAGGGTAGTCGCATTGCTTCTGTTCACAATGGCTCAAGCTTGTTTACTGGCGACGCAGGTGGTGGTGAGAGCAATATTCGCCGCTTTATCATCGAAAACGATATGCTGGATGCTATCGTGCAGTTACCCAATAACCTTTTCTACAACACCGGTATCACCACCTATATCTGGTTACTGAACAACAACAAGCCAGAAGATCGTAAAGGCAAAGTGCAGCTCATAGATGCTAATCTGCTATACCGCAAATTACGCAAGAATTTAGGTAATAAGAATTGTGAATTCGCCCCTGAGCATATTGCCCAGATTACACAAACTTACCTTGATTGTGCCGAAGTTGAACGTGAACTAGACGCTAATAACGATCCAATTGGTATCGCTAGCCATGTATTCAAAAATGAAGACTTCGGTTATTACAAAGTCAATATCGAACGTCCAGATCGACGTAAAGCCAAGCTTTCTCCAGATGCAATTGCCCCCTTACGTTTTGATAAATTGCTTTCAGAAGTGATGGAGCACTTATTCGAGGAGTATGGCGATAAAGTTTACGACAAAGGCTTTTTAAAAAGCATTAGCAAAGACATTCTGGAATGGTGCGAAGATAACGACATCAGTATCAATGCCAAGGCTAAGGCTAAATTGCTAGATGAGAAATACTGGCAAAAACTGCTCGCTATTCTTGAAGCGGCTAACCTGCTCATGCGGGAAATTGGCTCCAACGAATTTAGCGATTTCAATCTATTTAAAGACAAAGTAGACGCGGTACTAAAGGCTCAAAAAATCAAGCTATCAGCACCAGAGAAAAACGCCATTTTAAATGCCGTGAGCTGGTATGACGAAGGTGCAGAAAAGGTTGTTAAGAAAACCGTCAAACTATCAGGTAGTAAGCTGGATGAACTGTTGGAGCGACTTGGTTGCTCACAAGATTATCTTGCTGATTTTGGTTTTTATCCAACAGGTAAGGCTGGAGAATATATTACCTATGAACCTAGCTCGGAATTGCGTGATGCAGAGTCAGTCCCGTTAACACGAGAAATTCATGAGTATTTTCTATTAGAAGTAAAACCTCATGTTGAAGAAGCATGGGTCAACATAGATAGCACTAAAATTGGCTACGAGCTAAGCTTTAATAAGTATTTCTATCGTCACAAGCCGCTACGCTCTTTGGATGAAGTGGCCAGCGATATTATTGATCTGGAGCAGAAGGCAGAAGGATTAATCGCTCAGATACTCGGTATCGATGTTGTTGAAGTTCAAGGAGAAGCATGATGGATGTCGTGGCTGCTATGCCTAAATATGATGAGTATAAAGATTCAGGAGTTGATTGGTTAGGCAACATACCTCATGGGTGGGGAATAAAAAAAATTTACCACTTATTCCGAATTGGTAGGGGGCGAGTGATTTCCCAACAAGAGCTTGTAGATGATGGTGCGTATCCAGTTTACTCATCTCAAACTAAAAACAACGGGGTATTAGGATATATTGAAACATATGATTTTGACTGTGATCAGGTCACTTGGACAACGGACGGTGCAAACGCGGGTACGGTGTTTTTACGTAGAGGAAAACACAACTGCACGAATGTTTGTGGAACTCTCCAGCCATTTAAAAATTCAAATATTAATCTATCTTTCGCCTCTTACGCATTGTCAGACATAACCAGATTTTATAAAAGGCCAGATACCAATGGCGCGAAGATCATGAATAATGAAATGGCGCATGTAAAGTTGATGGTTCCAAGCTATGAGGAGCAATCAAACATTGCTCGTTTCCTCGACCAAAAAACTACTCAAATTGAAGATGCTATTTCAATCAAGGAAAAACAAATCGAACTGCTCAAAGAGCGTAAACAAATCATTATTCAAAAAGCCGTCACCCAAGGTCTTAATACTGATGTGCCAATGAAAGATTCAGGTGTGGATTGGATTGGCCAGATTCCAGAGCACTGGGAAATGAAGCGGGTAAAAAATATTTTCAGGTTGGTAATGCAGCCATCTGAGAAAAATAACGATCACGAACTTCTCTCTGTTTATACCGATATAGGTGTTAAGCCGCGCAGAGAACTAGAGGAGCGAGGTAATAAGGCGTCAACTACTGACGGTTACTGGTTTGTAAAAAAAGGCGATATTGTAGTCAACAAATTGCTCGCATGGATGGGAGCTATTGGTCTTTCAGAGTATGACGGTGTTACAAGTCCCGCCTACGATATTCTACGCCCTCAATTGCCAGTAGATGGCCATTATTATCATTACTTATTCAGGTCGGGTTTCTGCTCTGCCGAACTAAAACGGCACTCCCGTGGAATCATGGATATGCGATTGCGCTTATATTTTGACAAATTTGGCGTGATCGAAGTGCCTTATCCCCCCGCTAGTGAGCAGAATGAAATCATTCATGCATTAGAAATTCAGATGAAAGATATGGACAAGGGTATTGAACACTTGAATATTCAAATTAACAAGCTCAAAGAATACAAAGCTACTCTGATCAATAGTGTCGTAACTGGCAAAATCAAAGTGGCCTAGCAAGGAGGCAAAGTGTTTACGGTAGATCATCAAGCTAATCGCATTAAAGCAGTAAAAACTAAGACATTTAGTGAACTTGGTTTTACTGAGCGTAAGCACCTTCAGGAGTGGCTTGCATATGAGCCTTCGGCCTTGGGAGAAGAGTTGTTGGTTATCCAAAAGGAATTTGACGGCTTTGATGATACCCGCGAACGTCTTGACCTTTTAGCTCTCGATAAAGACGGCAATTTAGTCATTATTGAGAATAAATTGGATGACAGCGGTCGTGATGTTGTTTGGCAACCCCTTAAATATACATCGTACTGTGCCAGCTTAACCAAGCTGCAAATCGTTGACATATTTCAGCAATATATCAATCGATACAAAAAGCCATCATCAGGCGAGACGGTTGCGGATGCCTCAACACAAATCTGCGAATTCCTTGATGCGCCGGATCTTGATGAAGTAAAAATCAATCTCGGTAATAGCCAGCGTATTATGATGGTGGCTGCTAACTTCCGAAAGGAAGTCACTAGCACTGCATTGTGGCTTCTTGGTCAAGGGATCAATATCCAGTGTTTCAAAGTCACACCTCACGCGCTTGGCGAGCAACTTCTAATTAATATCGACCAGATTATCCCAACGCCTGAAGCAAAAGAGCTTATGATTGGCATAAGTGCTAAAGAAGCGGAAGAGAAAACAACAGAAGTTGTTAGAAAAGAACGTCACACTGTTCGTTACGATTATTGGGAAGTTTTGCTTGAAGCTTTCAGGAATAGTAATTGTGACTTGTATGATAATATCAGCCCAAGTAAAGATCATTGGATTTATGCTGGTTCTGGTGTGAGCAATTGTCCATACAGCTTGATCTTTGGTAAAAAAGAAATTCGTGTCGAATTAATATTTGGACGAAGCTCAACGGAAGAAAATACATATATTTTTGAAGAGCTTCTGAAAATAAAAGAGAATATAGAAGCGACATTTGGCAAGAGCTTAGAGTGGCTAGCTTTAGAAAATAGAAAGTCTTGCCGTATCCAATATTCTCAATCTGTGGATGGCTTTAATCGCGAGAATTGGCGCGAGTGCGTGTCTTGGCATTTAAATGCAATGACCAATCTTGAAAAAGCCACAAAAGCTCCGCTGCAAAAAGTTGCTGAAAAACTAAAGCATAAAAAATAAAACTATAAGGAAGTACTGACATGGTTAGTCAAACAAATGAACAGGCTTTGGAATCCGCAATCGAAAAAGCTTTAACGGGGACTTGCTTGGAAGAGCTGAAAGGCCAAGTTAGAGAGGCTGTACCTGATTTTGGCAACACACTTTATCAAGTTGGCTATCCCTCTGACTTCAATGTGCAGTATGCGCTTGATGAGCGTTTCTTCTGGGCGTTTTTGGAAAAGACGCAAGAGGATGAACTTGAGAAAATAAAGCGCAATAACCCGAACGACTGGCAGCGCAAAATTTACGAGCGCTTTGATCGCCTAATCAAAAAGCATGGCGTTTTGCATCTACTCAAGAAAGGCTTGAGCGTTGATGATGCACACTTCAATTTGATGTATCCAGCGCCTCTGGCAAGCTCCAGTGAGAAAGTTAAACAGAACTTCGCTGACAATCTATTTAGCTGTACTCGCCAATTACGCTATTCGCAGGCAAACCCGCTACAAGAAATAGATATGGTTCTGTTCATCAATGGTATTCCATTGATAACCCTAGAGCTAAAAAATGCTTGGACAAACCAAACTGCTCGATACCATGGACAGAAACAGTACCGTGAAGACCGAGATACTAATCAACCACTCCTAAGCTTTGGTCGTTGCCTTGTGCATATGACGGTTGATACCGATGAAGTGTACATGACGACAAAGCTTGCGGGTAAGGCAGCGTTTTTCTTGCCCTTTAACAAAGGGCATGATCTTGGTCAGGGCAACCCACCAAACCCATCAGGTCATAAGACGGCTTATCTTTGGGAAGAGGTTTTCACCAAAGAAAGTTTAGCCAATATCATTCAGCATTTTGTTAGGCTGGATGGCAGTAGCAAAGACCCTCTGAATAAGCGCACCTTGTTCTTTCCGCGCTATCACCAGATGGATGTAGTACGAAAGCTCATTGACCACGCGTCAGCCAATGGCGTTGGGCAAACCTACTTAATTCAGCACTCGGCAGGTTCTGGTAAGTCGAACTCAATTACTTGGGCAGCATATCAACTGATAGAATGCTATCCAGAGTCCAATACGGTTCAGGGCGCGAAAGCCGTTGATCGGCCACTTTTCGATTCCGTGATTGTGGTGACTGACAGAAGACTTCTTGATAAGCAGCTACGCGATAATATCAAGGAATTTTCAGAAGTTAAGAATATTGTTGCACCTGCATACAAGTCTTCTGAACTAAAATCGGCGCTTGAGAATGGTAAGAAGATCATCATTACGACCATTCAGAAATTTCCTTTCATCATCGATGGCATTGCTGACCTGAGTGATAAACGCTTTGCCGTTATCATCGACGAGGCGCATAGCTCTCAGAGTGGTTCTGCTGCTGACAAGATGAACCAGGCTCTTGGAGATTCATCTGATCCTGACGCCGAAGATCCCCAGGATAAAATCCTACAGGCAATGAAGTCTCGCAAGATGCGAGGCAATGCTTCTTATCTAGCGTTTACCGCTACGCCCAAAAACACCACGCTGGAAAAGTTTGGGCAACGTCAATCAGATGGCAGCTTTGTACCGTTCCACCTTTATTCAATGAAGCAAGCGATTGAAGAAGGCTTTATCCTTGATGTACTCGCTAATTACACGACCTATAAAAGCTATTACGAAATTCAAAAGTCCATTGAAGATAACCCAGAGTTTGATACCAAAAAAGCTCAGAAAAAGCTTAGGGGCTATGTAGAGCGAAGCCAGCAAACAATTAATACCAAAGCAGAGATCATGCTCGATCACTTCATTACTCATGTCGTGAATGCCAAGAAGCTGAAAGGCAAAGGTAAGGGTATGGTGGTGACTCAGAACATTGAAACTGCCATTCGCTACTACAAAGCCATAACGCGGTTGCTTGATGAACAAGGTAATCCCTTCAAGGCTGTGATTGCTTTTTCAGGGGAGAAAGAAGTCGATGGTATCAAATACAGCGAAGCTGAAATGAATGGCTTTGCTGAGAATGAAACCAAGGATAAATTCGATAAAGACGAATATCGTCTTCTCGTCGTGGCAAATAAGTATCTCACTGGCTTTGACCAGCCAAAGCTTTGCTCAATGTATGTTGATAAAAAGCTCGCTAGCGTGCTTTGCGTACAAACGCTTTCTCGCTTAAATCGTTCAGCGCCTAAATGGGGTAAGAAGACGGAGGACTTATTCGTTCTTGATTTCTTTAATTCTGTAGATGACATCAAGGCAGCGTTTGATCCGTTTTATACCGCAACGTCATTGTCCGAAGCCACGGATATCAATGTTCTCCATGAGCTAAAAGACGAGCTAAGTGATGTCGGTGTCTATGAATGGTTTGAGGTAGAAGAGTTTGTTAAGCGTTATTTCAACAATGAAGATGCGCAAAAACTCAGCCCGATTATTGATATAGCCGCAGCGCGTTTTAATGTTGAATTGGGGTTAGAAAACGATGCCAAAATCGACTTTAAAATTAAGGCAAAGCAGTTCGTAAAAATTTACGGGCAGATGGCGTCCATCATGCCATATGAAATGGTTGTGTGGGAAAAGCTATTCTGGTTCCTGAAATTCCTCATTCCAAAATTGAGAGTAGAAGATCCAGACGCTGAATTGCTGGACGAGTTGCTTGAATCTGTCGATCTAAGTTCGTATGGACTTCAGCGGGTAAAGCTTGGCTACTCAATCGGGCTTGATAGCGAGGCAACTGAATTAGATCCGCAAAACCCTAATCCGCGTGGCGCTCATGGAACAGACAGAGAAACAAACCCGCTTGATGAGATTGTTAGTACCTTCAATGAGCGATGGTTCCAAGGTTGGAGTGCAACACCAGAAGAGCAACGAATTAAGTTCGTCAATATCGCAGAGAGTGTGAAGGCGCACCCAGACTACGAAAATAAATATAAAAACAACGCTGATCCACACAATCGTGAGCTGGCATTTGAAAAAATACTCAAAGAGATCATGCTACAGCGCCGCAAAGATGAACTTGAGCTGTACAAACTGTTTGCTGGTGACGATGCGTTCAAGTCGTCATGGAAGCAGAGCATTCAGCGTATTGTCGATATGTAGAATTTAAAACTCGTGGTTATGCTAATGAAACAAAAGATTCAGCAGGTTCTAAGTGCAAACCCCGGATTGAAAGGCCGCCAGATAGCCAATAAGTTAGGCTTGGATAAAAGAGAGGTTAATTCATACCTGAGTAAACAGGATGGTGACTTTATCAAAGATGAAAATCACTGCTGGTTTTTTGTTAAAAAAAACATCATGGAAATTAGTCTTGGTGGAGAGGCGTGGATCGACGGATTATCCTTGGATCGTTCTATTGCCAGTGTCGGATCGCCTTTGGAGTCAGAATACTGTTCTGTCCATTTTATTATTCCCAATGATTGTAAAATTTTTCTATGTGCAGAGGCGCGTTTGCTCGCATATGCAAATCAATCCATTCATATCGGAAAGAGTGTCGTAATTGATTTCAATGATTGCCTGGAGACGCTTAGCTGGTTTAATAGAAATGGATTTTTTGAAATGTTGCATAAGGATGTTGTGGTAAAGCCTAATCGACCAATGTTTTCTAGTGCTGAGTTGTTTAAGGGGAATAGTGAAGCCGTTTATGAGTTCGGCGAGGTTGACCCTCAGGATCTCGATGAGGATATTCCTCAGCGTTTAAAGCGTAGTTTTGTGAGTTATGCTGGCGAGCAATATTCACAGCCTGCATTTACTGTTTTATCTGAATTATTTGGCAATGTTCGGGATCACTCTGAATCTCCTATACCTGGATATATAGCACTTCAGCACTATAAAGGTTTTAAAGGGCGAAGCGGTTATGGTGGTGTGAAACCACATATTCAAACAATAGTTTCTGATAGCGGGCATGGGATTACGGGAACACTAAAGCCAGTGCTCCAGTCGCGATACCCCGAGATTTTTAGCATGTTTGATTTCTCTGAACCAAAGTCTAATCCATTACTTGTAAAAGAGGTTTTTAAGCGAGGGCGGATATCCCAATCTAATGATGAAGGGCGCGGTTTAGGGCTAAAACGAAGTGGTGACGTTGCCGCTTCGTATGATGCAGTGATATATGTAAGGGAAGACAATTTCGAACTCAAGCTTATCTATAAAAACGGAAAATTACACAAGACGGATTACGAACTGGATCTTCCCAAATTGATGGGAACGCATATTTGTTTTGACTTCATTCTTGCGGAAGACTGAAAAACTGGTTAAATTAATAAGATGAACCAGAAAATAATTCCCATGCGCCTCCGCGATTTTACTAAAGACGACCATCCCTTCGGAAATAAGCAAGGGAGAGAAGTGCTTTCACTGCTTTCTGATTATGTCGATGATAATCCTTCGGATATCTACGAGATTTCTATAGAAGGTATTGAGGCGACCGACGCTTCTTTTCCTAGAGAGAGTGTCATCTCGCTAGCAAAACTTTGTAAGGGGGAGAAGGGTTTTTATCTGAGTGGTTCATTCACCAAAGACCTTCTTGATAACTGGCACTATGCTGCTATAGCCAAAGAGCAACCTCTCATACTCAAGACTGATGATGGATACTCAGTTATCGGCCCAACTCTCAGCAAAGGGGCAAGAGAGCTACTTGACTACATTATGAAGGAAGGCGAAGTTACTACCTCTAAGGTAGTCCAGAAATTTGGTGGCTCAGCACAAAATGCAAGCGCTAAGCTCAAAAAACTTTATGCGACAGGCCTCATTTTAGGCAGTAAGGCAGTTGCCGAGTCTGGTGGTTTAGAGTTTGTATACAAAGCAATCAGATAATTCTGATAAAACTGGTTGACTTTAACAGAACCGATCGGGTATTCTCTGATTATAGGCTTAAAAGCCTTTTTTAATAACATCTGATAAAACAGCTTAAATTTAACAGATATTTGGAGAATGCAAATGGCTAAAAATCCACCAGCAGGAGACGGGCATCGCAAAGGCGCGGTTAAAGGCCGGTCTCAAACACAAACGCCCTCAGGGCATTATGTGAAGCGCGACACGTCCACAGGTAAATTTATGGATGTGAAAACCTCTGACAAGACGCCGTTCAAGGGCGTTCGCAAGGAGAAGTAATATGGCCAATGGAACTGATCATATGGCGGCAGGCGCATTAACAGGAGTGGCGATGGCGTGCTATGGCCAGAGCCGGGGTGAGAATGTGAACCCGTTGCTGGCCATAGGTGCCAGCACGGTTTTTTCCAAACTGCCTGATTGGATAGAGCCTGCTACCCATCCACATCACCGCCAGTTTTTCCACAGCGTCAGCTTTTTAGTGATGCTGGGTTATGGTTTGAAGAAGGCATATGACTGGAAGCCCGAAGGTAAGGCTAGTCAGTTATTGCGGTTTCTGACCCTATGTGCTGGAGCTGGGTATATCAGCCATCTGGTGCTTGATGGCTTAACTCCAAGATCGCTGCCCTTGTTGGGTTAAGTGTAAGGGGAAGCCAATGGTCGTAGAAGTCACGAGGTATATTAAACAACCAGTAGAGCGCGAGCTTTGGGCTCGCACGGCAGGTCGCTGTCAGTTTAGCGGATGTAATGAGCTGCTGTATAAATCAACGGTAACGCAAGAGACGGTGAACTTGTCCCAAAAAGCACACATATACGCGTTTTCGGAGAAAGGGCCTCGCGGTTGGGGGCCATTCAAGACTGGCCTAACCAGTTTAAACGACATCAGTAACCTTATGTTGATGTGCCATGGTTGCCACAGGAAGATCGATCAAGAAGGTGGTGCTGACTTATACCAAGCCGATCTTTTGATCGCTTGGAAGTCGCAGCATGAACAGCGCGTGGAAATTGTAACGGGCATTGCACCTGACAAAAAATCCAATGTTGTACTATATGGTGCCAATATCGGCTCTGAGAAATCACGGATCCAATACCATGCCTGCGCGGAGGCCATGTTTCCGCAGTGGTATCCGGCTACGGAGCGGCCTGTGCTGGTTTCTATGACCTCGGAGCTGAATGACAGCTCGCCGCAATACTGGCAAACAGAATCCCTGCACCTTCTCAAAGTCTTCCAGCGAAAAATCCTGTCGATTATAGAAGATGAGCCTTGCAAGCATTTTTCTGTCTTTGCGCTCGCACCCCAGCCACTGTTAATACAGCTCGGTGCTTTGCTCACCGATAAAATCGATGTAGAGACCTACCAGCTTCATAGAGAGCCCAATGGCTGGATGTGGCAGGACTGCGCAGATGATTTTGATTACATAGTAAACAGACCGGATAACTTTGACGGCAAGCCTGCATTAATTGTATCGCTGAGCGATCATGTCTCGCCTGAGCGAATCACCAGAGTGGTCGGTGAGGACACGTCGATCTGGGAAATAACCCTTAAAGATCCGCACAACGATTTTATGCAGGCTAAGCAGCAACTTTCTTTGTTCAGAAAGCGCCTGAGAAGCCTGATTGTCGAAATCAAGCGCGCGCACGGTGAAGCGACCCCGGTTCATATTTTCCCCGTGATGCCGGTGTCTTGCGCTATTGAATTCGGGCGGGCAAGAATGCCCAAGGCCGATATGCCGTGGTTGATTTATGACCACGATATGAAGACCGGGGAATTTATTAAAGCTATAGAACTGAAGGGTAATTTACATGATGTCTAATAGAAGTAACGAAGTGCTTAAAGGTATTCTGGAAAAAATCGAACTGCCCAATGGTGCCTATGAAAAGGCGGAAAAGCGGTATAAGGATATTGGCGAGTGGTTACACCGCGAGGATTCAACTTGCCTTGAACATGACCCGCTTGTCTTCTCGCAAGGCTCTTTCAGGCTGGGCACAGCCATTAAGCCTGACGCCGATGAAGAATATGACCTTGATATGGGGTGTAACCTGCGTAAGGGGTTGAGTAAGAGCGATATCACGCAAGAGCAGCTTAAAAGCCATGTTGGGGCTGAACTGGAGTTGTATCGCAAAGCGCGCGGCATCAAGGAAGAACTTTCTGAGAAAAAGCGCTGTTGGCGTCTTGAATATGCCGACGGGCTGAACTTTCACATGGACATCGTGCCTTGCATTCCTGAAAGTGAAACCGGCAGGGGGGTTTTGAAGAAGCGCATGGTTGAAAACTCTCGTTTTGATGATGCGCTTGCTCAAAACGTATCCGAATTGGCGGTGTCGATCACCGACATCTCTGACCCTGGCTATAAGAACACTACGGATGACTGGCGTATTAGCAATCCTGAGGGATATGCGCGCTGGTTCGAGACGCGGATGAAAACCGCTCAGTCGATCATTAACGAGCGTGAAATGAGCTTCAAGGCTAGTATTGATAGCCTGCCATATTATCAATGGAAAACTCCATTGCAGCAGGCAATTCAGCTCCTAAAGCGTCATCGCGACACAATGTTCAAGGATAACGAGGACAGCAAACCTATCTCGGTGATTATCACCACGTTGGCGGCGAACGCCTATAACGGCGAGAGTGATCTTGCATCAGCCTTGACCAATATCCTCTCACGTATGGGTGACTACATCAATGGCGCAGTGCCTTTGGTGCCCAATCCCGTAAACCCTGCGGAAGACTTTGCAGATAAGTGGTATGACGCGGAATCGGCCAAGTATAAGTTGAAGGAAAATTTCGATAGATGGCTTTATCAGGCCAGAGCCGACTTTAAGGCCTTATGTAGCAAGGAAAACAGCCAGCTTGTGGTTGAAGCGGCAGATCGTGGCTTGGATATCACCTTGGACGCTACGTCTACTGCACTGGCCTTGGGCTTGTCTGCGGCAGTGATTCAGCCGACCAAAGAGATCCATTCTTCTGATCCGAAGCCGTGGTTCGAAAAATAGATGCGCCATTGGGATGCTTTAGGGCTGGAAGACTTCCTGGCGGCTCATCCTCGGATCAGGATTTTAAAAATCAATGATGAGCAGCTTGTGCTGGCGGGCGAGTATCATTTAAAGGCTAAGTTTCCAGGCAGTCAGCTCATTGAGCGGACTTATCGCCTTAGGCTGGTATGTCCTCGTGGTTATCCCGCAAAGTTGCCTACGGTTATTGATGAGGAAAATTATTTTCCGCGTAATCAGGATTATCATACCTATAGTGATGGCTCATTTTGTCTAGGCTCAGAGCTAAAAATAAAGTCATTGCTAAAGGATAATCATTCGCTATCGACATTCTTCTCGGAGATTGTTGACGGATTCCTATATGCAGTAACGCATCGCATTGAATGCGGCAACTTTCCTTATGGCGAGCTCGCACATGGTGAGCAGGGCTTAGTCGATGATTATGGAGAGATGCTCGGCGTTCGTGAAAAACTGGCTGTTGTGAGGGCCTTGCGGGCTCTTGGTAAACGTGAACGCGAAGCAAATAAGTTGATTTGCCCTTGTGGCTGTGGGCGGAGATTAGGGCGCTGTGATTATCGCTTTTTCTTGAACAAACTTCGTAAAATAGAGCGACGACGCTGGTTCAGAATTCATTTGTCCGAAGCTTTTAAACCGATTGAAAAAGTAAAGAAAGAAAAACCTAAAAATTTGGTATAAATACATCACAGACGTAATTCAGATCAGTCGGAGAATATTTCTGGTGAAGGAACTCCGCGAAAAATTACAACAAGAAATGGCTTTATCTTTGTCTCTCTATAAGACGATGAATGTCTCTAAAAAGTCTTGCCAGCTGACTTGCGTGTTCATCAGTCCCATCCCAAATTTCATTGATTACCGTAAATATAGGTTCGCAAGCTTCAGAGTTGGATTTCTGCACAAGTTCTATATCAACGAGTGCTGCTATTTTTACTAGCTTCGCTGTAGGTCGCTGCCAATTCTCATTAGCAGCACGATACAAAGTTGTCTTACAAACACCCCAATGTTTGGCGAGTTGCTCATAATTCATTGAGTGCTTCTCTTTGTAATGCCTGATTGCATTTGCAAGCGGCTTTTTATTTTTTTGCAATATTCTATTTTCCATATTAAGTTAGAATATAGAATAAGGTGTGTTGGCAGCAATCGTCAAGGTGACTTTCGTTATCTGTATTGAAATAAATGTTTGGTGATAAACACTTCTTAGTTAAATGTGCCGAAAGGTTTTGAGCAAAAGTATTTTGAAAGTGCAGTTTGAGAACATGTTGTTACTTAGAGAAATAGTGATGCTCACTGGATAACTAAAAATAATAGGTAAAGGGAATCATGAGATGGCAAGAAAATTTAGAAGTATCGATGATTTTGAGCGTCATCTAAGAAATAAATGCGGTGTTGGTGAAAAAGAAAATTATAAACCGTGGTTTACTGTTAGAGATGTAAAAGACAATAAAGCTTTTCGAAAAGAAATAATGGGAACAACCATTATCCGCAGACACCATTTACTATCTGCTATTGAGTATGAACTTTTTCTAATAATGGACTTTCGTAGCGATGTTGTTGATATTCGTGAGCAATTCCCGTTGTTTCCATTATCCCTAACACGAAAAATAGCTCTTACCCTTGATGTCGAACACCCAAAGGTCGTGGGTATTAAACCCCCAACGCCATTTGTTATGACTACAGATCTATTAGTCACATTTGAGAAGAATGGAATCAGAAAATATGTCGCCTTCTGTGTCAAACCTGAGAAGAAATTAAGTGATCCACATATTTTGCAGAAAATAGAAATTGAGCGAGTTTGGTGGGAATCAATTGGAGTAACTTTCAAAATTTTTTCAGGAAACGAGAAAACTAAAGTACAAAGCCACAATATTCTTTGGGCCACGGATATTCACAGGCACGGTTTAGACGAAGACTTTTTGCCATTAGTTGAAGATGCATTAAAGCTAATTCCCGAGGGGAAATCTTTAAAATATGAAATATGTGGAAAATTCTCGGAACGTTTTAATTTAGATGCTGTTGATGCTCTGAATTTGCTTAGGTTGCTCATTGGGCGAAAGTTTATAGAAGTCGATCTTTCGCAAGAGAACCTTGATCGCTCAACGACAATTGAAGTCCTTACCAATAAGCATTATCAAAGAGAGTATGCCTATGCTATTGGAAGTTAATACTGTTTGGTTGTTTCACACTGACACTGGGCATGTTCCTGGTGAATATAGATTGCTCGCCGTTTATCCCGAAATTCACTGCGTTGTATTTTTCTCTATTAGTGAAACAAATAATCGTGAGGTTATACGGCCGTTCGCAATTCCTGAAAAGGAGGTCGCTAAATTTATTAATGCAAATATCATCAAGCAGATAGAAGACCCTCTTTCGCATCACAGGCTATTTGATGAATCAAGGCTATCTACAAGTGCACTAGAGTTGCTCAATGAACGGTGGAATTTGATAAAACCTCTTGTGGCCGACAAAGATTTGCTTTTGTCAATATCGACTAAGGTTCAGCAGCCTAAAATTGCGTCTCAAGCGCAGGGAAATGACACTCGTTCGCATGTGATTTATCGACTACTGAATATTTACTGGCGACATGGTCAAACTCGCATAGCACTAACTCCTAAGTTTTATCTTTGTGGGGCTGCTGGGAATGAGCGGCAAGATATCAAGAAGAGTTTGGGACGAAAAATAGTTAGCCGAACAGGGGCTTTTTCTACCAGAGAATCTTACATTGTTACGGACCAGGATAAGCTAAATATTATACATGCAGTCAAAGCTTACCATTTAAAGCCGGATGGAATTTCGATATCACAAACTTACAAGAAATACATTCGAGAGTATTTTGCGGTTGAGTTGGTCGATTCTACTTCGAAACAAAAAGTGCCAACTATCCCTTCAATTCAACAGTTTAGGAACTGGGCGAAGAAGTTGATAGACAAGCATCTATTCATTCAGTTAACAAAACACGAAAAAGACTATCTATTAAATTATCGTGAGAACAGCAGTAGTATCGTATCTGACTTTGATGTTCCCGGAGCGTGTTTTGAAATTGATGCGACGGTAGTGGACGTTCATATTGTATCAAAACTAAATAGAAACAGAGTGTTAGGTAGACCTACTCTATATTTTGTTGTGGATCGCGCTAGTGGTATGACTGTAGGAATACATCTATCATTATTCAACGAATGTTGGGATGCAGCGAGGCTGGCGATCTTCAACACCTTTACTTCGAAAGTGAATTATTGTCGTGTAAACGGTGTTGATATAGTTGAACAAGACTGGCCATGCGCCCATCTGCCTAATCGATTAATTGCAGATAATGCAGAAATGTTAGGGTTAAAAGCAGAAGAGCATGTTACACCTATGGTACCGTTAGAGTGGGCTCCAGTCTCCAGACCAGACTTTAAGCCATTTGCGGAAGGACGCTTTAATACCCTAAACAAGGAAACCGTCCACGAACTTCAAGGGGCTACTAAAAACAAAGATAAAATTGTAAAAGCTGCGCCTGATCCTCGCAGTAGAGCGATCTACACACTTGAAGAGCTTACTACAATTATTCTCCGTGACGTAATTGATAAGAATAAAGCTACACATAAGCCATTAGGACTGCGTAGCAAGTTGTTGGTTGAAACAGATACACCACCCTCCCCTCTAAATTACTGGAATATTCATGTAAAACATTATTTCAGTGCATTGAAGAAAGCATCTGAACAAGAAGTTGAAGCTCGACTATTAAGGCCTGTCAGTGTGAGTGTCACGAAAAATGGGATTTTCTTTGAAGAAATCTACTATTTTCATGAAAAATTACGCACTAATAATTTGATGGCTATTGCAAAATCAGACGGGCGTATTGAGCTTGAAGCAAGAGTAAATGATGAAAACTTGGACTATATATTCGTGAAATTTCCGTCTGAAGCAACGTATACTAGATGCAATATCGCCCGGCGAAGTAGTGAAATGCGGGGGTTGAATATTATTGATAATTATTATGTCCAGGATTGGCTAGATGATCAAAATGTTAAAAATCCAGTTCCGATATCCTCGCTGGAGACTCAAGCGATTAAGAATGCGATAAAACGCCAAGCACAAAATGAGGCTAGATCTGCGCCGAAAAATAGAACAAAAAAAGAGCGAATAGATAATAAGAGAGAAAATAGATTAGCAGAAATGGCTATCATGTTGAATGAGAATGGAACGACTAGTGAAACGAGAGATAATGGGTCTTCTGCCTCTTCTTCTAAGAAACGCCGCTACTCCCACAACGTATTCAGCCTTCCAGTAAGAAAGGATAAATAATGAGTTTACTCGGTCGAACAGAAGTCGCAAATTATAAAGAAACTGATTTTGAATTATTTGACGGCAATCCATTAATTGAAGCTCTGCCCGAGATGATGAATCAATCCGACGTACTAGAGGCTCTCAGTTATTTTCCTCCATTGCCAGGCGAGTTTCGTTTTATCGGGCCTGATATGAAGCGTGAGCAACGTCTCCAATACATCGAATTGCTGCGCCAACCTCTAGAGATTTATTATGACGTCTTTCGTGCTATCGAAATGGCAATTAAAAAAGGATACAGCTCTCGAAATCCGTTTTCGCCTACTACTCAACATTATTTGCATTATCAGGTTGATGAACCACCCCCATTTTATCCTTCAACAGGAAAATTTGTTGGGAGGGGCCGAGGAATTACATTGATCGGAGAAAGTGGCACAGGAAAAACTTCAATGCTAGAGCAAGTTCTGCTGCACTTTCCTCAAGTTATACAGCACCATAAATATCAAGAACAACTACTTGGCTTTCAAAATCAGATTGTTTGGGTAAAAGTCGAGTGCCCTGAAAAGTCAAGCGTTAGGGAGTTATGTGAAGAAATCTTATTGAGCTTAGATGTGGCTATTGGAGGCCCTTATACAAAACCGGCCTCAAACCATAGTGCATTATTAATTCAAATTGAGCAGAGGATAAAATCAAGCCATTTGGGAATACTGGTTATTGATGAAATGAACAATTTAAGTGTGGAAAGAGTTCGCGGCGAATCTGGATTGCTTAAATTTATGAAAAAGATTGTTAATCGGCTTGGTGTCCCAGTTTTATTTTGTGCCAATCCTCCATTTGATGACATTTTAGTTTCTCTGCCTCAAAATGCCCGGAGAAGTGAGAATGGGGGCGCATTCTTTATGAATCGACTCGATAGGGATAGCTTAGGCTGGAAAGCATTTGTTTCACAACTATGGCAATTGCAGTGGACTAATATCGAAACGCCGCTAACAGAATCCCTGGAGAAGAAGTTATATGAGCTTTGTGTTGGTAATGTAGATTTTGCTTGCCGTACTTACGCAGAAGCACAAGGATTAGTTATTGGAACTGGCGATGAAACAATATGTGAGTCGGTTTTGCAGGATGCTTATGAAAGGGCTTGTGTATTATCATCAAGGGCATCAGACGTCTTATCTGCTAAAGAGCAACTATTAAAATCTCATCGTCAAAAAACTTCAATAAAGAATGATGGAAAATTAAAAGAAAAACGTCCGTTTATTCCAACGGTTGACCGTATTCAACACCAAGAGTTCTATGATTTAATTCGTGATGTTGTAGCTTCCAAATCAATGCTCGAAAATATTAATGATCCGGAGTATGTTCGCTCATCAGTACTGACCGATGATCCGATTGTTACTTTAAAAGAGAGAGCTTTGCTTTGTACTGATCCTCTCGCTGAAGAGTTTTGCTGAATGTGATTCAATATTATCATGGGACCTGATGGCAATAATCGTGGCCTAAAGATTGTACTGCCGAAAGCACTTCCTGATGAATTGCTGTTCAGTCGTTTAGTAAGATTTAAAATACTGACAGGATTAACAACCTTCCAGGCACAGCAGTTCTTACTCAATAATTCTCGAGTAAGCCTGCATCCGTTTTTACCAAGCCTGAGCTTTAATAACTGCATTTTTGGCATGGAGAGCACCGATAGCTTATACAGACAAACGTTAGGTCTCTTTTATCAATTGGGGTTAACTGACAACAGACCGTCAGTGAAACAGCTTATGATTAATGGAACCATAAACTCTCTTAGTAGACTTTGGCAGCTACCGAATCAGAAAGGGCAACAAGATTTCAATTTAAAGAGCTGTGCTAAATGTGCTGACGAAGATGTTAAATTTCAGGGGGTTGCTTATTGGCATCTATCTCATCAATGTCCTAATGTGTCGGCATGTTATAAACATCAGACTAAGCTAGCTCAGCATCAACTAATTCGACGACATCATTTGTCAATTGGCTTACCTCCGGTTTTAAATGAGACTGAATCAGCAAGTAACTTAGAAGTTGAATACGCTCAGTTTTGTGTCAAGCAGCTAAAAACGGCAGAGCTCTCCTCTAAGGAAGAGCTACTTTTCGACGTTAACAAGCATTTAAGTAAACTCGGATACTTGACAGAATTTGGAAGAGTTAAAAGGCGTAAACTATGCAGCTCATTTTATTTCGTAGTTAAAGATTTAAATTTTGATCATTCTTATTTCAAACCTGAGGGGCCTGATGACTATAGGTTTATACAGAATATACTGTCTCAAGAACACTACACCCAAGCAGGTCGTCTCTACCCTTTTCTTTTCTGGCTTCATAGACAGAATTATAATACCGCAACATGTAGGGCGTCGGTGCCCAAAGAGAATTTGTCTTCAAACGAAAATTTAGAACGGGAATGTATTCAACAGCTGTTACTTGGAAATAGTCTTAATCAAACAGCTCTGGCGATTGGAAAGAGTCGCACTTATGTAAAGTCGATAGCACTAAAAGAGAATATTACTAAAAGGCTTAAACCGAAAAGAATTGATCAAAAAATGCGAGAGCGGATATTGCTTCTAGCTAGCAGAGGAATGCACCGGGAAGCTATAGCTCGAAAATTTGATATTTCATCGGGCAGTGTAGAATTAATCATCTCAAGCTTACCGACATTAGTTAAGCTTCGTAAAAAAATAAGATTTGAATCAAAACGTCGAAGAAGTAGGGTTAATCTTTTGCGCTTTTTAAATGCTACACCCAATGCAACGAGACAGGATGTTTTTCAAGCTTGTAATCAAAGTGCTCATTGGCTCTTGAGGAATGATAAAGTATGGATAAATCACACACTACCAGCTCCTTTAAAACCAAGCTTTGATAGGATAAAAAGAGTCTTGGACTAATCAATCCCGTTTTTCGACATTAACATTGATAGGTTGTACTGTTTCATTAGAGATTAAAATGATGTAGAACCCATCCAAGGATTTAAAAGGTACGCATATTGGATAATATAGATAGTTTTGTTAGGTTGATTTGTGGGAGTGATTTTGATGCGAGTAAAGAAATAGATAAGATACTATTACATCTCCAAACTTCGTTGAAAACAGTAACCCACGAACTCATTGAATTACAATCGGGATCAGATGGCAGGTTAGGTTTGTACGGACCATACCTAGGTCGCTCAATTTTAGAACTTAGTATGACGGCTATAATTGCACGTATGGATCCATTTAAGATATTACTTATGAAGGGGAAGCAAGAGCAACCAGGTTATGATTTAGGAAAGCCTCACTCGTCAGCTATTAGGTGGCAAGGAGATGTGGTAGATAAGAACGTAGCTGACCTCTGGGCAGATAGTTCTCTAAAAAATCCAACTCGCTCTATCTTTGGGGCTTATCAAGTACACTTATCACTTAAGAAAAGTGTGGAATTAGTAATAGATGAAGGTGACGAAAACTCGATGGGAGAATGGTATTTGCGATTAAGCAGTACCCCACCTGAAGGTACTATTGGGTCTATTAAGTCTTTATTAAATAATTCATATTCTTCACTTTCAAAGGGCATTCATCATGAGTTGCTAGTGCCACCGGAGTCTATTTTGGATCGTGATACAGTTATATCTATATTGAATGAAACATTATATGTAGCAGCTTCAACAGGACTGTTAGTTTCTCTAATTCCACATGCCTATAAGCCAGCGATTAAAGAGCAAAGTTTCGATTACTATAAAAATTCAAAAGAACTGGAGTTATGTTAATTATGGAATTTGAAGTTTATGAAGATAGCTCTTTAGTTCTTGCTGCTGAAGATTTTGATTCAGATGAATTTAATGAATATCACTTTTTCACATCACAAGATAAAAAATGTATATCGAAGCTCAGAGCTCATGGTCCGGTTTTATTAAAGGGGGCTAGAGGTTGTGGAAAAAGCGCCTTAATGATCGAGGCTTCTAAGGGACTTTATCCTAGAAATCCTGCCGGGTCAGCTATTGGTATCTACATTAGTTTAAGGCACCTAGATCTTCTACGCACATCAGGGACTGAGTATATCGAACTGTTTTGTAAGTTAGCTATTGATGAAATAAGAAAACAGCTACCTGAAATTGAAGTCGATACTATTGCCTATAGTGTAGTTGAGTTACAGCAAATTTTGGTTAGAATTTCTTCGCAATTATCTAAAAGGATCGTGCTTCTAATTGATGATGCTGCGCATATTGGACGTGAAACTAGTTTGTCCGACTTTTTTGATATATTTAGGACTATCTCAAATAACTCTATTTCTTGTAAAGCATCAATTTATCCAGGTGTTACTAAGTTTGGTACTAGGTTTGATGTTTATAATGATGCAACAGTCATAGATGTGAATCGTTCGGAGACTGCATCGGACTTTACAGAATTATTTGTTGAAGTTTTAAATCGAAGGTTTGCAAAATCATTAGATGACTCCAAGTTTGTCAAGGGTTTGTCTAAATACGAGGTGTGTCAATTATTAGGTGTAGCAGTATTAGGCAATATGCGTTCATACATCTACAGTTGTAATCAGTTAGTTACATCTATAAATGGCTCTTCATCCATTACACTTACAAACGTTGCAGAGGCTTTCAAGCAACTAGCGAATAACTATTACTGGCCACTTTTGGAGGAAATTGAACCAAAATTAGGAGTATATGAACCTATGATTGCACCTGCACAGAAGATTGCTGAGATCTTCTTTGAAAAAGGTGGCGAAAAGAGTGAACGTTCTATTATTGTCTTAAGAGAAATTTGTCAAAGATTAAATAAGCCCTTGGAGATTCTGGAGTATGCGGGATTTATCGCTCGAAAAGAAGTATCAAGAGCAATGAAGTCAAGGGGACGTGGCACTCGTTATGTTCTTAATCTATGTAATATAACAGAAAAGTTAGAACATGGAAGGATAACTCCTCAGATGCAAGAGAAGTGGCTTACGTTCAAAGATGATGCACTGGAATTTCATAGGGGCAGTGAACTTTATAAATTGGAGTTACCAGAGCAATTACCAGAGCAAGAATTAGATATCTTGAAGAAAGAGATAACTATACTCAAAAAGTCAAATGCTTACCCATATGGTTTGACGGACTATATGGTTACCTTGCTTCAGCAAAACGATATTCGCTTTTTAAAGGATTTAGTTAATACCTCTGATTCCAAGCTATTAAGGTTCGACAAAATAGGACCTCAGACCTTGAAAAGAATTAGAAGTTCGGTAAATCAAGCTATTTGGATGTAGCAAATCGCGTTTGATAAGCTGTAAGCCACGTATTAAAAAGGTTAGTTGTTTTGGGCGCGTTCATGAATATTTACTACGATTATATGCAATTTATAAATTGACCTATTGTTAACAAAGAGCATCGAGACCTATTATAGAATGCTACTCAAAGTCATTCTGTAGTGGCAAAACGTACTTAGTCACTACACGTTTAGATAAGTTAGTTCGAATATTGTCAGGTGAAAAAAGTTACAGATTTCGAGTAAGCTTGAAAGTTCGAATTCCCCCAACTTTATTTAAAATAAATTCTAGAATAACCCGACTTTATTCATACTTACCAGATGTGTGTAACCCTATAACCGCCGCGTAGTATCAGCCTTAGCTTAGCTACTTATTATCTACAACTTTTTACACTCTCATAATCAGACTGACTTTAACAATCCTACTGCAGCATTGCGGATATAATTCCTGTGAGACAATCTCACAGGAATTATATATTGGACTAACTAAGCCAGCCTTTACGAATTCGGGAATCGCGATAGCGCCAGACGCAGGCAGCAAAAATAACAAATGCAACATCGATAACCAGCGAATTCAATACCATCACATCAGGATAATGCACTACAGCGTGGGTAACGGGTAATATAACAAGCAGTATTGTTAGTATTTTCAATAAGCCCAGATGGGTTTTAACCAGCACTTTTTGCCGCAATGCGCCAACCAGTACAGCAGTTAATATTAGCCAAAATACGGGTTTAGTTGGCAATCCGAATAACAGCGAGGCAATTGCAGCAATAGCCATGGCAATAGGTGTCCCCCATACTGTGCCCATCCAAAGTTGATTCAAAATATCCTGTTTTTGCCGCTTTGCCAGCCACAGGTTTATCCCGGTCACAGAAATAATTGTCAGTGCAAAGCCCATTAATCCGAAAAATATTTTCATGGCTTCTGGCCCAAAGTGCCCAAAGTGGATGCGATACACCGAAAAAATTGCCTGCTGCCCGGCTTTGCCATCCGAATAACCCACTTTGTTGATGTAATTGCCATGGGAATCAAAGCGATACTGTTCAGCATAGATGAGCTTATCCATGTGTTGCGAACTGAGCAAAATGTACTGACTATCTCTGGTAGCATTCTCCAGCGTGACAAAAATCGGCTGGGTATTAGGTGCGATGCGGTCTAATTCGGTCAAAGCGCCCGCTATGTTCGCTATCTGAGGTTGCGCCTCTACCTGTATGGATGAGCCATAAATATCGGCAAACAAATCCATTTTATTACCGGCATACAGCGCGTCGGCGTAAAACGAGGTCAGGAACGACGCCAGGCCAAAATACACGCCGGTTAGTGCAATCATCAAGTGAAAGGGGAGTCCCCACACGCTCATTCGATTATGTAAATCACCCTGGGTTAGTTGTTCGTTATTGCCGGTACGTAAACGAAATGCGTCTTTAAAAATGCGTCTGTGGGCAATGATCCCGGAGATGATCAGTGCGCTTAGCATAGCGCCCAGCATACTCACTATCATCATCCCTGTGTCTTCAGGTAAATGCAGCGCAACATGCAAGTCTACAATCAAGTCGGTGATCGGCGTGCTGGAGGGTTCACTTAAAGACCCATCAGGCGCAATATTCCAAACCTCGCCGTCGGCACTGATGCGTGCGCGAGGCAGATCCTGAGTGGGTAAACGCACAACGATGTCGCCTTCCGCGCTGCCACCCTGCATGGATAAAAACTGCTCGTAGGCGGCCTGAATGGTGGCCGGCGAATAATCGAGGTTGTCTGCGACATGGGGTTGCTCCCAGCGCAGCAGTTCCTGCGAAAAAACAGAAAGCGCACCGGAAAAACACACCCAGTACATTAATACACTGACAGCCAGTCCCACCCATGCATGGCTTTTTAACGCATTTTTATTGGCGTTGGGAGAAATCGAAATCTTCATACTAAACACTGTAAATTAGCAAATAACTCAACACGCCAATGAGGCTGACAGATAAAACGGGCCGCCACTCTCTGTTGTCAGCACACAGCCAGTAAACAAAAGCGCCCCACAACACTGGCATGGTATAAATGCCCAGTGCAACCTGATTGACCTTATTCATGGGTAAGGCTGTGGTCCACACCACGGTAAGTAACATGGCACTGATAGCGCATAAAAAGAAAACGGCAGCCGCTTTCAGCAAGCGCAGGGTGATATTGTTGACCCCCGGCCATTGCAAACCCGGCTCAAAGGGCAATACCACCCGTTTAATATTTCTATCTATGCGCTGTCTGGCAACATAAATCCAGCTCCAAGCTTGCAGTGAAAACGCTACCACTGCGTAACAGGTACCTAATTCAGGGCCGTGCTCATAACACCACAACCAAAGGCTGACCAGCATCAAAACCACCGCTAACCCTTTCATTAACCGACCGGTTGCGGGCTGTTGAGTGCGCCAGGCTGTATAAAACATCCCCACCGCAAAAGCGCTGCCGGCAAAGGCAGCGAGAGATAACATCATGGTTTATCCATTAAAAGCTCACTGACGCCGATAGCTTAACCGTTCGCGGCTCACTCAGCACCAGATAATTAGAGCCAGGGTACCCGCCAACGGAAGCCCAGTAATTATTATCAAACACGTTATCGATACGCGCGCGTAGCGTGATGTCTGTTAGGCCAACCAGGAAACTGTATCGTGCACCAATATCAAACCGGTTAGACGCGTCTACTTCCAGGCTGTTGTCTGCACTGGCGTATTGCTCAGACGTATAGGCAGCGCGGGCGTCGAGGGTCAGACCAGGAAGGGCCACTACGTCCCATTCAAGGTTTACATTTAACTGCAGATCCGGCACGCCAATCGCTGTTTTTCCGTCTAACAGGCCGTCCTGGGTTTTGGTCATTTCGGCATCCAGCCAGGTAAAGCCACCTACAACGCGAAGGTTGTCGGCAGGCATGCCAAACACACTGAGTTCTACGCCTTGGTTTTGCTGTTCGCCGTCGGTTGAAAACACATTGTCTTTCACCACAGATGACTGCTTCGACGTGCTAAACACACTTAACGCACCACCATACTGGCCGGCATCGTATTTTACGCCCACTTCAATCTGCTCAGCGCTATAAGGGTCAAACACTTCACCGGCATTCTCGATGGGCTCACCGCCACTGCTGGCTGGCGCCACTTCACCTGGCAATAGCCCTTCAATATAGTTGGCGTAATAAGACAACTGCTCTGAGGATTTGTAGACCACACCCGCAACCGGTGTGAATTTCGACTCATCATAAGACGATAAGGCAGAGCCATCATCGTAATTGAAGGAACGGGTCTCGATATTTTGTAAACGACCACCCACGGTTACCAGTAATCTACCATCCAGTAACGACAACATATCGGCAATAGCCACACTCGACAGATCGGTTTCTTCAGTCACCAGCGGGTTGTTGAGTTCACCGCCAACAAAAAAATCTGCGGCAGGTATATCTGCCGGTTGCGGATCATAAATACTACCAGGAAACCCTGCGAAGCTGGAAAACGCATAGGCGTTTTCAGATGACAGTGAAAACACCGACGCCGACGTGATCAGAGTATGAGCCACATCGCCGGTGGCAAATTCTATATTCACGCCTACTTCACCAGAGCGAATACTGTCGTTACGAACGTTGTCGAAACGATAAGCACTGCTATCGCCGCTCACTTGCGCAGTAGGGTTTGCAAAAATGTTGTCTTCTTCACCCTCCCGGAATCCATATGCCGCCCAGGCGGTAATGGTATCGGTAAAATCATATTCGCCGCGAACGGCACCAAAAAGCTGGCGTTCATTGGTATAAGTCCATGGCTGAGCAAAGTTGGTATCGCTTTGGGGCGCGTCTGGAATACCACCAGCGGGGGTGACCGCCGGGCGTGGCGCATCGACCTGGTGATCCTGAAAGCCTAAATCCAGCGACACCCTTACTTTTTCGCCTACGTGATCGATACCCACCGAGGCAACGCTCAAATCGCGGTCCTGATTCTCAACGCTGGTTTCGCCACCGCGTTGAACCAGATTAACACGTACACCAGTGCTGTTACCTTCTTCACCAAAGCGGCGGCTCACATCTACTGCGCCCAGTAAATGGCCTTGTGATTCATAGCCCAGTGTAAAGCGGTTAAGCGGCTCTTCGCCGGCCCGCTTAGGCACAATATTCACCGAACCGCCCAGACCACTGCCACCCGGAGCAGCACCATTTAGAAAGGCACTGGCACCACGAAACACTTCTACCCGCTCAAGGAGTTCTGCTGCCACATACTGGCGCGGTAAAATGCCGAATAAACCGTTGTAAGTCATATCGTCGGAATACACGGGCAAACCGCGCATAACGTACAGTTCCTGAAAGTTACCAAATCCTTTTGCAACGCGTACTACCGGGTCATTTTGCAGTACATCCGCGACACTGCGTGATTGCTGCTCGCGAATAATATCGGCAGTAAAGTTAATGCTGTTGAAGGGCGAATCCATCATATCCAGGTTACCCAGGATACCGGCACGGCCGCCGCGCGACACCTGGCCACCGGCAAAACTGTCGTTGAGTTTTACCTGAGAGCCACTGACGGTGATATGTTCAATATCGTCACCAGCCTCACTGTTTTGCTGTGACGTTTGAGCATAGGCGGCAGGGCTAATCATGGCTATACCGATCATCACCGTTAAGGCATTTTTACGAAAGTTCATTGATATTCCAAATTCGTTGCATTGCATGAAAACGCAAATGATAGTTATTAACATGTCGGTGGTCAATCAACTTAAGGTGGTTGCAGCACAGCTGTATTTTTAACACGCTGGCGGCAATTCAGGTGTAAATTATTAACGCTCTTGTTATCAGATAGTCGCCGCAGGGCTGTTGACAGGTATTAACTTGCGGAAACCCGATAATTCAGACGGTTGGGCTAACTAAGGGGATAGAGTCGGCCCCTGAAGTGCTTAGCAACAGTGCTGGTAAGATATTGCTGAATACCAGCCGCGGTGTCCGGGTCAGGGAGGTTTACTGCGTCAGATTTGAATCTGCCCATGCCCGCCAGAATGCAGTACCAGGACGGTGTTAAATACACTAATTGTTCGTCAATACTGTCCAGCGCTTCTTCAAACTCGCCCGGGCCGTCCCAGGCATTTACCAGCAAAGACAGGTTTGCCGGTACCCTGATATCATGGCGACAAGCCTGCCAGTATGGCGTGTCGGTGCGAGTATTCAGATAGTAGTGAGCCACGATGTAATCGCGGATACCGTCGAACATCCTGTTCATTTCTTTATTGTATTGGCTGCGGCTAATAGTCGTAACTGGCTCACCTAACCGGCTGGATAACTGATAAATACCGTATTGAACCAGCATCAGAGCAGTAGCCTCCAGTGGCTCGATGAACCCCTGGGCTAAGCCGATAGCAACACAATTGTTGTGCCAGTGTTTCTGCAAGCGGCCAACGGGCATAGTCAGGTGCCGGGCTGGTGTTTCATCGCTAACGTTGAGGTGCTGCCTTAACTCTGTTTCAGCTTCCTCCGGCGAACAAAACTGGCTGCTGTATACATAACCGTTACCGACTCTGCTGGTTAGCGGGATATTCCACATCCAGCCGGCGGTGCCGCCGCCAACAATAACGATAGATTCTGGCTGTTGAGTGCTATTGGTGATAAAGGCTACCGGCTGGTGGATTCGCGAACTATCAGTTCAGGCACAAAGATATCAGCGGTGATCGTGTGGTTTTCGGCTTTACGTTTACGGGCCTGTAACGAGCGGATTAACGAAGACGTAGCCCGCTGGGCAATTTGCGCCGTGGGCTGCGAGGCGGTGGTGAGTGGCGGAAACGTCTGGGTTGAAAACGGGCTGTTCTCAAACCCGGCAATGGCCAGCGC
>CEUY01488329.1_pt1 | contig 29381 bp, 45 predicted proteins | sample 361481 | NCBI WGS metagenome assembly CEUY01 (sample SAMEA2622737, study PRJEB7988) | marine metagenome | isolation source: saline water (ENVO:00002010), including | reverse complement strand
CTAAGGGAAACCAATTCTAAATCTTTGATTTAGTGTTGGTAGTTCATATAGATAATATAATTGAAATATTATCACTTATTGCTATATTCATAATAACTTATGCAATATTATATCAATCAAAAAACAAATTAACGTATTATTTATATATTGGAAATTTTACATTTTTATTTTATGCAATATATATAGAAAGTATATCAGCTACAATAAATTATATTTTGATGATAATTATATTAACTTCAAGATATTTAAAATTAAAGAAAGAAGCTTAAAGCTTCTTTTTTTTTAAAAATTAGATACTGAATCTTTGAATAATTCTATTTTTAAGAATTCTAATCCTTTTGGATTATTAACTAATGTTTTATAATTATTTTTATTAACTCCAATTTTATTTACACTTCCAATAGCATCAATAATATATTTAGAGATTTCAAATTTTTCTTCATTAACGGATAAAACTAAAATTTCAAAAGCATAATCTTTAATATTAATCATTTCATGATTTAAAAAAATCCCTTCAATAGAATAAGGATTTCCAGAAAGATTAATCGCATTATATATACAATCTATAATATCTTCTCTTTTAAAAACTTTATTAAATTCTATCATTTATCATCCTCTTAATTCAACTATAATACAATAATTAAAAAATAAAATCAAATAAAAAAAGGTCTGTAAACAGACCTTTGTAAAATTGTAATCAACAATTATATTTTATGTGTTCCTCAGAACGGGATGTCATCATCGAAATCATCATCAACATTTCCGTTAGGATTCTGAGGTTGATAATTACCTTGATTGCCTTGATTATTATTTTGTGGAGCATTGTTAACAGGCGCATTATTCTGTGGCTGATAATTTCCTTGATTATTGCCTTGATTATTTTGCGGTTCATTGTTAACAGGTGCATTGTTTTGTGGCTGGTAATTGCCTTGGTTGCCCTGATTGTTGTTATAATTACCTTGTGGTGCATTATTAGCAGGAGCATTATTTTGTGGTTGGTAATTACCTTGATTATGATTGCCTTGATTGTTATAATTATTATTGTTATTATAATTACCTTGTGGTGCATTATTAGCAGGGGCATTATTTTGTGGATAACCACCTTGATTTCCACCTTGTTCTGCATAAATAGGATTATCAGAATCATCAATAATGCTTCTATCTTGTGTATTTACAATAGATGCTTTAAAACCTTTAATGAAGGTTACAGGCGCACCCATATCATTACCTTGTTGATCTTGTTGCGTAAAACTTGAAACCATACCACTTGTGATTTGCACTAATACTTGCATACGCTGACCTTGTGCTTTTGCATTCTGGCGTTCTTGTTGTTTAGCTGCAAGCATACGCGCAACATTACCATAAACTTGAACAAGAACTGAGTTGTAAACTCTGTTGTCATTCATATCTTTTTCACCAATAGCTAGGTAAACCCAAGCTGATCTCTGATTTTGACCATTCCATTTGAAAGAATTTAAAAAACCAGATAAAATTAAATTATCTTGCGGAGCTAAATTTTGTTGCATAACGTTATTCCTCTTTTTTAAGCTTACTTTCAATGTATCACTAATTAATAGAAATACAATAAAAAAACCTAAAAAAATAAGGTTTTTTGTATTTTTTTTAAGCTTAAATTAAGAAAAGTATATTATAATAAAATTAGAGTCAAAAATTAGAAATATTTAAGAAATTTTTAACAGCTTTTTTGTCATTTTCATGATAAAAATTATTATCAATCCATTCTAAATTAATATGTTTTTTTATATTTGGAATATTAATAACTTTAATAATAATACTTATATCTTTAAATTTTATATTATCAAAATTATCTAAAAATATATCATAGGTAAATAATTCATTAACATTTGAATTATTTTCTATATACTGAAGTTTATAATCATTATCATTAATGATAGAAGAACTAAATAAACTTTTAATAAAATAAGAAAAATTATCTTCACAACTAAAATTCATTTCTTCTATAAAAATATCAAATAATTCTTTTTTCTTATCATAAAAACAAGATTCAAAAATAGAATTAAAATAAGGTTTAAACTCTTTTTCTTTTTTTAAATCACTAATTAAAAATTTAAATGTTTTTTTGCTTTTATGTTTTATTGCTCTATTGAGAAGTGATACTTTGTCTTCAAAATTAATTTTATTATATAAAGAAATTTGATTGTTAATTAGAAATAAATTGTCATTTTCTAAAAATTTTTTAAAAATAGAATAAATATAAAAATTTGTTTTTTTATCATAAGAATTTAATTTAGATATAGGATGTGATTTTCTTAATTCTAAATGATTAAAAATAATATCAATAATATTAAAATTTTCAGCAATAATTGCTTTATCAATTGCATTAGTTAAAAATAAAAAATCAAGGTCTACTGACATTAATTTATTATTTTCTTCGCTTGTATATTCTTTTGTTAGAAAATTTTGTACAACTTTTGGTTTATTGGTATAACAAGCCATTTCGAAAAGTTTCATATATGGTTTTTCTGACATAATTTGTTCATTCCAGCATAAAGATATAATTTCATCTTCTGTGGAATTAGAAAAAAACAGATACATTTCCTTTGTATCTGTTATAATTTTTTCTATTCTGGAAAATTCTTCCATTTCTTCTTTTGTTATGTTAATCATTGTATCCATCTAAAATACGTTGACTTGATTTACAATCAGGATAACGATGCTTTTCAATTTCATAATATCCGTGAAGTAAATTTTCAGTAAGATTAAGTTCCTTACGAGCTTCTGCAATCGTTAAATGTCTATATTGAGAAAGATCAACAGTATGTAATGGTGTACAATCAGAAACAAATCCTAATTTAGCCGCATCCATATATACGTGACGTTCTTCTTCTGTAAATTTATAATGTTTAGGGTACAAGTATTGAGAACACCAAAGATAAAGTTTCTTTTTCCATGTAGTCATAATATTAGTAGAACCCATAGTAAAACCAATAACAAATGCTTCGTCTTTTGGTAACATACCACGCCCTAATAAAAGATGAATATAATCGTGATTTTGTAGGCAAACAGCCCCTGTACCGTGGAACGGATTCCACCAGTGTTGGTATTTTGGATTTTCTACAAGCTGAACAATGAAAGGAATATCATCTTGTTCTGCTCCATTTTCGGTCATCATATCGTAAGCTTCACCTAAATTTAAGTCACCACGAGAAAGCGGAATATGCCATGATTTCCAACAACCTTTGTCAATTTTATCCATAATAAATACCTCTAATTCTTGCTAATATAGATATTATTATATAATAAAAGAATACATAATGGAAGTAAATTTTAAAAATTTTCGATATTTTTTGTAATTTTTTTTATTTTTTTCTCTTTTGCTACTTTATCTCTATCTTTGACTATTTCTAAAATAGCATGTTGTTGTCTACCAGTTGAAAAAGCTTTTGAAGCGTATAAATCATTTAATATGTCTTGTGCCATTTTTTGTTGTAAATGACCACGCCTAGCCATATTTATTAAATAGCAAGCATTATCATGAGCTAATTTACCTTCATATTCTTTTTTATTCATATTTTGCCTTTTTTAATTTATTTAAAACTTTTTAAGTTTTTTTATCATATTTTTTTTATCAACTTCTTTAGATAAGTTATCGAGCATTTTAAGAGCCATTTTTCTTTCTTGTAAGCTACCTTGTTTAGCCATATTTACTAAATACCAATACCTATCATGAACTAATTTACCTTCATATGCTTCTTGATTCATATTTGCCTTTTTTATATTTCTTTAAAATTCTTTAAGTTTTCTTTTCATATTTTCTTTATGAATACGTTTTTTTCTTTCCTCTGGTGTTTCTCGTCTTTTAGTAACTATTTCATAAATAAAACTATTATAAGGATCATCTTCTGGTTCAGTATATTCTTTAACTTTAACCATATAATCGCTATTTAAATATCTTTTCTGAGCTTCGTTTAAGTAGTCATCTGGATTCATATCTATTCTCCTTAGAAATCGTTTAATTTCTTAGTTATGCTGTCTATATGTTGTTTTTTACGTACAGCTTCCCAATCAGTTGTTTTCCCTTTTCCAGTAGTTCCAAAAAACATTGTATGATTTTGGATTTGATTTGAACTAAACCAAATACTGTTTTTATTTTTTTGATTGTTTAAAAAAACAGTTTTTTCTTTTTGTTTGTTATTTTTTCCAAAAATGTTACTAAATTTCAAAATTTTTTCACCTTGTTAATTGTTTTTATTTGTTGATTTAATCTATCCAAATCAATATCATTTTTCTTTTTTCTATTAATTCTATCTTCCATTTGTTTAATATACATTGGATTATAAGATAGAGGATTAAAAATAATATTATTGTTTTTCATTGTTATATGCCTTCTGCAAATTGAAAGGTTTTTTCCTTGACTTTATCATTAATACCACCATCATTACAAATATGTTTAATTACCACATACAAAAAGTGATGTAAAAATAAAGTAACACCAATAAAACAAACATAAAATGCAAATAGGCTATCTAATAATAAAGCACATAAAGCATAAAATGAAAAATAAAATAAAAATCCTATAATACACAATAATAGTTTATTTTTTTCAGAACCTTCTTCGATTAATGAATGAAAAGCCATAAGTGCATTTATATCTTCTTTCAAGTGTAAGTGTAAAATTTGCCATTTTTCAGCACAATGATAACTAAGCATAGAAGTAAAATTACAACCCACAAAAACAAAAGAAGCTAAACCAGCAAAAATTAAACCTGAAAGAAAAATAATTAAATAAACTAATGATTGTGCCATTTCAGTTTTTTCTTCAGTAGTTGTACTATCTTCTTCAAAAAAAGATCCAAAAAATCCAATTAAAACTGATATAACGGTAAAAAGAATAATAAAAAAGATATATTGTAAAGGAGTGAATTTAAAATATCTAAAATCTAATTTCCAAAATGGAAGGCTGTGATCGTTTGCCTTACAAAAGCTATAAGAAAAAAATGGAATAATAATTAATAAAGGAAGATACATTAAACTTGTATCATTTAATAAGTAAGAAGTATAAACTAAGCTAAAAAGAAATAGTCCAGATAGGACTGTTAATAATGGTGTTCTGAATAAAAGAGAGAAACCTTCTTTTAAAAGAGGTTTTACTTCTTCTTTTTCTAATTTGTCTATTCTATATTGATCATTATCACTCATTAATTAAATCCTTAAAATATTTTTTCTTAATATATCAAAAAATAATAAAATAATCAAGAATTTTAATTTATTAAAAAATTAGGTAGAGAATTCTAATTTTTTTATATATATTACCTAATATACAAACAAAAAAAGGGGAAATGTATGAAAAAGACAGCACAAATGACAGAAGATATGGCAAAAAAAGTATGGTTAGCAGGTTTAGGTGTGTATTCATTAACAAATGAGAAAATCAATAAAAAAGAAGATGAATTATCAAAAGAATTTGAAGAATTAGTAGAAAAAGGTCAAACAGTCGAAGAAGAAATGTTTGGTAAGGTAAAAGAAGTAGAAACAAAAGTAAAAGAAAGATTGAATAGTGCTATTGATACTCATACAAACTTAGTAAAAAAAGTTTTTGGTATTAAAGAAGATAAGTCAGAAGAAAAAATTGATGAATTATCAGCAAAAGTTGATGCATTAACAGAAGCAGTAGCTAAACTTGCCGCTAAAAAATAAGAAAAAATAATATTATAAAAAAAACCTGCTACAAGCAGGTTTTTTATTTTAATTAAAAATCATTTACAATTTGTCTCACAATATCAGGTTCTAATTTTTTAATCATATCTTCAATTTGAATATATAAATATCGAGACTCACTTGGACTTGAATAACGACTTTTTTCATGAAAAGGAAGAATAGATAAATCTGTAATTCTTTCGTTTTTATAATAAAAATCATTTAAAAACATTTCTTTCGCTGTTTTTTTTGAAATCAAGTAACCACCAGCATGATAATTTTTCTTACCATCAGATCTTTCTCTTAATGATATTTCTTTAATCTCAAAATTAATATTTTTTTCAGAAACTTTAATATTTAAAACAAATTTAGAACTTCCATTTAATTCTAATGAATTAAATCTTTCAAGAGCTAATTTTTCATTAACTTGTTGAAATATCATATTAAATTTATTAATTTTATTTGCATTTAAAGCCTTATTATAATCTTCAGTTTGTTTTTTGAATAAATCTTTTGCTTTTTCATATTGTTTTTTAGTTTTTCTATATAAACTAAAAATATTTTTTACTGTTTCAACTTTTATTTTCGAATTTAAAAGTTTATATAACTTTAATTTATCTTCAATAACATTAATTTTATCTAAATCAGAAATACTTATTTCATTTGAAGAAATACAGCTTTCAATATTGCCTGATTTTTTATTAAATGTCATTGGTAAATAAACATCGTTTTTAAAATTAATGTTAAATGTCATCGAATGTCCATTTGATGCAAAGTTACCATTAATTGTTTTATCATCTAAATTAAATTTATCTTCTACAATTTCTTGTAAAATTGGTTTTAATTGGTTGTTACAAAAACCATAATACTCTCTCTCTACTTCTTTAAACTCTCTCTCTTGTAAATCATACTCTTTTTGATAATCTTTCATATAATCTCCTATGTTTAAAGAAGCTTTATTATACCAAAAGAGAGTAACAAAGACAAGTTATTTACGAATTATTTTAATATATTTTACAATAAAAATCAATAACTTACAAATTATTTTTAGAATTTTTCAATATTTTTTTTTAAGAAAATTTGTTCTATATTTTCTTTAGTTTTTGGTGTATTTTCCCAATAATATTCGTTTTTTTCGAAACTCCAAATTATTGAAGGTAGAGGTTTATTTCTATGAATTTGTCCATTAACTGCCCAAATTTTACTTCCATCACCCCAAATAATAGCGGGTAGATCTTCTTCTCTATGAAGTAGATTGTTAACAAAGTAAAAATAAGATTCTTCTTCAATAACTAAAACTAAGTGTTCTATATTATTAATAGTTTGCTTGAATGAATTTGTTATATAGTATTTCGTTTGCTGAAATAAAATATGATCATGTTCTATTGTAATATCAACTAATGATTTCATAATTTATCTGGACTCAAATAACCTGAATACCATAAGCCATATTCTGTTAGATATAAGGTAGGTGTACCGCGATATTCTACACCACCTAATAGGTGTTTCTTAAGATTAAATACTTCCTTTACAAAGTCCATATCGCAATCATTTGAAGGTTTAAGATTTTTAAAATTTTGTTTTGGATTACCACAAAAGAATTTATATGTAGATTGATTATATTTTTGATCAAAGTAAAGTGTTGTTGCTGGTAGAGGTATTAATGTAAAACCTTTATTATTATATAATTCACTTTCTCTAAGCATTTTTTTACAATAACCACAAGATTCTGAAAATAATAAAACAATAATCTTTTTCATATCTATTTTTTCTGAAGGAATAATGATATTTGAATAGTTTGATATAATATCTTCAACTACTGATTTTTCTCTATCTTTTTTAGCTCTTACAATTTTTTTAGTAACATTATCTAGTACTTCTCCATTTCTTTCATAAAAGAAGCCTAAATGAGCTTGTGAGCTATTATCTAATAATATAGAGTAGTTAGTTGTTAAATAATGTTTTGTATTCTCTATGGTCTTTTTATAATCACCTTGAACTGGCATACTAAAAATCATTAATCTTGAATAATCAGCGCGTTTAAATTTTGAAAGTGCCTGTTTTACATTTTTAAAATCACTTTGTTTTTTATTTCCTTTAAAAGTATCAAAAACCATAAAATAATATTGATTATTATTATCAATAATAATATGTTTTATATTCGGTATTGTTCTACTTCTTGAAGGTTCCATTAATTTTAATCTAACTTTAATAGAATCCCAATTATTTTTCTGATCATCTTCTAATAAATAAAATTTATAACCGTATCTATCGACAATAGAGTTTATTCTTTCTTCAATATTATGATTATAATCTTTTTCGTTAGCAAAAATAAAATTTGAGAATAAAAGTGTTAAAATGAGTATACTATTTCTTAAAATATTCATAATCTATTAATTTCATTTCCTTATAAAAGTAATAATATGGTTTAGTGAAATCTAAATGATAAAAATCTAGTATTTCATTTCTTGCTTTATAAATATTAACAAGACGTTGTGCAGCTTGCTCATTATCAGGACAAGAAAAATCTTTTGATAAATCTTCCAACATGGCTAATTCAATAGTTAAACTAAAATCTTGTTGACAAAATAATTGATAATCTTTTGATTTAACCATATCATCTTGAATATTGTAATAAGGAAGAAATAAAAGTCCAAGTTTATTTTGATTTATGATATCTTTCATTTCAAATATATTTAATGAGGATTCCATAGATCGTGAAAAGAACACTACCGCCATATTATCCATATCGTTTGGTATAAAAGTTATTTGCTCTTGTTTTTCATAAATATCAGAAATAATATTACGCACAGTTAAATTATCTGCCATTATTTTATTTTCTGAGAAATTTGAAAACTCTTCACCATTAAAAAATAAAACAGTAGAAGATGTGATAAATGTTTTATTTTTATCAATAATAAAACTACGCTGATCATTATGAAACTCTAATAAATTATCAGAATAAGGAACGGTATGTGGTTCTTTGAATAAAGGTGCGTTAGAGTAATATTTGTCATCTATTCTTTTAAAAAATCCTGAAAAACTATCTATAAGTTCTATTGATTCTAAATCTCTAATATTAGGATCAATTAATTCTTTTTTATAGACAATGATAGCAGTGTTAAAGCTATCATTCATATAAATATTTTTAATAGATTCATTTTGTTTAAGCATTTCTGGATCTGTTACGACAAAATTTAATTTATATCCAGAAAAATGTTCTGTGGAAGGTCTGTAATCTTGTACTTTTAAACCTTTGTTACTTAGATAATTATTAAGCTCTTTTATAAAAGTAAGAGCATCTGAAGAAGCATTAACATTGGTGGCAAATAATATTAACGTTAAAAACAAATATTGAAAAAACTTCATGTAAAAAATCCCCTTTTTTAACTAATGTATAAGAAAAAGATAAAAAAACAAGGATTTTTCTTTAATGATTTTAATTAATATTTTAATGTTATTATTATTATTTAATTCAGATTTAAAAAAAATTAAAAATCTTTTACTTTCTTTTTTATTTTTAAAGTTTCATCTTTATTAATTAAGTAATCAATGTAAGGTTGCCAAAAATTTTTAATAATATTAAATTTTTCTTTATTAATATCAAAATATTCAGTTTCAAAACTAATATAAAAACGTCTATCTTTTTGACCTGTGAAATAGTATGTTTGTTTTATAAATTTTCTAAGATTAGACCATTCTTCCTCATTTTTTCGAAACATTAATGGATTAGCAATAAACATTTTTAATTTAAATAAGAAACCTGTTTTTAAAGATAATTCTTTTGCTCTTGATTTAATATAATCATTATAATCTCCAAAAAAGTATTTAATGACTGTTTCTGAAAATGCATTATTATATTTATTCCATTCATGAGATAGGAATCTTTCCATGTTGGGCTGGTATGTTATAACTGGATCATATTCTCTCATTTTTTTCTCCTAAAAAGAATTGACTTTTTTTTGTGTAATTAATTTTAAATAAAGATCTTTACTCATTGTTTTTCCTTCAATCCAATATTCGCAAGAGAAATCTGGATAAATAATAGCTGGCTTTCCATTTGCCCGATGTTTCTTTCCATTTTGATAATACATTTCAAGCCCTTCTTCATTTTGAACAGCAGGTTTATCATTATCTCTATGCAGTTTACCATCTTTACGCCATTCTTTATGTCCATCGGCTGTATAAACGGCAGGTTCGTCATCAAAAGAATGTAATTCACCGTTTTCCATTTTGTAAACTTTAAATACATCTTCATATTGTTCTATATAAAAGTGTTCCATAAAAAAATCCTAATTAATATTTTTGTATATTTTAACAAATTAATTTTAATAAAACAAGATAATTTTATATAATAATAATATAATAAAAAAAGGTTGAAATTATAAATATAAAATAATATAATAATGAAAACTGTGAATATCAAAGAGGTGTTTTGATATGATAAAAAGAATAAGAAAGCACATTAGTTTAAAAGAATTTATTAAACAAGTCAGGAAAGAAGGTATTAATGTAGATAAAACAAAAAAATATAATGAAAAAGTAAAAAAATTATGTAATAACGCTTGTGCATATTTATATACTCAATTAATAGACAAATTTAAATATGAAGATTTAAAGAAATTAGAAATACATACAGGTATTTTTAAAATAAATAATCAAGAACATCAACACACTTGGATAGAATATAAAAAAAGCAATAAAGATTATATTATTGATATAACATTGTGTCAATTTGACAAGGAAATTGACAATATATATATAAAAGAAAAAGATGAAAGGTTTAAAACAATTGAAAGTTTAAATTTTGCTAATTTTCAAGATGTTGTTCATTTTTTTGAAAAAATATGATTATAAATTGTTCAATCGATCATTCTTAATATAGGCAAATGAAAAAAAAATGTTATTATAATAATGAGTTCAGCCTACTTTTAAGGAGATAGAACATGGAAATTTTAGAAAAACTAATGGATAACGCCTTGGAATTTAAGCATACGAGACAAGTTATCTTTGATTTTATGAATTTAGAAAAATCAAGTGAAGGTAAGAGACTCGTATTTAATTGCAGGAAAAGCGAAGTACAAGAAATAAGCATGTGGAACTTATCGGAAGATAAAGAAAAAGAAATTTACTTTTTAAAACCAAAAATGATAACTAATGAAGTGGTCGAAAGCTTTTTAAAATATAATACTTATCAAAAAGAAGAATTATTTTTAAATAAAGCCTATTATAAAGATACTAACGGAAATTTAAGAGAAATATATAAAAATCCTGCTGTAAATCTAGTTTAATATTTGGTTTTAATAATAAATTATTGCTGAACTCAACTTTATTATTAAGAATTAAATATAGAAACAAAAGCTATACTACAAAATTTTTTGTAGTATAGCTTAAAGTTCTTCAAAATCTTCAAACAATGAATTATAAAATTTAATCACTCTTTGATCAACTGATACATCTGTCATGCTGATTGGTCGGGCAAGAGAAACATTATTTAAGTTTTTACAACGACTCAATGCCACATAAACTTGTCCAGCAACAAAAGCTCCTGTATCTAAATCAATAAGCATATCATCTAATGTTAAACCTTGACTTTTGTGTATAGTTATTGCCCAAGCTAATGTTAAAGGAAACTGTACAAACTTTCCTACATCTTTGGCTACAAGTTCTCCATACTCTAATACATATTTTTTATTTTTCCACGTAGCTCTTTCAACAGTAACTGTCTTATTAGTTCCTTGTAATTTAACCATAATACTATCAGGAAATATGTTTGTCACCTCTCCAAGCGTACCGTTTACCCAAAACGCATCATTTTTGGTAAACATAACCTTAGCTCCCACTTTTAGATTTAATGTTTTAGGAGTTGGCATATTAACATTAAAGTTTCCTTCAACTTCAGCTTCAAATTGATATAGTTGTTTATTAATATTTTGTAGAGAACTTTGATTAATATAATCACATTTCCTATTATTTGTTGTTAATGTAATTGTTCTTGGTATTTTAGAAAATTGTCCTTTTTTACCAAAACAATTTCTATTAATGTAAGCTACTGCATTTCTATGATCTTTATTTACTCTTATTTTATTTAAACAATCAATAGTTTGTTGATCTGATTGTCGAAATACCTTTTCTAAGAATACAGGTTTTATATACATATCAACTTCTTTAAAAACTTTTGCACTAAAAAAGAATTCACTTTCATAGTAACTTTTAAAATATTGTTTTTCTTGATAAGATTTTACAACTGGTGGTAATTGAAATAAATCACCTACTGCTACAACTTGTACACCCCCAAAAGGTTTTTTAGTTCTTCTATTAATTTGAAGACTTTTATTAATAGCATCTAATACGTCAGCACGAACCATGCTTATTTCATCAATAATCAAAATATCTAATTGTTGTATCATTTTTAATAGAACTTCATTTTTAATATAAAAGTTTTTACTATTAAGCGCTTCTGAAGGGAATCCAAAGAATGAGTGAATAGTTTGTCCTTGAACATTAATGGCTGATATGCCAGTCGGTGCAAGTTTAATAACATTTTTATGTTTTAATTTTTTTTGTAAATAAGAAATAAGAACAGATTTACCCACACCTGCTTTACCACTAACAAAAACAAATGGTTCTTTTCTTTTAATATATTTCAAACATTCCTTATATTCAGGTATGACAATTAATTTCTCTTTTTTTGACATTACTGCTCACTCTTTAGTATAAATTTATTATATATCAAGAGTAAAAGAATTGCAATTTTTTTTAAATAAACTATAATAAATCCAAGTTTTGTAGAACAAATAATAAACAATATAAATAATTAATTAAAAAAATAATACCTGCTTATTCTTCGACTATAATATTTGATGAAGATGGTGTTTTTGATCTTTTTTGATAAAAGTAGGATTTAATCCTACTCTTATAAATAGTGATACAAAAGGCTATTATTGTTATAATTAAAGACTTAAAATATTACTTTTTTTATTCTTTTTAAAATTACCTTGTATATTAATAATAGGATTATCCTTTTTAGAAAACCAAACAGAAGAAAAATTTCTATAATAATAAATTAATTTTAAATCAATATTTTGATTATTAATTTTATAGTCTAATTTGTTTTTATTATCATTAAAATAAAATTCAATATCAGTTCTATTAATGCCTTCTAATTGAATATGATTACCTTCTATAATTAAATTTAAAATATTATTTATATTTGCATTTTGAGGTTTATTATAAAAGATATAAGAAATGCAATTATTAATAGCATAAGCTTTTTCTTTTGAATAGACAATATATCCTTTATAATTTGATTTAGAATTTTCAATAGTTTCATATTTTACGATATCATTAATTGTAAGTAATGTTCCATCATTTAAAATAAAATATCCAGTTTCATAAATAATATCTTTATCTGTTTTATTAAGAAATGAAACATAATTTAAATATTTGAAAAAATATAAAAGACTATAAGTATCAATATCACAATATATATTCGTTTCATCCTTAAACTTTATGTTTGCAGAGTTATAAGGAAGTATTAATGGACTCTTTGTATTTTTCAAACTAATTTCAAGATTATTATCAGCTTTTTCTGTTTTTTGTTCTTTGAAAACAGCAACAGCATTTGTAATTCTAAAAAATTCACCTTCTGAAGTATTTAATTTAACTGAATAGAGTTCATTTTTATTTTTATTGTTTTCTATAAAATTAACATTTTTAAAATCATATTGTGTTCCATCTTCATCGAATATAAAAACCTTCATAAAAACCTCTCGCTAGAATTTTAATGAATTATATCAAAATATAAATAAGAAAACAAGTTTAAAGTTGACTAAATAAACCATTGTTGTATAATAACAACATATTTAAAGAGGTATAAAAATGTTAAAAGGCAGATTAGAGTTATATTCAGAGGCTGGTATGGAACATCAAGCACTTTGTTTTTATGAAGAAGAAAAAGAAGGTTATGAGGCACTTAATAATATTACAGAAGAGCACTATATAAAAGTTTATAATAAACAAAACAAATTAGTTTTTAAAGGTGAAATCATATATGATGACTTTACAGGTTGGAAACCTTCAAATGATAAATTAAAAGGTCAACTTTACGGTGGCAGAGTGCCAGTTAATTTTCTTCAATATGGAGTTGATCCTGAAGTTTGGTTTGGTTATTTTGCAAAACAATATACTGCAAAATTATATAAAAGTAAAATGTCAAATAAAGAAAAAAAAGAGTATAAAAAGAAATTAATGAAAGAATTAAAAAAGAAATATGAAGAAGAAAGAAAGTATGAAGATACTTTATTAACCAAAACAAGAATAACTTTAAACAAAAAAGATGATATTTTTGAATTATTACAACAAGCCGAAAAACGTTATCAAATATTTGATGATGAATATCACACATTATTAATAGAAAACTATAAAGAAAATAAAATAAAAAATAAAAAGAAATTAGAAGAAATAAAAAAATTAAAAAAAGAAGACGCTATTTTAATAGATGTTGATATTAAAGAAGAAATGAAACATATAAAAGAATTTGAAGATTTTAATGAAAGACATAAAATAATTTTCTTTTCTTCAACTATAAAAGAGATGGAAAACAAAGGTGTTTCATTAAAAAATAGACAAAAATTTGAAAGAAAATATTATGATTTAGAAAAAAAATATAAAGAATCAAGAGATTCTATAATAAAAAAACTATATAAAAAAATTGATAAAATAAAATCTAAGTTATTAGTAGAAGAGTATGAAACTGTTACTTATTATGAGAAAGATGAATATATTGTTAAACTAATAAAGTTTCCTAAAAAAATGATGAAGATGTTTAATTAATCTTCATCATCTAATATTTTATTTAAATCATCAATAAAGCCTTCATTAGCTACTACTTTTAGTGGCTTTTTCTTTTTTATATCGGAAACATAAGAGCCTTCAATAATACTATTATAAACAGATTTTATTTCTTGTTTGTATTTGTTAAAAAAAGAATCGAAAAGATTATTTAATGTTGAAAGATCTTCTGTTTTATATTTATTTGTATCCTGTTCCCAATGTGAAAATCTAACATCTTTAATTACGTTAATGTCTGAGAATATATAAGTTAAAGTAGGATCAGTTTTACTTTCATTATTTTGTTCTTTAATCCAAATAGAATTCATAGGATTATTAAAAAAGTAATCTTGTAATTCATCATAAATTTTATTATTAAGTTTATAATTATAATAATCTTTTAAGTCTTGTAATTCTTTTTCTTTTCCATTAGCATTTAATTTAAAATCAAGAACAAAACCACTTGATTCTTTTTTGCCAAAGTCTTTACCTTCTTCATATTCATGAGGGATTAATTCTTTAATAAATTCTTCAAGTTCTTCCTCAATTTTAGAATGTAAATACATAGCCGAACTTGCTAAGTGTAAATAATGAAATTTATTATTTATAATGGCTCTTGCCCAATAAAAGTTCATACGCATTTTGTAAGGTGATTTTTCTGTTTTTTCTGGAAAGTGTTTCTCATTAATTAAAGCTTCTTCTTGAAAATTATGATTATCAAAGTCATAATCATATAGTGTTTTAAATGTTAACATGTTTTCATTATCACCAAACCATTCATTTAAATAAAAATAATTATTTCCAATCCCACGTAAATAAGTTGATTGTGTATTAAGCTCTAATAATATTTCAGGTGTAATTAAGTGTTCATATTTTTCTGCATCATTTTCATTTTTTAACTCAACATTTAAAATTTGTTTGTAAATAAATTTTTTAAATTTAGATTCAAGTTCATCAATATTATTAATTTTAAATTCATCTTGTTTTTCCTTTGATAAAGAAAAGAATTCTGGATGGTATTTTGTCATGAATCTATTTAAAACAAACATATTAATCTCCTAAGCTGAATTATATGATATAACAAAAATAAAAAAAGATCAAAGAATAATTGATTAAAATGATAAAATATTGTAGAATAAATTAAAATATGAGATATGAAAAGTGTAATGAATTATAAACAACAAACAAAAAAGTTAAATTTATTAAAAGATAGAAATATAAATGAAATTAATTCACTTTACAAAGAACATGGTGAAGAATATTTAATTTATTTAATTCGTTTAACTATAAAAGAAAAAGATAAGAAATCTTTAAAATTTATTCTAAGTAATTTTAAATTTGAATTAGAAGAATCAAATTTTGTAAATTGTAATAATGTAGAAATATTTGAAATATTGATTAATTACAATCCAAATAATAAACATATTAATGATAATTTACTTTGGAAAATAGTAAAAATTAAAAGAAGTTGTTTGTTTTTAAAAGTTTTATTAAAAAATGAAAATATAAAAAATAAGACATTAACTGATTTATTTTATTATTGTTGTGAAAATTCACACATAAAATACATTGAAGCAATAGTTGAAAGTAGTAAGTTTGTAGATTTAAATATAGATATAAATAAAGCATTCTATAGTCAAAGAAACAAACAAATTACGAAGTATTTTTTAAGGTTTAAAGAAATAAATAAAAATGTAGAAATTATTAATTATGTAATTGATAATTTTAATAGAAATCATAAATTTATATTAACAGATTATTGTAATAGCTTTATTGATGATTTTTATAAATTAACACCTTATAAAAAATATTTTAATAATTTAAAATCACATCATGAAGTAGAAGAAATAAAAAACACAGTTATTAAAATAAAAAATCAAATAAAAGTAGAGGAATTTTAAGGAAATAGAAATGAAAATATATATAAGAAATGATCTAAATATGAGAAAAGGTAAAATAGCAGCCCAATCCGCACATGCATTAACAGGTGTATTATTAGGCGCAATGAAAAAAAGCGAATCTGAGTTTATTTTAGAAGGTGATAATTTATCTCTTTATAAAGAATGGAAAGAAAAAAATTATCCTATTGAAATATCTATTGTTAATTCAGAAGAAGAGTTGTTAAGTAAAGAATCTAATTTTACAGTGATGATTAAAGATCAAGGTAGAACTGAATTTGGAAAACCTACATATACAACTTGTGGTGAATTTGAAGGTATAGAAATAAAAAAATTAATTGATTTGGAAACAACTCAATTAAAGCCAGCAAAACAAACTTTGATAGCAAATAGAGATTTAAAATTAACAAAATGGGAGCTTGCCCCTCGTGCTGCATTAGCAAGTTGGTTAGTTCTTGAAGAGTTAATGGAAAAAGAAGAAGATAAGTGGATTTTAAAATTGAAAAATGAAGCATTAACTTCTTGGTTATTAGGTGCATTTGCAAAAATAACTTTAAAAATTGAAGAAGAAAATGTTCCTTTAATTTTAAATAATTTAAAAGAACATGATATTAATCATTATAAAGTTGAAAATGAAAAAGGACTTGTGGTATTAGCAACAAGTCCTCAATTTTCAGAAAGTATTGATCCTATAACTTCTTATTTGAAGTTATATTAAAGATTAGAATTAATTCTTTTCCATTTATTAGATTTAGCTTCTAATTTATCAAAAAGTTCTGTCAAAGAGGTTAGCATTATTTCATCGTTAACCTCTTCTTTTTTGATATCATTTTCAACCAAATATAAGATAAAATTAATTTCAGCTAAATACTTAGTACAATCTTCAAATCTTATAATGTCATTAAATACTTCATTTTCTGTCAAGAAATCTTTAAAATTTTTATAATTGATTAATTTTTGTATTGCTAATGCTTTAAAATCTACATCTTTAAATTCATTAAAAGAGTATTTTAAACGAAGATAAAAAGAACTTTGATTTTGAATTAGATAATCAATTTTTTGAATAAAGTTTGTGTTATAAGAAACAACATCAATAAGTTGATTAATATTATCAGCAATTTCTCCTGTTGATTTTTCATCAAGTGTTTTATGTTTAATGCGTCCAGTAGAAACAAGTACAGATTCTGCTAATTCACCGAATTCTTCATCACCTTTTAAAACAGCGTCAAATTTATTCCAGTCGCAATCACGACTGGAAGCCCAAAGTAATAGCTCAACAATTTTTTGATTAAGTTTAGTATCAATATTTTTTAATTCATTTTGTAAATTACTCATATATACCTCTTATTGTGGTTTCATTTGTGGAAATAAAATAACATCTTTAATTGAGTGGCTATTAGTAAATAACATAACAAGTCTATCAATTCCAATACCTTCACCAGCAGTAGGTGGTAAGCCATATTCAAGTGCTTGAACATAGTCATGATCATAAGGCATAGCTTCGTCATCTCCAAGTTCTTTTTCTTTAATTTGATTAACAAATCTTTCATGTTGATCAATAGGATCATTTAATTCAGAAAAACCATTAGCTAACTCACGACCAGCAATAAATAATTCAAAACGATCAGTAACTAATGGATTATCGTCATTAATTCGAGCTAATGGAGAAACTTCAACAGGGTATTCAGTAATAAAAGTAGGCTGAATTAGTTTTTCTTCTGCTAATACTTCAAATAGCTCCATTTGAACGTGTCCAATAGTCCAGTTGCTATTAACTTCAATATTAAATGATTCTGCAATTTCAACAGCTTTATCAAAGTCACGTAAATCTTCAATATTAATTGAAGGTTCATGTAAAACAATAGCTTCTAAAACAGTCATTCGTCTAAAATTACTAAAATCAATTGTATGTTCTCCGTATTCTAAAATAGGTGAATCATTAACTTCCATAGCGACTAATTGAAGCATAGCTTCTGTTTTATCCATTAGTTTATGATAATCTGAAAATGCTTCATAAAATTCAATCATAGTAAACTCTGGATTATGTCGTGTTGATAAACCTTCATTACGGAAGTTTTTACCAATTTCGTAAACACGTTCAAAACCACCTACAACAAGTCTTTTAAGTGGTAATTCTGGTGCTACACGTAGACTTAAATCAAGATTTAATGAATCCATATGAGTATCAAACTTTTTCGCATTAGCGCCACTTGGAATACTTTGAAGAATATTAGTGTCAACTTCAAGAAAATCTTGTGAATCTAAGTAATTACGAATAGTTTTAATAATTCGAGTTCTTTTAACAAAGCGCTCACGGCTTTCTTTATTAGTCATCAAATCAAGATAACGTTGACGATAACATACCTCAGTATCTTTCAAACCATGATGTTTTTCAGGAAGTGGTCTAAGTGATTTAGTTAATAATTCAACTTCTTTAACCATAACAGAAAGTTCACCTTTCATAGTACGGAAAAGATGTCCTGAAAAATAAGCAATATCACCCATGTCCCAAGTTTTTAATTCTTCGAATATAATTTCCCCGACTTCATTTTTCGATACAAAAAGTTGGATACGATCACCATTAGATAGTAAATCCATAAAAATGACTTTACCTTGTCTACGTTTCGCAGTGACTCGACCAGCAATTGAAACAGGAATTTCTAATTCAGCGAGTTGTTCTTTTGTATGTTCTGCATAGTCTGTTTGTAGTTGAGTAGCTGTGTGACTTGGAGAGATTTGATTTGGGTATTTAAAACCTTTTTCTTTACATGCTTTTAGTTTATCAAGACGCTCTTGAATAAGTGGATTATCAGTATTTAAAATATGTAAATCTTCGATATTTTGCATGTAAAACTCCTTTGTTTTTAGTTATTTAAAAATTCGATATTATTATACCTAATATTTATACCAAAAGTAAAGGAGTTTTTAAATTATTTTTTATTTGTTTTGATATCTTTAAATTGTTGCATACTTTGCCATAATTTTTTTTGTGTACTTTTATTTCTTAAATTAAGTTCAAATACACCTTTTTCATAATTAAAGGCAAGATTACTTAGATCGACTTTATATTATTTATTATGAAAGCAAATATTTACATATTTAATAAAAGATTCTTTATTAGAATGTTCTTCTAAGAAATTTAAAATATTTTCTACAAGTGTTTCTGCGCTCCAATTTGCTTCACCTGCAATATCAAAAACATCTGTAGTTCCTTCATCAAAAACAGTGTAACCATCGTCTTCTGCTTTTTCAAAGAGAAATTCATTAAGTTCTCTATTAATATTTTTATAAGTAGCAAACCTTTCTAAAATCAAAATTTGTTGTTGAAGATCCCAATTTAATTTTTCACTTGCTTTTTTTAATTCATTTTTAAACATTTATACCTCTACATTAAACATTATCAAAAATATTTGTACCAATCTCTTCTAAAATAACATTTATGCTATCTTGATAAGTATTATTGAATTTAAGTTCTTTAGAATCAATTTTTTCAACTAATACAAAAAATTTATTATCTTTTTTATATAAAGAAACTTTTAAATCTTGATTATAAAAATAAGTATTAAAATGAGGTGTCTCTTCTTTTAATTCTTTAAAAATTTTATATTGTTCTTCTGTTATTTCAAATAATGCATTTTCATAATCAGTATAACCTACATAGTTTCCAAAATTCAAGGCTAACCCTTTCAAAAAATAATGTCTTTTCATTTTTAATAATTCCTTTATATAATATATTAAAAATATATCATTATAATAGAAAAAAGCAACTTAAAAGTTACTTAAATCTATGTAAATGAATAGGGCATTTTTGATCAAAAGAATAATAACCAGAAGGGTAATTGTCTTCATTATCAAACTTCGGACAAGTACATTTTGGAGCTTCCCAAAACTTATGATAATCAATATTTTCTTCAAAGCCCCATTGTTCTTGAAGATAGAATTCATTTGCAGTAAATTCTTGGTCAAGTTTTTCTAATGCTTTTGGATTATCAGTATTTTCCATTGCATTAAAAATTTTAATTCTTTTGCTTTGTGCTTTTTTAATATTTTCAAAAATTTGAGAATCTTCTGAAATTTTATTTGCTAATAGCATTTCAGGATTAATAAAACTCTGTACATAGCCTTCAAAAGTTACAGCATATTTTTGATCAAATGGACTTAATTCTTCTAATTTTTTATCTCTTCTAATGACACTCATTTAGTTCTCTCCTAATATGTCATTATATTACCAAAAAAAATAATAAAAATCAACAAAAATTATTGTTTAAAAAGTTATCAGATGGTATTATATAAAGGTCAATAAAAAAATAAGGAAAGAAAATTAGATGAAAAAAACAAGTTGTGGTATTTTACTAAAAGTGAATGATAAGATATTGCTTGGTCGTTCTACTGGTAATTTACATTGGGATATTCCAAAAGGAATAAAACATGAAAGTGAAGAGCCACTTGAAGCAGCCGTTAGAGAAACGTTTGAAGAAACAGGATTAAAAGTTGAAAAAAAATTATTAAAAGAAAATGGTGTATTTAATTTAAATAATAAAAAGAATTTACATTTATTTGAAACAAATAAGGTTAAATTCAAGGTTGAAGAATTAATTTGTCATTCAATGGTAGTTTTACCAGAAAGAGAACCTTTTCCAGAAATGGATAAATTTGGTTTATTTACAAAAGAAGAAGCGATAGAAAAAGTATATCCTTCATTAAAAAAAGTTTTACAAGAGGTATTATAGGAGTCAATTATGAATATAAAAAGAAAGCTATTAATTAATGATTTAATTAATAAAAACTTAGAAAGTAAAGAAGAAATATTAGATTATCTTGAAATAAATAAAATAGAAGATTCAGAAAATATTTTAGAAGATTTAAAAAATGAAAGAATTAGAAGAATAGAAGAAGATTATTATGTACATTCTCTTTCTTAATTAAAAAAGTTTTAAAGGGATTTAAAATGAAAATATTAGAAAATAAAAGATGGAAGAATCATCCTTGGTCAGAATTTGGACATGTATATAATACAGAAATTAATTTAATTCATTCAATAGCAAATCCAAAAGCAACTGATTATACTGATCTTTTAAATGGTGATATAGTACACCAAGAAAGAGTTTGGGAAAATATTGAAAAAGAAGGTATGCAAGAGCCATTATTAATAATAATAGGTTATGATAAACAAACAATAAGACTTGAATCAGGTAATCACAGAATAAAAGTTGCAAAAACCAAAGGTTACACACATTTACCTGCTGCATTTTTTGTTTTTAAGGAAAGTGTTTTTAATTCATTAAATGGAAACCACTTTTTTGATGCAAAAGAAATAGTAAATTTTAATAAACTAATTAAATGTCCATATCCATATCAAGTTGATCCAAAAAAAATAATGAGAAATAATTATTTTATTTAAAAGTTAGATATTTTTTTAATATAGTTAATCTTATTATAATAATGAGTTAATTTATTTAGATTAGAATATTCATCTTTTAAATTATAATAAACAAAATCAGAAATAATTTGATTAAAGAAATCAATATTTTTATAAAAATAACCTTGATTTTCTAAAATATTTTTTTTCATTTTTCTACTTAAGTAATAAAAATTATTGTTTTGTTCAATATGTCTTTGACAAGAGTTACAAACATCTATTTCGTTTATAACACTAATTTTACAATAATCACAAAAAACTGTTTCTTCTTGTTTTTCAATTTTAAAATTTAAATTATTAAAAAAATTATAAATAATAATTAAATTTTCATTTTTCTTAAAAGATTTAAGTTTACTTACATATAAAATAGATTTAATAAATAAATCAAAAGCTTCTGTATCTTCATTAAGAGAAAGAGGATAAGTATGGTTAACATAGTATGGTTGAAATGAATGTCCGTCTTGTTCAAAAAATTGCAATAACCCAAGAGAATTCATTTTTTTTAATATTAAATGATAATAAGAAGCAATATATTCGACAATATATGTTTTATTATTCAAATTACCTAAATAATTAAAATAATCAGTATTTGAGGAATAAGCTAAAAATGAAATAGTAGCCTCAATCGTTTTCATTAAAAATTCTTAATATTCATTTGTTTTTTAAAATCTTCTAAAAATTCGTTTATTCCTCTGCTTTCACAAATTTTTTGAATTTCTAAATTTGATTTGGAATATTTTAAAAATAATAAACAAATCCATTCTTTAACTGTTTTATCATTAGGTATTTCAAGTTCTTCATAATGAAAAATATAATAAAATATATCAGAACCTCCATTTCCTATATAATTTAATTTTAAACTAAATAATCCCTTTCCTTTTTTTATTTTATGTTTAATTAAAATAATAGAAAAGGGAATACCATTAATATTTTGTTTTAATAATTTATTTTGTTTAGCAATTATCATAATAAACCTATTTATTATATCGTAAATTTAAAAAATGACATTCTTCAATAGACGGTACTTCAAATTTCTGAATTTGTTTATCAATAATGTCACTTGGTACAACATTTTTACGTTCTTTATTTTGTTTTAAAATTTCTGATTTAGATTTATTAAGTAATTCAATTTGATTAAATGCACTATAATTAAAACCAAGTGTTAAAGGAACATTTCTAAAATCTCTTCTGTAATTTGTTGCATCCCAAACAATATTTTCTTTTTTAGCTAATTTTTCTTTTAAAATTTGCTTAGCCATATCTAACACTTTACGTTCTTGTGAATGATTAGCACGAGAACCAAGTAATTCTTCTCGAATATTATCAAGAGAAATAAGGTGATAATCAGAGTATTCATTTTCAATTAATGTTGATTTACCAATACCACTAATTCCACAAAGTAAAACTAAGTGTGAATAATTATCTCTATACTGAAAAGAACGAGCAATTTCTTCTTCTGGTGTAAAGATATTTTTGTTTTCAAATTGTCTACAAAATTCTTGAAAAACAAATTTTTTTGTTAATTCATTATAATCATTCAATTCATTATAAATAAATTCTTTTTCTTTTAAATAAGGAGTATTCTGCCAAAGCCCATAGTCTTCTGCATAAGATTTAAAGAATTCTAAGTATTCAATTTGTTCTTCTTTATCAACACAAGTACGTCCACGCATATCAGCTAATTCTAAATAATAGATAAGTTCTAATGAACACTTACGAGCTAAATTGAAATACTTTTCTTTTGTAGCATCTTTTACAACTAATAATTTAGGAACTTGATGATAACCTACAAGATTGCAAATTTTAGAGAACATTTCTTCATTATCAATGATTTCATTTAATCTATAAAATAAGTAGCTTAAACCAAACTCTTCATGCTTGGGTGAAACAATTCTGTTTTTACCAAATAGTTCTTTTTCTTTTGTTGTAATAGGTTTACAAATGTCATGTAATAAAGCTGATAAAACTAAAACGATTTTATCATTATCATTTAAATGCTTTGCTTCATTTTCAATAATGTTATAGGTTTCTTCAATAACCATATCAGTGTGAATATGAACATCACCCTCTGCATGCCATTCATTATCTTGTGGAGTGCTTTGAAATTCTTTTAAGAGATCAAATAACTCTCCCCATAAGGAGATAAAGTCATTAACATTATGTCTTTTTTGTAGTAAAAATTGTAAGTTCATAATTATAATCTCTTAATTAATTAATATAGAGAGATTATAACAAGATAAAAATATAAAATCAATAAATAAAAGAAGTATTTATATTTTATTTAAAAATAAAAAAACCTTCATTGAAGGCTTTTAATGATATAGTTACTCTTCTTCTTTTGTGTCTAAAACTTCTATGTGATCAATGATATCTTTGTTATCATCATAATATTGATCTAAAGCAATCTCAGATGTAAATATTTCATTATATTGTGATTGATTTTTTAAATGAATAATAACTTCAATAGATTTCATAATAATTCTCCTATGAATTAGTGATATAAAATAATATACCACAGAAAAAATTTAAAATATATAAATTAAGCAAATTTTATTGGATTTATTTTTGTATTTGGAAAAATTTCTTTCAAATATTTATGAGCATTATCAATAACTTCACTATTTGGAGAATAAGTACCAGAATTATTATTGAAATAAATCTCACCGTCAGCTTCTTTCCAAAATTCACCTGCATATCGAACATCTTCTGAATAACCAGAAAGAAGAACATGTTTGCTAAGAATCCAATCTACAAAACCATATTTTATATCAATTTTAATTACTGATATTTTATTTCCTGTAATAACAAGGTTATATTTATGTGGTTTGTTTTCAGTATGTGTTCTTAACATATTATATAAATCTTTTTCAGAACTATTTTCAAAAATTTCTTCTATTTTATGTAAATGTCTACGAATAAATTTAATAGAAGGTTTAGAAAACAAAACATACTGTTTGACTATATTAATAAAACTTTTTTCTTTCTTTTCATAAGCATTCAATTTTTCAGGAAGATAGTCATTTATAGTATTATTATTTTGTTCTATTGTAAAAAAAGAATGAGGTCCCCAAAGCCATCGTAAAAGTACACCAAATCGACTTGGTTTACTAACAGTTAACTTTAAGTTATTTTCACATTGAATATCCTTCGGAAAATAAGTAACTACTTCTTCAATAGGTTCTGCTTTTTTATATTTCTTAGGAAAGACTTTTAATTTTAAATTATTTAATCCTTTAAGAATATTAGATTTTTTTCTTTTTTCTCTTAAATAACGTTTGGTATGTCTGTATAATGTATTCCATTGAGATTTAATAACTGACATTCCAAAATTTTCAAGGTAATTATTAACAGTACGAATAAATTCAATTTGTACGGGTTCACCATTAAAATATAAACCATTTTTAATGATATGTCGTGCTAATGGCATAGGGAAATAAAATTTTGATAATGGAATATCACCTGACGTAAATCCAGCCATTTCTAAAACTCGACAATTTGAATTAACACAAGTCCAGTTTTTTGTATTCATATAATGTTCTGCTGCTTTCTCAACTGCTAACATCATATCATAATTAGTATTAGTAATAGAAAAAATTAATCCTGATTGTGCAAAACCTCTTGTGTTAACAATTTTAGAAGGCGCACGTTTAAGAGATTTAGCATCAAATTTATTCCATCCTGTTTTACCTAAAAAACCGATGAATACATTTGGTTTTCCAAATCCGATAAAAAGATGACTATCAATTACGTTTTCAATTTTAAAAACATTAATATCATTTGTTGCTTTTTCTTTAGCTAAATGAGAAGCGTCCAAAATAGGAACGCTTCTACCAAATAGAGATTCATATCTTAATATTTTTTCCATTAACAAAACCTTTTCTATAATAATAATATCATTATAAAGTGTTCGGTTTTAAAAATCAATAAAATTATAAAATAATTTTTGACTTTATTGCTTCGTCAATATTACCATTTAAAAAATTATTAATATCATATTCTTTATTAGTCATATGATCTTTGACTAAATTATTATTAAATAAATAAGAACGAATTTGATTACCCCAATGTGATTCTAAATCATTTTTGAAATTATCATTTTCTTTTTTAAATTTTTCTTCATTTAAAATATATAATTTAGAATATAACTGTTTCATAGCTGTTTCTCTATTAATGATTTGACTTCTTTCACTTTCACAACATACAACAGTATTAGTTGGAATATGTGTTATTCGAACAGCAGAATCAGTTTTATTTCTATGTTGACCACCTGCTCCACTACCACGATAAGTATCAACTCTAAGATCTTTTTTATCAATAGTAAAAGTAGGTTTTTCAATAATAGGTAAAACTTGAATTTCCATAAATGAAGTATGAAGTTTTCCATTACCAAAAGGTGAAACTCTTGTTAATCTATGAACACCAGCTTCTTTTTTAAGATAACCAAAAGCATATTTGCTTTTAACATGAATAACAGCTTCTCTTAGTAAATTTTGTTCTGCATGCTGCATATTAACAATTTCGACTTCATATTTGTTATATTCAAAATATTTTAAAAACATTCTTAAAATAATATTATTAAAATCCATAGCTTCAAGTCCACCAGAACCTGATTTAAAAACCATATAACATTCATTTTTATCTAAATCATTATTTAAAAATAATTTTTTATAAAAGTCATTATATTGAATTTCATAAGTTTTAATTTCATCTTCAATAATATCAAAAAATTCTTCTTCATCTTTTAATTCAATAATATCATTTAGTGAAGATAAAAGAGTATCATACTGATTTATTTTATAATCAATTTCATTAAGTTCTTGTGAATATTGTTTTGCTTCGTTAGGTGAAGTATTCCATATATTGGGTTGATTTAAGAGTAAAGAAAGTTCTTCCTTTCTTTCTTTAAGAGAAGGGCTAAAGACAGATTTGTGAAACAGTTTTTAATTCATTTTGTAAATAAGATAATTTTTGATTAATTTCATATGTGTTTTTCATAATAATTCTCCTATATAAAAGTTAAACACTCATTCTTATTATAACAATATAAAATAAAATAGCAATAATTATATATCAATTATATTTTTATTCTTAATTTTAATTTTATCAGAAATACCTAAATTATAATCAATGGTTTGCTTTTTGTATTCATTACCATTAACACGTTCATTAATAATTGTACTTAATTCAAGTTGCTGATCTATATTAAAAATTTTAATAGATTTTTTTACTTTTTCACCATTTATTTTTTCTAAATCTTTTATATCGCAATTTTCAATAATATATTTAATTGTTAAAAAGTAGTTTTCATCTAATTTATTAAAATCTGATATTGCTTTGTCTTTCTGATCTACACCTTTACTTTTTGAAATATATTTTTTCATTGCTTTTGTTTTAACATCAAAAATTTTATAAAAAATAGTTATTTCTTTATCAGAAATTATATTGTTTATTTTACTTTTAACTTTATCTATATTTTTTTCATTAACATCGCCAAAATAATTTATATAATCTTTAATAAGTTTATTATTTCCATATTTTTTTAATTTATTATTCATAAGATTGTCAAAAAATAATTTTCCTGTTATACAAAAAAATAGTGTCCCAAAAAGTAATCCTAAGATGGCTAACATATAATGAAATTGTGCTCCAATAAAAACAAATAAAGAAACACAAAGCAAAAAATAAATAAAAAACCATTTTTTTTCTATTAATAGAAGTTTTATATATTCTTTTTGCTTTTTTTTGTTTTTTTATAATTTTATCAAATTGATCAAAATTTTCAAAAATTTCTATTTCATTCATATATTATTTCTACTCAAAAATACTTTTAGAAAATTGACATTTTCTACCTTCAAATAAAAATTGAAGATCCATGTCAATAATTTCTTTATTCTCTAATGTTTTAATGCACTCTAATACAGAATGATTAGGAATACCTTTCAAAGAAACATTGTTATCTAAATCTTTTTTATAATAAAAAGGTTTATCAACATCAAATTTATATAAATCAAAAATTTCAACATGAAAATCAATATTTGGCAAAATATTTTTTTCAATTAGCTCTGAAATAATATGACTTTGTTCTTCTTTATATTCAAAAATCAATTCATCAGAGGTACAATTTAAAATATCATTTTTATCTAATCCTAATTCAATTAATTTAGTAGTCAATTGAGACATAATATACTTTTGTACAGTTTGTTGTCTTTTAGGATTTAGATTGCCAAAAATAACTTGTCTCATTTTCTTTGATTTAAAATGATAATTTAAATCAGTAAATTGTTTTAAAAATTCTTCATAACTATCAAAACCCAAAACAATATCAGGATTAACAAATTTTAGGGATTGAAAATTTGCTTTTACTAAATCAACAGAAATAAATCTCTTTCCATGATTATGAGATTTATATAATTGATTATTTTTAGAAATTGTTAAATTATGTTTAAACTCTGACATATCCATTGTAATAAAGTCTTGATAAGCTTGATTTTGTCCAATAGATTGAATAGAATTATCAATAACTTTTTTATTAATAACATGAAAAGATTCTTCGTAGTCGGCAGCTATTTCTTTTAATTTATCCATATATTCTTCTAATAATTTATATTTAGATAAACTATTATAATAGGGATCAAGTGTTTTTAGAGTATATTGAAAATGATCTTCATCAAAAATAGAAATGGGAAGGCTAAAATCCTTCACAAATGCTTTCTTAATCATCTCGTTCATATAAAAATACCTCTAAAATCAAATTTAGAGATATTATACTAAAATAGTTAAATAAAATCAAATTTATTTAATAGCAATTTTCTTAATAACTTTATGAACAACAAATTCTGGAAAACCTGTTTCATCACAAACTTTGGTTGCAAAATCCAAACTAAAATCAGTTTTAGTCATTTCACCCTTTCTAACATTATTTAGATTAATAACACAACTTTTAATTGTATTGTAATCTTGTTTAATATTATAAGGAAAATATCCAATAATAGCAATAAAAGCTAATATTCCTGTAATCGTAGGTATTAATCCTTCAAAAAAGTAAATACTTGAAAAGAATAAACTCATAGAAGCAATACAAGTAATAATAAATCCAAATAAATAGCGTTTAACAAAAAACATAGTTAATTTTCCTTATAAAAATAATATTTAATTATAATAGAAAAAATAGTAAAGTAAAGAATTAATTTGATTTAATTTTTATCGGTGTTAATTGGCTTTCATCCACTTTAACTTTAACTTCTTTATTTTTACCTCTACCTTGAAAAATTTCTCTAAAAGCAACAAATTCAACAATTTTTAAGAAGAATAACAAACAACCTAACGCTGTCATTACCATTGTCTTTTCTATGCTTGTTGGTAAAGAGAAAGAAGTAATAAATAAAAAGAATCCAAAAATAAAATTACTTAACAATAAAAAATTAACAGGTTTTATATTTTTAAATACATCATCTAAAAACAAATTTTTAAATTCAATATGTGTTAAATTTTGAAAAAATAAATTAAATTGAACGAAATTTTGGCGCATTCTCGCTTGCTTTAGCTGCGAGTTA
>CEUY01004412.1_pt1 | contig 29409 bp, 27 predicted proteins | sample 361481 | NCBI WGS metagenome assembly CEUY01 (sample SAMEA2622737, study PRJEB7988) | marine metagenome | isolation source: saline water (ENVO:00002010), including | reverse complement strand
TCGTAGATTCTATTCTTGGCGCTGGCTACTTCGAAAATCAGGTAGAACAGAACGTGAATACGCCTGTGGGAATCAATCTGCAGGAAGACGTCATTGCTCATTTCGGTGGCCGACTTACGATGATCCAACAACTCGTCGACGCAGAGAAACTCAACGGGAACTCGTTGGGAATCGGAATCAAACTAAAGGATTCCGAAGTGTTTGCTGAGTTCTTGGATACACTCATCACCGAAAAGGCACCGTTCATTACCAAAAAGTCACATAATGGAGTCGCTTACTACCAACCTCCAAATGGTCCACGACCTGGTTCTGGTTCACCTAATGTGAATCCCCCAAACGCGCCTCAGAACATTCCGCAACAGAACACTGCTCGGCAGAATTTTCGGTCTAACTTCCGAATCCCCACTCCCACATTTGCAATCATAGGTGATACCCTGGTACTGGCTGACTCCGAACTTGTGATTTTCAGTTCGATTGACACAATGCAGGGTCAGGGCGACCGCCTAGCCGACGCTGATGATTTTAAGATCATTGCCGAAGCGATCAAAAGCCAAACCGGTGAAACTCAGCCATCAGCTTTGAGCTTTAACCGTCCCGAACAGGGATTGAAGTTCATCTATGATTTGGCTCTCGGTGATCAGGCACAATCAGCATTGCAGGCAGGTGCTGAAAACAACGACTTCCTGCGAACGTTGAATTCAGCTTTTCAGGACCACCCGTTGCCACCATTCGAGGAAATCTCCAAGTACATGGCTCCGGCAGGTGGTGTCCTCTTTAACCGTCCAACCGGGCTGCACTATCTCTCGTTTTCTATGAATCCCGAGAATCAGTAGCTTTTCGCACCCAAATATCCCAGACACGTCGGTAGACCTAACGGAGTACCGTCGTGTCTTTTTTAATGTCGCCGACAGTTTGCTTCATCAGGGACACATGCTAAAGTTCTAGTAGTGAACGGCAACAAGCCATTGCTTTATCATGGGTCGAACGGAGTGCTAAGCGCGTGGAAGCTAATACTAACAAAACCGTCCTGATTGTGGATGACGACCCCGATATTCTTGCATCGGTCAGTTTTGGTCTCGAGCAGGCGGGTTACAATGTCCATACTGCTAATAACGGGGAGGATGGACTGAGACTAGCCAAAGAACATCAACCTCAGCTAGCCATCCTCGATATGATGATGCCTAAACGCAGCGGTTTCCTTGTGATCGAAGCATTGCGGGAAGAATACACCGAACCCATCCACATTATCATGATGACAGCAAATGAAGGAACTCGACACCAATCTTATGCTGAGCTACTTGGTGTTGCGGACTATATTCACAAGCCGGTCGCTATTGAAACTCTGGTAAACCGAGTAAATGAATTGTTAGCTTAGACAACATTGCAAGCTAATGGAAAACATCCCCTTTCCTCCGACGAAGAATCAGCTATGAACCGACCACACCATACTCAAAATCTCCCCGAACCTTCAGTAATCTCTCAGGAAGGCTGGCACTGCTCACACTACTATTACTCCTTCGATCGTAGTGACGTTCGAGGACTCACCGCTGAGGAACTCGCTATTGCCCGGCAGGAGTTCGCTGACGTGCTTAACGCAAGTGAAAACGGCCCCGAACGATTGCAGGTTAGTATTGTGTCCGGACATAAGGCCGACTTCGGACTCATGATTATGGACCCTAATCCTCTGACAATCGATAGGGCCCACCAACGACTACTCAATACTCGATTAGGCTCATCGCTGTCATCGACGTACAGCTTTGTATCGGTCACAGAGATCTCGGAATACGTTCCAACTATCGAACAATATGCTGCCCGTTTAGTCGCGGAAGGTGAGGACGAAGGAGGCCCTTCCTATGAGGCCAAAATAAACGCCTACAAACAACGTGAGCCGATTATGCGAAAACAACGGCTAACACCGGATTTTCCGGAGTGGCCGGCGACCTGTTTTTATCCAATGAATAAAATTCGCCTACCCAACGCCAACTGGTTCATGATGGATCATCCGGAAAGAAATAAGTTGATGGCAGAACACGCTCGCAGTGGCATGGAATTCGCAGGAAAAGTCCATCAACTTATCACCACTTCTGTGGGACTCGATGACTGGGAATGGGGCGTCACTCTATGGGCACGTAATCCCGAGTACCTCAAAGACATCGTGTACCGCATGCGTTTCGATGAAGCGAGTGCTAAATATGCCGAATTCGGCCCGTTTTACACCAGCTATATCGCAACACCCGAAGACGTCTTACACCACTGCGGTATTTAACTGCAAAAGTTTACTTGTCCTGAGAGGGCTCGGTCGACTTCGGTTTGGGTGGCTCTTTACCAGCCTCTATTGCCTCCGTCCATTTTTTTACGTCGCCGAAAATTTCAGCATTCGGTTCGAGACATTTAGGCGCCTTTTTCGTCACTTCCCCCGGCCGGTTGACCAGAATCAACCGTACGGGTGTGCGCACTTCCGGTACTTTGCTGGAATTAGCATGGTACTCAAGGAAATTGTTATCCTTAGTGCTCTCCACTGCTATGTCCATCGTCGCGGTAGGAAAATTTGAAACACAGATCAAGGAGCCGTCGTCTCCGTAATATCGTTTCTTCCCTGTTGAAGCTTCTGTCCAAAATCCGCTCCCTGCAAACACCCACGCGTGCTCCAACGTTTTTTTACTTCTGCCTTTGGTTATCCATTGCTGCGCCGATATGGTATGCACAACTCCCTTTTCATCCTTCCAAACGCAAATTACATCTATGACCGAACCGCTTGCCGGGATGTAATCCGGATCGAATTTAACCGGAGTTCCTGTCTTGGCTCCAACGGCCAGCAACGCCGCATGTACAAAACGGGCCGACGACTTCACCGAAACGACAGATTCATGTTCTTTGGTACCTTGAGGACAGGCAAACATCTCCAGCTGGCCCTCTCGTAAACAAATTTCACCATCAGCGATAACCCATTTACGTTTGAGGTCCACCCACAAGCCACCCTCGGGCAACAGTGACAATACCGAATTCCCCTTCTGAAGAGGCTTAAACTGTAATTTCTCGTCTACCTTGGGGGGGACTTGCCCCGGCGACTGGGCTGGAACAGTAGAGAAAGAAAAGGCTACAATAAGCACGCTCGCAAACAAGACTCTGATCATTGTGAGTTTGAACCTCTTGAAAACTCTGTTATTCGATTTCCACATACTCATATACTGTACCATCATCGTGGAACTGCCCAAACGCAAATTCAGACGAGTAGTTCTGCCCCAGAAGAGTACGATTACCAAATTCGGTAAGCGAGCGATACAATAGCCATTGCCGCCGGCCAATCTGTATACGGTAGCCAGCGGCAACATCATCATCCTGCCTCTCTAATTGTTCTGCAATCGTAAGCCTACGCCAGGTATATTTCTTGATTCCTGCCTTGCCATTCAATGAAAACAGCAGTGGACAATACATCGCTCGTTGCTCCCGTTTGCAAACCGTATAACGTAACACATTGTCCTGAGCCACAAGTTCACCAATACGCGTTCCTGCTCTCCATTCAGGTAGAGCGAGTGGGAATACCACCGCTTCGGGGTTTGTACTCCAGAGAAAACCTTCGTTATGATTGTCATCAGCGTAGAACTGAATTTCCTTAGCCAAACGAAGTTCCTGATGAATTTCCAGATCCGCCTTGGCACCGGTTCCAAGTAATACATCGCCGACAAGCAGTAAATCATCTTCCTTGGCCAACAAAAAATGCCTCTGTAGCTTCCAGCCATCAGCCAACGCAATTTCAAGTTCTAAATAATCCGCATCGTCATCGCTCTCCCAGCAAACTTCCTGCCAATTTCCAGAAACGGCAAGTCGTTGACCGTCAACGACAACGTGTACCGCAAATAGCGAGGAGCAAATAGGCGAACCTGCTGAACGTAAGTCCAACCAAAGTTCCTTCCTGTCGTATCGAAATGTCAGTTCACGTCGTTTTTTACCCCATCCGGATCTCATCACACTGAGCTGTGCCGGCTCTGAATGCAGTGTGGCATCTGGTAAGTAATGGTCGGCAACTCGTTGCTTAAACTCTTTCTGAGGAAATCCAACATGGGCAGCTAAGCGACGATCAGAAAGGTCGCCGCCTAAATAAAGCAGCATTCCAACAAATGTTTTAGAAATCCTGACAGGCGTCGACTCCGACAACGCTGGCAATCGCCTCTGTCCATCGGTCAAACCAAGGAGTTGCCTGACCCCCCATTCAAACGTGTTAACGAAGCTTTTTTTGAGCTTTAGATTGAGATGTTTGGTTCGCACACCCCAAAAACATCGAGCCCATACTGCCATGACCGAACCCAACACGCCATAATGTTTCGCCTTGATGATTCCTTGCGAATCAAAGAGCTTTTCTGACGAACGCATTAGCAAACTCGCTGCCTCTTCCAGTAATTCCTTGACGACTTCATCATTCGACGCGACCTGGGACAAAACTGCGGGAATCTCCACTCCCACAACCAGCGAACCCCAGGGATTCACTTTCAGGTCAAGCTGTTCTTTACAGGCCTTAACATAGCCGGCAAGATTCTTGACTTGTGACCGTCGCTCTGAGTCTTCAAGGTTGCCGAGTTGATAAGCACACAGCAGCGCCATGTAGATACTACTTGGCGAACTATCGTTACGTTGTAATGCTTCCCCCAGTTTCTTTTGGGAAAACGATTCATCGACTAAAAAGTCAGGCAACCCCCACTGTAAACATTTGGGGTACTGTTTATGGAGTTCGAACATTCCCCAATTCTCCTGGCCTGTATTCACACTCTGGTCAGACATGATGCTGTTGGTTGCAACACCGTACATTCTTAACACCCGGGAATGGTCGCTATTCCCTCGGCAATCCTTCAAACAGGCTGCTGCCCACGCGGACAATCGTGGCCCCTTGTTCAATGGCTATATCATAGTCGCGACTCATCCCCATCGAAAGTTCTGACAAATCAACGCTTTCCGGTTTCACCTTCATTAATCGCTCCCTAAGCGATGCGAGTTCTTCAAATTCACGTTTCGCTCCTTCCAAGCCCGATTGCAATCCTGCCATCGCCATCAGTCCACGCACCTCAAGACCGGTCAGATCGACGCACTGCTTTAGCACCTCTTCCATTTCACCGATCTCAAACCCATGCTTCGCTTGCTCTCCCGACACATTCACTTCCAGCAGGACAGGCGTTCGCTGACCAAGCCGAAGCGATTCTTTGTGCACTTCCTTAAGCAGTCGCAGACTATCTCCAGCGTGCAGCAATGCAATTAACGGAATTGTCCGCCGCACCTTATTGCGTTGGAGGTGTCCAATTTGATGCCAACGAATGTCGTATTGCTGTAGCGATTGGGCCTTCTCCCAGAGCTGTTGTGGACGATTCTCACCTAAATCACAGATACCAGCATTTGCCACCCACTGGGTCACCTCCGAACCAAAATACTTGCAAACTCCCACGAGTGTAATCTCCGAGGGCAAACGGCCAGCCTTGGCTGCCGCCGTCGCGATCCGGTCGAGCACGCGAGCCACATTTTCCTCTATCAATCCTGCACTCATCTAGTTTTCCATTGCCTCTAGCAACCAAGTCCGCCAAAGCCGTAACGACTCCAACGTGACTCGCTCAATTTCCGGTGATGAAATAAATTCAAACATCATGGGCCCACTATAGGCCGCTGCGTGGAATTGCTGTACCACATCGGGCCATAAGACTTCGCCCTCACACAATTCCGTTTCGATCGTACCACGATTCGCCTGTTTTACATGGAGCATCGAAATCACCGTTTTCTCGATATTTCGAACCACCTGGTCAATGCGATCGGCTTCTCCTGCCAGAGAAAAGTTTGCCGGGTCAAAACAGATCCATAGATTGGACGACGACGACCTGGACTTCGCCTGGTCAAAGAGTGGCCAAAACAGATCCCACGACTGGAATGAATGCTCAACCGAAAGCCGAATTCCATACTCATACAAATCGTCAGCCAATTCAGCAAGGCTACAAACGGTCCGTTCAAAGTGGTCCGCGGCCGTCGTGTTGTCGCTAGTAACATCCACGAGCCTCAGATGAGCATCACCATTGCCACATGCTAATGCGACGTCCCGCCCCAATTGGAGACTACATGTACTGCTATCAAAGCTCTCGCCAAAAAACGGAAAACTCATGGCGTAGTCAAAACGACAATTGTAATGAGCCTGAGCAATGGCCTTGAAGGAATCCAGGTGAGGCGTATTGTGTGTTGGTTCCAGGTCTCCCAGCGAGCCCTGACGAAACTCAACGTCGCGCATCTGCAAATCTGCTGCATGCGCCACTAAATCCTTTAAGGGCACACCATTGTGCAGGTAGAAATTCCAACAATTACTGACAATTCCGGTATTAAGCATCACTCCCTCTTCTTGTCTCTTGTTTTACCATATACAACAAAGACTTTAAGTTCCCTCAGGCGTTCCATCATGCAAATCTCTGATGAATATTCTCCACTGGAGTTAACTCCCGAACAATTGCAAGGAGATGTAGAGCAAGTACTCGCCTATCTGGCAAGGCATCTCGACACTCTCAATACGCAGACCGCCTGGGAGTTAGCATCCGCCAATGCCGGGGAAGTAGCTCCGCGTGAGGCAATTCCCAGACAGAGCTCTGAGATAGAAACAATCCTCGATGACTTTTTTAACAAACGGGTAAACCCCAGCTACAACCCTTCCTGCGGGGGCTATCTAGCTTACGTCCCCGGAGGCGGGCTGCCCCATGCAGCTATCGCGGACCTCATGAGTGGGATTCTGAATAAATTCGTCACTCTTTGGCAGGTCGCTCCAGGCTTTGCGAATATCGAAGCCGATGTGGTTCGTTGGTTTACTCAACTCATTGGTTACACGGATGTCAGTGGAGGCTATTTAACCACAGGCGGTTCGATGGCCAACTGGTCTGCCATCGTGACAGCACGGCGGATCAAACTTCCGGATAATTTTCTCGATGGGATCATTTACACCACAGCACAGGCTCACCACAGTGTGACCAAAGCCGCAGTCCTTGCCGGTTTCCCGGAGGCCAACATCCGCATTATCGATACCATCAATTGGTCATTAGATCTTCAGTCGCTTCAAAAGCAGGTAAAACTGGATTCCGAAGCTGGGTGCCAGCCCTTTCTGGTGGTTGCCAATGCAGGCACAACCAACACGGGCGCGATCGACAACCTGGAAGCAATAGCCGATTTCTGTTCGTCTCAAAACCTATGGCTGCATACCGATGCCGCTTATGGCGGGTTCTTCATGCTCACCGAACGCGGACGCGCATGCCTTCAGGGCATTGAATTATCAGACTCCATTACCCTCGATCCTCACAAAGGACTTTTCCTTCCGTATGGCACCGGATGCTTATTGGTCAAAGACGTGACACACCTGCAAGAGGCCCATAAAGTAACCGCCAAATACTTACCGCCGTTTCAGCAAGACGCTGACCGTGTCGATTTCTGTGGTATCTCACCAGAACTCTCCCGAGACTTCCGTGGCTTGCGAGTGTGGTTGCCGTTCAAGTTGTTTGGGGCTGAGACATTCACCGCTTACCTCGACGAAAAGTTAGATCTCTGTCAGCACGCCTTTGCCAGTATTTCGCATCTCGAGCACATCGAAGTGCTTGCTGCTCCGGAGCTTTCTACGTTTGCATTTCGTTTTAACCCGGCCGGCGAAACGCTGGCGCCCGAGCAACTCAATGAACTCAATCGTGAGTTTTTGACCGAACTTAACCGTTCCAAACGTTTTCTGTTATCGGCAACATATCTCGATGACGTCTTTGCCATTCGTGTATGCGTATTATCCTTCCGCACTCATTTGAGTCACGTAGATTGTGTCATCGATGAAGTCTGTCGAGTCACTTCGCGATTTGCCGACCGAGACCTTACTTAATTGAGTACAATAGTGGCTTACTTTTAGCAATTTGGCGGAGCCTAAGGAATGTCTGAATACGAATCAAGCAATGAAACAACTGAACGCAAATGGTACCAGGCCATCGGTCCCGGGATCATTACAGCCTGTGTAGTCATTGGTCCGGGGAGCATTTTAACCAGCAATAAAATTGGTTCACTGCAGGGCTTCGATATGATTTGGGTCGTCGTCGTGGCCTGTATCTTCATGATGTTCTTTATGTCCATGGGTGCACGAGTTGGAGTGATTGCAAAATCATCCCCGGCAGATCTTATTCGCAATCATCTGGGCTCTGGTGGAAAGGGGCTTGCCATCCTGGTTGGGCTCTGTGTCTTTTTCATATCGACCGCCTTTCAGTTTGGAAACAATCTGGGCGTCCAATCCGCATTTAATGTCTACATGGACAAAAGTATTACCATGTATCTGGTGATTGGCTTTAATGCCCTTTCCATCTCCTTCCTGTTTGCCTTCAAGGACTTTTACAAAGCACTTGAAAAGGTAATGATGGTGTTTGTGGGGCTCATGCTACTCTGCTTTGCCGTCAATCTAATCTTTGCCAAGCCGGACCCTGTTGATATGGCGCAAGGTTTTCTCCCTTTAAACGCAAAATTCGACTTCGAGACACTGGGCCTGATCGGCACAACCTTTGTCGTGGCGGCGGCATACTTTCAAGCATACCTGGCACGACAAAAGGGATGGTCCCCGAAGGAATTGAAGAATGGTCTGGTCGACGCCCGAGTCGGTTCGATCATCATGGCAACACTCACAATTATGTTGATGGCAACCGCCGCAAGCGTACTAAAAGGCTTTGATCTAAAAAACGTTGAAGATGTAGCCAAAGGGCTGGCACCTGCCTTTGGTGAAAAGGGGAAACTACTGTTTTGTATTGGACTCTTTTCAGCTGCCTATTCCTCCTTTCTGGTCAACTCGATGATTGCCGGCTTCATTCTTTCCGATGGGTTAAATCTAGGAGCATCCAGTCGTGACATGGCTCCGAAGATATTGACAACGATCGTACTCTTAACCGGTATGACCGTGGCACTGTTTGTCGTTTACATGGGCATTGACCCAGTCCCAGCCGTTGTCTTTGCCCAGGCGGTCACTGTCATCGGCAACCCCCTGCTTGCCGGAACATTGTTATGGTTTACCAATAACAAGAAGATAATGGGGGATCAAACCAATGGCCCAGTCACGAATGCTGTAGGCGGGATTGGGTTACTGATACTGCTAGCGATGGCATATCAGACCGCCGTGATTAAGATTCCCGAGCGACTCAAGTCCATGAAGGCTGAAACACAAGTTGAAGTTGTAGAAGAACTTCCAGTTACTAACGACGAAACCCCAGTACTAGAATCTGAAGATTAACACCATGGAATTATCACCCGAAGACGAACTACTCGTACTCAATGAAAAACTTCTCGAATCCATTGATACGAATGACTACGAGACCTACACCGAGCTTTGCGACGTCAATCTCAGTGCTTTTGAACCGGAAGCGATGGGACAATTAGTTGAAGGACTCCCTTTTCATGCCTTCTATTTAATGCGAGAGCCTTCCGGCACTGTGAAACAGTCCTCGATCTGTTCACCCCGAGTACGACTTCTTGGTGAGGACGCTGCCGTCGTTACCTTCGTACGACTCGTGCAAACACAATCACCTGCAACCGGCGATGCTGTCTCTAGTTGCGAGGAAACTCGTGTGTGGCAACGCATCGACGGTCAGTGGAAACACGTTCATTTTCATCGCAGCTTTGCTGGTAGTGTTGAGCTAGGATAACGCAACGTCAGGATTGCTGATGGCCCAATCAACATATCTCATCTCCGGCGGGACGGGCTTTGTAGGGAAACACCTTATCAATTCACAACTAGTTGTGCCTCACAAACTCGTTCACGAGACACCATTCGAATTTAGCTTTGGTGACTTCCAGTCAGCTATTGACGACATTTTGTCAAAAGGAGCGATGGTTTGAGTACCAGACCCCGACGCACTCCTGCTCGCTGGAACCGTTTAAACCGACAAATCGATGCCTGCACGAAGTGCCCGCGGCTTATTGACCATTGCCATGAAATCGCCCGTATCAAGCGTCGTGCTTACATGGATCAGGATTATTGGGGAGGGCCGGTCTCCAATTTCGGCGATCCCTACGCCGAGCTCCTGCTTGTGGGACTAGCTCCCGGCGCACATGGCGCCAATCGTACCGGCCGCATGTTTACAGGAGATCGAAGCGGAGATTGGTTATACAAGGCGCTCCATAAAGCCGGCTTCGCTAATCAACCATCGGCGACTAATTTGAAGGATGGCCTGCGATTGAACAATTGCGCCATTACGAACATTTGTCATTGCGCTCCGCCGCAGAATAAACCGACGCGACAGGAAGTTCTTACCTGTCAGCCGTGGTTTGAACAATTAGTCGAGCAACTACCGGTTAAAGTTTTTTTAGCATTTGGACAAATCGCCTGGCGAGGCGTGATTGACTTTATGAAAGACACCAACATCTACGAAGGGGCCATTCCAAAGTTCGGACATGCGGAAACATTTGCATTTGCCGACGGACGCGTTCTACTGGGAAGTTATCACCCCAGTCAACAGAACACCTTCACCGGGAGACTGACTGAACCGATGTTTAATCGCGTGTTTCGCAAAGCAAATCATCTGCTTACAAAACGCTAACTCCTATCATTCGGTTATAATTCCGGTTTACAACATTCTCACCATTGGTTTTCCTATGCCTACCTTCATGAATCTACCGAGCCAACGTTTTGGGTTACTGCTATGCATCCTCTTAACCAAATCCTACGTCGTTACCACGCTGCTGGCTCAAGAAGAGACGGTCTCTGTATCCAAAAGCGTGGAAGAACTAGCTGCTGAAATAAAACCGTCACTAGTCACCATTTCCACCAAAGGTCGTGAAGGTAAATATCAGGGTGTCGGGACTGGCTTTGTCATCGCCAAAGACGGCCTTATCGTAACCAATCTGCATGTGATCGGAGACTCCAGAGAATTTCGGATCGAAACGTCAGGGGGCGATGAACTTAAAGTCCTTGGTATTCATGCCTCGGATCGCACCATGGACCTCGCCATTATCCGAGTCGAAGCTGACGACCTTAAGCCACTTGACCTGGGTGACATCAATTCACTTGCTCAGGGGGCTCCGATTATCGTCATGGGCAATCCGCACGGGCTGCGTAACAGCATTGTTGCGGGAGTGAATTCCGGTATTCGGGAAATCGACGGCCGAAAGTTGATGCAGTTAGCCATCCCGATCGAACCGGGAAATTCAGGAGGCCCAGTCCTCGATATGCAAGGCAACGTCCATGGGATTGTCACCATGAAATCACTCGTCACCGCCAATCTCGGATTCGCTGTGGATATTGCACCGCTTAAAGCACTACTCGAGTCGCCTAATCCGGTGACCATCGACAAGTGGCTGACGATCGGATCACTCGATCCACGCGACTGGAAGCCTGTCTTTGGTTCCCAATGGAAGCAACGAGGTGGCAGAATTCTGGTTGGTGGAGCGGGAGCAGGATTTGCAGGCCGTTCACTCTGCCTATATCAGGGGGAAGTACCGGAACTTCCTTATGAAATACAAGTTCGCGTGAAACTGGATGACGAAAAGGGGGCCGCCGGTCTCGTCTTTTTTTCAGATGGACGCAATAAACACTATGGATTCTATCCGACTAACAATAAAATTCGCTTCACGCTATTCGAGGGCTCGTCGGTATTCACCTGGACAGTGCTTTACGATCGCCCCTTTGATGGATATCGACCTGGAGAATTTAACACATTAAAGGCTCGCATCGAAGAAGACCGCTTCAAGCTCTATGTCAACGGCGAGCTTGTACTTGAATCGACCAATCGTAACCTTACAGGCGGGCTCCCAGGGCTCGCTAAGTTTCGTGAAACATCAGCTGACTTCCGTAACTTCGCAATTGCAAAACAAATCTCGGCAACCGACTTAACCGAACAGGAGCAGACACAAATATCAGAAACGGTTGGAAATCTTCCCCCCTTAGCCGAAGTGACTCCCGCTACCCTCTCACCATTGCTTAAATCACCCCGGGATTCTCGAACCATTCTCAGGCAACAAACCAAACAACTAGAGGGCAGGCTTGCCGAACTCAAGAAACTCGATTCAGATATCCACACCGCTTCCGTAGTCCAAAGCATGGCCGACTACTTTGGCGCCTATGAAAAGGAATTAGCGGAAGCCGAAGACAAGTCTTCCGTTTCAATTGATCTCGTGAAAGCATCCCTCATTATCGCCTCGGTTGATGAACAGGACATCAACGTGGATGCCTATGTGCGTCAGATCGAACGAATGGTTTCAGATATTAAAGCCACACTTGCACAGGAAAGCTCTAACGACGAAATCCTAGTAGCGCTCAATAAGTACTTATTTGAAGATAATGGATTTCATGGTTCACGCTTTGACTATTACCACCCGGCCAATAGCTACATGAACCGTTTGCTTGATGATCGTGAAGGCTTACCGATCACGCTGTCTGTACTCTATATGGAATTAGGTAACAGGCTTGGACTAACCATAGAAGGCGTTGGCATCCCCGGACACTTCGTTGTCCGCCAAACCGACGGGGATGCTGTGACCTACATTGACCCCTTCGACGACGGCCGCACCCTTACACTCGACGAAGTAAAATCCTTAGCTACCAACAATCGGCCCGATCAATTTGATGACCGGTTTCTAGAGACCGCCTCTGCCAAAGCAATCCTAATGCGGATGCTAAACAATCTCTTAGGACTGGCTCAGGACGATGAAGATAAGGAAGCGATGCTCCGCTACCTGGAAGTCTTAATGGCCATTGACCCCACACACGTTCAAAATCGGGGAATGCGAGCGATCGTACGATTTGAAACCGGGCGTAAACAGGGGGCCGTTGATGATCTGGATTACTTCCTGGATACCAGACCTCCCGAATTAGATCTTGACCAAATTCAACGAATGCGAGACTACTTCAATCGCTAAATAAAAAGGGCCATCACCTCACCGTGGAGATGATGGCCCATGAATAGCCGTGGTACTCAACCGCAACGTCGTACCTATTTCTTTTCAACCGCAATCGCGAAATCACCTCGCATATCACGCCAGAGGCAGTGAATATGACTTGCCGGGTTACCCGCAGCATCCGGTTGCGTATTCACAAATTCCACGACGAACGTCGGGCCTTGAATGCGGTAGTAATGACCAATGCCCGGCTTCGTTGCACCCGCCCAGGCAAACTTCACTTTTCCCCATCCGGCTTCTTTGATATCGGCCAGTCGCTGAGCAGCGATTTCAGGAGCCATCGTCTTCGTGTAAGTGAAGATCAGTTGACGTAAAGTCTTCTTCTGTTCGTCTTCCAGCTTGGAAATGGCGATCCCTTCTGCCGGAGTCTGGGGAGGTTGTGCTTCTCCTGCATTACGAACTTCACGAGGAGCTTCCTCAGCAATCATGGCGACTTTCTTTTGCTCATCATTAAGCGAATTCACCAAGTCGAATCCGAGGGTCTCTTCGTTGTCCAGAACTCGGGCTCCCTTTTCAAATCCAGCCAGATCCGCAGGCACGATGGTTGGATTCGAACACATAACCTGCGGAGTTGAAGAAATGACTTCGCCATCTTCAATCACGAAATTGAGTGACATGTGGTGTCCTTCAATGCTGACGCCCCACTTGCCTTCTTTCGCTGGCTTGCCAAAGACCGTGTAAAAGTACAATTCAGTGTCTCGCGGGAAGCGGCCCGGGTTTGCTTTTTCCAACTCATGCAGGACGCCCTCGAGCTTCATGATATTCGTGAACTTCTTGTATCCAAGGAAGCTAAGTCCGGCACGCAATAATTGATTTGCTGCACGTCGCTGCTTCGGATTCATTTCCTTAACAACAAGTCCTTTTCGCTTGTCCTTAGGAATAAAGTGCCAGCCAACTCGTTCTGGCGACTCATAATCCATCACTGCAAGTTTCTTTTCCTCGTCATCCAGCGTCGCCAGGAATCCGTTTGCTGCTGTAACAAACGCTTCTCCAGCAGGTGGTCTTTCCTTTTGGAATCCTAATGTCGCCAATGCTGTTACAAGCACTAACGCTGTCAAAATAGTTACCTTTCCGGCCTTCATGAAGTGTTCCTCATTGAAATAAAATGGGGTATTGTTTTTTGGTTATGACTATAGTGTAAACCCTCCATCTTACCATTTCCACATGCCGACGAAGTTATTACAAAGGTCTCTCAGAACGTGCTATCGTCCTATTACCAAATCGAATGCTCCGCCTGTCGGATGCAGCAGGTTATAAGTCTTAGCGAAATGCATCAGCGTTTAGTCTCCTTAGGAAAACTCAAACGTCAAAACGCTCCCGAAGCTGAACTGATCCTGGAGTTATTCCGTGTGGTATCTGACACCTCAAGGTGTACAAACTGTCCGGAATCTACACTGATCATGACCTCCGTTTCAGATGAATTCGACGACCTAAAGCCTCGAAGGTGTGAGTCCTGTAACTCCGTCATTCCTAGGGAACGTCTGGAAGTCTTCCCCGATACCGTTCAATGTACGTCCTGTGCTGACAGCACGGCCAATAATCAAACGGACCATGACTATTGCCCTCGTTGTGGTGATAAAATGAAGGTCTCAGTGACCTCACAAGGGGGTCTTACTAAATATATTTCTCGTTGTACTGGTTGTGGTTATGAACATTAAGGCACAAATCGTTACGGCCTTACTTTTAACATTCCTTGCAGGATGTGCCGACGATCCAAAACCCGAACAGCCCATCATTGAATTGCAGCCTGCTCAAAAAATAATCAAAGAAGCACTACAGCGGGATGGTGTATCGACGATTCATATCGACCAACTACCGATTACAGATGCCGATCTCGAATTGATCCGCAACAATCCAGACATCACCAATTTACTACTCGACGAAAGCTCTTTGACCGACGCCGGAATGAAGACCATTGCCTCGCTACCAAATCTGATTCATTTGCGAGTGAGAAGTCAGGTTTCCGATACCTGTATCGAGGACCTACTAACCATCCCGGGGCTCCAATTTCTCAATTTGCCTTTCGCAGACTTCACCGACCAGGGAATTGCACAACTGGCTAAGCATCCAAAGATCCAACTGTTGCGACTACGCAGTCCCCAGCTAACTGACGAAAGCATGACATCCATTGCCGAGATGAAGAATCTTGCATTTCTACATTTAATCGACATTCCCATCACCGACGAGGGTTTGCTTGCCTTCCATCATTCTGACCAATTGCAATCTCTGTACATTGACAACGGAGAAACAACGCATGAAGGGCTGAGCGAACTCTTAACGAAACAACCCATGTTGCACCTCCACGTCAATCAGGCTCATTTGGACAGCGATCCAAAAAAAGATGACCACGACCATTAGAGCTGAGACTAGTAGGTTACTTTGAGCACATCATACAGCTCAGACATAGCTGCAATCGATTGCGGGCACCCCTGCATCGAATAGATGTGAATCAAATTCGCCAGGATTCGAGCAACCCACTGCCGGTTTGTCGCGGTCGGAAGCGCTGAGAGCTCGACCACGTCCCGCTGCCCGGTCGTCAAAGCAACCCGTTCGGCAACCTGCTGCTTGTCTAGAATATGCCCACCAAAAAACGGGTCCACAACCATTTGATCGTCACCAACGTGAAGCCGAGCTAAAAAATGGCCTGGAGTATTGATACCCTCTACTGCCAGCCCAATACGTTCAGCGACCAGTTTGTAGATAATCGCCAATGAAATCGGAAGGCCCTGTTTAGATTCCAATACGTGTGGCAGGAAGCTGTTACGGGGATTGAAATAATTATTCGTGTCACCATGAAACCCAAGTTCGTCGAACATTACATGATGTAAATGTGCCGCCAATGCTCTGGGATTTCCGCTGGAGACACGCTCGGTTATTAAGTCAGCGATTTCTGCAATGTCCAGCTGCGCTGTTCGAACTTTTGCATTGGGAAGGAAATGCATAGAAATAGCCACAGCTGCATTTAGTAATGCCTCGCTGGAATCCAATCGCTCTATTTCGTCGCAAAAAGTCCAGTAGGCTTCAGAACGGCAATGAATGGGAGCATCCATAAAACAACTCGTTGCTGGGGCGGGATCAAACCTTCAACCTTGGGTGTCTGATTGTGAAAATAACGCAAATAGATCCCCTAAGTCAAATCTTTCAATTAGTTTTTCAGGGAACTTGCTCTCTAACTACCTACAGGTATATGATGACCCCAACGCCCGGCGGAACTAATTCCACTTATAATCATAGTACTGTGGCTTCGCAGTATCGTGTCATCTCAACTTTTTTTGAAAGACCCCATTTCTTGTCGAACGGATTCAATGACGATGCAAAAGAGCAAATCCGCCAAATGGTGGATATCGTCGATCTGGTGGGTCAATCGATCAACTTAGAACGCCGAGGCAAACTTTTTTTAGGGCTCTGCCCCTGGCATACCGACAACCGCCCAAGCCTTCAGGTTGATCCGAATCGGCAAACATGGAAATGCTGGCCATGTAATCTGGGAGGAGATATTTTCAGTTTCATTATGCAACGTGAAGGCGTGGAGTTTCGCGAAGCACTTGAATTACTGGCGGATATTGCAGGAATCGAGCTAAAGAAGTCAAATCGGGCGAAGGCTGAACCGGGAAGCCCTGACGACAAACGCACCCTCTTCAAGGCTGCTCAGTGGGCTGCCGAATTGTTTCACCAGCACTTACTGCATTCCCATGAGGCTGCCAACGCCCGGGCGTACCTCCAGAGCCGTGGGATCACAAGCGATAGCATTAAGAAATACCGTGTCGGCTTTGCTCCCAACGACTGGGAGTTTCTTCTGCGTGAGTCCGGCCGTACTGAGTTTTCCCCGCAGGTATTACATGCAGTGGCCTTACTTGGTTTCAGCGAAGCACGAAAGAAATACTACGATTTCTTTCGTGGCCGCGTTATGTTTCCGATTCACGATACCCGGGATCGCACGGTAGCTTTTGGCGGCCGCATTCTGCCCCAGTACGCAGACGACAAAAATGCGAAGTATGTTAATTCGCCGGAAACCAAAATCTTTTCGAAAAGCGACAATCTATACGGTATCGACGTTGCCATTGACGCCATACGAAAAGGGGGAAAGGTTTTGGTGATGGAAGGCTACACCGATGTGATCATGGCCAGTCAGTATGGAGTCACCAATGTGGTAGCCGTTCTGGGTACTGCCATTAATGACGTGCACGTCCGCAACCTAAAACGATTGGCCGACGTAGTCACACTCGTCCTTGACGGTGACGAAGCCGGAAAGAAGCGAGCCAATGAAGTACTTGAATACTTCGTCAAGGGACAACTGGACCTGCGTATTCTGACCCTCCCTGCAAATCTGGATCCCTGTGATTACCTGCAGGAACGTGGAACTCAGGACTTCCTCGAACTCACTGAAACCGCAGTGGACGCCCTGCAACACAAACTGAATGTTGAGTTGGACGGAGTGGACCCTTTGCGAGACACACACGCCGCGAATGCTGCGTTACAAAGTGTCCTACAAACCATGGCATTGGTTGCCAATGAACAGGTCACCACTGATATCGCAGCACGACAACGTGAACAGTTAATACTCGGCCGACTTGCCCGTACCTTTGCCCTAGATCAGGACGAACTTCACAATCAACTCTCAGCATTACGTACCCAAAAACAGTCCGGCTCGGCGTATCAGCTCCCAAACAGTGCTTCAGGGCCATTAAGCACTCCGCAACACCCCACTCCCCGACCTCGAGTGCGACTCACTGCGATGGAAACCGAGTTGTTAGAGCTTTTAATCGAGCGTCCCGATTTGGCGCCTGGAGCGGCACGTGAAATCTACGTGGACGACCTTGCTACTGACCCCATGCGAATTATCTATGGCGTCTATACAAATCGAGTCGTGGAAGGACTCAGCACAAATTTTGACGAAATATTATTGGAAATTGAAGACCCACAACTGAAATTCGTATTGGTTGATACGGCGGAAAACGCTAAAAACAAATCCAAGAAAGTACAACTTTCCCCTGAACAACGCCTCGATTCGTTAGTCCAATCGATTTCGAAGCGAATTCGCGACGGTGAACGCCGTGAATTCATTCGTCAGTTGGAAAACAACGAAGTTGCTCCCGATCAGGAAGCTGAACTGCTTCAGCAAATTCTCGATCAGGAACGCGAAGATCAGGGGTTAACGTAATCCCATGGATGGGACCATTTTTCCGAACTATCCTAAACGTAGGATCGGAAAGTGTCAGATGGAGCGTATGACGCGCAGGAGGGTATGACACGTGGAGTTTTTCGAAGAAGAACTTGAACTACTGTTGGTCAAAGGTAAAACACAGGGTTACCTGACCTTTGATGAAATTAATGATTTATTGCCTGATGATGAGTTCTCGCCTGAAAAAGTGGACGAGCTCATGATTCAGCTTGAAGATAAAGGAATCAAGGTGCTCGACGAAGCACCGGCTGATCCGCAGACACTCAAGGCTAAATCAACTGAGACGCCTCGGGTGAAGCCTCCCAAGAAACCCGTCACCGAGATGCCGGCACTTCCTACTACCGGAATGCCCAAGCTCAGCGACGATCCTATCCGGCTCTATCTGGCACAGATGTCCGAGATTCCTCTCTTAACACGCGACGAGGAAATAGATCTGGCGAAAAAGATCGAACGGGCTCGGCGAAAATTCCGTCGCAGTGTGATGTGTTGTGACTACGCGTTACGCACCACATATGAAACGCTCAAGCGAGTTCATGCCGGGGAACTTCCTTTTGATCGTACGATCAAAATCTCTCTGACCGAACGCCTTAGCAAAGAGCAAATTCAAGCTCGGATGCCACACAATCTAACAACGCTTGAACGGCTGATTGAAGAAAACCGACTCTCCTTTCGTACACTTTGTTCCAAGTCCGCAGGCAAAAGTGAAAAGGCGGATTCTCGACTCCGCTTTATGCGAGGACGCCAGAAAGCCGTCTGTTTAATCGAAGAACTAAGCCTACGAACCAGGCGTATTCTACCTCTGGTCGATCAACTCAATGGTTTTGCAGACCGCATGGAATTCATTCAAAATCAACTGGAGGAATTGAAGCCTCAACGAAGCCATGCCGCTCAACACGAGAAAGCAAACCTCAAGAGAGAATTACGAGACCTGATGCTGCTAACTCAGGAAACTCCCAGTAGTCTCCGCCGCCGTTGCAACGACATCCAACAACGGTTTGAATACTACGACGAAGTAAAACAACAGTTGTCCAGCGGCAACCTACGGCTGGTGGTTTCGATTGCCAAGAAATACCGTAATCGCGGACTCAGCTTTCTGGATTTGATTCAGGAAGGAAATACCGGCCTCATGCGAGCGGTGGACAAATATGAATACCGGCGTGGTTTTAAGTTCTCTACTTATGCCACCTGGTGGATTCGACAGGCAATCACCCGTGCCATCGCTGATCAGGGACGCACCATCCGCATCCCGGTTCATATGATCGACATCCTCTCAAAACTTAGAAATCTGCAAAAACAGATGCTGCAGGACCTCGGAAGACATCCCTCTTTTGACGAGATGGCTAAACGGTCTGGCCTGGATGTCGATGAAGTCCGACGCATTATGGACATTGGCCGACACCCAGTCTCGCTCGACAAACCTGTTGGCGACGGTGAAGACAATAGTTTTGGAGAATTCGTTGAAGACGAAGGAAGCGACAATCCAGTCCGTGCTGCCAGTAATGGACTACTCAGTGATAAGATTGAACACCTTCTAAAGACGCTCACTTATCGCGAACGCGAGATTATCCGTCTGCGTTACGGGCTAGGAGATGGTTATACCTACACACTGGAGGAAGTCGGACGTATCTTCAAAGTAACCCGTGAACGTGTTCGTCAGATCGAAGCCAAGGCCGTACGAAAGCTTCAGAACCCGGTTCGTAGTGGACAGCTGGAAGGATTTCTGTCCGAATCGCTTAACTAACCTGAGATTGTCTTTGAATCCGAAGCATAGAATCTCTCGACATATCACAAACCGTCGTCCTACTGGGCGACGGTTTTTTTGTTATTATTGATTGCAGCTTATCTCATCCAATTCTGGCTTTAATGTAAATGGAGTTCGTTACTATGACAGCCGTGCTCAATGTCCTACGAGACCTGCATCGTATACATCAGCAACTTGCTGATATACGAGGACGCTTAGATCGCTGTCCTAAACTGCTCAATACCGCCCAAGCCAAAGTCGATGCGGCCAATAACGCAGTGGTTGCCAAAAAAGCTGATATCCAGCAATTACAATTAGCCGCCAAAGAACAGGAATTAGTTCTCGAGGAACGTGCAGCTAAGATCAGAGACCGCCAGGCTCGCCTCAAGGAATGCGGCTCGAACAAAGAGTATCAAATGCTCAAAGAGGAAATCCAAAAGGAAGAAGAGGCGAATAGCGAACTTTCCGATAAAATCCTCCTCGCTTATGAAGCCATTGACCAACAACAGGAACAGGCCGGCTCGCTCGGAAATGATTTGGTAGCCACCCAGGGCGATTATGAAACAACCGCCGCTCAAGTTGCCGAACGGGAGGCTTCGCTTAAAATCGACCTCGAACGGATAAAAACCGACTTGCAGTCAGCCGAGTCGCAGTTGCCGTCAGATTTCGTTGGGGAATACCGTCGTATTACACAAGCCAAAGGCGAGGATGCTCTCGGCGGCGTCTCTGATAATTGCTGTGGTACCTGCTACAAACAAATTACCGCTCAGATGATGAATGACGTTCTCACCGCCAAGCTGACCATCTGCGGTAGTTGCGGAGCAATCCTTTATCCAGATGACTAACTGAGGGCTAAGTGGCTTTACACTTTCCCGTCTTTGAAGCAAAATATAGACAGATAAAGACGATGCAATGCGACTTCCGCCAAAAACCGGGGTCGTTTTTGTGTTTGATAGTTTAACTAATCCGAACATCATACGAGGTGTAACATGGGTGGCAGTATTCCAATGACACGCGAAGCGTATCAACGCAAACGTGACGAAGTGGAGCATATGGAAAAAGTCCAGATGCCGGAAATCGCCGAGAAGATCGCAGCTGCTCGTGAAGAGGGTGACCTGAAGGAAAACGCTGAGTATCACGCCCAACGTGAAGCTCAGGGTATGTTGCAGGCAAAAATCAACCAGATCAAAGGGGATTTATCCCGAGCGCAGATTATCGATACATCAAATATCCCTAAAGATGAAGTCGCTTTCGGAGCCACGGTCAAAGTGCTAGACCTCGACTTTGACGACGAAGAAGAAATGACACTCGTCGGTTCAGGTGATGAAGATTACGATGCCGGCAAGTACCTAATTACCAGTCCCATTGGACAAGGCCTGTTAGGACGTAAGGTTGGCGATGAAGTTGCGATTGAAGTTCCTAGCGGAACACTTAAATTCAAGGTCCTTGAAATACGCTACGAATAATCTCCCCTGCATACACACAAATAGTCTAGTGACTCCTCATACGTTATTGTGTGAGGAGTTTTTTGTTTCAACGAAAAGGTCTTTCCAATGTCAGACAACTCCAACCTGGCAACTATGATCCAGCAAGCCGAAACCGTGGTTGTCTTCACCGGAGCGGGAATGAGTACTGACAGCGGCATCCCCGATTTTCGCTCTCCGGGTGGTAAATGGTCCAAAGTTTCGCCGGTGATGTTCAACGATTTCATGCAGGATGTCGAATCCCAACGCGAATACTGGCGTCAAAAGAGCGAAGGCTTTGATGAATTTGGAGATGCACAACCTAATCTCGGCCACCAAATCTTAGCTCGCTGGGAAGCTCGCCAATCGGTGGCTGGGATTATCACGCAAAACATTGATGGTTTACATCAGGATGCGGGCAGTCAACTGGTTGTTGAAATTCACGGGACGGCCCGATACATCCAGTGCATGCAATGTGAATTCCGGGATGTCGCCGATCAATACTGCCGACAATTCCTCGCATCCCGGGAAGTACCTCCTTGTCCGAGTTGCGAAGTTGGACTTTTGAAGCATGCTACGATTTCGTTTGGTCAACAATTACAACCGGAAGTCTTACAAGCAGCGACAACATTGGCGAAAGCCGCCGATCTTTTCATTGTTTTGGGATCTTCATTGGTCGTCGAACCGGCTGCTTCACTTCCAGTGGTCGCGAAACAACACGGTGCAAGCCTGGTAATCGTCAATCGCGATCCCACTCAGTTAGATTCATTTGCCGATCTTGTCATTCATGAAAACATTGCCGCGACGCTGGACCGTACTGAGCAACGGCTCAACCAAAGCTGATATTGAACGGTTTAACGGAACTTCGTAACATTCCGTGAAGAATAAATCCTTTCAGCACTCGCTCTCAATAGCCTACAGACGCCTTCATGCCAGAACTCAACGGACACCGCGCTCTGCGCGAAGCAACCATGGATGATTTAATCCACGTCCAGTCGTTATTACAGCCATTCGTCGAACAACGGCTGCTATTGCCTCGTACTCCGGGCGATCTAGCCGTGCTGATGCAACATGCTTTTGTAGCCATCGACAACACTCAAATCATTGGTTTTTCAGCAATCGAAATGTACTCTCAAAAACTGGCGGAAATACAGTGCCTCGCGGTTCATCAGGACTATCATGGCCAGGGAATTGGTAAACAACTTGTTGCGAAGTGTGTGCAACGCGCGAAAGACCACAATGTACTGGAAGTTATGGCGATTTCCGCATCGGATGAATTTCTGCGACAATGTGGCTTCGATTATTCGCTGCCGGATCAGAAACGAGCTTTGTTCTATCGCACAGACCAGGCCTAGCAGGCAAGCCACTAGTTTTACTGTAAACCCGGGGAACAAATCCGTATACTGGAGTTAAACGCGTTTTAGCCCCTACGGAAGGCCTTCACAATGGACCGTCGCAATTTCATCCGCTCCTCTGCTTCAACTTCAATTGCCGTTAGTAGCGTCTCGCTTTACGAACGAGCCCTCGAGGCCCGCTCGGTTGGTGCTAACGACCGCATTCGCATTGGAATGGTGGGCACGCATGGTCGTGCCGGGGCCTTGATGCGAGTCTTTGCTGGCCAAAAAGACGTCGATATCGTTGGCCTGGCCGATGTCGATACTCGCTATCATGATGCCGCCGTTGAAGCCGTGAAGAACATCGCCGGAAACACACCCAGAGTCTATACCGATTTTCGTCATATCATCGATGACGACAGTATCGACGCCGTTGTCGTCGGCACACCCGATCACTGGCACGCTATCCCAACAATCATGGCCTGTCAGGCTGGCAAAGACGTCTACGTAGAAAAACCAGATGGCCATAATATCCTGGAAGGGCAAACGATGGTAAAGGCCATGAAAAAGCATGGGCGCATCGTTCAATTGGGCACACAAGCTCGTACTACCGAACACTTTCAACAGGCCATCGACTGGATCGCTGAAGGGCATTTGGGAAAAGTTCTGGTAGCCAAGGCCTGGGAATCAAGTCGGCAAGGCAATATTGGTAAACCAGCTGACTCAGAGCCGCCAGCCGGAGTCAATTATGACATGTGGTTAGGCCCCGCTCCCAAGCGTGACTTCAACCCTCGACGCTTCCACGGAAACTGGAGATGGTTCTATGATTACGGTACCGGCGACTTAGGAAACGACGGAGTCCATCGGATTGATGTCGCTCGCTGGGCACTTGATACTGCCGGTAAAGCTCAAGGCATGGAGCCCTTATACATGCCGACCCGAATCAGTGCCCTCGGTGGCAAATGGTATTTTGATGACCTGCAGGAGTGGCCAGACTCCCTCCAGGTCACGTACGAGTACGGTGACCGAAACTCGGACGCACCGGGACGATTACTTACATACGAAATGCGACTCTGGGCGCCCTATCGCTACAACGATGAAACCGAAGGGGTCATTCTCTACGGAGATAAGGGGTATATCATGTTCGGAAACCGTCGATGGCGAGCCTTTAGCGGCGATGGTAAACTCGTGTCACAGGGAGCGGGACAAAATACAGGTACCAGCCACATGCGGAATTTCCTGGATTGCATGCGGAGTCGTAAAAAACCCAATGCTGACTTAGAAACCGTCGGGCACCCATCCTCGATCCTCTGCCATTCAGCCAACGTTTCATGGCGGATCGGTCGACAAGTGACTCTGGATCCAACGACCGAGCTTTTTGTCGGTGACGCAGAAGCAAATAAATATCGAACGCGTCCGGTCTACCGTAAGCCCTGGGAATTGCCCACCGTCTGATTAAGACTAGTTCCCGGTTACCAGGTATGCCTTAATGCGTGCCGAAATCTGATCACGGATAGTTCGAAAACACTGAGTGATGTGCTCCTCTGTCCCGCTCGCATCCGCCGGATCTTCAAATGGCCAATGGACGACTGGGGTCTCTCCGGGGAATACCGGACATTGCTCGGCGGCGTTGTCGCACACAGTTACGACTAAATCGAACTTGTCTTCCCGGTACCGATCAACGTGCTCACTTATACCTACAGATAAGTCCACTCCCAATTCCTGCATCACTTCAATCGCCTTGGGGTGCACATAACCCGACGGATTTGAACCAGCCGACACGGCACTCCAACGACCATCCGATAGAAGAGGAAAGAGATATTCTGCCATTTGGCTTCGACAGGAATTCCCTGTACACAACACAAGTACGCTTTTCGTCATCGGACTATGATTCACCCTGACTGCGTCGATCCATAAATTGAGCAAACGTTCGTTTCATGGATGCCAATACCCGTAATAACTGAGGAGAGGAAAGGTAAATTCGCGACGTGACTATCGACTTTGGATAAAGATTAGCGATGAAATCCAATTTAAACTCAGACGCCGTGTGACCGATCATCAAAGCATTAGCATACTCGCCTGACTCCACTTCAAGATCCATACGAATATCGTCGTATATATCCTGTGCTGTCGGCTCCTTTGCCTCTGTAGTACCACTGGAAGCGACCTGTCCGATCCCCACAAGCTGCTCACTCGTCAAATCTTCGGGTTGCAGGGTAGGTTCTTGTGCTGGCTCACCTAACGGATTTGCTTCTGTTTGTTCATCAACGCCTTGTGGCGATGATGTATTTGCTTCGCCAACGCCGGCAATGGTACCAAACCGCTCTTCATGCCCCACGACATTGCGTTCAATGGCGTCAATAATACTCGCCATTGCTCCATGAGGAATAATGACACGTGCAACGACCGACGTCGGAGCCCCCAGATTTTGCACAAAATCAACAATAAATTCGTTACTGCCAGTTAACAGCACAACGCCGGTACTAAACGCTCCCCGACTTGCCGATTCGGATACACGTGCCGCGACAGGTTGCACCTGAACCGACCCTTTGGCTGGAGGCTCTCCTCCGGTTTCTTCATTGCTCATCTCATCAGCCTTAGATTGCCAAACACAGACTACGCATTAATCTGCGTCAGGCGTCCCGTGCTATCACCAATTGCCTTAACGCCGGCTTCCATACGGTCCAACATCGACAGGAAGAGATTATTAAGTGGAGTTTCATTTTCGAGCTTGATATGCCGTCCGGTCTGAATTGTTCCTCCAGCCTTACCCGCTAAGACAATTGGTAAATCATGATGGCTATGGCGATTTCCATCGCTCAACCCTGAACCATAAACAACCATCGAATTGTCAAGCACATTACCTTCGCCTTCCGGCATCGACTTGAGCGTTTTCAAAAAGTAACCAAACCCTTTGGCAAGATAGGTGTCGATCTTTCGGATCTTCTCCATCAAAGCATCGTCGTTTCGATGGTGGGATAATTGATGATGTCCTTCATTGACGCCAACCATCTTGTAACTGCGATTACTTCCGGCGTTACCCAGCATCAGGGTTGAAATTCTGGTTGAGTCAGTTTGAAAGGCCAATGCGATGATGTCATACATCAATCGCATATGTTCTTCAAAGCTACTCGGTGCATTTTCCGGCAATTCAAGCTCCGGCCGTTCAATTTCCGCCAACTGCTCGGCACGCAGGACTCGCAATTCCAATTCACGGACACTCTGAAAATACTCGTCTAACTTCTGCCTGTCATTCTTACCTAGTTGTCCAACCAAGGCCTCCGCGTCCTGTCGCACAAGATCCAAAACACTTTTTCGATAAAAATCACGTCGCCGACGATTTTCGTCAGCCTTTTCCCCGGTACCAAAAATTCTTTCAAAGGCCAGCCGGGGATTGATCTCCTTCGCCATCGGAACGGTATCGCTCTTCCAGGAGACATTGTTCGAGTATGCACAGCTATAACCCGAGTCGCAGTTCCCAGCGTTTCGCCCCTGCCGCAGTCCAAGTTCAAGCGAAGGCAAACGAGTACGTTGCCCGATTTGCTGAGCAGCGGCCTGGTCCACCGACACTCCAACTTTGATATCCGCTCCGGATGTCTTATAGGGATGGGCCCCGGTGAGATAGGTGGAAGCGCAACGAGCATGATCTCCAGCTCCGTCACCGTGAGCTCTTCCCATGTCCTGAGCGAGCCCTGTAATGACGTTAAAATCACTACGGTAATCTTCAATTTGTTTTAGCGTCCGTGGTAGAACGTAGGCATCACCGTCAGACTCCGGCTTCCAGGCGTCCATAATGGCACCATTGGGGAAGAAGATGAAGGCCATGCGATTAGGCGGCGGCAAAGGTGCATCCGCGAACACAGACGTATTTGCATTCATCGCATCCAGTAAAGGCAAACCGATTCCCAGACCGGCACCTCGGAGGAATGTTCTTCGATCTAAACTTTTCATCACTCTTCTCCGTCTATTTTCCGTTTCAAAAACGGATCACTAAATACTATTTGCTTGACCAACGAATGAAACCGATAACCGTCCTTCTTGGCCGCCTCTGTTATTTTATCAATTGCACAACGATCGTAGTATTCTAATCCACGCCCCAATGCAAAAGTCAATAATCGGGTAGTCAATGCCCGAGCGAACTCATCTTCCCGTTGGGTCAGAATCTTCACTAATTGTTCTGTGCCCTTAAATTCTTCACCGGTTGGCAATACACCAGAAGGATCCACTGGAAATTTGCCATCCCTTGTTCTAAATCGACCAACCGCATCATAATTCTCAAATCCAAATCCAAGGGGATCCATATGATTATGACAACTTGCACAGACTACGCTCTCACGGTGAATCTCTAGTTGCTGACGGAAACTACTTTCTCCTGACTCGGCTTTTTTCTCATCAATCTCCGGGACATCTTCGGGGGGATCCGGAGGCGTTGTCCCTAAGATGTTCTCCATGATCCACTTCCCGCGCATAACCGGCGACGTACGATTTGGCTGCGAAGTCAATGTCAGAATACTACCATGAGTCAAAACGCCAAAGCGAGGAGTATCGGTAAGGCTTACCAAACGAAACTCGTCACCACTCACATTCTCCAGACCATAATGCTGAGCAAGCTCTTCGTTGACAAACGTAAACTTACCGTCGAGAAAATCGATGACCGAACGATTACGCCGCATAACCTCTTCAAAAAACATCATCGTCTCTGTTTTCATCGAGAGACGGATCGAGTCCGAGAAATTAAATTTAGGAGCCGGAGTCACTTCATCCAGATTCCGCAAATTAAGCCACTGTGTCGCAAATCCTTCGGTAAGGCCGCTCGCACGAGGGTCAATCAACATCCTCTCTACTTCTCCTTCGAGAATGCGAGGCTTCTTCAGTTCACCACTAAACGCCAATGACAAGAGCCGGTCATCGGGCATGCTGCTCCACAAGAAGTACGAAAGCCGTGACGCCAACTCATAATCATCAATCGTTCGGACTTTATCCTTTACTTCCCGATGTCCTTCGACTCGAAACAGAAAACGAGGCGACACCAGGATTGAACTAAGCGCTACCTGGATCCCTCTGGCAAAACTCTCATTTTCATTCATGACAACATTGACTAAATTACCGTAAGCACTGACGTGCGCCGGATCCACATTGCGGCGAAATGCCCGACTGATGATCGGTGTTAGAATTCGAGCCGCCGCTTTGGTTGCCTCAGACCCGGGCTTTACCTCCACCGCAAGAATATCTTTTTGCAGCTTGGTGAGTGCCTCTTGCGGAATAACCTCCGGTCCTATGAGATTGACCTGAAAACAATAAAGGTTACGATCCCGACGCGCTGGATCCGTTGCTTTGGGATTATAGAAGTCATTCACGAATCCAATTCGTAAGGAATGCTTGCCGGCCTTTAGCTGCAAATCGAAATCGTAGTCCCGGGGAGTCCCCTTCATGGCCGAAATCGTCATCGTCTGTTCTGGTCGCTGATCAATCTGGAAAACCATCTTCGCCAATTCGCTACCTGCCTGATCCGCACCGAGATTGAGCCGAATGGTATAACGTCCGTCAAATGGAGCTTCCAGTATTACCTGCCCTTCACCCTTACTGACAAACGCCAAAGCGCCACCGCGAACGACTCCAGACCCTGTCAACTTAAACGAGGCCAGCGCGATTTCCCGGTCTTCCTGATTTTCGCCATCCTGCACCAACACCACTCTCTCAGCAACTTGTTCAGCAGCGTCCAGGTACTTCTCCATTAATAAAGGAGACAACGTAAGGACATCGCCGATATTGTCGAATCCTTCTCCAACGTCGTCTGATGGAAAATCATCGGCTGGACGGAAATCGATACCAAACAGATCTCGTATCGTATTGTTATATTCCAGCCGATTTAGTCGCCGAATTGTGACGGCCCCAGGATTACGAACTTTATCACAATCGACGCTATTAAGCTGCTGATCGAGCCATTGTGTTACCAGTTCCCGCTCTGCATCACTCGGCTGTTCAGCTTCTTCGGGCGGCATCGCCTTGAATCGCATCATGTCGTAAACTTTGAGCCAGTTTTTACGATTGTCGACAAAGCCATTTTCAAGGTGGCTATGATCCGTACGTATACCTGCTTCTAAAGCGTCGACACTATGACACTCATTGCAAAACTTTGCGAAGAACGGCTTCACTTCGTTGTCATAATCGACAATCGGTTTTTGCTGAGCGGTGGCAGTAATACTGCAGACACATAAAACAAAACAGAAGAGGCTACGGCTAACCATATGGATTGATACAAAACTGAGGTGGTAACGAACGTCGCTTTCACAATCGTGCGACGGTAGGCCTTTCATCTATTATATCCTTAGCAAATGGAATGTGTCAGCTCCAATCAACAGCGTTGCCGGCACACTCCCGCACTTACAGGATATAGCGACTTAAATCTTCGTCACCAGCGACTTCCTCCAGCCTACTGTTCACGAAACCTTCATTGATTTCCACCGTGCACGAAGACATCTCTGCGGATTCAAAACTAAGCTCCTCTAACAGCCGTTCCAGAATCGTATGCAGACGACGTGCTCCAATATTCTGCGTCGTTTGATTCACATTAAATGCATAATGTGCTAAGGCTTTGACCGCGTCCTCTTTAAACTCGACGTTAATCCCCTCGGTGGCTAGCAACGCTTGATATTGCTTGGTCAATGCATTATCCGGTTCGACAAGAATACGTTCGAAATCGTCCGCCGTCAGATTTTCCAACTCCACTCTGATGGGGAAACGTCCTTGTAGTTCAGGCATCAAATCGCTCGGTTG
>CEUY01170462.1_pt1 | contig 29553 bp, 36 predicted proteins | sample 361481 | NCBI WGS metagenome assembly CEUY01 (sample SAMEA2622737, study PRJEB7988) | marine metagenome | isolation source: saline water (ENVO:00002010), including | reverse complement strand
TGCAGAACGGAGCCTACATGCCGCCGACTACTCCCGGGTACAGTATCACCATGAAACCGGCGTCTTTGGATGAGTATGAGTTTCCCAACGGGCCGGTCTGGAAAGCTCGACAATCAGAAGCTTAATGCCAGTGCTGCAACCAGTTTTCTAACATCAGCAGAGACCATAGTCGTTGGCTATGGTCTCTTTTTTGTGAATGGTGTTCGCGAAGCAATCTCTGAATCGATTTTGGATTGATCCAGTCATGGCATTTGGCATTTTCGGACATCAAACTGTCATTCGTTTGTTCGCGAAGCTCATGGCGAAACCAGGTATCCAAAGGTACGCCGAATCCCATTTTCGGGCGATTCCATATGCTCTCGGGCAATAACTCAGAAAACGTATTCTTTAAGATCTGTTTCCCCACTCCTTTTTGATATTTCAGCGACGCGGGAATCCGTGAAGCCAATTCAACCAGACGATGATCAAGGAATGGTTGGCGACATTCAAGGCTATGCGCCATGCTGGCTAGATCCACTTTGGTGTTTAAGTCACACGGTAAATATGTCAGGAGATCGCCGAGTGATGCTTTTGTAAGCGGAGAGCGTTGCGTCATCCGCTGCCAGGCGTTGGTCAGAAAATCAGCAGGATCATGATCCTCCAGTTGTGATTGAAAACTGTCGGTATAGAACTCCAATCGATTTACATAGGGAAAAATATTGATCCAATCCAGATAACGGTGTACGGGTGAGTAGGTTAAAGGATCAAGAAATCGTTTGAGCCTGCGAAAGAATCCTTTGTATTTAGAACCGAAGGGCAAGCAACGGGAAATACCGGTTCCCAGAAAAACCTTTAGTGGAGGGATACGGTCAATTCGTTGAGCAAGGGAGATTGCTTTGTAGCGAGGGTAACCGGCAAACAATTCATCTCCGCCATCGCCGGAGATTGCCACGGTTATATTCTGGCGAGTGAATTCAGACACATACCAGGTAGGAATAGCACTACTGTCGGAGAACGGTTCGTCGTATTGCCTGACAAGTGATGGCAGGACTTCGACCGCTTTCGGCTCGACAATGAACTCGTGATGATCTGTTTTGAGATGGTTTGCAACCTGACGAGCGTATGACGATTCATCATATTGTTTGACGGAGAAACCAATCGAGAAAGTCTGTACCTGCTGACCAGCATGCTGCTGCATTAATGCCACCATTAACGAAGAATCAACACCTCCCGACAAAAAGGCACCGAGTGGTACATCGCTTCGCAGCCGTAACTTAACACTGTCAGTCAATAACTCCTTTAACTGTCCTTGCAGCTGTTCGGCAGAATCCTGTGAAACGTGGTTAAAGTCCGGATTCCAATAACGCTGTATTGAAAGTTGACCGTTTTTAAAAACTGCGAAGTGACCAGGCTCAAGTTTGTGTACGTCTTTGTAAATACATAGTGGGTGAGGAATGTATTGGTAGATGAAATAGTGATCTAATGCCCGCGGGTTGATTTCTCGTGATATCTCACCACTAGCGACTAATGCCTTCAGTTCACTGGCAAATAATAGTCGATCAGCTTGCTGTGAATAATAGAGGGGTTTCTGCCCTAGTCGGTCACGTCCGAGGACGAGTTGGTTTTTCCGGCTATCCCAGATGGCAAGTCCAAACATGCCATTAAGATACTGAAACATGTCAGTACCATATTTTTGGTACATCGCAACAACGACTTCAGAATCGCTCTGAGATCGAAACCTGTAACCTTCCGCTTTAAGTTCGTCACGCAATTCCAGATAATTGTAGATCTCGCCATTAAAAACCAACCAGATGGTTTCGTCTTCGTTTGCGATAGGTTGATGGCCGGTTTGGAGATCGATAATCGAAAGTCTTCGAAACCCGAGTGCGACGGCAGGTATTTCAGTCGATGCCGACTGATTCGTATGAAATTGACCAAGATCATCAGGGCCGCGATGTGACAAACTCGCCATCATACGCTCAAGCTGGTCGCTCGAGAGTTTACGAGAGTCACTGGTCCAAATGGCGCCGGTTATACCACACATGATGTTTTGGAATTTAAGGTCGTACGGTAAAGCTACTATCTATATCGCCGTAGGTGCGTTCCTGGTTCACGACAAGCGAAGTATTTTTACTGGTTGAACACGGTTTCCAATGGATTTGGCGTGTTTTGAGTGCAATCAGCAGATGGTCTGTCGGGAAACACAGTAGGCTCAAGAAGAATTTGATGGATGTATTTGGCTAATCCGCCAGCATCAGGGCCACCCAGAAATCCGTTTTGTTCATGTTGGATACACTCGTTATTGCCATCACTACGGCTTGCAACCACTGCAACCTGCTGTTGAATAGCCTGCTGCAACCCCCAGTCTTTACCCTGATGATCAGCCGTGACGAGTAAGCACTGAATTTGCGGAAAAAGTGAGACAGGTTCGATCCAGGGCGTCAGGAAGTGAATGCGAGGTCGTAAAACCATGTGATCCGCATATTGTCGGAGGATGTCTGTTTGGCTGCCGTCACCACAGATTACCAAATGAATATCCTGATGCAGATGTTCGAGGATACCGACGATCCAAATGGCTTCTTTGATTCGTACAAAAGATTCGTTGTTACCGAGGCATAAAATGATTTGAGACGAGTTGGACAGATTGAATTCAGTCCGGAGTTCTAAAGTCTCATTTACATCAGGCGAATCGATCGGTAGTAACAATGATGGTACAAATTGACTGTTAGGAATCTGTGATTCAAGAAATCTGGAAGAAACAGAAACCGAATGACTCTGTTGATACATGAAATTCCCAACCACTCCGGGATAGGTTAAATTCCGTTTGGATGGAGTCGTGATCACGGTCTGAAGATTTCGGAAGCGTCTGAGCATAGGTAATGCTTCGAGTCCGAATTTTGCAGGATCCCAGCAGGTTACGGTATTATTGCGATCGAATCGTCGTGTCAATTGAACGAGTTGAACAGTTCTGAGCCAGGGGGATTGGGAACGAGGTGCCGTTACGATTGCGTTGGAGCCGATCCACTGTTGAAGTGCCTCTAGATTGTTTGTAACGTCTTCAAGACAGATGACATCGATCGGTTCCGAGGAGAACCTGGCTGCGGTTCGAATTTGAATGAGGGCATCAAATTCTGTAGTGGAAGGCACGACGTGTAGGGGACGAGGCATTAGCGTTTGCCTCGCAGTGTCTCTTCAAATATCTGGAGGTGCTTTCGAGCCATAGATTCCAATGAGAATTCCTGTTGGACTCGGGCATAAGCAGCCTCAATCATTGGCGAATTATCACTGCCATGTGCGGAGATAATAGCCTGAGCCAGAGCAACGGGGTCTTTGGCAGGCACCAGTCGGCCGTGCATCCCATCCTTAATGAGTTGACGATTACCGGCAATATCACTGGCGATGACATGAACATGACTGGCCATCGCCTCTAAGACGGATAGGGATAGCCCTTCCATATAGGACGGCAGAATAAACGTGTTCGCAGCTTTCAACAAGTCGCCAACATCATCAAACGCTCCGGGCATCAACACATGGCCGACCAACTCCAATTCTCGAATTCTATCGTACAGGGCTTCCCGGTCGGGCCCTTCACCAATGAGCCAAAGTTGACTATGAGGATTGTGTTGAACAACAGTGCGCCAGGCATCGAGTAATTCAAAGAGTCCTTTATTGCGAGTCAGACGCCCGGTGTAGACGCTCACCTGATGATCGGGATGAGAGGTAAAGTCACGATTGTTTTGAGCGAGGACCTTCCGAGCCTGTGTCATTGTTTCGACAGTCCTCCGGTGCCTGGCTAAGGCAACACCATTGGGCACGTGATGGATGCGATTTAATGGAAATTGTGCCACCACAAGTTCATCATGTGTCGCTTCGCTTGGTGCAATCACTGCATCGGCGAGTTTACACCGTCGTCGAATACGGCTTCCGAATCGTGCAACATTGTGCCAATTGCAGTCCCCGGTTTCCCCGCCACCTTCCACGCGTAAAACAACACTTTGCGATTGCTTGCGACATGCAGTGACTGCTGAGTAAGCAGAATGTTTGAGCATGGAAACAAAGGCAACATCATAGCGGTCACGATTAGTTCTCAGCCAGCGAGTCAGAGCGTCCATATAGACGAAGGTACCCCAGCCCCGACGCTCGGGATTAGCAAGACGCTGTACTTCAACTTCACGATGAGTGAATTGGCGTGGCCATGTCGGATCCCATTGGGCTGTCAACAGGATTGGATGGGCTCCCTGACGCTGGAACTCAGATGCTAGATTTGCCATCACCATTTCCGCTCCGCCGACCAGTGGCCAGAAGCGTCGAGTGATCATCGCAATTCTTAGTCCGGACATGACTCTTGTTTTCAGTTATTCTCTTGCTCGGCTGCCAAATCGCCTGATTCTAAAACACCGACATAGGGCAGATTACGGTAGATACCCTGGTAATCCAGACCATATCCAACGACAAACTCGTCAGGGATTTCAAAGCCAACAAAGTCGACGTCAAATTCAAGTTCCTGGCGTCCATGTTTATATAGAAGCACGGCAGATTGAACGGTGGCCGCACCGAGCCTGCTAATATGATTGTGGACAGCGTTAAGTGTGTGCCCCGTGTCAAAAATGTCATCTACAATCAGCGCATTTGTCCCATTCAAATCCGGCAGCATGGAGGTGTCCAACTCTAATTCACCACGACTGGTATCACCCCGATAACTACTAGCATGAACTGATCCCAGTTTAACAGGCATCGTTAGTTGTCGAATGAGATCGGCCACTAGAATAATGCTACCGGTCATTACACAAATAACAGTGAGCGGCTGTTCACCAAACTGACCATTGATTTCAGTGGCCATTTTAGAGATGCCTTGCTGCAACTCGTCTTCTGAAATAAGTACTTTCACTAACTAGTCCTGTTTGTCACTGAGCCTCCCAACCCGATGTGCGGGGAAATCATTCAGGCCATTGTACTCATTGTATCTAATCAATTAAACTTCAGTGTTTCCTGAACCCAATCCACGCCCAGCATCGAGAATTATAGAATGTGGTCTACGATAGAAGTAGATGGCCATGCTTGTGAAATCTATGAGCCGAGTCAACCATCAGAGCATGGTTTTGTGGTGGTCTATTTGCATGGCGTGAGTGGTGATTGGTTGCATGACAAACTAGAGTTTACGAAGCAGTTTGAACAGTTTGGAATCCGAGTCATTGGTCCGCGTACCCAACGTAGCTGGTGGTCAGACCGAATTTGTACAGAGTTCGATTCGGAGCTATCTGCGGAATCCTATGTCAAAGAGAATGTCCTGCGGTTTATTCAAAGCGAATGGGGAGCCACAGCACCACGGATCGGGCTGTTGGGAACTAGTATGGGAGGCCAGGGTGCTTTACGGTTGAGTTATAAGTATCCGGGAATCTTCCCGATCGTAGCTGCGATTTCTCCAGCCATTGACTATCATCTGCGAATGAAGCAGGGGATCGATGAGACCTTGCCATTAATGTACGACGATCCGGAAGTCGCTCGACAAGATTCGGCATTACTGCACATTCACCCATTAAACTGGCCTCGTCATCAGTTCTTTTGCTGTGACCCGGTAGACCACTTCTGGTTCGAAGGTGTTGATCGGCTGCAGATGAAACTGTATTCACTGGGAGTACCTCATGAATACGATTTTGATACGACCGCGGGTGGTCATGGATTTGGTTACTACAACACGCAAGCGGAAAAAGCGGTTACGTTTTTAATAGAACGGCTTGAGCAGGAACGAACTAGATTACCTGTGGCTTGAATCAACGTCCCGAATCCAGAAAGCTTGGCGAGTGTACATCGACCTTGCCGGTTTCTAAGTCATAAATAATGCGTCGAGCAGCCGCATTCGGTGTGGGAGTCTTGTTGGCTTTCATCCAGAGTTTAGCATCTCCCCGACCACCTTCCATCACGATGTTGTTTTTCAACTGGGAATAGGAGATGCGATGTGCCAGTGCCGTATATTCTGCCTGATGCATGTAGGTATTACCTGTGGCGGAGATGACAAATGACGGTTCTTTATTGCGACTAATGTTTGCAATCGACAGGCTATCGCAATTCAGTTCGACACCTTCAGATTGTTGAACGGATTTTGAAGTGAGTGGGCTGTCCCAGCGTGGCACGGAACCCATCAGAGTCTGAACCTTTCCCTGAAACGTTAGATTGAGGTTGGTGAGGTTTCCTGTTAGGCCTTCGTTGAAATCAATCACTAGGCTTTGGATATTCTTAGTTTCGTTTGTGGGCTTTCCAATAGTTGGCAGGCTTTCGTCGTCCAGTGCCGTGTAACGAATCTGCCCCTGCCCAAAGGCGGCGATATTATTCTGTGCTGGAAAATAGCTCAAACGATCGACTTGAATGTGCTGGATATTACGATGTTGTTTGTTTTGAACAATCGTTCGGCGTTGAACATTTACATTCTCGACAGCTTTGAATTCCTGAATTTCGATAGGTGCATCCAGTTGTGGGTTTTGAAAATCAACGCGATGAGTCAGATGTAGTTCCAGGATGTTACATGCCAGATCGATTTCGTTTAATTCAGCGGGTGTCGTTTGCATGCGAAAGCGTGATTGGACATTACCGAATAATTGAATTTTGGATCCTGTAAATGCCAGTTGCTCATCCCACGTAATCCGTTTCGCATTGTCAGGATTAGGGTCGTTTGGTGCTAAGTGAACTAATTCCCCGGCACCTTCAATCCAGACCAGATTCATTTGTTGATTGAGTTGAATCGAATTACCAGAGACTTGAAAGCCTTCATAGGAGATCCAGGCCGGTTTCCCCTGACGCTCTTTACCATCAATTTTTAGTTCGGCTAATCCTGCTAACCCGCGAGAAAGCCGAATCCGTTCGCCATGCAGTGTGAGAGGAGATCTTGATTGTCCCGGGAGGGGTTGTTGATGGAAAGATAAATCGCCTTCCATCGTAGCTCCGTTAATCTGGAGTCCGTCAAGCGTTTGTAGAAGGTCCAGTTTGAGTATTTCCCCGGACACAATGTAACGCTTTGTTTGGGCATTGGATGGGACTGCGTTGCCACGGTCTAGCAGGTTGATCGTGCCGGTTCCCCGGCGGGTGCCGGACTGGACTGGAACGACTGGGCGGACGGATTGATCCCGAGTAATCCAGGTATGCGTTTGATGAGCTTTGGCATGTAGTTCAGGCAGATTGATCTCCACATGTCCAGTGGCCGCCATCTTATAAGGTGAGATCTCCACTTTCGTTTCCTTACTGGTTTCGCTTTGAGGGATTTCAATCTCCTCCAGCCAGATGTGCAGACGATCACTGGAAATCGACTCAGCCTCAGATAGTTGAATTCGAGCGCCCTTGTTTAATTCCAAAACCTTTTCCTGCTTCTCATTCAGAGCCAGCGTACTGTGAGCTTGCCATTGCGCAAACAGTCCCTGTTGAGATGAACTTCCTGTTTTTGGCTTGAGTCGTAACTCACCCGCACCTTCTGCCTGATACGTTCCCAGTCGACCTGGATCATCGGCAAACACGTATTCGAGTTTAGGTACTTTGATAGAGAAGTCCTGCAATTCGATGGTGCTTTCAACAGCATCTTTAATTGAGAATTTCAATTCCTCTAGGTCGATGGATACTCGCTGGCCTTGAATGGTCAAATCTCTGGATGGTGATTTAATCAGGACCGGGTTCCCGTCGGCAATGATACTTTGTGGATTGAACTGACCGGTGGTGTCGAGCAACGGGTTATTCGAATCCGGAGCCTTGGCATAGGGTGGTGTAAAGGTGACCTGCAATTGATCACACGTCATGGTGTCATTGGTTCGTCCATCCTGCCGGAAAGTGACCTGTACTTGTTCTTCAAGTGACAACCGTGAATTGGCCTGATCGATACGAAAGGGGCCATCACATTCAATGACCATTTCAGAAGGTCTCTGTGCGGCTAAACTGTCTTGCGGTGCGTTGGAGTCCGGCGTTGCCAGCGGAATAATCTGCCGTTCCATTTGCAGGACTAACTCGTCCACGTGAATCAATTCGAAGGAGTCGATTCGTGAGAGTGGATTGTCGCTTTGGACGTCAGTTCGTGACTTTTCCTGTTCGCCTAGAGTGACGATTAAGTCACGTCCTTTGCCATAATGTCCCGCATACTGAAATTCCACGTCGTGAGTAGTCCAAATTCGATTCTCTTCAAATTGGACATTGCGTGTGATGAACTGGATTCCGTCATTAGCACCCTCTGCCGTTTCATGACTGTGTATGGCGACATCTCCCACCAATCGTCCATTAAACGAGTTTTGACTTTCAGACGACAATGCATCCACTGAAATAACAGCACCACTAGGTGCGTGCATGGTCAGAATACGATCTTTCTTTTCTGCGGATTGAAAAATAACGCAAGTGCAAGGCTTGATGATGACTTCACCTTCAGCCTGTTCGTATTCCTGGAATAACAGGATCCCCTGCGCAAATTCAAAGATCTTAGGCGATTTTAGTTGCCATGCATCTTCTTTGAAAACCTGTGCTAATCGTTGACGGTTTTTCGAGGGTGCTGTTTGCCAATAGAACTCAGAGCCCGTGGCGGTGGACTCCGGATTTGAATAAGCGGGCTCGATTACCGGAGCAGCTGTCAGCGCATAGACAGAGTAGGCGATCAATACGACTACCAAGCTCGCGACAGTTCCCAGAAAACGCTTAAACATGACCGTTTGTAATCACCTCTCAGGCAGAATAGTACTGCTGAACTAAATCGTCCCAACGACCAGTGGAACGTAGGATGGTTTCAATCAATTCGCGGACAGCTCCCTGCCCTCCCGCTGTGTCTGTGACGAGGTCAGCAGATTCCAATAATTCACCAACGGCATCTGCAACAGCAACGCCCAAACCAACGGCTCGGATGACGGGTAAGTCGGTTAAGTCGTCTCCGATGTAGCAGACTTCCTCCAACCCCAGATTCATACTCTTTGCCAGCGTCTCGGCGGTCGGAAGCTTGGATTCAAATCCCTGACGTACGATGTCGATACCTAATTCTGCGCTACGGACCTTAACGATGTGGGAAGTTCTTGCCGTTAAAATGCCAAACCGAAACCCGGCCCGTTGCCACATCTTAATTCCAAGCCCGTCTTTGATATGAAATGTCTTCGATTCAATCCCGTTGTTATCAAACGTGATGCCTCCATTAGTTAACACGCCATCCACATCAGATAAGATGAGTTTGATTTTCTCGAATGAGTGATTCACAGGTTGAACGCTCTATAAGTTGCATCGGCTGGAAAGGGGATTGTCGAATTTTCATCAGCGTCTACTACCGGTAACAACGAAACCGTGTCAGTAATGTCGATCATGCCAACAGGCTCAGCTTGCTGATTGATAACAGGTAGTTCACTGATTCTACGTTGCGCCAAAACTTCAACTGCCTCGGAAAGCATTTTAGAGGCATCAATGCAGATTGGCTGCTTGGTCATAAACTCTCGAATCGGAGTGTCGAAACATTGCTCTTTGTTTTGCTCGAGTAACCGTGCTAAGTCGCTATCGGTGAACAAACCAGTCAATCGATGTTGGTCATCAACCAGCATGACGGCGCCTGTCCGGCGACCCGGTAACTGGCTTTGAGTGAAGACTTCGCGGATTGTATTGTCCTGGTGAGCCACACGACATTGGTCCAGCGTGCGCATACAGTCGGCGACTTTGGCCAGCTTCTTACCGAGTGAACCGGCAGGGTGAAAGCGAGCGAAGTCCAATGAAGTAAACGCACGTTGTTTACTGAGAACTAATGCTAACGCATCTCCTAAAGCCAACATGGCAGTGGTACTTGTACTGGGAGCGAGTCCCAGAGCTCCGGCTTCCTCGAGTTGTCCAAGCTCCAGTACGATCTCGGACTGAGTGGCAAGTGTGCTGGTCGACTTTGATGTCATCGCAATCCGAGTCACTTGAAGCTCAGCCAGTGCTGTCAGCAACCGAGTAACCTCCTCCGTTTCACCACTATAAGATAATAACAGGACGACGTCCCGAGCCTGAACTCGACCTAAATCACCGTGCACTGCTTCAGCCGGATGAAGAAAATGAGCAGGGGTCCCGGTGGAAGCAAAGGTCGCAACCAACTTTTGCCCAATCAAACCGGCCTTCCCCATACCGATGACAATGAGATTACCTGAGCAGTCAGCAATCGCATTGACGGCTGTAATAAAACCTGAAGGGATATTGTTTGCTAATTCGGTTAATGCCCGGGCTTCGGTGGCGATAATATCCCGTGCGAGGCGCAGTTGTTCAAATGGAGCATGCTGCTCTGACTGACTCTCTGGTTTAGTTAATTCTGAACTCACGATCCGTCGTCCCTGACTGGATATTTCGAGTGCTGTGGGCAGTTCGAGTAAAACTCGTATTAGCGCGCAGCATCCCTCGCATTCTGAGTGCGAATTTTAACTCAGTTTAGTGAATCAGAGCAATCGTGATTCGAGAGCTGTGAGCAGTTGAAGACCTGCAAAAAGCAGTGTTTAGAGCTTGCTTCGTAAGTCCGCTGCATTACCTGCCTGGCCAAAGGCCACCATCCGAGCAACACAGACTTCTTTCATCGCTGCGCGGGCTGGCTTGAGGTATGCTCGAGGATCGAATTCAGCTGGGCTTTCAGTCAGGACTTTGCGAATTGCACCGGTAATCGCTAAGCGATTATCCGTATCCACATTAATCTTGCGAACACCAGAACGAATTCCACGCTGAATTTCTTCCACAGGAACGCCATAGGTCTGTTTAATGTCTCCACCAAACTGATTGATGATGTCCTGTAGCTCCTGAGGTACAGAAGAACTACCGTGCATTACCAGGTGCGTGTTAGGCAGCTTAGCATGGATTTCTTCAATGCGATCCATCGCTAAGACATCTCCGGTAGGAGCCTTGGTGAATTTGTAGGCTCCATGGCTTGTACCAATGGCCACGGCTAAAGCATCCACGCCTGTCGCTTCGACAAACTGAGCAGCTTCTTCCGGGTCTGTGAGCAGTTGATCGTGAGAAAGTACACCTTCGGCACCATGCCCGTCCTCGGCTTCACCCATACCAGTTTCGAGTGATCCCAGGCATCCCAATTCACCTTCGACGCTGACACCTTTCGCGTGAGCTAACTCAACCACCTGTCGCGTAATGTCGACATTGTAATCGTAGCTGGCCGGAGTTTTTCCATCCGCTTCGAGCGAACCGTCCATCATCACGGATGTGAATCCGTTATCAATCGCACTGGCACATGTTTCCACGCTGTTACCGTGATCCTGATGCATCACGATGGGGATGTGTGGATAAAGCTCAGCCGCCGCCTGCATGAGATTACGGAGATAGGTATCCTGAGAGTAAGCTCGGGCACCACGGGAAGCCTGTACGATGACGGGTGAATCAGTTTCTTCAGCTGCTTCCATAATGGACTGAATTTGTTCCATGTTGTTGACGTTAAATGCTGCAACACCATAGTCGTTTTCAGCTGCGTGATCCAAAACTACGCGTAGAGGAACGAGTGCCATTCAATTACTCCTTGAGTTATAGGTGCCCCAATTCGAGTGGATTGAGGCGTTAGTAGGGATAGCTGTTGCGTTGACCACAACAGATAGGTGAACGTTTATTATTTAGTGACTTGCCGATCTGAAAAAGGGGCTATTGAGAATTAAAGCTCCAAAAACTGCAAAGTTGCACACACCCACGATTCACTGTGAATACAGAGTTTCCTGCCGGCTGGCATCGACGACGCGTTAAGGCTGAGGAATGTCACTGGCCTGAAAGAGGTCATCGTATTGAGTGTGAAGCACTCGCAATCTAAGCATATGCTGCACTTCCTGATCATTGTCGTTTTGAGAAAAGAAGTGTCCTCCTAATCCCGGAGCTGATTCGACACAGCTTAGCAAAAGAGATTCACCAGGCTGTAGCGAAGCATCGACTAACAGATTTGTGTATTCCTGAATGTTGCGTTCTGTTTTAAGTAACCAGGCTCCATCGTGGCCTTTGAATTGAGATTTGGCGTTACCATGATGAATCTGAGGTATGACTTCAATTTTCACCGAACCATCGGCCTGGGGATAAGTTCTGAACTCCAGTTGGCATTGTGCTTGTTGAAATCGCTCGGCTGAAGTGTATTGCTCATCAGAATGTATGATGACCAATTCGTCGATGACCGAATCGCTCAGCACAATATGGTTTTCACTACCGGCATTGCACTGAAGACGGCGGTTTTGCAGACCCAGATTTAGATTGAGGCTGCCAGCCTGTGCCTTTGGATCGGTGACGTTCTTGTCTCCGGAAAGTAACTGCTCAAAGGATGCGGGCAAAGCGTTGGGCAACTTTCCACAGCGAAATCCGTTTTCAGCAAGACGAGATCTTAAATCAGAATCAACATGCGTTTCGTCAATATCCTGCCAAACCGTTTCCATTAGCCCATCTTCTTCAGACGGTACTCGTATAAACGTGACTTCGATCACTACCGAATCACTGGCGATACGTGGGGTGGTAAGCGGTGAATTTTCCACTTGCTCTTCCAGAGACCATTGAGGAGTTTTTAACACATGGCAGCCGCATAGCGACCAGGTTGTCAGCAATGGTAACAGGAGTATTCTGAGATGAGGAAATCTCAAAATGGCTATCCTTGAAGTGGTGGTAACGGGTATAGTAGCTTCTCGCACTAAGCATGTAGTGAACGAGTGACGGCGAACGGGTTGCAACAAACTAATTCGCAACGAAAAAGGGTACCCCTTTTCAACGGATTAAATCAATATCACTCTCAGTGCAACCGATGCTCATTCATAGCGAACTTTCCATTTATAGAGCGAACTTTTCAAATATCGATGCCACCTTGTTCACCTAATCCCAAGCCGCAACCATCCGGTCATCGACGAGATCGACTTACCGGTCAGGTGGTGCCTGCCGGATTTGACTTTACATGGCATATGCGACGTCTTTGTATGGATATTTGCGATCGCCATCCACAGATGCGACATATTGACATGTCGCGAGTGGCTGTGGCTTTTTCTCAAACTCGCAAAGGAGTAAGGCATGGTATTCATGCCTCGTTGACGCCGATGCGATTCGAGGACGGAGCGATGGAAGGAAAGCGACGAGGGCGAATGTATCGTGCTCAACGTCTGTTTGACGCCGCTGGGATTGAAATGTTGTATATCCTGAAATTCTACTTGCCCCGATTCCAAAATGAGTCCTTTGAAGAGAAGCTGACTACAATCTTCCATGAACTTTGGCATATTAGTGCGGATTTCAATGGCGACATTCGACGGCATGCCGGCCGGTGCTATGTGCATACTTCGAGTGAGAAAGAGTACGATCGCCAGATGCTTCAATTTGCCCGGCAATGGTTGCAGATGGAACCGCCGGATGAAGTCTTCGACTTTGTCAAACTAAAGTTTTCCGAGCTACAGAGGCGTTATGGCAAGATAGTGGGAGTGAAGGTTCCTCAGCCAAAGCTAATCCCGATCGCTCGTTCCGCATAGCAGATGCATTTTGTCTTTGAGCGTCAAATAAAAAAGGTCCCTTGGCATGATGCTCAGGGACCTTTTGTGACTATTCAATCAGACAGTAGTTGCAGACAGCAGTTGCGGTCAGAATTAGGCGTCTTCTTCACTTTCTTCTTCGGTATCTGCTTCAGCTTCATCCGCTGCGGTTTCTTCTGCAGGAGCTTCTTCAGCTTCCTCAGTAGCTTCGTCTACTTCGTCCTGATCAGCTTCTTCTTCGGAAGCCTCCTCCGCTTCTTCAGAACTGGCTTGTTCGTCTGCGTCATCAGCTGCTTCAACTTCAACGTCTGCTATGTCGTCATCTGCTACTGTGTCCTCGGTATCGTCTTCGAGAACTGGCGCTTGTGGTGCATCGCTACCGGAAGTGTCCCGATTATTGGACTCACCAACGATTTCGAGAATGGCTTGGGTACCGTTATCGCCAAGACGTGGCTTAGCGATTTTCAGAATACGAGTGAAACCACTAACTCGTTCGGGAGCTTCTTCGAGAAGAGCGGGTGCGATATCGTTGAAGAGAATATCAACCGCTTCGCGGCTTCCGAGCATTTGTAGTGCTTTACGTTGAGCGTTTACAATCGGAGCTCGAGCGGCTGCCCATTCCTGCCACTGATCGGAACTGCGCCAATCCTTATAGGCTGAACTCTGTTTATCTGCATCTTCCCGCAAAGCATCGGGTACGAGTGCTGCTGCTTCGTCATAGCAGGGCTGAACTTTACGTGCCAGCGTGATGCACTTCTCGACGATGGAGCGAACTTCTTTAGCTTTCTGAATTGTCGTAACGATTCGACGGCGGACTCGTGGTGTGTTTCCATGAATCTCGTTTGCGAGTTCACTACGCTCAGTCAGGAATAGACTGCTAGCCATGTTTCTCAACATTGCTTTGCGGTGAGGTGATGTTCGGCCTAGTTGACGGCCTCGACGTCTGTGTCGCATGGTTCTCTTAAACCTGTATCTTGGTGCCCAGTGGGGTTATTGATTAAAAAGTGGATTGCGGAGGTTGTGGAGGAACTCGCATACCCAGATGTAATCCGAGTTCAGCAAGTTTGGCACGAACTTCAGTCAATGTGGTTTCTCCAAAGTTTCGAACTTCCAGCAGACCGTCTTCAGTTTGCTGAACCAGATCCCGTACCGTGTGAATTAGCTCTGATTCCAGGCAGTTGTTCGCTCGGACAGAAAGCTGAAGTGAAGCCAGAGGCATATTGAGCTTGGCATCGAGTTCGATATCTTCGGGGCTGCGAGCTGAGCGATCAGCCGCATGAATTTGTCCACCCAGTTCAGAGTATTGAACGAATGGGTTGAGGTGCTTACGAAGGATTTTGGCTGCTTCGACAAGTGCCATTTCCGGATTGACCGTACCGTCGGTCCAGATTTCCATCGTTAGTTTATCGTAGTTGGTTTTCTGTCCAACCCGGGTTTCTTCAACGTGGTAACGTACTCGGGTTACCGGGCTGTAAACAGCATCGATAGGAATAATACCGATTTCGTTTTCGCCATTTTCGCGTTCTGCAGCCGGATCATAACCACGACCGTTTTCCACGACCATTTCCATCATGAAGGGAACATCTTCGGTCAGTGTGGCGATCACGTGGTCGCTATTTTTGATTTCGACGTCCGCATCGGTGACGATATCACTACCGGTGATGGCACCGGCTGTGTTCTTTTCGATTGTGATCACTTTGAGGCTTTCAGAGTGATTTTTAATCCGCAGCGCTTTGACATTGAGGAGGATATCTGTGACATCTTCGACAACACCAGGGATAGATGTGAATTCGTGTTGCGCACCCTGAATTTTGATCTGGGTAACAGCACTACCCATCAGGCTGGACAACAGGATTCGACGCAGGCTGTTACCAATGGTAACACCGAAGCCTCGTTCAAAAGGTTCAGCAGTGAACTTACCGTAAGTATCGCTCAACGTTGATTTATCGCACTCAACAACACTTGGTAGTTCAAGCATTCTCCATCGAATATGCATAATCAGGATTCTCCGAATAGTCGTGAAGGGGCAGTTTTTCCCGTGGGGGAAGGGAGTGGAAAGGGAGTTTTGTTCGGTTCTGAACTAGACTCGACGCTTCTTAGGCGGACGGCAGCCGTTGTGAGGAATCGGAGTTCGATCTTCGATTGTCTTCACATTCAGGCCGGCCTGCTGCAGTGCGGTAATTGCACTTTCGCGGCCACTGCCAGGTCCTTTTACTCGAACATCGACTTCTTTAACGCCGAATTTCAGCGCCTTTTCCGCTGCCTGTTGAGCAGCACACTGACCGGCAAACGGAGTACTTTTACGGCTTCCTTTGAATCCGCTTGTTCCCGCACTTGCCCAGCACAGTGTATCACCTTTGGTATCGGTGATTGTTACAGTCGTGTTATTAAAAGTTGCTTTCACATAAGCGACAGCAACAGTTACGTTACGACGTGGTTTTCGTTTTTTAGTCTTGGCCACAGCCAATTGCTCCTCTGAATAGGAATGTCAGTTATTACACTGAGTAAACTGTCGGATAGGGTTGAATCGACTTCCCGAGTATCGGGTCGTTGATTAACGGAGGTCTTTGACCCCTTTCTTTCCGGCAACTGTTTTCTTGGGTCCCTTACGAGTACGGGCGTTGGTCTGTGTGTTCTGTCCACGAACCGGAAGTCCCATACGATGGCGAATACCCCGGTAGGAACGGATGTTGCGAAGGCGAGCAATGTTTTGCTGTACCTGACGACGCAATGGCCCTTCCACGGTGTAATCTTCTTCGAGAATTGTTGCCAGGCGGCTCAATTCGTCTTCTGCCAAATCACGAGCTGGTGTTGAAGGATCAATGTTTGCCTTATGACACAGATCGCGCGCCGTTTTATGTCCGACTCCAAATAGGTAAGTCAGTGAAATAACGGTCTTTTTGTCGTTGGGAATATCCACACCTAAAAGACGTGGCATGCCAATACTCCTTGGTTAAATCTATTGCAATAACAGAGAATAACGGGCTCTCTGTCGAATGGTTGTTATGGTTTACGTTGACGTACGTACTACCCGCAGCTGACCGAAAAAAGTCTCTGCCAGCTTAACCCTGACGTTGTTTGTGACGTGGGTTGCTGCTGCAGATAACGTATACTCGTCCCTTGCGGCGAACGACTTTGCAATGTTCGCAAATTCGCTTGACACTCGCTCGAACTTTCATCTCTATACCGGCCTCAATAAACAGGTTGCAAGTAAGTTAGTATAAACTTTGCTCAAACCCACCCACAAGGGGCGAAATATCTGATTTGAACGACGTTATGGCTATAAAAACGGCTACGATTACGTAGCTGTCACAGCCTTTTGAATCCCTTCAAACACATCGTCGATGCTTCCATTTCCATCAACGAGTTCCAGAATCTCCCGATTCTGGTAATAGTCCAACAAAGGTCGAGTTAACTGTTCGTAGGACTCGAATCGTTGTTGAATTGTCTCCAGCGTATCGTCTTTTCGTTTTCTCTCGAGCATACGATCCACCAGGATGTCACGGTCGACATCCAAAGCGAGTACCAGATCCACTTTACAGCCGTTTTCAGCAAGTAAAGCATCTAATGCCTGAGCTTGCGGTACTGAACGAGGGAACCCGTCCAACAAGCATCCCACATTAAACTGGGCTTCGCCTAAACTTTCGCTGACAATATCAATGGTGACATGGTCAGGTACCAGATTTCCGTGATCAATAAAGCTCGCAGCTACTCTACCAAGCTCTGATCCCGATTCCATCTGGATTCGAAATAACTCTCCGGTGGAAAGGTGCGTTACACCAAGGTGTTTCGCTAGTAACTCGCATTGAGTTCCTTTTCCGGAACCAGGTGGGCCAACGAAGACAATAATCATTCGCTCAATCTCCTGGATGCTATTTCAAAGGGGAGGACTCTAAAAAAATTTCTTAACGCCACCGGCATTTTAAGATTCTAAAAGTCCTTTGTGACTTGTCATGACCAGGTGACTATCAATTTTTTGCACTAGGTCAAAAGCGACACTCACCCCAATCAGTAATCCAGTTCCACCGTAGAAACTGGCGAGTTGCATATCAACGTTCAGCCAGCTGGCAACCAGCGTAGGAACGATGGCAACCACCGAAAGGAATGCAGCACCGACATAGGTAATTCGAACCATCACTTTTTCCAGGTAATCCGCAGTACGTTTCCCCGGGCGATAGCCCTGAATAAAGCTTCCGTATTCCTTCAGGTTGTCAGCCATTTCCTTCGGATTGAAGGTAATCGCAGTCCAGAAGTAACAGAAGAAGTAAATCATTCCGACATACATCATGTTGTAAAGGAAGCCGGATCCGGGCTGGAAGGCCTGAGACAGACCAGCCATGACAGCTCCCATAAAACCGTTCGCCGGAACTAACTGCTCTATAAAACTAAACAGAATTCCGGGAACCATGAGCAAACTCGAGGCAAAGATAATTGGCATCACCCCACCCTGGTTTACTCTTAATGGCAGGTATTGTCGAGTTCCGCCGAAGACTCGACGACCTCGTACGTGTTTGGCACTTTGCGTTGGAATACGACGCTGGCCAATGGTGATGAACACAACGCCCACGACGACCGCCACAAAGACGCAAGCCAGTAGAATCATGGTTTCCACACCAATCTCTCCACCAAGACCTTTAAGCGTCATATCTGCGTTACTAAACAAATCGTTCAGAGCTGCCGGCATGGCCGCCAGGATACCAGCCATAATCAACAGGCTGATCCCGTTTCCGATCCCGTATTCGTCAATTTGTTCACCCAACCACATTAGGAAGGTCGCACCACAGGTCATCATCATGATCGAGGTGATACTCCAGCCAAAGCTAAGTTCTTTCGCTTCGGGAGTCCCTACATTAAACGCGTCGGCGATCAGAGCACTGTTATCGAGATAGGCAAAGACGTAGACAGCACTTTGCAGTAAACAAAGTACAACGGTCAGATACCGCGTATAGTCATTAATCTTTTTCATTCCGGCCTGTCCTTCTTTTTTCAGATTCTGAATCGTAGGCACAAAGCTGCCGAGAATCTGGAAAATAATCGAGGCTGAAATGTAGGGCATAATCCCCAGACCGAAAATGGTCGCCTGTTGCAGGTTACTGGCGGAAAAGACAGACACGCGTTGGATTAATCCTCCCAACGCTCCATCTGCAGCACTTGTGGCAATTTCATTTTGATCCACAACAGGCAGTGTAATGTGGTAACCGATTCGATAAACACCGAGCAGTATCAAGGTAATGAGGATTTTCTTCCTCAGTTCCGGGATCGTGAATATAACTCGAAGTTTTTCCAACATCTGTTTGTTACCAATTAATACGTAAGACTGTCCGTCGTCTTATGGCTTGCCTTTAACTACAGGGCTCGGCGAATGCGTTAAGCACCACCCATTTTATTTTTTACAACCGGAGCTTTCCCTGGCAGGACGGTTACGGTTCCACCAGCAGCTTCGATCTTCTCTTTGGCTGACCCGCTGAAGCGATGGGCTTCGACGTTCAGTTTCTTTGTGAGTTCTCCGTCGCCCAGAATCTTCAGTACGTCGTAGCGAGTTTGCGCTAGCGAGCGTGCTTTTAGTGAATCGGGGTTCACCTGATCTCCGTCACTGAAAGTGCGTTCCAGATCTTTGATATTGACAGTGACCACATTCAGGGCGAAGCGGTTGTTGAATCCTCGTTTTGGAATACGACGAACCATTGGCATCGTACCACCCTGGAAGGTCACTTTCTGTGACCAACCACTACGGGATTTCTGACCATTATGTCCCCGGCCGGCGGTTTTACCCCAGCCGCTACCAGGTCCTCGTCCGATGCGACGTCGTTTCTTGTTCTTATGAACACCGTCATTTACGTCGTGAAGTTTCATTAGAGACTAACCTCTCTTAATCGTTGAACTTCATCCTTAGTTCGCAGGTTACTCAACGCTTCAATCGTTGCTTTTACCAGCGTCACTGGATTATTAGTTCCAAAACTTTTCGTCAGGATATTGGAGATTCCAGCTGCTTCACAAACACTGCGAACAGCCGCTCCGGCGATAATCCCTGTACCAGGACCAGCGGGGATGAGCGTGACCTTAGCAGCCCCGAACTTTCCGTTGATCTGATGAGGAATGGTGCCTTCAAGCACAGGCACATTGATCATGCTGTTCTGAGCTTGCTTCTGAGCTTTTTGCACACTTGGCGGGACTTCATTGGCTTTACCATAGCCCCATCCGACTTTACCATTTCCGTCACCAACGACGACCATGGCTGCAAAGCTGAAGCGTCGACCACCTTTGACAACGGCGGCACAACGTTTGATTTTAATTACGCGATCGATGAATTGATCGTTGTTAGAGTTCGTAGCCACGATTCGGCTGCTCCCTAAAAAATTTACTAGTAGTCCCGTCTACTACGGGTTCCACATTGATGATGTATTCTAAAATTCCAGTCCGGCTTCGCGGGCGGCATCGGCCAGTGCAGCCAGTCGTCCGTGATACTTGTTGGCACCCCGGTCGAATTTAACTTTTTTGATTCCTGCAGCCAGTGCTTTTTCAGCAACGGCAGATCCGATTTTGCTGGCGGCATCGGCGTTTCCACCGTAACCAATACTTTCACGGATTTCTTTACTTTGTGACCCAACAGAAACCAGCGTCTTACCAGCTTCATCGTCGATGATCTGGCAAAAGATGTTCTTATGGGAGCGAGTGACACACATTCGTGGTGCATCGGAGTCGCTACGCAAGCGGTTGCGAGTATGGTTTACCCGGCGTTTACGTTGCTTGTTGAGAAACTTGTTTTTATTCACGGTTCAGACCTTTTGGTTTGTGATCTGTTGAAATGGTTTGTTTAGGAAGGACGATTAGGTTGCAGCTTTACCAGGCTTAATCTTGACGTATTCGCCTTCGTACCGAATTCCCTTACCCTTGTAAGGTTCCGGCTTACGAAGTGCTCGTACTTCAGCAGCAAACTGTCCCACTTTTTGTTTGTCAGGACCCTTTACCACGATATGAGTGTTGTCCGGACAGGATACATCCAGGCCGACAGGAATCTTCTTCTGCAGCTCATTGGCAAAACCAACTCGCAGTTTCAAAGTATCTCCCTGGATCTGGCCGTTGTAACCGACACCAACAATTTCCAGACGCTTTTCATATCCTTCTTTCACTCCGATGACCATGTTATTGATCAACGATCGTGTCAGCCCGTGAAAGGCTCGGGATTCGCGTTGGTCGTTGGCTCGACTTACAACCACGGTGTTGTTTTCGCTGTTAACTTCCACGGAAACTTCCGGACGTGGCTCGAAAGAAAGTTTTCCTTCCGGACCTTCAACCGAAACAACTCCATTGGCGACACTGACCGTGACACCACTGAGGATTTCAACAGGTTTATTACCTATACGTGACATGGGGCAACTCGTATTCTGACTCGTTGTCTTCTGATTGGTTACTTTTGATTTCTGATGATTGACTAATGCAAACTTGGATACTCGTGATCCGTGTGTGGTCCCTTGTGTTGAATATCGAAATTCAACCGTTCCACTACTTCCGTTCAACTGCCATGGACAGCTGACAGCGGATTAGTAGATTTCACAAAGGACTTCGCCACCAATTCCACGCTGTCGCGCTTCACGGTCGCTGATCACACCCTGACTTGAGCTGATTACTGTGATTCCCATTCCATTCAGAACAGGACGCAGTTCCTTCGCTTTGGCATAAACACGGCGGCCGGGCTTGCTGATTCGCTTAATATGCTGAATCAGTTGCTCGCCATTGTTACCGTATTTAAGTTCAAGGCGAAGAACGTTACTTGGGGAGCCTTCGACTTCTTCGAAGTCCCAGATATAACCTTCTCGTTTCAATACCTCAGCCACTCCACGTTTAATCTTGGAGGTTGGGATATCAGTTACAGGGTGCTCAACACTTACGGAGTTACGAATCCGGGTTAACATGTCGGCAATAGGGTCGGTCATCATGGTGATATCAGTTCCTTTTACCAGCTAGCCTTACGGACGCCAGGAATCAAACCTTGGTCTGCTAATTTACGGAAGCAAATACGACAGATCCCAAACTTTCGATACACAGAACGAGGTCTGCCACAAATCTGGCATCGTCGCTCACTACGGGTTGAGTACTTCGGTACTCGCTTTGCTTTTGCAATTTTTGATTTACTGGCCACTTTATTTCCTTTGGTATAAAGCTGGGCTAAAAAACAGGATCGAATTTCTCAGCTTGCGAACTTTGAAATCCATCACGTTGTTCACTGTTACGAAGCTGCCTGGAAGGGCATGCCGAATTTCTCCAGCAATTCCAAAGCATCTTCATTGGTTTCCGCCGAGGTTATGAATGAAATGTTCATACCCTGCGGCAATAAGTACTTATCCGGGTTTAATTCCGGAAAGACGGTTTGTTCTGTCAGACCCAGGCTGTAATTTCCATTGCCATCAAAGGCGGTACGGCTGATACCACGGAAGTCACGAACACGAGGTAGAGCAATGGCAACCAAGCGATCCAGGAATTCATACATGCGTTGACTTCGCAAAGTAACCTTCGCTCCGATCGCTTGTCCTTCACGCAGTTTAAAACCGGCGATGGATTTGCGAGCTCGAGTGACAATCGGTTTCTGACCGGTGATTTCAGTGAGTGCTGAAACTGCCATTTCCAGATACTTCTTATCATCAATCGCTTTGCCCACACCCATGTTGACCACGATTTTTTCCAATCGAGGCAGAGCGTGTACATTCAGTCCGGAACGGCTCTCAGCCATTGCCGGGCGAATTTCGTTTTCGAATTTTTCCTGAAGTCTTGGTTTCATCTGTTTTGTCTTTCTCTGTACGATGGATCGTGTTGTCGCATCGGCTGAAGAAAGTCTCCTTTAGTTTTTTAATCCGACTTGAATCTGCTGCTCGTCAACACCGAGCGGCGAGATTACTCTTCGGTTGATCCTGTAGGTCGCCCCGAGTGTTGTTTGAAGACTCGCTGCTTATCGCGTCCGGAACCTTCAACACCCTGACGGCGAGCCACTCCATTTTCCTCATCCACTCGCATCACATTCGAAATGTGAATTGGGCGTTCGACATCGATGATGCCTCCCTGGGGATGCTGTTGGCTGCGGCGTACCGTTTTCTTGATGATGTTAATCCCCGAAACAGTCACTCGTCCTGCCTGACGATCGACATTGAGTACCGTTCCGGTGCGTCCTTTATCCTTGCCTGCAATCACAAGGACTCTGTCATCTCTATTGATTTTCATAGTTACACTACCTCACTTGCGAGGCTGACAATTCTCATATATCTGTTGTCACGCAATTCTCTGGCAACCGCTCCGAAAATACGTGTACCACGGGGGTTACCATCTTTGTCAATCAGTACAACGGCGTTACTGTCAAATTTGATATAGCTTCCGTCAGAACGGCGAGTTGGTTGCTTGACGCGAACAATCACGGCCCGGACGATCGATTTCTTTTTGACTTCACTACCAGGAGTGACACTTTTGACACTGCAGACGATGACATCACCGAGTCCTGCAGTACGACGGCGTGAGCCACCAAGTACCTTGATACAGGCCACTTCGCGTGCCCCGGTGTTGTCTGCTACAGTCAGTCTTGTTTCTTGTTGAATCATTGCTTTACACGAATTTCGATTTGAAACTGTGGTTGTTATTACTGGTCATCCGCTTCGGAACTCTAAACCGAGTTTCCAATCGACTAACCTTCTTCGTTACTTTCCTCTTCCGCCGGTGCTTCCGCTTCCGCTTCTGCCTCGGTAGCTTGCTCAGCTTCTACTTCTGCTGGTGCTTCTTCTTCCGCAACTGATGCTTCTTCCACCTGACCAATGCCAGTGATTTCAGCATCAAGTTGCTGCTGACGCTGAGCAGCTCGTAAAGCTACCACGTCCACTTCAGTGTTCTGTTCGACCACTCGAACCAAATCCCAACGCTTCTTACGGCTGCGACGAACACTCTCGATAATCTCGACCAGGTCACCCTGATTGGAAACGTTCTCTTCATCGTGCACGTAGCAAACAGTCTGCTTACCAACGTATTTGCCATAAAGTGGGTGACGGACCAGACGAGCAATTTCTACTCGTCGAGTTTTATCCATCTTGTCACTCTTCACTACGCCAACGGCTACTTTTTTCGGCATGGTTCGCTCTAATCTCTTAAGAATTGGTTTCTAGGTTTGTTTCGTTACTCAGTCGTCTTACTCGGCTTCAACTGCCTCAGCAGCTTCCGCTGCATCACGCTGAGTCTGAATGGTTTTAATACGAGCAATCAATCGACGGCTGCGGCGGATCTCAGAAGGAGCATCTAAACGCTCAGCCTGAGCCTGAACTCGCAGTTCAAACAATCGCTTGGAGGTATCAGCAAGCGTCTGCTGCAAATCCTCGTTTGTCATCTCTCGAAGTTCTTGAGCCTTCATCTGTCTTTCATTCTCCGCTTCCCGAAAACCGTTACTAAACTCGTTTCAGAAAGATTACTTTTTGGTTGTTTATTTGGTCGTACGCTGGTGACTCTAAGCACCCAACCTAGGACGCTGTTTCACTAAACGCACTTTGACGGGTAATTTGTGAGCTAATCGAGCGAAACAAACTCGAGCCTGCTGCTCACTCACTCCACCCAACTCATAAAGGATCGTGCCAGGTTTGACCGTTGCTACCCATGCTTCCGGTTCCCCTTTCCCTTTACCCATTCGAGTTTCCAACGGAGTGGATGTAATCGAACGGTGCGGGAACAGGCGAACGTACAGCTTTCCACTATCACCACGGATGTACTGCTGAGCCGCAATACGTCCCGCTTCGATTGTCTGAGCTTTGATCCAGCCGGCTTGTAACGATTGGAGGCCATATTCTCCGAATACGACCTTATTTCCACGCGTCGCTTTACCCTTTATTCGGCCTCTTTGCACCTTTCGATGCTTTATCCGTCTCGGCATTAGCGCCATCGGAACTGTCTCCCTGATATTTACCTTGGTTAATCCAGACCTGTACGCCAATGTGCCCCTGAGCCGTCCATGATTCGGCAAAACCGTAATCAATCTTGGCGGACAAAGTACTTAGCGGAATTGATCCGGTAATTTGTTTTTCACGGCGAGCCATCTCAGCTCCACCCAGTCGACCAGCCAACTGAATTTTGATGCCCTTGGCACCCGCATCCATAGTCTGTTCCATGGATCGTTTCATCGTCCGTCGAAAACTTGCTCGACGTGACAACTGCCCGGCAATGTCTTCTGCCACAAGCTGAGCCTGCAATTCCGGACGGGAAATCTCTTCAATCTTCAGATTGATGCGACGACCGACCAGATTCTGCAACTCTTCCTGTAATAACTCAACTTCCTGACCCTTCTTGCCAATGATCAGACCCGGTCGAGCAACATGTAGGATGACTTTGACTTCATCCCGGGTTCGCTCGATTTCGATGCGATCAATACCGGCATTACGGTACTGAGGTCGCTTCGGATGATCTTTGATAAACTCGCGGATCTTCTTGTCTTCAAGAAGCAGCCCTGCAAATTCCTGCTTGGAAGCGTACCAGCGACTCTTCCAACCCTGAACTACACCTGTTCTGAAGCCGATAGGATTTACTTTTTGACCCATAGTTTTTTACTACTCTCTAGGGTGTGTTAAGACCGTCTGTCCCGAACCAACAATGGCCGAAATCCTGAGGTCTCCCTTCCTTTGGTTTACTTAGTCGTCACTCCCGAGTGTCACTCGGATGTGAGATGTTCGTTTCTTAATGACAAATGCCATCCCGCGAGCTCGTGGTCGCATGCGTTTGAACATGGGGCCACCGTCAACACGGACTTCGGAAATAACCAGATCCTCGGGACGAACCATCTGTGAATCAGATGACTGATCGGGATCCATCGCATTGCCTAAAGCACTCTCAATCACCTTCTTCAACAGGTATGCTCCCCGCTGAGGCTGGTATTCAAGAATACTCAACGCGTCGACTACGTTCTTCCCCCGGACCAGGTCGGCCAGAGGACGAACTTTACGAGCACTAATTCGTGCGTATCGATGACTTGCTTGGAACTGTTTGCCTGCCATGGGCCTGTTCCCTCTATTAACTTTCTAAACTTTTCTGTTTTGTTTCTTCTAGTTGGCCTGACTGCCTGAGCCGTCCGGACGATCCGAACCACTCGGGAGACGATCCTGCCGGAGCATTCTAAGCTCCAATCGACTCAGTCCTTATGACCCTTAAATGTTCGCGTGGGAGCGAATTCGCCCAACTTATGACCAACCATATCTTCAGTGATATGCACTTCCATATGCTGGCGGCCGTTATGGACCAAAAACGTGAACCCGACAAATTCCGGAACAATCGTGCAGGCACGTGCCCAGGTCTTGATCGGTTTATTCACACCTTCCTTGATCTGACGCTCCACTTTGCGAAACGTTTTGAAATCGACGAAAGGACCTTTTTTCAGAGATCTACTCATGTTGACCTTCTATGGTTTGTTATTGACTACAACGAGTTCTATTTCAGTTTCAGTTGACCGTAACGACGTGATCGACGACGACGAACAATCGAGGCATTCGAAGGCTTACGACGCTTACGTGTCGCTCCACCTTTGGCTGGAACACCAGTCGGCGAAACAGGATGACGACCACCCTTGGTTCGACCTTCACCACCACCGTGCGGGTGATCAATCGGATTCATCGCAGTACCACGAACGTGTGGACGACGACCCAACCAACGCTTACGTCCGGCTTTACCAAGTACGATCGCGTTGTGGTCCGAATTACTGACCTTACCAACTACCGCCCGGCACTTAATCGGCACTCGGCGAATTTCACCACTTGGTAGTGATAATTGAGCCCAGGTTCCTTCACGAGCCATCAAAACAGCACTCGTGCCGGCACTGCGGCACATACATGCCCCACGACCCGGATAAAGTTCTATATTGTGAACCGCCATTCCCGTCGGGATATTCTTGAGCTGCATGCAGTTACCAACCTTGGGGTCAGCACTGTCGCCACTCACCACAGTCATCCCTGCGGCCAGACCATCAGGCGCGATAATATATCGTTTTTCTCCATCGGTATATTTCAGCAAAGCAATACGAGCACTGCGGTTCGGATCGTATTGAATCGAATCCACGCGTGCTTCAATGCCGTCCTTATATCGCTTGAAATCAATCACTCGATAACGACGCTTGTGACCACCACCACGGTGACGCGCGGTAATCTTACCCTGATTATTACGACCACCAGTTTTGGTGATAGGACGCAGCAGAGATTTCTCCACTTCGTAACCATGTGTCAGATCCTTAAAGTCACTAACGGTAGCACCACGTCGGCCTGGTGTGATCGGTTTGTAATGTCGAATACCCATTGTCTATCTCTCAATTCTCTCAATGCCTGGCTTCTCAAAAGGACTGACTCAGTCCCACTCTAAAAACCATTAAAAGAATTCAATTTCTCCATGATTTGGATCCAACGTGACAATCGCCTTTTTCCAGTTCTTCGTCTTACCCATGCGGTAACGATAGCGGCGAGCTTTCCCCTTGCGGTTCTGCGTTGCAACTTTCGTGACGACCACGTTGGGGTACAACGCCTCAATCGCTTCGCGAATCATGATCTTGTCTGCCAGAGGGTTAACCTCGAAAGCATATTGATTATGACGCGTACTGCGGTGAATCCCTTTTTCAGTTACCAGCGGACGCAGGATAACCTGATGTGGCTCGAGGACGAGCCGGGATTTAGGTTGTCGATTTTGAATACCAGTTTGAGCCATTGTAAAACCTGTTGTTTAAGGCTTTTGTTATTTCAAATTAAAAGGAAGCGTTATGCATTTAACTTGGCGTTTAATGCTTCTACCGCTTCCCGTGTCATTACCAGTGCGTCAACCTTCAACACATTCAATGCGTTCAGGTTGTCCAGCGTGGATACATCCACTCGCTGAATATTTCGAGCACTCTTATATACGTTTGTGTCATTCTCGGCAGTCGTGATCAGGGCACTCTTACCACAAAGATTCAAATTGCTAAGCAATCCTGCGATCTCCTTCGTTCGAGGAGCTTCCAGGCTAAGCCCATCCACTACAACAATCTCGTTGTCTTCGATCTTGGATGCAATTGCCATGCGAGTTGCCTTGCGAACCGCTTTGGTTGGCAGACGGTAGTAAAAATTTCTAGGGGCTTTAGCAAAGATGTGACCACCACCACGACGAACACCACTGGTGCGGTGACCAGCACGAGCGTTACCTGTACCCTTTTGGCGGTACATCTTACGACGCGAACCAGCGACCTCTGCCCGAGTCTTCGTTTTGGCGCTGCCCTGCCGCAAATTATTCTGATACATCACAACCACGTCGTGCAGCAATTGCTTATTGATCGACGGAAGCTTGTCCGTGTCAATCTCGATGCTGCCGGTTACGTCGCCGGATAGGTTGTATACGTCTAATGTTGCCATTGTTTTATGCCCTAAATGGAGCGTCTTTCTTTACTGACTTTCTCTAACCAACGTGGTTCGTTTCGTTGACCACCACATACCCACCATTCGGACCGGGTACACTACCACAGACCAACAGCAGGTTGTTGTCTTCGTCCACGCGGACGAGCTTCAGGTTGCGGTTTGTAACCTGCTTCGAACCGTATTGACCGGCCATGCGTTTACCTTTGAATAAACGACTAGGTGAAGCACTCATACCAGTACCACCAGCATGACGGTGTACTTTCTTCACACCATGGGTAGCTCGCTGACCAGAGAAGTTGTGTCGTTTCATTACACCCGCAAATCCACGACCCTTACTGATAGATTGAACATCGACCTTGGCCACCTCTGACAAATCAGCCACAGTGACTTCCTGGCCGACTTCATAACCATCGGTTGACCCTCGCAACTCCCGAATGAATTTTTTAGGCTCACATTCAGCCTTCGGAGTCGCTTCAATGCCAGCGGCGGCGCGACGCTCACTGCGTTTGCTGCCAAGCTTTCCACTGACATGACCACGTTCGCTGCGACGAGCCTGACTCTGGTTTACTCGCTTCCCCTGAGGACGTTTCTTGTCTTCAAAGCCAAGCTGGATAGCTTCATAGCCGTCCCGGTCAACCGTTCGAATCTGCAGAACGTGACAAGGACCTGCCTCAATCACCGTGACAGGGACAACATTACCCTGTTCATCATAAATCTGCGTCATACCGACCTTACGGCCTAGTATTCCCTTGGTCATCGCAATATGCCTCGTGGTCTTTGTCGGTCAGGACTGTCCTACTTAGAGGAAGTTACCTGACTGACTTCCATTCATATACGTGTTTTTTTATCTCTTCGTTTTTATGCGTCTGATGACAACTCATCACCAAACAAGGATCAGGATCGATCTTTCAATCCAAATCCACAACGACAATTCTTAATTAACGCGTCGTAGCTTTAATTTTGATATCCACACCAGCTGGCAGATTGAGCTTATTCAAAGCTTCAATCGTAGCACCGGTTGCTTCGACAATATCGATGATCCGCTTGTGAGTGCGAATTTCGAACTGCTGACGCGACTTCTTATTTACATGAGGACTACGGAGAACCGTGTATCGCTCAATTCGAGTCGGCAGCGGAATGGGGCCATGTACTTCCGAGTGGGTTCGCTTGGCTGTGTCTACGATATCAAGAGCGCTCTGGTCCAGAATCGCGTGATCGTAAGCTTCCATTCGTATGCGGAGCACTTCAGTTTGTTTTGCCACTAGTTAAAACTCCCTATTGAGTTTTGAGGTCCAAAAAACATATGTCTACACTCAGCACTAACAGCCGTTAGCTATGCCAGAGCGTAAAACACCCCTTAAGGCAAAGCGACATCCATTGTCAGCGCCTCGAAAGTTCTTCTGCAAATTGCAGAAGGCACCCAATTGCCAATCCCTGTTAACACACTCATCGAACCACTTGTTCGTAAAATAAGCGCCCTAAATAGGTCACAATAATGTTAGGTGGGGAAACAGTCTAAGTTACGTCCCTACATGAGGATCGTCAACAGCGTGAATTTCAAAAAAACCTAAATAATTTCGAATAGTCACAGGCCTGTTTTAGACTGCTCCAATAGTCATTTAGTATCGTATTGGCCGAAATCTCAAATCAATGAAAAACCAAACACGCCACCGAATTTCAGTGGTATTTTAACGACTAATCCCTACATTCGATTCCGATGCAAATTCACAACTCCCAATGCCCTGAACAGACCCGTGAAA
>CEUY01057673.1_pt1 | contig 29588 bp, 28 predicted proteins | sample 361481 | NCBI WGS metagenome assembly CEUY01 (sample SAMEA2622737, study PRJEB7988) | marine metagenome | isolation source: saline water (ENVO:00002010), including | reverse complement strand
GGTTTTGCAGGTGGTTTTGCAGGTGGTTTTGCAGGTGGTTTAGGAGTAGGAGTAGCGGGTATTTTGGCCGCAGACTTAGAGGAGTTTGGAGGTACTGTTTGATTACCAAAAATATCCCTTGGGACAGCCTTTGAACGCCTCCTCCTCTGCACTAGATAACCAGTCTCCATACCTATCGCATCATCGGTTTCTCATAAGGCTCACGGAAGTGATCAATCCCATCTGACAATGGTTTGATCAGTCCTCAAGCCTGGAGATACTGAACTATCAATTAGTTCAGTGGTCTCTGAAACACTGAGCATTCTTCGACCTAGTTCGGCTATCATCGTACCGTTATCGACACAAAATGGCCTAGGTGGGCAATAAGCAGTCGCTCCTCGCTCCTCGCACATGAGTCTGGCCATTTCATTTATTCGAGTGTTGCAAGCAACGCCTCCTCCTAGCAGCAACTCATCTTTACCAGCATGTGCCATAGCTCTCTCAGCAACCTCAATACAGGATGCAAATGTGTGTTCTTGTAACGCCCAACATACTTCCTCCAATGGATGCCCATCTGCAACTTTCTGATTTGCAGCTGTCATGACTCCTGAGAATGAAAGATCCATGCCCTGCACCGCGTATGGTAATTTGATCTCATCCAAATTCCGCTGCTTACTAGATTCAAGCCACCTATTTGAAAGGATTTCGATTTTAGGGCCCCCGGGAAATGCCATACCATGCATTCTTGCGAACTTGTCTAGCATATTTCCAATACCAATGTCCAATGTCTCTCCTAGCACACGATATCTACCTCCTTTACGGGCGATAATCTGGGTGTTGCCACCTGAGACATATAGTAAAACAGGATCATCACAGTTGGTTTGATTACGCCCAATTTCGATATGTGCAACGCAGTGATTAACACCAACTAATGGTACATCCCATGAATGAGATAACCCTCGTGCAATTGATGCTCCGACTCTGAGGCAAGGACCTAGTCCCGGCCCCTGACTAAAAGCAATGGCTGAGATATCTGAGGAATTTAGAGAGTTATTCTCGAACAATTTTTCCAATAAATGACCAGCAATTTCTGAATGGTGATCAGCGGCTTCACGGGGATGAATCCCACCTTCCTCGGGTGTATACAAATCTGAACTCGAAGGTAATGCTTCTCCTTCCTCTGTAACTAATCCAAATGATAGCGTATGAGCAGTACTCTCAATGCCCAGTATCATCGTCATCAGCCCCTACGTAGCAGACATTGCTTTCAAGCATCCCGCTCCCCGCGAGTCATGGGATTGCTAATATTGAATGCTGGGGAGATTGCCCATCTGGACTCCTCAGTACCCAATATGCCCATTACAGGTTCGGATATGATTCATAGAGAATCTAATGTTTCACCAAGTGGATTTGGTATTCTAATTGATAATGGTAAATTCAGTAAAATCACTGACTCTGAATCACTACAAGCAGAATTTGCTTCTGACTGGGATGGTAATGAAACATCTTATGATTATACTATTATTGACGCTGAGAGTTGCGCAATTATTCCAGGATTAGTTGATTCCCACACCCACTTAATTTGGGGCGGAGATAGATCGTCGGAGATGAGGTTACGTCAATCTGGGATGACATACAGGGAAATCTCAGACAGAGGAGGGGGAATAAGATGTACTGTAACTAGCACAAGAGCTCTTTCGATAGAAGATATGGTTACTTTGGGCCTATCTAGAGTGAACGAGGCTGCTAGGTATGGGACCTGTGCAATGGAAGTCAAGAGTGGTTACGGTCTTGATTTGGAAACTGAACTAAGACTATTGGATGCTGCATCACTCGTTTCTAGTAATTCGGATGTTTCAATTTTACCGACATGGCTAGGTGCTCACGACTTCCCACATGATATGGATAGAACACATTACATTGAGGAGTTATTGACCAATCAGTTACCAAATGTGGCGGAGCAAGGAATTGCTAATTGGTGCGATGTATTTTGCGAAGAAGGTTGGTATACAAACGAAGAAACAGAATTAATTGTAAATCATGCTAAGGATTTTGGTTTAGAATCCAGATTACATGTTGATGAGTTTGTAGATTCTGAGGGATTGTCTCTTGCAGCTGAACTAGGCTCCGTTAGTGCAGATCATGTTGCAAAGTCCAATCACGATTCTAGGCAGAAAGCTTCAGATGCTGGCACAATGCAGACATTTCTGCCTGGGACACCATATGTACTAGGAAACGCTCTTGATTTGCCATTTGGTGATTGTATTGACAATGAATGGGCATTTTCATTAGCCACCGACTTCAATCCAAATTGTAGAATCCTTTCTCTACCTTTTATTGCAAATATCTGCTGTACAAGAATGAAATTAGATCCACTAGCCTCACTAATAGCGAGCACAGTGAATCCTGCAACAACATTAGGCAATGATTCTATTACAGGAAAAATTGCTGAGGGACATACTGCGAATCTGAATATTGTTTGGTCTGGTGACATTGATGGTTGGTGCCAGACACCGGGAGAGAATCCATTCTCCCACAGTATCATCTCTGGCAATATTGTATAACCCCATAAATAGTTTGTAACCAACTATTACGCTTAGTCAATAGTAATGCACTTGTTCTCTCAAATTTCACTTCCACTTTCTCTCATTAAGTAACTTGGACCATTTTCGTCCATATTTCCGAGTGATATGATTCCGATAACAATAGTTATCAGAACACGAATTAGAGATAATTGACGGTACTGCTTTGCAGTACGCTGGTTTTTCAGAAAACAAATAAATCCATAAAAAATGCCCTACCAAATGTGTTGAATAGATATACTCAATCAAATCAACATGAGTGAGACTGGATATTGCATGAGATGCAAAGAAAATGTCCGTGTAAGCTCATCTAGGATCATTACCATGAGCAATGGTAGGAAGAGATTGACAGGCAATTGTTCCAAGCCAGGGTGTGATTGCACTATCTCAAAAATTGTCTCTTGACAGAATATTTCATTTGCATCCCCCTCGTCCTGATGTCGCGGGCTCGTGGTCTAGGGGTTATGACGTCGCCTTGACATGGCGAAGATCGCAGGTTCAATTCCTGCCGAGCCCACCATTAGAATTGAATAAACTTATGTGATTATTCAAATGTGTAGGAAAATCTGATTCTTCCTTTGCCCTTATTCTTCCTAGTTTGGAATCTAATTTGAGGTATTATCGATGTATTGGATACATGAGTCCCTGCACAAGGACAAAGGTCTACTCCTTCGACCTCAACGACCCTCAAAATCTCAATCGAGTCTGGAATCCTATGCATGAATTTGGTATGCCTCATTTGTTCGTGATCGAGTATTCGTTTTCTATCCCATTCGTGAATATTGACATCAATATTTGAAGAAATAACAGAATTCGTAGCATGAACTAGTTCGTCTGGATCGAACACTTCCTTATCCTCAAACAACAGGTCTACTCTTGAACTATCTACGGTTAGCTGGTTACCTACAGTTTCAGCACCCCACAAATCTTCAGCCTGTGCTGATACTATGTGCTGTGCTGTATGCATCATAGTGTGAGAATTTCTACGTTTAGTATCGATGTAGCATGTAACTAGGTCCCCGACATTGAATACTTCATGATTAGTTAATGGGTGTAAAATCATCTCGCCGGGCAACACTTCATTTATTGTTGATTGAGAATTTTCTGTGGCCAAAATGCCCATATCACCAGGCTGGCCACCACCACGAGGATAGAAGTATGTAGACTCCAATATTGCATTGTTATCTTCTAATCCTCTGATTGATGTTTCGAAAGATGGTGGGTCGATACCAGGGTGGATAGTCATGTGCAGTTTTTCTTGCATATAATCACTCAAATATGGACTGTAATCCACCATTCAATAGTTCACTGCTTAGCGTTTCACACTCTGAAGACATTACTCTATCGCCATCAAATGAGACAACATGAGTCCTTATCCAGCGGATAACTTTCGAAACTCCTGTTCCAGAATTCTCTGGCAATCTGTCTATTGCTTCTGCAGAACATATGAGTTCATTTGCAAGTACTTGTGACAGTAATAGTGATGACTTCAGTGAGCGATAAGTACCCGTTGCACCCATTGAAACATGATCCTCTTTACCCATGCTTACTGGAACATTCGAGATAGTGGTGGAATTTGCTAGTAAATGCAACTCGGCTATACAAGCAGCCGCGACATATTGGATTATCATAAATCCACTTTCTAGACCTTCTGATTTAGCCAAGAAAGCTTTCTGACCACTCCAATTAGGATCGAGTACCTGATTTATCCTACGCTCAGATATACTAGCTAGTTCATGACATGCTATTGCTATAGAATCACTAGCAAGAGCGAGGTTCTGGCCATGGAAATTGCCGCCACTAATGACATCAACAGACTCATCGTCAACGAACACCAATGGATTATCTGTTGCACTGTTAATTTCAATCTCTAAAATTCTTCTTGTTTCGGCTATTAAATCGATAACTGGTCCATGAACCTGAGGAGCACATCTGAAACAGTACGCATCTTGTACTCGGTCGCAATCAGAATGAGATTCATGAATTTCCGAATTTGCTACGAATTCTGATATTCTGGCTGCAGAGATTGATTGGCCTCTCTGAGGCCTACTCTGATGAATTCTATTATCAAAAGGTGAATGTGAGCCTTTGATTGCTTCAACTGAGCACGCAGCACTCGCATCTGCGGCCATTAACAGTTTTTCCATGTTCAATAATGTAAGCGCTAGATATGCGCACATTTGACTGGTTCCATTAATCAAAGAAAGACCTTCTTTTGCCTGCAATTTGATAGGTTTCATGTCGACCTGAGATAGGGCCGCCTCACTAGACATAGTATCCCATCCTGAGGCTGTTCTAGTCATGCAGTTGCTTTCACCCATTATTGCCAATGACATGTGTGAGAGTGGTGCTAAGTCACCAGAAGCTCCCAGAGAGCCAATTCTTGGTACTATAGGGGCAATTCCATAGTTGATCATATCAATAATCATAACAACAACTTCGGGCCGTATCCCGGATACTCCTTTAGCTAGTGAATTTGCTCGAAATACCATCATCAATAGGACATGTTCTGGGTCCATCAAATCGCCCACTCCACAGGCATGACTCCGAATTAGGTTAGTCTGCAAATCATCTAGATCACTACCATCAATCCTAACAGATGATAGAGCTCCAAATCCAGTGTTTATCCCATAAACAACCTCTTCTGAATGAATGATTTTCTCGACTGCTTGTCGTGATGCTGACATCGCTTTCATTGACTTGTCTGAGATAACTGCTCTAGCTAGCCCCTTAGACAAAGCAACAGCATCTTCAATATTCAGATGATTACCATCCATCACTACTTCGCGCACGAAATAGCGACGAGTGGTGTCCAAATAGAGTCATCGAGACTTGAATATGATATCTAACACATCATCATCAACTAGATTTGGTATTGTGATTTTCAATTTTTCATCTGTTTGAACAGCATTTTTTACTGTTCTGATTGCCCCGGAATTTCTAGCCCAGGAACGCCTTGCTAGACCATTTATTACATCCCATGAGATCATTGATGTTATACGCTCAGAAGAGTCATCTGTTCCATCTATAAATAATCCAAATCCACCATTGATGACTTCGCCCCAACCCACTCCTCCTCCATTATGAAGACTGGTCCATGTTGCACCGCGGAATGAGTCTCCAACAAAATTGTGTACTGCCATATCAGCTGTGAACATAGACCCGTCACGAATATTGGCAGTCTCGCGATAGGGGCTATCTGTACCGCCAACATCATGATGGTCTCTTCCTAGAACAATTGGGGCAGAAATTCTTCCATCTGCTATTGCACTGTTGAACTCTAGTGCAATCATTCTACGCCCTGTTTCATCGGCATAGAGTATTCTGGACTTACTTCCAACAACTAATCCATGTTTATCCGCTTCAACTATCCAGCGAATATTATCTTCATATTGGGTTTTAATTTCATTATCGCAATTACTAGAGAGTTCATGTAATATGTCTATAGCAATTTGATCGGTAACTTTCAGATCTTCATCACTACCAGAAGTGCAAACCCATCTAAACGGTCCGAATCCATAATCGAAGCACATTGGACCCATTATATTCTCAACATAGGAGGGATATCGAAATTTACCATCTTCTTGTAATACATCTGCTCCAGCTCTGCTAGATTCAAGCAAAAAAGCATTACCATAATCCCAGAAAATTGTTCCGCGGCTGCATAACTCATTGATGCTTGATACATGCCTACGCAAACTCTTCTGGACTTCAGATTTGAAAAGTGAAGTATCGGTTCTAAGTAATTCCCTAGCTTCATCAATGCTAATTCCGGCCGGCATGTAGCCACCTAGCCAAGGATTATGCAGACTAGTTTGATCGCTAGCAAGTTCAGGCGTAATATTGAACTTAACTAGGTACTCTAGTAAGTCAACAATATTACCCACATATCCAATTGAAACTGCTTCTTTGTTAGCAACAGCGACTCTTGCACGAGATGTCAACTCGTCTAAATCATCGTAAAGTTCAGTTAGCCAACCTTGCGAATGCCTCTTTTTTGCCGCCATAGGATCTACCTCTGCAATAATACAAACAGCACCAGCAATAACAGCCGCCTTGGCTTGTGCACCGGACATACCGCCTAGTCCAGAAGTTACATACAAGATGCCGCCCAAATCATCTTGATTCGGCAAATCTAAGTATTTTCTAGCAGCGTTGAGGATAGTAATTGTAGTACCATGAACAATACCTTGAGGGCCAATATACATGTATGAGCCAGCTGTCATCTGGCCGTATTGTGATACTCCTAATGCATTCATCCGCTCATAATCATCCTGAGAGGAGTAATTTGGGATCACCATACCATTTGTTACTACTGCCATCGGGGCATCATTTGATGATGGGAATATACCCAAAGGATGACCAGAATACATGACAAGAGTTTGGTCTTCTTTGATGACTGAAAGATACTTCATTGTAAGTAGATATTGTGCCCAGTTTTGGAAAACAGAACCATTAGTTCCATAGGTTACTAATTCATGAGGATATTGAGCAACATCAGGATCCAGATTGTTCTGTATCATTAGCATAATTGCTGCAGCCGATTCAGTCTCTGCACTATAATCGGAAATATGTCGTGCGAACATTGGGTAATTGGGCCTGAACCGATGCATGTAGATATGTCCAAACTGTTCTAATTCATCAAGAAAATCAGAAGCTAATTCTTCATGCCATTCGGATGGAAAATATCTGAGTGCATTCTTGATTGCTAACCTCTTCTCGGTTTCATCCAATACCATTGGTCTTCTAGGTGCATGTGGAATATTCGTATCCAATGATTTTCTTGAAGGTAATTTAGATGGAATTCCTTCCGAATAGTCAATCAAAATATCACCAATCTAGTCGTTCTGTGTATGAGTCTCGTAATTCAATTATTGTCTGTTCACACTCTTCAATAGCATAATCTGTTTCACTATCGATCAAATCAACATCTTCTCCACTAATATATTGAGTATTTATCCTGACATTCATATGAGCTATTTTTGCTGCAGACAATGATAATTCACCTGCTGCCGCAAGATCGGTTAATGCATTAGAATTACATACACTAGAAAATGGCAATAATCGCTTCAGTAATTCCAGTGATGCAAGGACGGTTTCCTGTGGTGCTATTGCAGCTCCTATAGTGGCCTCTCTAATTAATTTAGAACGATCTGGACCTGCATCCTTAGGAATACGATACGCCGCCATTACAGCATCGAAGGCCTCAGCATCCTTCTTAGCAAGTGATATAGATTCATCTATATGTGATCTTGAAAATTCTACTATCTCATTGGCCATAGCATGACCGTCGGACCATTTTTCATTTTTCAAAGTTAGACGGGCTACCATTGTGGTCAAAGAGTGTGCATGTGCAAGAGTCAGAGCTGCCACGGATCCCCCACCTGGTGTTGGTGAATCCGATGCGATGGAATTCAATATCTGCAAATAGCCCTCATTCATTCTATCTCTCCTTAATGGCCCATTCAATTATGTTCACTTGAGGGTCGAATTCCTCTAAAGTATCTAACATGAGCCCATTAATTGCATGTTCTACCAATACCCGCTCCTCACCACCATCATCGCTGTAATGACGGCCAGCATCAAGCATCGCGTTAAGAGGAACTAATCCTACTAATTCACTTCCTACAACATTCAAACCAATCTTTGCAGCTTCAGTCCGAATAGAATCAGTTACATGGTGTAGCCCAGTAATGGAGTAGTCTAGTAGATTCATAGATACTTGAGCAGTATCTTCGTCGTACATCCAACCCGCGGCTTGTAAATTACTAAAAATTCCTGGATTCCTAAGTGCTTTCCCATCATCATCACGTACTATTTGGCCATCTGAATCCTTTACAATCGATCCACTTGAGCGAATCTTAGAAGCAATAGAATTAGCCAATGACTTATCGCTAGTGTTTAGATTTACATTGTAAGCAATTAGCAGATTCCTAGCTCCTGTTGCAGTTGCCCCCATAGATGGAATAAACTCTGCAGGACCATAATCTGGTGTCCATTCGATAGATGTAATCTTGTCCGATAGGCCTTCATATTCACCCTTACGGATATCAGGTAAGTGTATTCGTTGATCAGTTACAGCTGACTTAGCATAGAGGTAAACAGGCAGAGAATATTGTTCAGAGACAGCAATCGCATATCTGCGAGACAATTCCACACATTCAGCCATCGAAACCTTACTGATAGGTATGAATGGTACAACATCTACAGCACCCATTCTTGCATGTTCTCCAGAATGATTGCTCATATCAATTAGATTCAATGCGATACCAGTACACTCGATTACCGTACGCAATACTGCTTCAGGTTCACCGACCATTGTAACAACTGTACGATTGAAGTCAGCACCCATATCAATATCGAGTAGAGTAACATCGCTAGAGTCTACAATTGGCTGAACAATTGAATCAATGACAGATTTGTCTCTACCCTCGCTGAAGTTTGGAACACACTCCACCAACGGCTGAGTCATAGCGATTGGTCTTAGCGCAGGCTGATGAGGATTGCTGATTATCCATATAGTCCATCAGGTGAATCAACTCCTGATTCTCTCTTATCTCGAATCTTGTTCATGGCATTCGAAAAGTCATCTTCACGACAAGAATCTCTACCGTCTGCGATAGCCATAATTGCGGCCTCTGTTACTACGGATTTGATTTCAGCACCACTAAATCCTTCGGATGAAATAGCTAATTTCCTAACATCAATCTTTTCTTTCTTGGGTAGTTTATTACAATAAACATTGAAAATACACTCGCGGGATTCAATGTTGGGTAAATCAATATTTATTATTCGGTCAAAACGGCCAGGTCTCAACAATGCCGGATCTAATAATTCAGGACGATTTGTTGCTGCAATAATCTTGACATCATCTAAACTATCAAAACCGTCTAATTCAGCTAGGAGTTGCATCAATGTGCGCTGTACTTCACGATCCCCTGATGTTGCTACATCGAGTCTCTTTGACCCAATTGAGTCTATTTCGTCGATGAAAATTATTGCAGGTGAGCGTTCACGCGCTAGATCGAATAACTCTCGCACAATTCGTCCCCCTTCACCAATATATTTCTGTGCTAATTCAGAACCAACTAGACCAAGGAATGTGACCTCAGTCGAATTGGCAATTGCTTTTGCCATTGCAGTTTTTCCAGTACCCGGTGGGCCCGTGATTAGAACACCCTTGGGAGGGCTGATTCCAAAATCTCTGAAAGCATCAGGGTTATTCAAGGGCAACTCGATTGATTCGCGTAATTCTTTGACTTGATTGTCCAAACCACCTAGTTCATCGAATGTATTTTCTGGTCTTTCAATAATTTCAGCACTGGTGACAATAGGATCCCAAGCATCACTTAATACCTCAATAATTGATAGTGAATCTTGATTCAAAGCAACTCTAGTACCTGGCTTGATGCTATCATCTTCAATTCTGCTGTTAACGGAGACCATGAAAACAGTACCATTCGAACTACGCACTACGGCCCTGCCATCTAGTATATCTTGAACATGTCCGACTACGAATGGAGGTTTACGTAATGTTCGCACCTCTTCGTCCAATGAATTAACCCTCTTCTTTAGTCTGGAACATTCATTCTCTAGGTACAATTTCTCTGTCAATAACTGCTGAGCATCCGAAGATAACTCCTTGAATTCTCGGCGTAACTGTGACATTGGTTCAGTGCCCTTACCTTCGTCTCGTGGCACATCCTCTGCCTCTGCCATGAACCTGATTGGGGCCCATGATTTATTGATGCTTCTTCCCTAAGAGTAATCCGATAAAGCCTCGTGTGAGGCTCATGGCAGTATGCGAGCTATGCGGTGCAGAAGGCGTACATACGAACAGGGGGGTCGTTTCTAATGTCACTGTTGATGTATGTGCAAATTGCACTGAATCAATGGGGATTGAGATACATAAATCACCATTTGAGAATAGGTCTCAAACTGTAAAAAAAACTAGATCCAGTACGCCTCTACGAGATGAGCCAGAATTGTCAAATGATTTTCATCTGAGACTGAGGAAATCTCGCGAATCTAAGGGATGGAGTCAGAAGGAGTTGGCAAATAGAATGAATGTAAGAATAAATGCTATTCAGAAAGCCGAGTCAGGCACTAGGCCTACTGATAATTTAATTGATAAATTAGAGAAAGTGCTGAGAGTAACTCTTAGAGATTCATCTGATGCTGTTAGGGATTCAATGGTGTCGCGATCATCATCTAGAGGGATGACAATTGCAGATGCATTAGATGAATTCTTACAGCAAGGTGATTGAATGGATGAAGTGCCTATTCATGTAATTCACCTAAATCAAGACGACCCTAAGAAATGTACTGCTAGAATTATTTCAGCGGCTGGTCTAGCTAGGTTACATGGTGATATTGGGGGCGCCCCGTCAAGAGGAATTCTTCTCGACCCTACCAGCGGTTTAATCCAGGGGCCCGATGATAGAAGGATTATCGATATGGGTGGTTCTATAGTCGCTCTTGACTGCTCATGGAAACAAATCGTACCATCAATAGAATCTATCACGAAGTATACAAGTTTGGTTCCACGAACTTTACCAGTACTATTGGCCGCCAATCCAGTTTCATGGGGTAAGCCAGGCAGACTATCTACTGCAGAAGCAATTGCTGCTTCACTAATCATATTAGGTCGGGATATTCAAGCACAAGAAATTCTGAGTAATCTACCATACGGAGAAGAGTTTCTAACATTGAATAAACAGCCACTTGATGCATATGGCGCCGCTAAGACAAGCGATGAGTTAGTTGGTATGCAATGGGAATTCTTTGATGAGCCAGAATCATCTGACCAATGAACCCGGTGGCATGACTGATTCGGGAGTTAATACCCGGACATTACCGTCTTCATCGTCAGCGGCTAGCAACATACCTTCTGACATAACGCCTCGTAATTTACGGGGTTTTAGGTTTGCAACGAAAACGACATCGAGCCCTTCTAGTTGCGATGCAGTATAGTGACCTTTCAATCCAGCACACACCGTTCTTGTAGAATCGGGGCCATCTTTGATCTCAACAACGAATAATTTGTCCGCATTGGGGTGATCCTCGACAGAGAGAATCTTTCCAGTTCTCATTTCTACTTTGACGAAATCTTCGAAGTCGATTAGCCCATCTCCTACATTATCCACATCAGGCAGTGATTCATTGTCCTTACTATCTACTAATGATTTCTCATAGTCTAGAATTAACTCTAAATCAAGTCTCTCAAACAACGGACTAGGTTCATCGGCATTCCAGTAAAATTTGTCATTACTAAACGATTCGAGCCAGTCCACAGTATCGATATTGTCAGTACATCCTAACATGCTCCACAGTCTTTCTGACTGGAATGGTATGAATGGACGAAGAGTAACTGCTAATCCTCTACAAAGTAGCCAACAATAAGCAAGAGATGAGAGAGATGTTTTTGCTTCTGGGCTATCTGGTTCCTTAATGTGACTCCAAGGTGCAGCTTCTTGGAGGATGGAATTTCCTAACTGGGCAATGGACATTATGCTTCGAAGACCTTCCTTGAAGCGTTGCTTTTCTAGAGAATTTGTTGCTGACTCAAGTAATTCATTGACTTGAGTGATATTATCCAAATGAAGTGAATGATCATAATATTGCTCTAATGGGTTTGTATACTCACTTGGCAATCTATGTGTCAGCGTCAATACCCTGTGAACGAAATTCGCATATGTACCAATTAATTCGTTATTGACCCGGTCAACATATTCATCCCATCTGAAGTCTGAATCATGGCCTTCGGGCATATTGATTGAAAGATAATATCGTAATGTATCGGGATCATATCTATCGAGAAATGATGGTAGCCAAACTCCGTGCTTTCTGCTTTTACTGAATTGCCCGCCTTGTAGCATGAGATACTCATTCGCAGGAACATTGCTTTCTAGTGCTAAATCCCCAGGCTGGGGTTGACTAGATGGTGGATTACCCGAGGCTGCAGAATTAATCCCCATGATGATTGATGGCCAGATAATTGTGTGGAAGGGGATGTTGTCTTTTCCCATGAAATAGATATGCTTCGGAATATTGCCTTCAGGGGAAATTTTCCACCAACTCTCCCATGCATCTTCTGCTTTGGGATGGCCGGCATCTGTTGCGTATCTATTGGCCCAGATTCTAGCGCAAGAATAGTATCCTTGAACAGCTTCAAACCATACATACACTCGCTTAGAATTCCATTCTTCACCATCCAAAGGTAACGATATGCCCCAGTCAATATCACGTGTTACTGCTCTAGGGCGTAAGCCCATTTCTAGCCAATTTTTTGTCATAGCACGAACATTAGGTTTCCAGATCTTAGATTGTGAATCATATCTCTCAGATAGATGATCTTGAAATAAATCTAGTCTGAAAAACATGTGATCTGTATCACGAATTTCTACTTTGGCGAGTGGATCTAACTTTGATACAGGATTGAGTAGTTCATTGGCCTCATATGTGCCACCGCAGTCATCGCATTGATCTCCTCTAGCGCCGTCAGCATTGCAAATTGGACAAGTGCCCTCTACATATCGGTCAGGTAAGAATCTGACTTGACCTTTAGTAACTGAACAATACTGTTGCATTGTTGTTTTTTCTAGAAAACCAGCTTCGAGAAGATTCACAAATACTTCTCTGACAATTTCTTTGTGGAGAGGGTCGGATGTTCTATTGTATAATGCGCCACCATAATCTACACCTCGTGGATCAATATTATCTACCCAAGAACAGCCCAAATCAGCAAGAGATTTAGTGTTAATATTGTGGAATCTATCAACCACTTCTTGAGGAGAAACGCCCTCCTGTTCTGCTGTTAATGTAATTGGAGTACCATGTTCATCAGAGCCGCTGCACATCAGAACTTTGCGACCTCTTGCACGTTCATACTTATACTGAATATCGGCAGGGAGGCAGTTGCCTGCAACATGGCCAAGATGCAAAGGGCCATTTGCATAAGGCCATGCCATGAATATCGCAACGCGTTCAGAGTTGGCTTCCATCTATGGGATTGGGGAAGCCACACGTTTATGTCATAATCGCCCGCCGCAGGGTTAGGGATGTACAAACTCCATTGTTCCAAATATGGGAAACCCGAGAGGCACCGAATTTGAGTGACTATACATTGATTGTTGCCTATGCGTTGATTGCGCTGGGAGCGTCTTTCTTATGCAGTATACTGGAGGCGGTGCTTCTTTCCACATCACATGGACATATTAAATCGCTATCGGATACGCATGAGAAAATTAGTGCCGTTTGGTATAACTGGAAGGATGATCCGGAACGACCACTAACCGCGATTTTGACACTCAATACAATTGCTCATACTGTAGGTGCATTGGGTGTTGGTTCAGAAGTAGAGAAGGCGTTTGAAGGAGAGTATGTCATAGCAGGCTCTGCAGCAGTACTTACTATAGCAATACTACTACTTAGCGAAATCTTGCCTAAGACAATAGGTGCACTATACTGGAGAAAATTGACTATTCCTTCGTACTATGCTATGCATTATCTAATGGTTCTACTATGGGTAATAGTAAAGCCAATTGAGATTACTAGATCTCTACTACCAGCTGTCGAGACTGAAACTGTCACGAGAACTGAACTTTCAGTACTGGCCGATATAGCCGAAGAATCTGATCAAATTGAGGAAGATGAAGAGACGGTGATTCAGAATGTACTAAGATTGAAGGAAATATCAGTTAGTGATGTCATGACTCCCAGAGTTGTAATTACCACTGTTCGGGCTGATGAGAATGTCAAAGATGTACTAGATAGGATTCCAATCATGATTTACGGCAGAATGCCTGTAACTGGTGATAGTATAGATGATATTAGGGGCATGGTTCTGAGAAGCGAGATATTACGAAGGGCAGCTATTGATGAGTTTAGCAGTAAAATGTCTCAATTATCACGAGATATTGTCTCATGTAAGCAGGATGATTCTGTTGATAAAGCACTTGACATCCTACTAGAGAACAAGATTCAGATGTTGATGGTAAAGGATGACTTTGGCGGTACTGTTGGACTAATTACTATGGAAGATGTAATTGAAACTCTATTGGGAGTTGAGATAGTAGATGAGTCAGACCAGGAAGGTATTGACGATGGTGTTCACCACGAAGATATGCGTGAACTTGCTAAGTTAAGATACGAAGATTCAGAGTCTGAGTAATTACTTATTGTCGTCCTCAGTCAACATTCCTCGTTGTTCAGCATACTCGCCGATGGATTGTAGTCTCTGAATGATACCGGAGTCGCTATCTTCCTTGGATGCTGCAACCAACCAAACTCCTCCAAACAGAGTATCCCAGAATCCAAGATCACCATCTCTCATTCTATACATAATCCTGTCAATTATTGGAATTAGCATCAAAGACATTGAGACACCAACGAAGATTTTCATGCCAGTTGTCCACTCAGTTCCTGAAGATATTGCCATCATCACAGCAACAAGCCCAAAGAAGATTAAGGGAACATTGAGGCTCTTTCCTATATGGTACAAGAAAGAAGGTGAGTCACCTCTAGTATTGATAAATTGAGTTCCAGAAACTATGTTACCGGCGGATCGCGAAAACTTAGATGGTAGGTAGAACACATTGCCCGTAGCTAGCAATATAGAGGCTATCAAAGGCCAAGTGATATCGGTATAGAACATGATGAACAATCCAATTAAGAATGCCATTAGGCCAAAGTTGACTACGAAGTCAAACAAATATCTAGCTGCAGATCTAGCTCTACCAGCCCTTTCAAACCCATCTGGTAATACTTTCGGGACTCTTTCCTTTTTTGCCTTCTTGGATTTGGTCTTTTTACGCGATTTTCTAGATTTCTTCTGTTTAGGAGCAGGTTCTGATTTTGACACCGGTGCTGGCTCTGGTACAGCCTCTACTTTAGCAGGTGCAGGTTCTGGTGCATCGGTCTGAATCTTCTCGGCTTTCTCAAGTAATCCCATACTTCATCCTCCGTACAATTCACCCATCTTTGTGAATAACTCAAACCCGGGGGACTCAACAAACTCGTTTATCTTATCCTCAGGTAATTCGCCAAGTTCAGCATTTATCATGGAGAAGAATTGGCTCCGAGTCTCATCATCTGTTGCAACAGGGTCAGCACCAACTGTTTCAAACATCTTGAATGATTCAGAAGCAAGGAATTTCTGAATAAAATCGTCTGGCATATCTCCTAATAATTTGTTAACGACATCAAAGAATGCAGGAAAATCATCATCCATATCTGAAATTTCATCGGATTCGCTATTATCCTCGAGTTCTTCCTCGCCCTCGGGTGCACTGATTAGTTCTACAGTGGGCTTTACAGCCCTAATATCCTGCTGTTCTTTCTTTCTGAGTACGATAATTTCACGGTCCAATTCGGATCCAAATCTATCTGAAAAGCGATCGAGGAGTGTGCCGACTTCGCCAGTTGCTATTCGATCAATGTGACCATACATACTATCCTTAGAATCTGATGACAAGGTCGGATCGCTGGCTTTACGACTTTCCCACTGTGATTTGAAGTCAGATGAATTAGGTTCGTCAATTACTTCGCGGAGTAAATCTTCGGGTTCTTCATCCACTTCAGATTCAACTTCAATTTCAGCAATTGGAGGGGGCGGAGGAGGTGGAGGTAGAGAAATGCCCGGGGGCAATGGAGGCAAAGGCAAATCGTCAAAATCATCTGCATCGCTCATGGCTAACGACCTCGTTAGTACACCGACATTATTGAAAGTTCTCTGAAAGAGAGTCGTGTCGAGCCCAGTTAGTTCGGCATTACCTTGGCCCAGCCTTTCAGAATTAAGAACCCGCCCATGCTCTCAGGAACATTGAAAACATCGCCAGTTGAACCTTCAATTTCGCAATCTAAAATCCTTGCACGAACATCATCTTGAGTGATTTCAACATTAAATGAATTTGAGGAGCTGAATACAACGGCCTCATTCAAAGCATCAAACTTGTCTGAACTTTCAGGATCTAATCTGCTAAGTGGTAGTTCTGTAACTCTCAGTCCACATTTACCATGTAGGCTGCCTATCCATCGAATAACGCGCTTAACATCAACTGTAACATTTTCATCAGTCTCTCCGGCCTCGCCCAAGACTACTGCAGAATCGCCCTTCACTAGTTCAAAGAATGCAGCAGTGGCCTTTTCGCCGAATACTAGATTTGATGAATCAGAAAGTAATCTATCAATCTTAGAATCATTCAAGCATTGCTCAGATAGTGCAATGATGTTGTTCTTGCTGAACGATTTAATCTTACAATCTGGACTTCTTAGTCTCTGTATCATTATATCATTAAGCTCATTCAAAATAATGTCATTTTCGTCTTTATTCAAGGCTATATTCCTCATTTTATCAATTAGAGTATTTTGTCCAGAATAAAGTCGTTCCTTCCATCTCCCAATATCATTACTCATCAATGCCTGTACATTCACTCCCTCTCCGCGTATATGATTGACTAGTTGCCGGCGTGCGTTGGAGTCTAAATGAAAATATTTAGGATCTCGAATATGTATGTGAAACCCTCGATGTCCAGAAAATGAGACCTGTAGATATTTCTCTTCGAAGCCAAACTCTGGTGATAGGAAATCTGACCAAAGTGTCCAAGCTTGTTCTTGAATTAATTCCAACATACTTGGAAAATCACGATCTGAAACACCTGGAAGATGGTCTCCATCAAGATCAAAAATCAAGTCGGCACCTTTCCAACCTTTGTCAACCATTTTTGTTTGAAAGGGATCATTATAGTATGCAGTACTATGGAAACATGAATGTGGTGATGCAGTTTTCAGATAGTTGTGCAATTCTGGTTTAGTGTTAAATCCAACATGTCGAGCTGGTGGCATGTTCCCCCAAGGTATGAACATCCATTCCCTAGATCTTAACCTTGGAGGAGTCCAAATCGATTGAGTAGGGATTGAGTTGTAATAGTCAGAGAACCTGACTGCGAAACGACTCCAACCCTCTGCCATGAAACTATTAGAGAGTAGAGGCAAATGAACTTGGCTAATCCAAGTCCAATTTAACAATCTCTCTACCGTCTGTTGAAGGTTCGGCTCCAGTTAATTCGATGTATGCCTCCCAGCAGACATATTTGTCATCCAATACAATGGCTTCTGCGAAAGTCATAGCCTTCCCAGTATGAGAACAAACAGGCCCTAATTGGCCAGTAGCGGTGGATAGCTTTGAGGGGTCGGGCATATGCTTTCGAGAGTAGTGTGGCTATTGACTCTTACTTTGAGGAAGCATCTCATTAGTAGGCGTTTAGTACTAGCAATTACACGACCGGAATATAGTATGCTGATACGTATAGGACACTCGCCCGACCCGGACGATGCTTTCATGTTCCACGCTATGACAAACGGACTAATTGATACTGAAGATCGTGATTATGAACACCGTTTATTGGATATCGAAACTCTAAATCAAAAATCAATGGAGGGGGAGTTCGAAGTTTCTGCGGTGAGCATACACTCATTTCCAAAGATATCACATCACTATTCATTGACTAACTGTGGTGCATCGATGGGAGAGGGGTACGGTCCAATACTAATTTCTAACAGAGAATGTAATACAGAAGATGCTAAGCAATCTGTAATCGCCATTCCAGGTGTCGGAACTAGCGCATACCTGTCCCTACGTCTGGCTTTGGGAGATGTAGAGACTGCAATTGTTCCATTTGACGAAATTATTCCGTCACTACAGCGAGGCGACTATGATTTTGGAGTAATTATTCATGAGGGGCAATTGACTTGGTCTGAGGAAGGTATGTACAATCTTCTAGACCTAGGAGAATGGTGGCAAACTAGAACTGATGGATTGCCATTGCCATTAGGTGGAAATATTGTTCGAAAGGATCTAGGTGAGGAATTATGCAGAAAGATAGCAAATGATATTCGTCATAGTATTGAATATGCACTAGAAAATCCCGAATCTGCATTAGAATTTGCTAAGCAATGGGGACGCGGAATAGATGATGATACTAATAGAAAATTCGTAGGTATGTATGTTAATCCCAGGACAATTGATTATGGTCCGGATGGTAGGGAAGCGGTACGAAGGTTTCTCAAAGAGGGGCAAGAGATAGGATTGGTGGATCACCTGTTCGATGTTAATTCTATACAATTTATTGGTGAGTAAATGTCAGATAAACCCGAAGTTAGTGAGTTTGGTTCTGTAGATCCAGCGCCACCCTCTAGTGGCGGTAAAGTTTCTGAATGGAGGAATGTAATTTGTGATGAGAATGAGCGGATGTTCTTGAGGATGCGGGCATTATTTGCATTGAGGAATGTTGGAGGAGAGGATTCCCTTGATGCATTGGCAGCTGCATTTTCATCTAAGTCGGCCCTACTAAAGCATGAGATTGCATATGTTATGGGGCAGATGCAAGATTCCTATGCAGTTCCATGTTTGATAGAAAGGTTGAGTGATCATGAAGAGGATCTAATGGTTAGGCATGAGGCCGCTGAAGCCCTTGGGGCAATTGGAGATAGGGTCGCCATAGATACTCTCAGACAGTATCAAGATGATCCTGAACCTGTTATTTCGGAATCATGTGAAGTAGCAATTGACTTGCTAGAATGGGTGGAAAGTAAGAGGTTAAACCTTGACGGCTAATCCAATTCAGCCCATTCTGCAGATTCAACATTACACACCTTTTCCAAGAAGAAATCTAATCCTGCCTCGGCATCCGAGTCTAATCGATTCCATACTTCTGTAGAGTAATAATTGTCCAAACGCGTTTCTGAGATTCCAGTATCCTTGGAGGCGTTCTCAATTACGCTAGCTCTCCAAACAATATCTGTGTCAAATCTGTTTAATTGCGTCAACATATCTCTATGAGCTAATTTAAGGTGTGAGATATCTGTATCATTCCTAGCGGCAAACACACCGAATACCATCGGATATCCGGTGATTCTAGTCCATTCCGTAGCCAGATCCATTACGACCTGTTTTGGGTTGTTCTTTGCCTCTAATAGTGCCCTATCGCCGATGATAAGTGCACCGTCACACTCCGATAGCATATGACCTAGATCCGGTGCCATTTCGACCCTTCTGGGGTCTAATGCTTTCTCTTGGAGAATCCAATCAAGCAATTGCCTAGACGAAGAAGAGTCTGTAGGAACAGCAATATCACGCATAGATTCCAATGGCCTATTGCCAAAAACAAGTACTGATCCAGTACTTCCTCTGGCAACAATACCCAGATCTGGAAGAAGAATCAACTCATCTTTGAACTTGGCATAGTCAGCAGTTGGTATTGGCGCGGTGATACAGTCTCTTCTGATTACATGGCCACAAAGCCATGATGGCGGGGCTGAGAAGACTTTCCATCTTTCCGAGATTCCATTGAATATAGGATCACAATTACAAAATGAAACTCGTCCTAAAACCTCTGTCCAAGTCAAAACTTCACCCCCTAGCAATCGGTAGAATAATTGTTGGATCATCTAATTCAACTTCTGTATATTGGCTGTATATTGAATTCCTTCTGATTGGTTTTGAACCGGATGAAGTAATGAGTTTGATTAGCTCTCCCTCGGGAGTATCGAGACGAGTTGTACTACCTGCATCATGCATTATCTCTTCATGACCTACAGTTCCATCAATATCATCTGCACCCGCATTCAGACATATAGAGGAAAGATGATCACCAAGATTCATCCTGTACGCCTTGATATGAGGGATATTATCCAACATCAGTCTAGATACTGCAATCATTCTCACAACTTCACTAGATGTAGCAAGTTGTGCTTCGGGTAGGCGAGAAGAGTCGGGAAGGAATGGATATGGTACAAAACATTGGAAACCACCGGATTTATCCTGTTGTTCCCTAAGTCTAACTAAGTGAGTTATTCGATCATTTATCGATTCAACAGTGCCGAATAACATTGTACAATTGGTTGGTATTCCAAGTGAATGGGCTACAGAGTGAACCTCTAGATATTCATCAGAAGATTCTTTGCCCCTACAAATTCTGTCTCTGACTGAGTCCACAAGTATTTCTGCACCGCCCCCGGGTACTGAGTCCAAACCAGCATCTTTGAGGATACCTAGTGTTTCCCCTATCGACAAACCTGATCTCTTTGAAATATGTATGATTTCTATTGCAGTTAGCGACTTTATGTGAATGTGAGAAAAATCATGTTTGATCGCGGAGAATATTGCTGCATATTCTTCTACTTTCCAATTTGGGTGTAAACCCCCAACGGTATGTACCTCATCGATTTGTGTAGCATGTTGGGAAATTGTTTCCACAAATTGTTCTGGCTTTAATTCGTAGGCATCATTGTGCTTGGGCCCCTTGCGGAATGCACAGAATCTACATGCAAGTACGCAGATGTTGGTAGTGTTAACATGGAGATTGCGATTGTAGAATACTTGATTTTCGAATCTTGCTCGTTTGACCATATCAGCCAGAGATTTTACACCTATGAGAGAAGATTCATTCATCAATGCAACGCCCTCATCATGAGATAATCTACCAATACGAATAATCCGATCTAAACAAGTAGAAAGAAAAGGATTCTCAGAGACTGACAACGGAACTGTGAGTGAAGATAATCGAACTCGCCAGTCAGTATCGCCACTCATGATGTATTCACTGACAAATGCTGGGAGTCATGCGATTTGAACCCGACTATGGTCATGCTTCTGACTGTATTCCCGCCCAAACCATGAATAGCCAAATTCCGAGTATGCATCATGTTATGCGCAGCCGAGGTATGGGGCTTGATGTTGAAGCACTAGAGGACATGGCACGTAGGTGCCGAGTGAATATCGTGAAGATGACCCATGCGGCTAAATCCGGCCACCCCGGAGGCTCATTGTCTTCCATTGATATTTTGTCGGGCCTATATGGTACGCAAATGAGGATTGATGCCAATGACCCCGATTGGCCAGATAGGGACAGATTCATCATGAGTAAGGGGCATGCCAGCCCTGCAGTTTATTCCATTCTTCATGAAATTGGATACATATCAGAAGACGATATGATGTCATTCAGGTCATTAGGTTCTGTATGTCAAGGACATGTCGACATGAAATGGACAGATGGCGTGGATTTCTCAGCTGGTAGCCTAGGTATGGGATTATCATTCGGCCTCGGATGTTCTTTAGCCGCTAGAATGGATGGTAGCGATAGGAATATTTGGGTGATGTTGGGTGACGGAGAAATTCAGGAAGGAGAGGTCTGGGAAGCATTCATGGCTGCCGATTTCCATTCTATTGGCAATCTGAATGTAATAGTAGATAGAAATCGAATACAGAATGATGATTTTGTAAAAGTACAGATGGAAGTTGGTGATGTTGCGGCAAAACTCGAATCGTTTGGCTGGGCTGTAATGGAAATTGATGGGCATTCCATGATTGAAATCCTAGAAGCCTTAGATTGGGCTAGTAAACACGATTCTGGTCCTGCTGCAATTGTTGCAAATACTGTCAAGGGTAAAGGAGTATCATTCATGGAGGACAATCCATCATTCCATGGAATGGCCCCCAACGATGAACAGTTGAGTCTGGCATTGGAGGAGTTGACATGAGTGCTCCTTCCACTGGAGGTGCTTCGCGCGATGGTTATGGCAAGGGCCTACTCAGATTAGCAACCGACCCTAGAGTTGTAGTATTAGAGGCGGATCTAGGTAAATCGACGAAGTCGTGCCATTTCAGGGCCGACTATCCCTCGAGAACATTCTCTATGGGTATTGCAGAACAGAATATGATGCTAGTTGCTGCGGGAATGGCATCGTCTGGCAAAATTCCATTTGCCAGCACTTTTGCTATATTTACTGAGCGAGCGTTCGAACAAGTTAGGAATGGTATTGCTAGGCCAGAACTAACAGTCCATATTTGTGGAAGTCATGGTGGGATACATACTGGAACTGATGGCAGCAGTGCTCAATCTATTGAGGATTTAGCCATATACAGAACCATACCAGGGATGGCAGTTATCCATCCTGCAGATGATTTATCTGCTGAAGAATTGACTGTACAACTGTTAGACTATTCTAATCCCTCGTATATGAGGACCGCGAGGAATAAGACGCCACGAATATACAATGAAGAAACTGTAGGTGATTTGCAAATAGGTAAAGGTTCGAAAATCCGAGATGGTGATGATGTCTGCATTGTTGCTTGTGGAGTTATGGTGAATGAAGCAATGTCTGCTGCAAAGAAACTTTCGTCGGAAGGAATCAGTGCCTCAGTTGTAGATATGCACACAATAAAGCCACTTGATACGGAATTAATTGATGAATGTGTCAAAGAATGTGGTTGTCTAGTTACAGCAGAAGATCACTCAATCATTGGAGGTCTTGGTGGTGCTATTGCTGAATATCTCTCAACTAATGCTACTGCACCTTTGGAGATGATAGGAGTTGCAGACAAATTTGGACAAAGCGGATCAACGAATGACTTGATGCGTGCCATGAGACTGACTGTAGACGATATTGTTGCTGCCGTACATAAATCAATATCTAGGAAATAGCGTCATAATCTATTTCATAGCGTTTGATTCATGAATGATTGCTATTGAGGGTCGTTTGTGAGCGACACAGAAAGGGTCAGAGGTTTACTTGATGGAACAGTTGATCCATCTGATTTAGAAGATGATCCAGAATTGTATTCTCTTGCTGAACGCATATATGGCAGAGAAGCACTTGACGAGATGGGGATAGCAGCACCAATAGTGCCTACAGTTAGTCTTGATGAGTCTGATTACTCAAATGGGAACAACTTGGAAGTAGAGCTGCCCGAAGACTTGGATGAACCGGAAATATCTACACCAAAAAATAAGAAGAAACGCCCTAAATTACGCCTGATTGCAGGATTTCTTGGTCTGATTGTTATTGGATTCAATGTAATGATAGGAATAGGTGCCGTGATTGATTTGTGTGAAAACCATCCTACCGACTTACCAATAGAGTTCAACTCCGTTGCGTCTATGCAGAATGATAGTATACATATTCGATGGACTATTGCAAATATTAATCCTGTAAATTCCTATATGGTAGAATGGACCATTTCGGAAAACGGTTCAGAATCTGTAGTAGAAACTGATAGTTTCAGTTGGACTTCTCAGAATACATATATTCACTCAGAGAATGCCTTGATTCAACAGACTCCGTGGTGTTACATATCTGCATTGTTCGAAAACGGAACACAAATAGCAACCTCTAACAATTGCCAGGGAGACATAGCTCTCCAAACTATGTCCCAAACTGAATCAGTAAGTGGAGAATGTGAAGATAATCCTAGACTACTCTGGGCTGAGTTAAGTGAATATGAAAGCCCAGAATCATGGACCACATCAGGTTCAGGTGGCTTAATTGATGGTGCATTACTGATGCTATTTGGTATGATGATCATATCAGGGCTGAGGAGATTCAGTACATCCTAGCTAAGTATTGCCTGCAAGTTGTAAGTTTTCCAGTAACTGCGCAAGGAACTGGTTTGCTGAACGGGTTATCTGCCTCGCCCAAAAGAGTTAGTCCGGTGGATTTCTCTAAAATCTCTGCATCGGAATCTGTTCCATCAAAAGCGATCTCGTAGACAATTCCATCTTCTACTGGCTCATTCAGGAATAATGTATCTTCATCATCGGTTGAAAAGCTCGGTAATTTACGGATCAAACCATCTGCTATTGTTTGTGCATTTTCACGTAAGGCAGATGCCACTGAAACAAGTAAATCGTTTGCAGTATTGGAAAATCCTTCAAGCGGGTACTGTTCTTTTCCTCCGGTTCGCATAGATACTACACATGAGTTTGATTCTAAATCTCTGGGGCCTATCTCCACTCTGAGTGGGACACCTTTGATTTCCCAGTCAAAGTGTTTAGCTCCTGGCCTGATATCACGTTCGTCAACATGAACTCTGAAACCTGCTAACTTCAGATCTGAGGCCAAGTTACGAACTTTGATGATGACATTAGAATCTACATGTTGAGCAATTGGCATTAACACAATTTGTATCGGTGCTACTGCCGGTGGCATGATGAGTCCATTATCATCCCCGTGCATACCAACAACTGCACCCAATAGTCTCTCGGACATACCGAATGTAGTCTGATGGCAAGGCTTTGTGGAGCCGTCTGAATCTTCGTAAGTTAAGTCAAATGGACCAGCCCATTGATCTTTGTAGTGATGATATGTTGCAACCTGTAGGGTTCGACCATTTGGCATAATGACATCGGCAGCCTTGGTATACCATGCACCAGGAAAAGTATCCCAAACTGGTCTTTTAGACACCAGACTCGGTAGACATAAATCATGTAGAATAGCTTGAACCATCTCAGCATCTTCTTCGATTTGTGCATCTGCACCTTCTTTGTCGGCATGGACAGTATGGGCCTCGAAGAAATGGATCTCCCTGACTCTGATGAAAGAGCGTGTCTGTTTTGTTTCATAACGGAAAGTGTTGACTATTTGGAAAGTCTTCAATGGCAAATCAGCATGACTTCTTACCCAAAGGGCGAACATTGTGTACATTGGCGTTTCAGAAGTGGGCCTCAGAAACATAGGGATGTCGAGTTTGTTCTCGCCGCCTTTTGTAACCCAGTAAACTTCCTTCTTGAATCCGGATTCCTCTTCGTCAATTCTGAGTTCTGAGGGGTCCACTCCTGCATCTCTTGCGGCCTTAAGCCTCGAAACTAATCGATTCTCCTTTTCGAGTAGATCTTCAGGCACCAATAATGGAAATCGGTGCTCCTCGTGACCTGTTCTATCCATTTCTCGGCGGGCCAAAGAATCTATCAGATTCATCGACTTAAGTCCGTATGGTTTCCAAACATCCATTCCCTTGATTGGATATCTCTTATCTACTAAATCAGCAATTTCAACGATAGCGGGATACCATGCGTTGAAATCTGACTTGCTAGGGATGCCCCGCTTAGCCTTATTTGGACTGCTCACGATTGATGGTGAAGGTGGAGTGTGCTTCAATGTAATGCCAACGGCTAGTCACGGACATGCAATAGTGACTCGATAGTTCTACACAATTCAACATCATCACGCATCTCCAAAACATCGCCACTAGGAAGTACAATTCGGCCCCTAGGGGTGTTTGGATCATGTACTTCATCTTTCAAATTGGCAACAACTGCATCTGTCCCTAGGCGTTCAATCTGTGCTGATGCTCGTTCTAATAACACTTCAACAGGGACATCAACTTCTAGTTTGAATCCAATTCTGACGCTATCTTTAGTGAGATGTGAGAGTTCCTCAATGTGTTTCGGACCTGGAGTCAATTGAAGGTTCCAGTCTGATTGGCCACTGGGCTTCTTACCAGAGATTGGTTCAGTATAGTAATCTAGAACGGCGGCGGCATGTATCCATGCGTCCGGCTTAGGTTCATCCGAAGCAACCTCGAGGCAAGCCGTAAGCATCCCAGTGGGGGCACCATCACGAATCACATGCGGCAATGTGAAATTTGGATTAGATGAAGTCACTCCAGCAATACACACTACTGCATGGCCCATACGATACAAATGCTCTGCGATACTCCATCCTGTTGCACCCGAAGATGCATTTTGTATAGCGCGTACAGAGTCTATTGGAGCGCGATTAGCCCCGAGGGTGATTGCCACATTCTTCCTATTAGGTAGTCCTAGATTGATACAATGGCACAACTCAGCTACAACCTGTACATGATTTGGTTGCTTTCTTTTGCCTTCGGATGGTTGATCGATAATTATGTGACTTCCTTCAGACTCTAAAGAATTGATTAAGTCGCTAGTAACAGGGTCATCGAATAGATCTGTATGCATTGAAGGCACGAAAATCAAAGGAGTTTTGTTACCTCTAGCAGCAGACAATGCCATCATTGCAGGAGAGTCCATGACGCCATGAATGTGCTTCGAAATTGTGTTTCGTGTTGCTGGAGCTACTAGGACTCCATCAAACTGGGATAATTGAGGCATTTCAGAATCCCATTCGGTGATTATTGGTGTCGCCGATGCCCAAGAAAGTGCTAATGGAGTAATGACCTTGTTTGCGTCTTTCGTCATGATAATACTGAGATTGGCACCATGTCGTCTAATCTCTCTAGATAATTTAACAGATTCAACAGCTGCAATACCTCCTGAAACAACCAATAAGACATTGCGTCCATCAAGTGAATCGCCTTGGACCTCTATGCTTAGATCGGATGACACAACATTGCGACTACCTCGTCATTCATGAGTTCGTCGCAAGATGAATATTCTTCTGCTTGGCCCTAATCGGGAGCCATGGGCAGAGATCCGATGAGTAGATTGCATGGTCATTTACTAATATTCTCGCTTATGGATAGTATACTCCTATTGGTACTACTAATGAGTGGATTTGGTGCTTCTGGGGGGGCCGTTGCACTCTTTGCCCTACTGGCTGCTCTTCTTCTTGTACCACTTGGTGTAGTTTCTATTGTGATGCTACATCGTAAATCGGCCGGTGGAATAAATGTCGGAATTGCCAATTTTTCACTGACTGGCTCACTTTTTCTGATAGTTGGCGTATTGGGATTGATTTCATACATAAGTAGTGAAGCTGGAAGTTTACTTCTTCCTGTAGCAATTACATTGTTGGGAATATCTACACTAAGAAGAGTTTCGACAATGCGTAATGAAGCATATTCTTCTTGGTATCATTCTCACAATACTACTCAGACATACGACGAAGGAAATTCCGAGATTCTATCTACTTGTCCTAATTGTGATAGTATTTTAGCGGTCATTCCTTCTAAGTTGACAACCGATGATATATGTCCGAACTGTAGTAGTAAATTAGTCACTATGAGTTAGATTTTCTCTAGAGCCATTGCCATACCCATGCCTCCTCCAATACACATGGTCGCTATTGCACGCGTGCCGCCGATTCTTCTGAGTATTGATGATGCTTTGCCAGTAATTCTAGCCCCAGAAGCTCCGAGTGGATGTCCTATTGAGATTGCACCACCATCGATGTTTACACAACTAGTGTCTATACCTAACTCAGAAATTACCGCTAGGCTTTGAGAAGAGAACGCCTCGTTTAGTTCAAACACATCTACTGAGTCAATTTCCCAATCGGCATTATCGAGAACTTTTCTGGTTGCTGAGACTGGACCCATTCCCATCAATTCTGGCTCGCAGCCTGTTGCTGCACCAGAAACAATTCTGACTAATGGCTGCAATCCATTAGAAGATGCAAACTCTTCACTACAAACAATCAGTGCCGCTGCTCCATCGGTTAATGGAGACGATGTGGCTGCTGTGACCGTGCCAGAATCTGAGAATACCGGCATTAGTCCGGACATGGCTTCAATCGATGTTTCGGAGCGAATACATCCATCAGAGCTAACTGCTTTAGAGTCTGATTTGATCTCAATTAACTCATCAGCAAAATTGCCATCGGAGACTGCGTTAGTTGATTTCATGTGTGATTCGAATGCGAACTGCTCTTGCTGTTCTCTTGTGATTTTCCACTTTTGTGCTACATTCTCTGCAGTTTCGCCCATCTCAACATACGCCTGTGGCCAATCTATACTCAATTTGGGGTTCGGACTCCAATTGAATCCTCTACGCTTAACTCGAGACATTGATTCTACTCCCGCACACATGTAACAATCACCCCATCCAGATTGGATGTTCGAAGCTGCAGATAGAATAGCATGCATTGATGAACCGCATAAACGATTGATTGTCATACCTGGTACTGTATTTGGGAACCCAGATAACGCAGTTACCAGACGACCTAGATTGTAACCTTGCTCTGCTTCTGGGTATGCACAACCAAGAATCAAATCATCATAACTGGAAACATCAATATCGTTTCTATTGGCTAAACCAGAAATAACTTGGCTTGCTAAATCGTCAGGCCTTACTGAACGCAAATCGCCCTTATGTGCACGATGAAAAGGGGATCTTGCCCAATCAACAATTACTACTCCCATGTCATGACCAGAAAGGCGTCTCACATAACCATTGACCATGTACAGTACTACGGGGTAGCGACGACCGAGAGGTTCTTGAGAGGCTTGCCACTCGACGGTTTGATACTATGATTAGAGAATGCACACACCATGGATACTACGCAGATGATGACTTGTGTCCAGCATGCAACTCAGAAGGCCGATTCATCATGCGAACTGGTGAAAGAGACGGATTAGCTAGAAGGCTTGCACTAGTATTGAGGCACGCACCTGAGAAGTTTGATTTGGAAATGGATATCAATGGATGGATTGATCTAAAGGATATCATAAAGCAATTTAAGGGATCAAATAAGAAAAGATATCATTGGCTTCGCCCTCATCACTTCAGAGCTATTTCTGAGACTGACCCTAAAGGCAGATACGAAGTTCGTGGGAATATGATTAGAGCCACATATGGCCATACAGTAGAAATTGAACTAGATTTACCGACAGACAACATCCCGGAATCACTTTTCTTCCCTTGTGACCCCGAAGAAGCTGCGAATCTACTTGAGGTTGGCCTAAGGCCTAGTGGTAGGTCACATGTGCACCTTTCTGCCAGCATTCGTAATGCTGCTGAAGCTGGTCATGTGCATCATCGACTTCCAGCTCTGCTAGAAGTAGATACAGCTAGAATGGTAGCTTCAGGAGATACTATCTGGCACGCGGGCGTCACTGTATATCTAGCAGACGAGGTATCTGCAGAATATCTCTCAATCATCCCTAACGATCATCCAGAGTATGAATTGGCTAGAGTACACTGGGATGAAGAAGAGTAGTTACCTGTATTTACCGCATGCCGGACAGAAGTCCAAGTCCCCACTTACTGGTTCTTGGCACCCCGAACAAATAGTAGAATCCGGAACATCACTTTTTTCGAGATTAGTGTCCTCAACAACACGAACCGGAGAAGATAATTCTGTAAAGGGCGATGGAACAGTTTCCGATTGATCTTCCAGAATTTGTCGGTATTGTATGGCCAATTGAATGGCAGATTCAATCTGTATTTTGATTCTATCTCTCTCTGAAGGGTCCTCAATATTGTCCGACATAGCTAGACGGGCCTGTAACCATCTTTGGTACTGCTCAATCTCTGAGGTGCCGCTCAT
>CEUY01128578.1_pt1 | contig 29722 bp, 33 predicted proteins | sample 361481 | NCBI WGS metagenome assembly CEUY01 (sample SAMEA2622737, study PRJEB7988) | marine metagenome | isolation source: saline water (ENVO:00002010), including | reverse complement strand
ATATCAGGATGATCTTCATTAAATGTATCAGCATATCTCTTTAAATCTTCAGCCTCAATCGCTGTGTAGACAGTAAGAGATGTTTTAGCGTCTGCAAAGCCAAAAGTGATTGTGGTCAAAAGCAGAACACCAATGTAAGAAATGAAATTTTTCATATTTCCTCCAATTATTAATTAATTATTAAAATTTATTAAAGTATGATGTTATAAGTATGAAATTAAATTTACAACGAAAATTAACAATTATAGCATAATTTATATGGAAGAAAATTTATTGCTTTTATTAGTTTTTTTAGCAGCTATTTTTCATGCTACCTGGAACACTATTATAAAACAGTCCAAAGACCCTCTTAAAAATATGGCTCTTATGCAGCTAATTATGGGATTGGCGTTTTTGCCACTTTTATTTTTTATCCCCATACCAAATAAAGAGGCCTGGGTATTTCTAATAATTTCTATTATTTTTCATACATTATATTTTACCTTGTTGGGACTGGCATATAGGAGCGGTGATTTATCGGTCATATATCCCATTGCAAGAGGATTAGCTCCACTAATTATTTTTATTCTTATGATAACTTTTTCAAATCAATATGTTTCTTACTATGGCGGACTCGGAATTATTTTAGTTACAGGAGGAATAGTTTTGAATTCATTAAATCAATTCAGGGATAGTTTGAAACGAAAAGGATTAGCAATAGCATTGCTGGTTTCTATTAGTGTAGTTGGATATTCTATTGCAGACGGAATGGGATCGCGCTCAAGCCATAATTCACTTCACTATATTGTATGGTTATTTGCATTGGATGGATGGTTTTTTTTGTTATTTATGCACATAAAATATGGTTGGTTTTGGGGCCAGTTTACATCATCAGATATAGTAAGCGTTAGTTTTGGATCACTAATCGCAGTATTTGGTTATGGCATTGTAATTTATGCAATGGGGTTTATGCCATTCGCTTTTGTTTCAGCAATAAGAGAAACAAGTGTGATTATTGCAGCTTTAATTGGAGTTTTATATTTGAAAGAAGATGGAAAGTTCCTAAAAATTTTTTCTACCATAATAGTTTTTTCTGGTATATATCTTATTTATAACAACTAATGCTTGCTAGACGGTAATAAATTTAATCAATCTATTAATTATTTGATAAATATTGCTATGAACAAAACAATTATATCTGAAATTTTCAGTCTGTTCGAAAACAAAGGAAGTATTCTTAAGTACGGAAATGAAAATGTTACACAATTGGAACATGCCTTGCAATGCGCTGAATTAGTAGAAAAAAATAATTTTTCAAAAGAAATTATAACAGCGGCATTGCTCCATGATATTGGGCATTTATTGTATGATAAAAATGACCCCATTTATGAAGGAAAAGATGGTTATCACGAGAATTTAGGTGCGGATTATTTGTCTAACTATTTTGGCGAAGAGGTAACACGCCCTATAAGAGCGCACGTTGAGTCTAAAAGATACCTGTCGGCTGTAGAAAAAGGATATTATGATCTCCTTTCTGAAGCTTCCAAGGCCTCACTTGTTGTCCAAGGAGGTTCTTTTACAAAAGAAGAGGCGGAAGAGTTTATTAATAAACCGTTTATGAAAGATGCGGTAGAGCTTAGAAGATTCGATGATCAGGCAAAAATATTAAATAAAAAAACTCCAAATATATATCACTTTAAGCATTACGTTGAGGAATCGCTAAAAATTTAATTTAGTAAAGGTGTTTTGTGGGAAGAGCATGCTATATCTATGTCAAATTTCTTCCCCAGCTTGTTAACTACATCTTCGGCCATCAATCTATGAGTTGTCAGTGCGCCTCCGCAAATAGTTAAAAAATTATTTAATCCGGTTTCTTTATGATCAATAACTAAATGACTTCTTGGTAAAGGTAGGTTCTTGTTAAATTTTTTTGGCTTAACTAAAGGTCTAACACCAGACCAAGTTCTAAATGGTTTATAATTTTTTATATTAGGGAATAGCTCTTGCGCTCCCAATAAAAGATCATTAATTTCATCTGGACGGGTGCTTGGAGTTTCTGGATCATTAACTATTTCTGATGTTGTACCCCAAAGACTTTCTTTGCCTGAAGGGCACATAATATCATTATTATTGGGAATTCTACATCTGTTAATTGCCTGGTTAACCAATTGACCTTTAAAAAATATGCCGCAACCTCTTGTCAGTTGTAGTTCAACATTTTGATCAATTAGTTTTGCTACTTCTTTTGACCAAGGACCAGCCGCATTGATAATCCCATCACATTCGATATTTGTTTTAATTCCATTATGAGAAACTTGGATTGACCTTGCTAAATTATTACTTAGTTTTATTGAAACTACTTTGTGATTAGTAAGTATTTTTCCTCCGTAAGCTTTTATTTCTTTAGCCAGTAAATTAAATAACTTTGGCGGATAGACAAGGGCATCGGGAACGTGAAATGCTTTTAAAATATTTTTGTTTAACTCTTTTTCTCTATTTAATACATCTTTTACCCGAATCTCTTTAACGGGTATTTTAGCTATTTCACAACATTTTATAAACTTTTCAAGATAGTCTTCAGGATCATTAGCTAGTCTAATAAACAAACCTCCGATTAATTTGACAGCCTGCGGAAAAATTTTACTTATTATATTTCTTTCTCTATAGCATTCTGCTGCAAATGTTGTTTCAGTAACAGCATAACGAGCGCCACTTTGTAGCATTCCGTGCGATCGAGAACTAGTTCCAGAGCCTAAATTTCCTGTTTCAATTAATATTGTTTCATAACCCCTTAAAACTAAATCTCTAGCAACCCCACAGCCAGTCGCTCCCCCACCAATTACAATAATCCGTGGAGTTTTTACCAAGGTAAGGAGAATGTTTTAATGTTTGTGTAACTCTTCATTGCTTCAATTACACCTTCTTTATAACCTAGGCCTGAATCTTTTATTCCTCCAAATGGTGACATTTCAGTTCTATACCCCGGTACTTCCCAAATATTTACAGTGCCTACATTTAAATTTTTAATGTATAGTTTTGCCCTATTAAAATTATTTGTGCATACCCCAGAAGATAAACCAAATACTGTTGAATTAGAAATATTTATAACTTTGTCATCCTCATCGGGGACTCTTATTATAGGAATTACTGGGCCAAAAGTTTCTTGAAACACTAATTCACTTTTATAATCTACCTTATCAACAACAATTGGGGGAAGTAATGCTCCTTTTCTTCCTGGATGGTATAAAATTTCTGCTCCATCTTCCTGAGCTTTTGTTACACGATTATCAAATAACTCTGCAGCTTCCTTGTTTATCACTGTGCCTAAATCAGTTTTAATATTCATTGGGTCACCAAAAACAATTTTTTTTGCTCTTGCAACTACAAGATCAACAAATTCATCAGCTATTTTATTTTGACATAAAATTCTTTTAACAGCTGTACAGCGTTGGCCTGAGTTTTTTGTGGCACCGGTTACGGCAAGTTCAACAGCCTTTTGCAAGTCATCACTTTCTAAATCATTACATACTATTAGAGGATCGTTGCCGCCCAGTTCAAGAACGGTTCTCTTATATCCTGCCTGTTCAGCGATATATTTTCCAACTGGAATGCCGCCTGTAAATGTTATTAGATCTATATTTGCATTTTTAATCATTTCTAAACCAATATCTTTTGGCCATCCTGTAACAACAGAAAACATTTCTGGAGGCAGCCCTGATTCATAAAGAATGTCTGCAAGAATCATTATTGTCATTGGTGTTAGCTCTGTTTGTTTGCATACAACCTTATTGTTAGTAGCTATAGCAGGCGCAATTTTATGTGAAACCATATTTAAAGGATGATTAAATGGCGTGATTGCTGAAATAGCATTAAGCGGTTCTCTGGTCGTGAAAATTTTCCTATCTTTACCGTGAGGTGTTAAGTCACAAGAAAAAATTTCACTATCATCCAAAATGCAGAGCTGGGATGTTAATGAAAATACATCAAATGATCGTCCTACCTCATATAATGAATCTTTTTTGGAAATGCCGAGTTCTAATGTAATAACATCTGAAATCTCTTCCTTTCTTTTAATAAGTGTTTCAGCAGTTTTTTGTAAAATTTTTTGTCTCTCATATCTACTCAATTTAGATTTAAAGTTTGAAGCGATATCAAAGGCTTTTTTTGCATGTTCTGATGTTCCAGCAGGAACAGTCCCAATTATTTCTTCTGTAAATGGATATTGAACATTAATTTTTTCATCGGTATTTATTTTCTTACCCCCTATACGCATTGACTCATCTCTGATAAATTTTGTCATAATATTTCTCCAGCATTATTAATAGCATAATAAAATGCCTCGTAATTATAAATTTGTTCGCCAATTCTTGGTCGCAGTTCTTTAAAATTTGTGATGAAGGGGACCTCCCTCTCGAATAAACCTCCGTGTGACCGTAAGGGCTCATTTAGTCCGCTCAAATCATGTTTTTCTAGGGAAGAGCCTATCGTCATATTTTCATCTGACATACAAACAATATCTCCTGTTCTATCTGGTGGTAAATAAAATTTTTTACATGCATCATTTTTATTAAATACCACATCAATTCCTTGAATATTTTTTATTGTATCAATTATCAATTGAATTTTTGAAACTTCACTTATGTATATGTTTGCATATGAACCCAAAGCCCCGTGATGAACAACATAAGGATCTGTAATGGGAAGAATTACACGAGCTGAATTGTCTCCAAATTTTTGATCTAATATATCTTGAAGATAAATTGCATTTGGAGAGCCATCATCTTTAGATTTTGATTTCATACCATGGTCAGCAGTAACAACTATAGAACTTTTATTAACACTAAGAAGGCCGAGGTAGTAATCAAACATTTCATAGAATTTATTTGCCTGCGGATGTCCGGGCTCATATTTATGTTGAATAAAATCAGTAGTTGATAAATACATAATATCAGGTTCAAAATCTTTTAACAACTTAACTCCAGCTGCCATTACAAATTCTGATAATTCTTGGGAATAAACATCTGGGACACCTCTTTGCAGCCATTTATTTACATTAGAAATTCCATTATTGCTTATTGAAGATTCATTTGATTTTTCAGCTGAAAAACAGATTGCTCTTTTGTCTTCATAATTTAAACCGTTGCCTAATAAAGTTCTAAGTTTATCTTTGGCTGTCACGCAGGCAATTTTTAATCCTTCTTTATATAATTTTTCAAAAATTGTTGGAGCCCTTAAGTATTGTGGATCATTCATCATAACTTCCTTTTTTGAGTCTGGATCAAAAAAGAAATTTCCACAAATTCCATGAATTGAACTTGGCTGTCCAGTAACAATAGAAATATTGTTTGGGTTGGTAAAGCTTGGAATAGCGCTATGAGCTAATTGAAACGATCCACTCATAATAAATTTTTTAAGATTAGGCATTAGATTTTTTTCTAATGCTATATCAAAATATTCTTTTTGAGAGCCGTCAAGACAAATTACTATTACGTTTTTTTTTAACTTGGTTGGATAATTTTTGTTATTAATGTTAATATTACCTATCACAATATTATATATTTAGTGTAATTTAATGTATTCAACAACTTCTATTTTTATAATTGTTTTATTTGCAGCTCTGTGTCATGCAAGTTGGAGCTTGGCAATTAAATCTCACAGAGAATCACTAACAATTATGGGTATGACATCCATAACTGAAATAATAGTATTTTTACCGTTAGTTTTTTTTGTACCCCTTCCTAGCGCGCAAATTTGGTTCTTTATATTGATTAGTGTGGCTCTTCATGGGCTCTACAGGCTCGTGGTGGTGTATTCATATCAATTTGGGGATTTATCATTTGTCTACCCTATAGCAAGGGGAGGGTCAGCACTTTTAATTACTTTAATAACTTTTTTATTATTAATTGACGAGATTTCAATAATGGGCTTGCTTGGTATTTTTACAGTTTGTATAGGGATTTTTTTAATCTCTAGATCACAAAAAAAATTTATAAATAAAAAAGCATTTATTCTAGCAGTTATTACCTCCATACTTATAGCAACATATAGCCTAATCGACGGAATAGGTGTGCGCAAAAGTGAAAACGGACTTAGCTATATTTTTTGGATGTTATTATTAAATGGAGTGCCTGTATTAATTTATATTTTATTAAAGAAAAAAAAAGTTTGGCCAAATATAAGCAAGGACATTTTATTTAACGGTTTTTCTGCTGGTTTATTGGCGATCTTAAGCTACGGTTTGGTAGTATGGTCAATGCAACATCTTGAAATAGCCTATGTTTCATCAATAAGGGAAAGCAGTATTGTGATTGCCACTTTTATGGGCGTTTTCCTTTTAGGCGAAAAAGCTGCAGCTAAAAGGGTCATTTCTTCAATGATTGTTTTGTTAGGGGTAACAATATTATACTTCGAAATTTAATGATCTCAATGTATAAAATACTGGACTTCAAATCTTAATTTTTCTAATAGGGTCACTTATGGTTGCTAATAGCAAAAATATTGAAGAGGTTGATAAAAAAACTGAAACTATTTGTTGCGACGGAGGGCAAGATAGTTTAGGTCATCCCGCGGTATATTATACCTTTGGTGATAAAAAAGAAATTATATGTGGTTATTGTAATAAAAAATATATTAAAAAAGAAGTTAATGGAAAGTAAAAATGTATAAAACAAGTTGGGGATTAAAAAGAATTTGCCCTATTTGCCGGGCGTCTTATTATGATTTGGGAAGAACAATTCTTGAGTGTCCGAGCTGTGGGAAAGAAATAGAAGTTTTAAATCTTTCGAGACCAAGAAGAGGCAGAAAGCCAGGAAGTGTTAATGCCTTTAATAACGCCAGTGAAACTGAAGAAGTAAAGCAAAAGGTAGAAGAGAACATTGACATTGATAATGTTGAATTAGAAACCGATAGTAATGAAAATAATATTGAAGATGATACTGTTTTAATAGAGGAGGAAAGCGATATTGATCCAGCAATCGATGTTGGTATTAAACCAACAGAGGATAAAGAAGAAACTTAAAAAATTTACATTACTAATTTTATATACTAGCTAATTTTTTTAAATAAAAAAATGTTTAATTTAATTTTGAGAATATGGCCACTTTTTTTTGGCTATGCAATTATATGTCTCGGACATGGTTTGCAGGGTACGCTTATTGGGGTACGCGCAGTAATTGAAAATTTTTCTTTTATAGAAACTGGAATTATTATTACTGGTTATTATGTGGGTTATTTATCAGGATCGATATCAATTCCAATATTTTTAAAAAAAGTAGGACATATTAGAGTTTTTGCCGCCCTTGCGTCTCTTGCATCAATAGCAATTCTTTTACATACTGTTTTTATATTACCATACTTATGGTTTTTTATAAGAATCCTAACGGGCATTAGTATTGCAGGAATTTTTGTCATAATGGAAAGTTGGCTGAATGAAAAGGCAGACAACAGAACTAGAGGCGGGATCTTGTCAATATATATGATAATAACTTTTACATTTCTTGGACTGGGCAATTTTCTATTAAATTTAAGCGATCCTGCTCAAGTTGATTTATTCATACTTGTATCAGTGCTGTTATCGTTCTCCCTTATTCCCATTTTATTAACATCATCAAATCAACCAAATTTTAAAAATACAAAAAGACTTACTTTTATAGAATTATATAACTTATCACCGCTAGGATTTGTGGGCTCTTTGATGATTGGCTTATCACACAGTGCCCTTTTTGGATTAGGCGCTGTATATGCTAAGTCAAGAGGCCTAGACAATTTTCAAGTTTCAATATTCTTGGTCATTGTAACTGTATTTGGTTCAATATTTCAATGGCCTATTGGTTATGTTTCGGATAGAATTGATCGTCGTATTATCCTAATTATAACCACATTAATAGCTGCAGGGATCTGTATATTGATAATAGGATCATCCTTTATTTCAATAACTCTTTTATTTATACTATTAGCCTTATATGCAGGTATGTCACTGCCGACGTATTCATTAACTATTGCGCATACTAACGATTATTTACAGCCTGAACAGATAGTTGCTGCAAGCGCATCTATTGCTGTATTGGTTGGGTTAGGATCAGTATTTGGGCCAATAATTGCTTCATATTTTATGACCATTTTTGGATCAAATGGTTTTTTTGTATACTTATTTTTCATTCATCTCTTTTTAGGATTATTCGGAATCTATCGTATGTCAATTAGAACTAAGCCTAGCGATATAGAATCCCAGTATGTGCCTCTTCCTAGAACAATTACTCCAACAGGTATGGAATTAAATCCAAAAGCAGAAATTGAGGAAGACTATCTTGGCAAAGAATCCTTTTTTGATAAATAATAAAATATCCTAAATACTAATAATATAACTATTAATATAATATAAATTAAGGGTTCAGTTTTATCTGCTTTAGTAAGTAAATAATAATGAAGAGCTGCCAATGGGGCAATAAAATATATTAGTCTATGAATCTTTTTCCAAATTTTATAACCAATCCTTTTGATCAATTTATTGTTTGAAGTTGCCGCAAGAGGAATGCATAAGATAAAAGAGGTAAAACCAAATGTTATAAATGGTCTTTTATAAACATCTTTTAAAATATAATTCCAATTAAAAAAATGATCTAAAAATATGTAGCTGATAAAATGCAAACAAATATAATAAAAAGCAAACAACCCAATCATTCTCCTTAGAATTTCAATACTTCTCAGTGCTTTTATTTTTGCTAACGGTGTTATAAAGAGTGTAAATATTATTAATCTTAATGAAAAATTTCCGAATTCTCTTATTATTTTATCTATTGGATTAATGCCCATATCGCCCAAATAAAACTTAGTGGTCCAATATATGCTTGGTGTTAATAATAAGAAAAATAATAATGGTTTAATTTTTTTGACTAAATTTAATTTTATATACATAAAGTTTAATAGTATTTTATAAGATCCATATTTTTATACAGATCTGAAACTTCGTCTTCATAACCATTAAACATAAGTGTTTCTCTTCTTTTGAATTCCCCAATCCTTCTCTCAGTTGCCTGACTCCATCTTGGATGGTCAACATTAGGATTTACGTTTGAATAAAAACCATATTCTCTGGGATTAACTTTTGACCAAGTTGTAATTGGTTCTTTCGCGACAAACCGAATAGTTACAATTGATTTAATTGATTTAAATCCATATTTCCAAGGCACAACCAACCTAATAGGCGCACCATTTTGATTTAATAGATCGTGACCATATAATCCCGTAGATAAAATTGTTAAAGGATGCATTGCTTCGTCCATTCGCAGTCCTTCTAAATATGGCCAAGGAAGAACGCCCCTAAATTCATTAAAAAGTCTTTTTTGTCCCGGCATCTCGTCTGGACGATATACTGTTTCAAACTGAATATAATTTGCATCTGCATATGGTTGGACGATATCTATTATTTTTGACAAAGAAAAACCTTGCCACGGTATTACCATTGACCATCCCTCAACACACCTCAATCTATATATGCGGTCTTCGATAGTTATATTGCTCAATATATGTTCTAAATCAATTGTTCCAGGTTTGTGAACTAGTCCTTCAATCTTTATACTCCATGGTCGGGGATTAAATTCACCAGAATTAGTGGCTGGATCCGATTTGCCCATACCAAATTCATAATAATTGTTATAATTTGTAATTTCATAATAACTATTTAGTTTATCGTTTAAGTCTAATGTACTTTTATTTATCAGATTATCTTTGTTGTGAAATGCTAAAGCGCCAGACGAAAGCGTCATAGCCATAGACGCTAAACCTCCCTTAATAAAATTACGTCGCTTCATATAGTCTTTTCTATTAGTGATTTCAGAAGGTAAAATTTTTATCATAATTAATTATTTTTATAGTTTTCTGAATTAGGGAAAAAAAGTTGATGTCCGTTTACTCTATAGTCATTTATTATTTCTTGGACCGATTTAGATAAAATCCAATTTACAAATTTCTTTGACAAATGAAAATTGTTATTACCTCTTAAGCTTGGTTCAACTAAAATAACACTATACTGGTTCATTAAATTTTTTTGCTCCTTATAAAGTATTTTAAGATTATGCGAATTATTAAAATATATTAAAGTGCCAATATCGGTTAAAGTATAGGCCTCTTTAGCGTTTGCTAAAGTTAAAGATGCGCCCATACCCTGACCAATCTCCATATACCAGCTTCCGAATGATTTGGGGTCCAGGTTTGCGAAACGCCATAAGCTAATTTCTTTATTATGAGTACCGCTATCATCTCCGCGAGAAATGAAGTGTGATTTTGAATTATAAATATTTTCCATAGCTTCTTTTATTGACAAAACATTCTCAATGTTTGCGGGATCTTTTTTTGGACCAACAATAACAAAATTATTATACATAAAATTATGTCTTTCAATTCCATATCCCTGAGTCATAAATTTTTCTTCTGTTTTTTCATCGTGAACAATCAGCACATCAATATTGCCGCGCATAGCGTTTCTAATTACTTGACCCGTACCCTGAGTAATAACGTGAATTTTACAGTTACAATTATTTTGAAAAATATTAGCCAAATATGGCATCAGGCCAGAATCATATGTACTTGTGGTTGTTCCAATAATTATTCTATCATTGGCCAACAAGGCACTACTAAAAGAAAAAATAATGGAAATTAGACTAAATAATTTTACTAATTTTAATAAACAATGTATCATTTCTTCCTAATGAATAAGTTTTTTTTCAAAAAATATATACACTTTTTTTTCATAATTTTGTTATTAGGTTTTCCTTTTAATTTATATTCTAAAACAAATCATGGTCTAGCCATGCACGGTGAGCCAAAATATGATAAAGATTTTAATAATTTAGATTATGTAAATCCAAGTGCCCCAAAAGGTGGCACAATTCGATATGGCGCATATGGCTCATTTGATAATCTAAACAGGGTATCTTTTAAAGGATCTAGGGCCGCGGGATTAGGTTATATACATGATACCCTAATGAGAAGAGTGTGGGATGAAGCTTTTACTCTTTATGGTCTTATAGCAAACAAAATAGAAATGCCTGAAGATAGGTCGTATATTACATTTTTTATAAACCCTCTCGCAAAATTTCATGATGGAAGTCAAATTACAAGAAATGATGTTCTTTTTAGTCTAAAAACATTCCAAGAAAAAGGGACCCCAAATCAAAAAAAGACATATGGAAAGGTAGTAAAAACAGATTTTGTTGATGATAATGGTATAAAAATGATTTTTGTAAATAATGAGGATAAAGAGTTACCATTAATAATAGCAGGATTTCTTCCTATAATATCGGAAAAATTTCATAAAGATCTTGATATAACAAAAACATCTCTTGATATACCCGTTGGAAGTGGTCCTTATAAAATTTTAGAAGTCGATCCAGGAAGAAGAATTGTTTACGAAAGGGTTAAGGATTATTGGGCAAAAGATCTTCCAGTAAATATTGGTCACTATAATTTTGATAAATTAGTCTATGATTATTATAAAGACAGTAATGTGCTGCTAGAGGCCTTTAAGGTCGGAGAGTATGATTATCGAAGAGAATATAACGCAAAGCGATGGTTAAGTAATTATGATTTTACAGCTGAAAAAGAAGGTAAAGTAATTTTAAAAGAAATGAAAAATGACAAACCTTCAGGGATGAATGGCTTAGTTTTTAATACACGCAGGGAAATATTTGAGAATCCGCGCATCAGAGAGGCGCTAACTTATGCATACGATTTTGAGTGGATAAATAAAACAATATACTCAAATGCATATACTCGAACAAATAGTTATTTTGATAACTCTATACTTGCATCTTCAGGTCTTCCGTCCGGAGAAGAGCTTAAACTTCTAAATCAATGGAAGGATCAATTACCTAAGCAAATATTTTCTAAAGCTTACAGAGTACCAAAATCTGATGGAACAGGAACGCCAAGAAAAAATCTAAAAAGAGCAAAAAAAATGCTTGAACAAGAGGGTTGGTTTGTAAAAAATGGTAAACTACAAAAAGACGGAAGGTTTTTTACTTTTGAGTTTCTTATAGTAAGTCCTTCTATGGAAAAAATTGGATTAGCATTCAAAAAAAATCTTGAAACACTGGGGATTGTAATGAACATACGTACCGTTGATTCCTCCCAATACCAAAGCAGGCTTCTTAGTTATGATTTTGATATGATTAGTCACACATGGCGAATAAGTCTTAGTCCCGGTAATGAACAACAATTTTACTGGGGATCAGAGATGGGAAAACAAGATGGAAGTAGAAATTACGCAGGAATTGACAGCCCCGTAGTAGATTTTTTAATAGAAAAGCTTATTGGAGCAGAATCTAGAAAAGAACTAGAAACAATTATGCACGCACTTGATAGGGTCCTCTTATGGGGTCATTATGTAATTCCAATGCATCACAGCGGGATTGATAGAATAGCATATTGGGATTTTCTTGATTATCCTAAAAACGTTCCTATGTATGGAATTGTTATTGATAGCTGGTGGGTAGATAAAGAAAAAGCAATAAAATTAAATAAGTTATAGTTTCATTGAGTATTATTAAAGGTAATATTTTTCTTCTAATTGCATCCTTCATATGGGGTACAGCATTTGTAGCTCAAGCTACTGGTATGGAATTTATAGGCCCATTAACATTTACAACGGCTAGATTCTTTTTGGGGGCAATAACCGTTATTCCTCTCTTATTATTATACGAATTAAATAGTTTTAATAAGAACTTTAGAAATCCGGGAGCTAATTTAATAATTCTAATTGCGAGTTGTGGTCTTGGATTTGGTGCAATTATCCAGCAGTATGCATTATTATATACTGATGTTTCTAATGCTGCATTTATCACTGCGTTGTATGTGCCAATGGTACCTATAGCACTAAAAATATTTTTTAAAAAAGACATTCATTGGTCCATATGGTTGGCGGTTTTTTTATGCTTATTGGGTCTATATTTTCTTACCTTTGATGCTTCAGTTGGGACTGTAAAGTTCTCTGATATAATTCTTATTTTTGCTGCGATTGCATTTTCAGTTCAAATAATATGTACAGATTTGTATTTGAAAAAAAATCAAGCTCCATTTACGTTAGCGTTTTTTCAGTATTTTATAGTATTTTTAGCTACACTTTTCCCAGCGATATTATTAGAAAAACCTACCCTGCAGGGTCTTAAGGCAGAATATTTTGAAGTTTTTTATGCCGGCGTTCTTTCGGTTGGCATTGCATATACATTGCAAATAATTGGACAAAATATCACCAAACCCGCTACAACAGCAATAATACTTTCTATGGAGGCAGTTTTTGCTGCCATTGCAGGATGGGTAATAATTAACCAAACAATGTCAGAAACAAAAATCTTTGGATGTTTTTTAATATTTATTGGTATAATTATAGCGCAAATATTTCCTTTGAAAAAAATAAATAAATATGAGTGATATATTAAAAAAAGATGTTGTAGCGATTGGTAACGCTATGGTTGATGTTCTAATAAAATCAAATTTAGGAATCATTAAAGGCTATGGGATAAACCATGACAGTATGAATTTAATTGATGAAAATAAAAAGAACACCCTGCATAATGAAAACCAAATTCATAAAATGGTTGCCGCTGGCTCGGCAGGGAATACAATTGTTGGAATCAGTTCCTTTGGGGGCAGCGGAACTTTTATTGGGAAAATAAGCAATGATAAAATAGGAAAATTTTTTAGTGAGGATATAAAGAATTCCGGTATTAATTTTCCTCTTGGTATTTCAGAATCACCTATTTCAACTGGTTGTTGTACAATATTTGTAGAAGATAACGGCACAAGAACTATGTGCACTTTCCTGGGAACAGGTTCATTGATTAACGATGATGATATAAAATTTGAACACATTATAAACCATAAGATCACTTATCTAGAAGGCTACTTATGGGACAATAAAGAGGCAAAGTCAGCAATGCAAAAAATGATAAAGATTGCCAAAAAAGATAATCAGAAAATTGCCTTAACCCTATCTGATAAGTTTTGTATCGATAGACATAGAGATTCTTTTAATGAATTAATTAAAGATCATATTGATATTTTATTTGCAAATGAAGACGAAATAAATTCTATGTTTCAGTTATCCGAAATTGAAGACTCAATAGAGCGGCTAAAAAAAATGAAGATAATTTCTGCTATAACAAGATCTGAAAAGGGTTCGGTAATCATCAGTGAGGGCAAGGATATTAGGATTGAGGCTGCTCCTGTAGATAAAATCGTAGATACAACGGGGGCGGGTGATTACTATGCTGCTGGTTTTTTGTACGGAATTGCCAACGGCAAATCGTTAGAAGAATCTGCTAAATATGGATCAATTGCAGCTAGTGAAATTATATCCCATTTTGGGACAAGAGCAGAAAAGCAGCTTTCATCTTTGATATAATTTAGATATCATTAAATCATTAAATAAAAAAAGGGGGGCAAATGCCTTTGTTAAAACCTATTTCTGAAAAAAATGTTACAGGAAAAGTAAAAAAAATATTTACTGAGATAAAAAAAACAAGAAAAATATCAAAAATTCCAAATTTTTGGAGGACATTAGCTAATGATCCCCAAACATTAGAAAGAACCTGGCGGTCTCTTCAGGAAGTTATGGCTAAGGGCTCTTTAGATGTTTTAACAAAAGAGTTGATATATGTTGCTGTCTCAATGACCAATAGTTGCGAGTATTGTATCCGATCGCATACTGCTGCAGCAAGAAAAAAAGGGATGAGTGAGGATATGTTGAAAGAGCTAGTTGCTGTAGTTGGTATGGCTAACGAAACAAATAGATTAGTTGAATCTTATCAAGTTGAAGTTGATGAATTTTTAAGATAAGTCTGACAATTCTTTAATAAGTATTTTTTTAGTATCAATATCACAAAAAGAATACTGAATAGCATTTTTGCTAAGAGATAGAAGCTGATCAAATGACAAGCCAAGACCTGACATCACTGAATACTCTCCTCCAATTGTTGCATTAAAAAATGGCGGGTCATCAGAATTTACAGACAATTTAACCCCACTTTCAAATAATTTTTTTACTGGATGTTCTTTGTAGTTTGAATAAATTTTTGTAGCAATATTGCTCGTGGGGCACACTTCTAATAAAATATCAGAGTCAATGATCTCTTGTACAAGAGAAGGGTCTTCTATCGAGCGAACTCCGTGTCCTAATCTTGTTGGATGCAACATGCGAATGGCATTTCTTATGTTTTCAGGGCCGTCCCATTCACCTGCATGCACAGTGATAGGAAAATTTTCCAATTTTAACATATCAAATGTTTTGGTAAAAAGTTTAGGCGGATAGTTCAATTCATCTCCTGCCAAACCAAAGCCAACTATATTTGTATGAGGGTTTTCTAAAACCTCCTTAGCTGTATTATAAACTGAATCTGGTCCCATATGACGAATACCGTTAACAATGTATCTAGAAATTATTCCAAAATCATCTTCTGCGCGCTTCGCGCCAGCACTGACTCCTTCTAAAAATAGACTATAAGGCATACCCTTTAATTTTGCGTGAGCAGAAGAAATCATTGCTTCAACATAAATTACATTTTCTAACGCGCATTGTTTCAAGTATGCATATGTGAGCTCCGAATAATTTTCCGGTGTTTGTATAACAGAAGTAATAATGTCATATTTTTTTATAAAATCATAAAAATCATCCCATGCATAAGCATATTTATTACCATAAATATTTTCAGGAATATTAATTTTGTTAACCCTAGCAAGTTTCTTACAAAGTAAGGGGCTAATTGTTGCTTCTAGATGGACATGAATTTCAGCTTTTTTTATTGTATCAAGTTTTGTCATAATAAATTATTTTTAAACATATTTTAAATTATTAATAAATAATACATCATATTCATTTTTTTATTACAAATGAAATTCCATCTGAAAGAGGTAATAGCGAATACTGTACTCTGTTATCATTTTGAATTTTTTTATTTAATTGTCTGATATTTTTAGTTTGCTCATCATTTGCTGAAGAAAGAACAACATCGCCGCCCCAAAGCATATTGTCAATTATTATGATACCATTGGAATTAACAAGTTTAAGTGATAGTTCATAATAATTATCATAATTATTTTTATCCGCATCAATAAAAATAAGGTCAAAGATACAATTCTTATCAATATAATTTTGCATCACTTCAAGGGCATTTCCATTGACTGTTTCAATTTTGTTATGCAAACCTGCAGATTTCCAGTGTTTAAGTGCAATTGGCAAAAATTCATCAGAATTATCAATAGTTTTAACCTTCCCCCCGCTAGGCAGCCCTCGTGCCATATAAAGAGTACTAAGTCCTGTGAATCTGCCAATTTCTAAACATAATTTTGACTTTGAAATTTTAATAATGATTTGAAGTAGCTGCCCCTGCTCGGGAGCAATTTGCATTCTAGATACGTTACCAAGCGATTTCGTTTCAGAAACCAAAGCATCAACAATATTATCTCTCCGATAACCAGTTTCTTGAAGATAATTAACAATTTTATTAGTAATTTCAATTTGAGTGCTCATATTTATTTAACTGACTGATAAATAGTTTCGGTTAATTGGGTTTGTTCTGTTTTTATATTAAAGCATAAGTAAATTCTTTTTTTTACTTTTTCTAATTCATTTTCTGATGATACGTGAATCTTCAATAGCTCTGTTGATGTATCAACCTTATCTCCAATATTAACAACATTTTCAAATCCAATAGAGTAATTAATTTTATCATTTATCTGCTTTCTTCCTCCACCAAGTTCAATCAAAATTAATCCTAACTCTTTTGTATTTATTGAATGCACAAATCCTTCCTTATCTGAGAAAATAGAGTAAATCTTCTTTGTGCGTAATAATAGTTTATCATATGTTTGAAGAAAGTTATTTGGTCCTCCAAGTGCAGATATCATTTTTTCAAATTTTTCAGCAGCCGTACCATTATTGACGACTTCTTCAATTTGGTGTAAAGCATCCTGCTTATTAATATTTTTACACATTTTTAATGCTGACGAAGCTAATTCATTTGTTATTTTTTCTAATCTAGGATTCTTTTTTGTAGAAGTTAAATATTTTATACATTCTTCTACTTCTAATGTATGTCCTACATTCCAGCCCAAAACCTGATTCATATCTGATAATATCGCCTCACATTTTAAGCCCGCACCCTTCGCAACCTCAACCAATGAAATCGCTAAATTTGAGGCAATTTCAACATTAGCGTTAAATGAACCATTGCCTACCTTGACGTCTAAAATTAAATTTTTCAATCCAGCGGCAATTTTTTTTGAAAGAATAGAAGAGGTTATTAAGGGAATAGATTCTACAGTGCCTACTATATCTCTAACAGAATATAACTTTTTATCTGCAGGAGCGAGATTTGCAGTTTGCCCAATAACTGCGCATCCTACATTTTTCACCACTCTCTTAAATTCATCGATTGATGGATTTGTATTATATCCAGGAATTGAATCAAATTTATCTAGAGTTCCACCAGTATGACCGAGACCCCTTCCAGAAATCATAGGAACATATAGACCGCATGCTGCCAGTATTGGAGCTAGAATTAAGCTTACCTTATCACCAACTCCACCTGTGGAATGCTTGTCGCATACTAGTTCGGTGTTCAATTCATTTTCCCAATTTAATATGTCACCCGAATTCGTCATAGCATTTGTAAGCATCACAGTTTCTTCTTTAGACATACCATTTAAAAAAATAGCCATGCTCATTGAGGCAATTTGTGAATCAGAAAAAGATTCATTGGTTAAACCTTTAACAAAAATATCTATCTCCTCCTGATTTAAAATTCCATTGTCCCTTTTCTTTTGAATTACTTTTTGGGGTAACATTTTAAAGATAATTAATTTTTATTTACAAAATCAACATTAAAACTTATTACAATTCTTTCATCTTCAGACTCATTAACAGCAACGGAATGGTGAAGGTAGCTTGGGAAAAGTACAAGCATTCCACTTTGTGGAACAATATTGTAGGAGTTGCTGTTGATATCTTTATTTTCTATTGTTTTAACTGTTCTATATACTGCCGCGGATCGCGGATCGTGAAAAGTTAATTTGCCACAGTTTTTTGGCGCATAAACATAATATGCTGAGCTTAAAAAACAATTAGGATGTATGTGCCTTAAATTGCTGGAATTCTTTTTATTAATAATTGACCACATATTGGTTATTTTAGAATCAACTGAATTTAGATCCCAGCTCATATCGTCAATTGCTTCTTTTATCATCGGTTTGATATTATCTAAAAATTTTTTAGGTGCCTGGTCATTTAAGTGAAAATCTTCTGAGTGCCAGCCTAAATGATTTGATTTTGATATACCAGCAGGATTAGAAGATCTTAATCCCAAGATATAGTCTTTCATAATTGTATTTAAATTATTATGATCTTCTAAAATTCCCCACCAAACAGGTGTTGGAAATATATTTAATAATTTTGAAATTCTTTTATTCATATTTTGCTAATGTTTTTTATCATTATTTTAATAAATTTAAAAATATCTTTATTAGTTTAACTATATTCTTTTCGCCCTTTTGAGCTTCTCTTAATGTCTCTTCATGGCTCAATTTGTTCTTACTTAAGCCTGCCGCAAAATTTGTAATCAAAGAAATAGCAACTGTTTTGATTCCACAATGATTTGCAACTATTACTTCAGGTACTGTAGACATTCCCACCGCATCACCCCCAATTACCCTCAGAGCCTTAATTTCAGCAGGTGTTTCAAAATTTGGCCCAGAATACATCGTGTAAACCCCTTTATATAAAGGAATTTTTCCAATCTTACTTGCTTTGTGCATTTTTTGCCTAAGATCCAAATTATAGGCATCTGACATATCGGGGAATCTAGTTCCATAATTATCATCATTAGGTCCTATAAGTGGATTGAATCCGCTCCAATTTATGTGATCACTAATAAGCATCAAGCTGCCTGAGGACATTTTTTTGTTTAAACTACCTGCAGCGTTGGTAATAACAAGAGTCTGACAACCAATCTCTTTCAAAACTCTTATAGGGTTTGCCAGTTTATTAGGCGTATGCCCTTCATAAATATGCGATCTTCCATAAAGACAAGCTATTTTTTTTTTATACACGCTACCAAAAACAATTTTACCGGAATGTCCCTTAATGGTTGGTTTTGGAAATTCAGGTAAATTTTTATATGAGATTGAAAACTTTATTTCTTTTTTTTCAAAAAAATTTTTTATCCCGCTTCCAAGTATAATACCGAATGGATATTTTTCATTATTCGTTTTTTTTAAAATTATTTTTGAAGATTTTAACATTATAAATTTTCTGGGCCAAATGAGTCTGGCAACAACTCTTCTAAGGTTAATGTTTTTTGATGTCCGTCTATATTGCACATATGGATTGGTGTTTGTAGTGATGCAAACTCTCGCAACCTTTGTCGACATCCCCCACACGGAGAACACAATAAACTTCCAGATCCTATTATAACCGCTTCTGTTATGCTTGTTTCACCTTGGCTAATCATATTGCCTACAGCACTTGCCTCAGCGCACTGAGTTTGAGGATACGCAGCATTTTCAACATTGCAACCAACAATTATTTTATTATTTGATGTTAAAATAGCCGCACCAACTTTAAATTTTGAATAGGGAACGTGCGCAAGTTCTCTCACCTGCTTTGCAGCGTCAAATAATTTTTCAAAATTTAAAGATATCATAGTATTTACCTAAATATATTGTATATTATTGTTTATGACTAATCCAGATGACCTTATTAAAAAGTTAAAATTATTACCTCACCCTGAAGGAGGTCATTTTGCTGAAAGTTTTAGAGATGAAAGTGATATGGTTAGTCTTATTTATTACCTACTAAAAAAGGGAGAAACCTCTCATTGGCATAAACTTACAAAAAATGAGATTCTTCATTTTTATGACGGTGATCCTATGAAAATCTATTTGTCCTTAGATAAAACAGAGATTTCAAATGTTTTATTAGGTAAAAACACAGAAAATGGCGAGGTGCATCACTATGTTGTCAAATCAGAAACCTGGTTTGGTATGAGATCAACCGGAGACTGGTCCCTTATTGGGTGTACCGTATCCCCTGCATTTAATTACAAAGATTTAGAAATTGCGTCAAAGGATTGGGATATATAAAACCAATCGTTAGATAAACTTTAAGTCCAGAATATCTTTTAAAACTAAAAAAGTGAAAGATGTCATAAAAATAATTATAAAATTATTAATTATCTTCCATATTTTTATTGAATTTAAATAATGTGAAAAGTAATTTGCTAAATATCCGATTAAAAAAAAGAAGCTGAATGATGCAAGCGAAGCTCCTATTCCAAATAAAATTTTATCTCCAAACATAAAATTTTTTGAAAAATTTCCCATAAAAAAGATAGTGTCAGAATATACATGGGGATTTAAATATGTAAAACTAAGAGTTTTTAAAAAAATCGATAGTTTCGATTCAGCATTCTTTATATTTGCCAGGCTAATCCTATTTATTTTTTCATTCCATTTTTTCCAAATGAAGTTTATTAAAAATATTATGAGTAATATATTTAGTATTAACTCAATTAGTGGTGTAAAATAATTTTGAAAAAAAGAAAATATTAATATACCAATAAAAATTAATATTAAATCAGATAACGAACACACAAAACAAACTAAAAAAGTGAATTGTCGTTTTAGTCCCTGTTCTATTACAAAAACATTTTGTGCTCCAATAGCAAGTATTAGGCTTAGTCCCGTAAAAAATCCTAGAAAAAAATAATACATAAAAAATCAGCGAGAGATTGGTAAATACCCGACCTTTCTCTTAAAACAACTATCCTTCTTTTATATAAGGTTGCCCAATTGCTCTTGGGGCAATTGCCTTGCCTACAAAACCGGCTAATAGAACTACTGTTAAAACATATGGGATTGCTTGAATAAATTGTACAGGTATTACTCCTATTATCGGCAACTCAACTCCTTGAAGTCTTATTTGTAAGGCATCTGTAAATCCAAATAACAAACAAGCTAATAAAGCTGTTTTTGGATGCCATTTCCCAAATATTAACGCTGCAAGCGCTAAGTACCCCCTGCCAGCGGACATTTCTCTGAAAAAATTAGCATTTATTGCAGTAGACAAATATGCTCCAGCGAAAGCAACTAGAACTCCATTTATCATTAGTGCCTTATAGCGGGTTGCATAAACGCCAATGCCTGCTGTATCTACGGCACTAGGATTTTCTCCAACTGCCCGCAATCTTAAGCCGAAGCTTGTTTTAAACACAACCCAATATACTATTGGAACTAGAATGTAGGCTATATATACAAAAATATAGTGCCCGCTTATTATATCGGAATAAATTGTGCCAAGAATAGGGATGGGTCTCAAGGCATCAGCAAATGGAAGATTAATTTCAAAAAATCTTTGATCATCATTTAAAGTTGGGGTTAAACCCTCTTCACCAAACCAGGCCGCAGCTAAAGCAGTTGTAAGCCCGATCATTAATATATTTATAGCTACACATGATACCACTTGATCGCCTTTGTGTGTCACTGATGCAAAACCGTGCAATAAAGAAAGGCTTACGCAACAAACAATTGCTAAAATTAATCCAAACCAAGGAGATCCTAAAAAATAAGCGCCTGTTGCAGCTACAAAAGCTGCGGCTAACATTTTGCCTTCCAAGCCAAAGTCTATAACACCTGATCTTTCAGCAAAAAGACCTGCCATTGCCGCAAAAATTAATGGAGTTGAAATTCTTAAAGTAGCGCTCAGCAAAGATACGATATCGGACATAAACTCCATTACACTACTTTCTCCTCGTTAAGTCTTTTAACAAAAAAACTTTCAATTTGTGGTCGAAATAAATTTTCTAGAGCGCCACTAAATAAAATGATAACACCTTGAACGGCAACAAACATATATCGGGATATATTTGGCATATCAAATGTTACTTCTGATCCGCCTTGGTACAAGATGCCAAATAAAAAGGCTCCTAAAAAAATTCCTATTGGGTGGTTACGCCCCATTAATGCAACAGCAATTCCGGTAAATCCATACCCAGCAGGAAAATTTACAATTACCCTATGATGAACACCGAGTATTTCATTTACACCCAGCATGCCGGCTAGAGCCCCGGAAATTAACATAGCAATAATAATATTTCTATTAGGTGAGATGCCAGCGTATACAGCTGCCCTAGTATTGTGGCCCACAGCTCTCATTTCATAGCCCCATTTTGTCCTCCAAATTAAAAACCAAACTAAAAATGAAACTATAATTGCAAGAAAAAACGAAATGTTTAGTGGTGAATATCTTATTTTAATTCCAAAAAATTGGGCAATGTCTTTAAACATTGGAAACCATAGCTCTTTAGCTACGGAAGCTGTTTGAGGCCCCATTTGATTTGTATCACGTATTACATCAACAAGTAAATAAACCATCAATGCCGAAGCAATGAAGTTAAACATAATCGTGGTGATAACAACATGGCTTCCTCTATAAGCTTGCAAATATGCTGGAATGAAAGCCCATGCTGCTCCAAACAAAGCTGACCCGGCAATAGCTAATAACCATACTATAGGAAGAGGTAAAAAACCTAAATGAAAAGCTACCAGAAAAACCCCTAGGCCGCCAAGATAAGCTTGCCCTTCACCACCGATGTTGAAAAGTCTACAGTGAAAGGCAACGGCAAACGCAAGACCGGTAAAAATGAAATTCGTTGTATAGTAAAGAGTATAAGCAAAGCCCTCTATATAACCAAAGGAACCATAAATAATTAGCTTCACAGCTTGGATTGGATTTTCCCCAGCTATAAATATAAACAAACCTGAGACAAAAAGAGCTAATATTAAATTTATCAGTGGCACAATTAAGTTAGAAACCCACCAAGGAACCTTAGATTTATCAACCAAAGTCGCCATTAAGAAATTCCTGCCATTAGCAATCCTATTTCACGATCTGTTACATTTTGATTAACTTTTTCTCCAACAATTTTACCATCAAACATAACTACAATGCGATCAGAAAGAGATAAGACTTCTTCTAGCTCAACAGATACCAAAAGAATAGCCGCACCCTTGTCTCTCATATCTATTAATCTCTGGTGAATAAATTCAATAGCACCAATATCTACTCCCCTTGTTGGTTGCCCTACCAATAAAACCTTAGGATTTTTATTTAATTCACGACTTAAAATTATTTTTTGTTGATTGCCTCCCGAAAAATTAGAAGTGATTAAATTGGGCGCTTGAGGCCTTACATCATAATCGTTCATTACTTTCTTTGAGTATGACAATATTTCACTTTCCACCAGAACGGATGATTTTGAGAAAGGTTGTTGATGATGATAGCCAAAAATCAAATTTTCATTAGCTTTAAAATTAGTAATAAGACCCATTCTCTGACGATCTTCAGGCACGTGGGCAAGTCCTTTTTCCTTTAAATCCTTAGGGTTTAAAAAATTATTTTTATCAGAAATAGTTTCCTCGAATAACTGAATTTCTCCTGACTCAACCTTTCTTATTCCTGACAAAGCCTCCAATAACTCGGTTTGCCCGTTACCTGTTACGCCAGCTAATCCGAGTATCTCGCCCTCATTTATTTCAAAATTAACATTTTTTACTCTCAAAACATCTAGATCATCTTTTACTTGTAAATTATTTACACGAAAAACTACGTCACCCTTTTTTAACGGACTTTTATTGATTCTTAATAATACACTTCTTCCAACCATCATTTCAGCTAGTTCTTCTTTGTTAGTTAGTTGGGTTTTCTTGTGACCCGCAATCTCACCTTGTCGCATAACTGTAACGTTACTGGTAAGGTCCATAATTTCATTCAATTTATGAGTAATTAAAACAATAGTTTTACCTTCCTGCTGAAGAGACCTTAATATTTTGAAAAGTTCATCAACTTCCTGGGGGGTTAAGACTCCTGTTGGTTCATCTAAAATAAGTATTTCGGCGCCTCGATATAATGCTTTTAGAATTTCAACCCTCTGCCGAAAACCAACTGATAAGTCTGAAATGATTGAATTTAAATCAATGTTCAACTTGTAAGTTTCGCATAAATTTAATAAATTCTTTTTTGCTTCATCTAATTTTTTTCCAAAAACAATTTCTCCTTCAAAACCGAGAATGATATTTTCTAAAACGGAAAAATTTTCCACCAACATAAAATGTTGGTGAACCATTCCTATGCCACTTTCAATCGAGTCACGGGGTGATTTTAAATTTACTATATTGCCGTTAATGCTAATGGTCCCAGAATCAGCCTGATAAAAGCCATAAACTATGCTCATTAATGTAGATTTACCGGCTCCATTTTCACCAATAATTCCGTGAATTGTTCCTTTATTAATTGCTAATGAAACTTCTTTATTGGCTTGAACGTGCCCAAAAGATTTGTTGATATTTGATAATTCTAAGATAGGTGAGACCATAAAATTATATAGTATAATTTCTGGGTCTCACCAATAAGATTATTTATTATTGTTGTGACCAATCTTCCACAGCAATTGCGCCACTTATTATGCCTGCCTTTGCCTGTTCAACTTGAGCAATCATAGCAGGTGCAATGAGACCTTTGTTATTCTCGTCCATCGCATATCCCAATCCACCTTCAGCAAGGCCTAGAATATGAATACCGCTTTCAAAAGTTCCAGCCGCACTTTTTTCAGCCTGTTCATAAATGGTTAAATCTAAACGTTTAAGCATTGAGGTCAAAACGCTTCCTGGGTGCATCCAGTTTTGATTTGCATCTACTCCTATTGAAAATACTCCGGCATCTGCAGCAGCCTGAAGAACGCCAATACCAGTTCCTCCTGCAGCCTGATAAACAACATCTGCACCTTTATCAATTTGTGCTTTAGTTAATTCTGCTCCCTTGGTAGGATTGTTCCAAGCTTCCACAGTGGTCCCAGTCATATTGGCAAAAACTTCAATATTAGGATTTACAAACTGCGCACCTTGTTCGTATCCTCCTTGGAATTTTCTAATTAAAGGGATGTCCATACCGCCTACAAAACCAATTTTACCCGATGCAGACTTCATTGCCGCAATCATTCCCACTAAAAAAGAACCTTCGTGTTCCTTGTAGCAAGCTTGGTATATGTTGCTAGCCGGATCTTCTAGCCAACAAACATCAACAGCAACAAATTTAGTGTCTGGGTAATCAGGCGCAACTGCCGCAACAGCATCTGCCTGCGCAAAACCCATACCAACTATTAAAGTTGCCCCCCTGTCAGCAACTTTTCTCATTCCTTGCTCAATTTGAGTGTTGTTTGCTGCTTCAAATTCAATCATTCCAAAACCTAGCTCGTCTTTAACCTTTAAAGCTGTTCTGTAGGCTAGCTCATTAAATGATTTATCAAATTTTCCTCCGGAGTCATAAATAACGCCAATTTTGTTTGCAAACGAACTTGTAGAAAATACAAGTGCGAAAGAAACTATAATAATATTTAAAAAATTTTTCATATTTATTTCCTCTGATCAAAGATTAATAATAGGGCATAATCCTAAATATCGATATGTAAGTCAAAAAAATCTTATGGATATATGAAGATATCTGTGGATTAGCTATTATTATGTGCCTGTATATCTGTCGCCAGCGTCTCCAAGCCCCGGAACAATAAATTTTTTTTCATTTAATTTTTTGTCCACACTTGTAGTAAAAATTCTAAGATACTTGTGATTTTTTTTAATTTGCCTTATTCCTTCCGGTGCAGATAAAAGAGAGACTAAAAAAACATCTTTTATCTTGGCGCCGGATTTAAGGACTAAACTAACCGCCTCAGATGATGAATTGCCTGTTGCTAACATTGGGTCTAATATTATTACAAACTTATTTTTTAATTTGGGCATTTTATATAAATATTTAAAAGGTTTATAAGTTTTTTCATCACGATAAAGGCCGATGTGGCCTATTTTTACTTGAGGCAATAATTTCTCAAATCCTTCGGTCAAGCCCAGGCCGGCTCTTAATATTGGTACCAAAACAATATTTTTTGTTAATTTTTTTCCTTTTGTTTTTTTTAGCGGGGTTTGAACACTGCAATTAGAAAATGGGACAAATTTTAAAACCTCTGCTGCAATTAAATAACTAATATCATTCATAGTTTTTTTAAATAAATTATTATTTGTATTTTTATTTCTAAGTATAGTGAGTTTAGAATCTATAAATGGTGAATTAATTCGTGTTAGCATTGATTATTACCAAATCTAATCATATAAATACAATATCATGAAATTCATATTTTCTTGTAGTATTATTTCAGTATTTTTAATAAGCTGTTCATCTGTCGAAGTTGCAAGGCAAACCGGAAAGGCCATTAAATCAATAGAGCAAACATTTCTTGAAAACAAACAAGAAATCAAAAAAGAGGCAAAAAAAATAGATAAGCAAAAAAAATATTCCTCTATTCAACTCATTGGTAAAAATAAAGATCAAATAATTTCTTTGTTGGGGACTCCTAGTTTTATCAGAGAAAATGGAGAGGTCTATATGATCCGTTTTGACAAAAAAGATTGCAGGACATATACCTTTTTGAACAAAGAAAAGACCCCGCCTATTGTAGAATACTTTGAACTAAGAAATATCAACGGAGATCTGCTGACAAGAAAAAACAGAATACAAGATTGCTTGTCAGAAATTTCTTAAAATATTAGAGATTTTTATTTTTATATTCGCAGAATGATTTTATGTAGCAGTCCTTGCACAAAGGTTTTTGAGACTTACAAATGTACCGGCCGTGAAATATTAATAAATGATGCGCTGACATTTTCCAATTTTTTGGGACGGTTTTTTCTAATGCAAGTTGAGTTTTATCTGGCGTGTTTTCTTCAACAAGACCAATCCTATTTGACACACGAAAAACATGAGTATCTACGGCTATTCTAGGTTCATTTAAAATAACGTTTTGAAAAACACTGGCCGTCTTGTTACCAACGCCAGGGAGATTAATTAATTCTTCAAACCTACTTGGCACCTTACTATTATATTGCTCTTTAAGTATTTTTGATAATTTAATTATATTTTTTGCTTTTGAATTAAAAAGTCCTATGGATTTAATATATTGTTTTAATTTTTTCTCTCCCAAATTAATAAATTGTTCTGGATTTTTTGCAATTCTAAACAATTTTTTTGTAGCCTTATTAACAGCAACATCTGTCGATTGAGCAGATAAAATTACAGAAACTAAAAAAGTAAAATGGTTTGAATATATTAGCTCAGTTTTTGGATATCTGTTCTTAATAGATAAATTTTTAAAGATATAATTTATTTTATAAGTTTTCAAATTCTACTAAATTCCTAAAACATCCTTCATTGAATAGATGCCTGATTTCTTAGAAATAATCCATTCCGCTGCCTTTATTGCACCATTTACAAAAATGGATCTGTTGCTAGTCTTGTGGGAGAGTGAAAGCTGATCATGGTTGCCTAGGAAATTTACTGTGTGTTCGCCTTGTATTTCTCCAGCTCTTAAAACAGCAAAACCTATATCACCAGCTTTTCTGGCAAGCTTATTGTTCGTCCTATCAAAAATTTTTTTATCATCAAAATTAACCGATCTTCCCCGCGCAACGGCTTCTCCTAAGGAAATTGCTGTGCCAGATGGAGCGTCAATTTTATGTTTATGATGAATTTCAAATATTTCAGCATCGTATTCATCTTCATTCAACTTTTTTGCTGCATCTTCAACCAAGTTTAAAAGCAGATTAACGCCTATGCTCATATTATATGATTGTACTAATGGAATGCTTAAGGAAACCTCCTTAATTAAATCTTTTGTTTTTCTTGTTAATCCAGTTGTTCCTATAACCATTGGTGTTTTCAGATCAGAGGCTATTAAAAGATTTTTTTCAGTTGATTCTGGAGTTGTAAAGTCAATAATAACTTGAGATGCCTTAAATACATCGTGTGGGTTATCGGTTAATAATTCGCTAATATCCAAATCTAAAATTGTTCCAATAGATTTACCTATGTTGGGATTTGATTTAATCTCAAACCCTCCGGAAAATTGCAAATTTGGGTTATTGTTAACTGCCTTAAGAAGCTCTTTGCCCATTCTTCCCAAACAGCCTGCTATACCTATTTTTGTTTTTGTCATAAATTTCTCTTATAATTTGAATTAATGAAAAAGATATAATTAAATTTAAACTAAATTTTCCAAGTTTCCCTTAACTTTTCAAAAAAGCCCCTGCTTTTTGGGCTGTGGGTCTTTCCAGAGCCCCCTTCTTTTTCAAATTGACTAAGAATTTCTTTCTGTTTTTTTGTCAAATTAACTGGAATCTCAACATTGATTTCAACATACATATCTCCGAGCTTACTGTGACGTAGTATGGGCATACCCTTACCTTTTAATCTAAATTGTTGTAACGGTTGGGTGCCTGGTGGTATTTTAAGAATAGCTTTTTTACCCTCGATAGTGGGAACCTCTATTTCTCCTCCAATTATAGCAGAAAAAACTGATATTGGAATTTGACAATAAATATTACTATTTTGTCTTACAAAAAATTTATGTTCTGAAACGTTAATAAAAATATATAAATCTCCTTTATCCCCGCCTCGCTGTCCATGTTCACCCTCTCCAGCAATTCTAATTCTTGTTTCATTATCAACCCCTGCCGGTATAGTAACTGAAATTGTTTTTTGTTTTTGAATAATTCCTGTGCCTGAACATTTCAAGCAAGGATTACGTATGGACTCTCCGGCACCTCCACAGGTTGAACAAGTTCGTTCAATTGTAAAAAATCCTGAGGAAGATCTAACTTTTCCATAACCGTTACAGGACGGGCATGTTGAAGGTTTTGATCCTCCTGCGCCTCCGCTTCCTTTGCAAGAATCACACTCTACAGAACTTGGTATTTTTATCGAAGTTTTTTTACCTAAAAAAGCCTCTTGCAAGGAAATTGTCATATTAAAACGTACATCGTTTCCTCTAGCACGTCTTTGGGCATTTCCTGCTCCTCCAAAACCTCCACCAAAAAACTCTTCAAATATGTCGCCAAAACCAGATGAAAAATCTCCAAATCCAGACTGCCCGCCACCCATACCGCCCTGATTAAAAGCAGCGTGACCAAATTGATCATAGGCAGATTTTTTTTGAGGATCCCTAAGAATTTCGTAGGCTCCGCTTATTTCTTTAAATTTTTTTTCTGCTTCTTTGTTACCCTTATTTTGATCGGGGTGATATTTCATTGCCAGTTTGCGATAGGCTTTTTTAATTTCGCTTTCACTTGAGTTTTTTGAAACTCCCAGAACTTCATAAAAATCTTTATCCGCCATATAGCAACCCTAGTTTATAAAAAGCGAATTTATATTACAACTTTTTATTTTTTACTATCGTCCACTTCTTCAAAATCAGCGTCAACAACTTTTTCATCCTTTTCTTTTTTTTCAGAAGACGGTTCACCCGTTGTTTCAGCTTGAGGATTTGCATCTTTCTTGTACATCGCCTCGCCCAACTTCATTGATGATTGAACTAGTTTTTCAGTTTTTGATTTAATGTCATCTAAATCTTCACTGTCTTTTATTTTTTTTAATTCTTCTAAGTCTGATTCTATCGCTTTCTTGTCTGCTTCGGATATTTTGTCTCCGTGTTCTTTAATATTTTTTTCTGTTTGATGTATGATGCTGTCAGCTTGATTTTTTGCATCTACTAACTCTCTTTTTTTCTTATCCTGTTCGGCATTTTCTTCAGCTTCTTTAACCATTTTTTCTATTTCTTCTTCTGACAAGCCTCCTGATGCTTGAATTTTAATTTGC
>CEUY01043327.1_pt1 | contig 29735 bp, 21 predicted proteins | sample 361481 | NCBI WGS metagenome assembly CEUY01 (sample SAMEA2622737, study PRJEB7988) | marine metagenome | isolation source: saline water (ENVO:00002010), including | reverse complement strand
GTATTAGCGATTCCGCTAATGGCCATAGTTATCATGGCATTCAATTCAGAAACGACTATTCGACATCCTTCACCAGTGTTTAATCTCCTATAGTTAGCAATCATCGCAGCAGTAGAAGCTGTTAATCCGGCCACCATATGAGATTGATAACCACCCGCTCTTATAGGAGGCTCAAGGTTAGGGTCTTCCACGGGACCTATCATTCCGTGTGCATTCCCGCTCATGTGAAATAGTATTAGGTCATCAGCAAGATAATTTGAATAGGGTCCTGTCTCACCAAATGGCAATATCGAAACCCAAATCAAGCAAGGATTAATCCTGTTAATTTCATTAAACCCTAAAGAACGCCGATCAAAGAAACCAAGTTCTTGGTTCTCTAAAACAAGGTCAAAATGAGGGATCATAGCCCTAAGATTACCCTGTCCAGCTGAAGTGTTTAGATCCAATAAAACGCTTTTTTTTCCATGGTTATGGGCTAGAAATAAAGCGCTTCGATCTTTGTCTGTAATAGTACTAGGGTAGGGCCCACGTTCCCTCGAGACATCTCCTCTAGGTGGCTCTATTTTTATGACTTCTGCGCCTAACTTAACGAAATTGGCCGCAGCATAAGGGGCCGAGACATGTTCCCCTATCTCTAATACCTTTAATCCTGTTAGTAGAGCCATCTGGTCGTCCTCGCTCACCTAATTAAAACTACCTTCCGATAGCGTAGGCATCCCTTCTGGGGTCTGCACCAGCGCTTAAGGATCCAGTTTGTTGGTCTATGAGTATGCATGACATTGCGCCCGTACTGGGGGACCAATCATCAATGAATTCGACCTTGTGACCTCTAGTAGATAGATTTTGACCAACCTCCCGAGAGATTCTCCCCTCTAAATGAATTAACGCTGGGTGATAAGCATGGGGCCAAAAAGAATTAGGGAAATTCCACGGTACAAAACGTGGGGCCTCTATTGCTGCCTGCGGGTTCATACCGAATTCAACAACGTTTAGGAAAGTTTGTACCATTGCGGGACACTGTGCATCACCACCAGGGGTACCAAATGGCATAAAAAGACGACCGCTTTTAAAAGCCATTGCTGGATTTGGAGTCAACCGTGGTCTTTTCCAAGGAGCAACGGATGAAGGATGATCAGGATCAAGCCAACTCTGACTGCCACGAGAAGATATCATTAAACCCAGACTAGGTACGATAGGAGAACCAAATACAGCATCGCTGGGTGTAGCTGAGAAAGCATTACCCCACTTATCTACTACACATGTGTATGAGGTGTCTTGTTCTAATCTCTCCCTGTTGATATCTGGGTGTCCTAAGGTGTTTCGACCGTTTTTACCTTCATATATCCATGGATTACCAGGATCTGGCATTTCGGTAAATGCATTTTGCATCGAAATCCTGTCTCTCTGGCTCTTTGTATACTCCTTGGATAGGAGTCCAGCAATAGGAACGTCGATGAAATCAGGATCCCCATAAAATTCATGCCGATCAGCAAAAGCCAAATTGAATGCTTGAGACAGTAAATGGATATAATCAGGAGTATTTTGTGGGATAGCCGATATATCATCGTTTTCCAAGATTTGTAACACTTGGGCAGTGACGGGACCTTGCGACCAGGGTCCACACGTTAAGATTTCATAATCCTTGTAATTAGCCGTTGTGGGATTTTCAATTGCCACATGAAATTCAGCCATGTCCGATAGTGATAAAAGTCCACCGAGACTATCACTATAATCGATTATTTCCTTTGCTATATCGCCTTTATAGAAAAAATCGCGTGCAGCCGTTATTGCATATTTTCTTCCCTTATTTTTGGCCTCTTGCTCGGCTTCGATTAATCTTTTAAATGTTCTCGCCAAATTTGGTTGTTTTAATATTTCTCCTTCCTGGAGAATTTTTCCTTCTGAAGCGAATACGTCAAAAGTTGATTTCCATTCCGGAGCATCTTTGTCTACTGTTGCAGAAAGCTTTTGTAAGAGACTTGCCGCTGTGTTGGATATCGGAAAGCCACCTTGAGCCAATTCCAGCGCAGGTTGAAGAACTTGCTCCAGTGACATTGTTCCATATTCAGCCAGTGCGGTTAACCAAGCGTCTGGAGCGGAAGGAACGATAGTTCGGGCAATTCCTTTCGGGATATCATCATCAAATGAATCGATAGAAGTCTTTTTGGGCCATCTTCCCAATCCACTGATGGTTTTTGTTTCATCAGCGTCGGCCATGTAAATCATTATTGGAGCAACACCTCCAAAATTGGTGGCGTTCGGAAGAGTTACATTTATAACAATGCCTGATGCTACGCCCGCATCTATGGCATTCCCTCCTTCTTCCAGTATTCGGTAACCTGCTGAAGCGGCCAAATAATGGCCAGCAGAAACCATGTGAGTCATACCTCTTACTGGGGGTCTATACGTTGCGGTTTGAGTTGTCATAACAAGATCCTTCGCATCGATGATTTTGCGCTATATTACTAGGAAATCATGTAGTCCCCAAATCTACGGAGATTCCTAATGGTTTTTTCTCAAATATTCGATGATTTCCATCATGACTTTACAGTCCACTTCATTGTATTGCGATATTTCTTGAACCATTGGAATGTCATTCATAGCTATTCCTTTCCTCTTAGCTTCATCATCGGCCCACCAAGCACCAACCATAGCTCCTAAGCCGTCTGTGGGACCGGCATCCCAGGAGGTTCTTATTAATCCTTTTTTATTCAGAGAACCTGCAATGGCTTTTAACCCGAACCCAAAAGCTCCTTTTACAACCACGGGTTCCTTTTTTATAACCTCCTGTAGGAAGTCAAACCAATTGAGGGTGGGCCACTCTTTATCTACGTGTCGGTTCTTAGCAGAATTAAAGGCCGAATCAAATGTGGAAACTTCAGCGTGAGACCAGTGATATACGATCGGCGTATATCCCGCTGGGTCAATTCGATTTTGAACTTCATACATGTGATCCATCCACTGATCTATTATTACCCCTTCAGAATCTTCGGTTAAACGATCCGTGGTAAAACATTTCCATACCCATTTATCATTCTCCAGATGTCCGCATCCAATCATAAATATGAGGGGTGTGCCGCCACTTTCGGGCGCATTGGTGAAATCATCTTTGAGGTCGGATACCGTCTCAAAGTCCACATAAAATTCTACCTTTTGGGGAGTCCTCCATACTTGGTCGGGGGTTTCAATATGAGCTGGCAACACCGATTCCGAATGAGTGTTGTTGATATCAAGGATTGCCTGCAGAGTATTTGCACTTTTTTTTGACTTGACTCCTAGGTCTTCAGCATTCAATCCGTCCTGATTCCACTTCAGGATACCTTCCCTGTTCGCTGCATTCCTTCTGTCTACTCCGACTCCCCATAAAGTGGTTAAATCCTTTAGTTCCTGGTTGATTTCAGTTTTAGCATGGTGCCATGGCTGGTCTGCAGTGGAACTCATGTTGGGGCGCAATTGCGGTATAGATGGCTCCGGATATATTTCCCATAAATGTCCCTTACTTCTGACGGTTCTTATCCATTCACAAGCATTTGCCACTGCATTCTCAAGGGTTCCTTTTGAATCTGAAAAATAGTCCATAGAGACTTCCCCGAGCCGGTCCATAAAATTCACTCCCCTAAGGGTTTGACTCCTTGCTGTCTGAGACCATTTGCGGCCGAGAAGATATGCATTCGGAGAAGTGTATCCCTGCATATTGCCTAGGGCCCTGTTATATATGTACAGCTGCATCATATAAGCCCAAGCCGATCCACTCGTCAGTAAATTTCCTGCAGCTGAAAATCTAAGTGTGCTGAATTTCGCATCTAACACCCTGTAGTGCCAGGGTTCATCGTGTAGTAAAGAAGCGGTATTTTTTGTCGTTTCATCAGTTTTATAACGGTTAAACAATTGCCCGAATATATCACTTCTTAGGAGAAAATCGGCGATTCCGTATGTTTGAGTTTGCTCGTCCCGTAAAACTGCTTGGTAAATTACAGGGTGTCCCTCATTTATAGCATCGAGGGTTTTTGAGAAAACTTTGTCATCCGCACTAGATTCCCGGGGTTCCCTGGCTCTGTAGATTGGGTACAGTTCTGAGATATGGTTGGCCACCGCGGATTCGAATCGATTTCCCTGGTTCATGATGAACAGCCTGAAGTCCGTTCGTTCGTCATAATCCGTATATTCATTGTCGGGCTTGAATCCCTTGGACTCACCGTGATAGTGCAGCCAGTCTAGAAGAGGATCATTCATGGCGTAGTTACGCGTTGCTGTTGCACTGACCCAAGTTCTACGATCCAAGATGTGTGTCCCTATAAGATTATGAGTTGTTATTGTCCGGGCTAGTATAAACCGGAATTACATGGGATATCTAAATCAGGCGTCGGGTTACGCCCCTTTAAAATAACGATGTTAAATAAAAATCTCTATTGATATACAGTCGGGTCAGGCTCGCCGATCAATTGAAATGCTTCCTTTCGTTCAGCGCATGTACCACATTTTCCGCAATGGAATTCATCACCTTTATAACAACTCCAGGTGCGGCTGTAATCTATTCCAAGATTTAACCCGATTCTGGCTATGTCAGCCTTACTTCTGGATATGAAAGGTGTCCATAATGCTAGTTTTGGATTACCAGTTCCTTCTGTTGCTACCTTTTGCATACTACCGAAGCTTTCGATAAATTGCGGGCGGCAATCGGGATAGATTGTGTGATTCCCTGTGTGCATAGCCGCTCCGACATATTTAGAATCGAATGATACTGCGGCCCCATAAGCAATTGTCAGGAATATTGCATTTCTATTAGGCACCACAGTGATGGCCATATTGTCAGCTGCATACTTTCCCTCCGGTAGCTCTATCCTATCGTCGGTTAGGGCAGAGCCGCCCAGTAAATTTTGTATATTGGAAATGTCCACCACTTGATGTGGAGATTTCATGTCGAGTGCAAGCTGGCGGGCATATTCGATTTCTTTTTTATGCCTTTGACCATAGTCGAATGTTATTAAGTAAGGTTGACCGCCTTCTTTGACACATAAGTGAGCTAAGGTAGCAGAATCCATACCACCACTAACAACGAGAACATGTGAATATTTAGACATACATGACTGGCACTAAGGTTAATTTATAAATAGCTAATTCCTGAACCTTTTGTGAGTAATTCGATTAATAACAACTTATGGCCCAGAAATGGTATATATTTCCCGATTACCATCCCTATTGGAAGTAAATACCACTTTTGATCCATCCGGTGACCAGTGAGGGCTGGAAGCAGTATCATCTTGTAGGATTACACTCCTGTTATCACCATAAGAATCCATCATTGCGATACCGGATTCACCTTCTCTTGAATTTGTAAAAACTATTTTTAAACCGTCAGGGGACCATCGAGGATTAAAATCATAGTCGCCGGCGGCTGAGAGTTGTTTTACATTACGTTTTTTATCTATAGTAAAGATTAAAACCCCTTCATCTCTCCAAGAGTTATATACTATTTCCTTACCATCAGGTGACCATGATGGGTCATAATCGCTGATTGTAACATCGGCATTCTGGCTTATTTGCATTTGTTCAGCGCCATCTGGTGTCATGACGTAAATTTTTTCTGAAATTCCATCCCTATCAGACTGGAATAGTATTAATGAATCATCTGGAGACCAAGATGGATTTTGGTTATTGGAAAAATTATTTGTGAGTTGAGTTCGGTTGGTGCCATCAACATTCATGACGTAAATTTGTATATACCCATCCTTTACAGAATCAAAGAGTATTTTTGACCCATCTGGTGACCAGCTTGGAGAAAAATCTGCTTCCATATTGGCATTTACAATTGAAATATTGGTTTGATTAGTCCCATCTGGATTCATGAGATAGATTTGTGAAAGACCATCCCTGTCAGAGGTAAACATTATTTGGGAACCATCCGGTGACCAAGACGGATCATATTCAGCTGAATCATTATCTGTGAGCCGGGTGATGGGCTCAACTATAATATCTGGAACATATGGGTCTTCTTCAACGGCGTTAGATTGCTTGAGCCTTGCTGATTTAGGAAGTTTACCTGTGAGATTGTGGGCAATAAATATGGATTCAGATTCCGTATACGGATCATATATCACGTTGTCTCCCCACTGGATTCCGAATGCTTTTGCAAGTTTGTTCATTGGATAGTTATCAAGGCTAGGCTTTACGCCGACTTTTCCTCTGAGAGCAGTATCGAAATTTGGATTGTCTGCATAACTTAACCAAGACCATCCCAGACCTGCCATTATTAGCCCGCCCCCATTCTCGACGAAATTATGGATCGCCGATATTTCTTCATCGCTGATCTCACCCCATGCATTTCCTAAAATTAGCACACCTGCTTTACGGAGTTCTGAGCTGGTAATAACGCCGTCTATTCTAGATGGAGAATATCCTGTTTCAACTAAAATCTCGCGCAATGGTGCCAAGGTAAGCCAATTGGCCCATTCGTTGTGATTAGTCGCAATCTTCACGTCCAGGTCACCATATCTGCCTACCCAGTTGATAACCTCTATTAAAAAATCGTCATTATCGAAGGCGGTGTTGCCGGTTGAAGCAGAATTCGATCCCTCCAAAAGACCCAGGTGGGGAACAACGTTTGTCAGAAATCCGTCGTGGCCGAAGGCTACAACCTTTCCATCTCCATAAGTTGCACTCATCACTACAGCCGATTTTGAATTAGATTCATTTGCCCCTTGTAGCTTATTGTCATTGTCGTACCCTGCGTCGGCAGCCACTATGACGGTCGTAAAATCACTGCCAGAAACTAGAGGGCCGGTACTTCCGGCAGATGATATCCAATACACTACTGAATCAGAATCTATATATTTAGTGGGTTGTTTAGGGTTTGCTTTTGGAGTTGGTGTGGGTTCTGGTTTACGAGTACCCAATAGATTTTTAGGATCTAGGTCTTTTTTTGCACATTCCCATTGACCACTAGCGGCATCGAATGATCTTTCTGAATCCGAACATTCGAATGTTCCTTCTTCCACAAATATTTCTGGTTTTTGAAGCCAAGAGACATCTCCATCAAAAGGTAATAACTTAATTTCCAATGTCACTTGGAATAGATGATCATCAAGATATGTGTTGCCTATCTCTAAGTCGTTTTGATAGTCATAAAAAATGACCGACACCCTATTTAAATTATAGTTGTCAGAGTCGATCCAATACTCTATGTGAAAATAATCCAACGTACCCGTATCCATGTTCAAAGATGTCAAAAGTTCTTGGATGGCAGCATTTATTTCTGATGTTCCCCAGCTAATGTGGAAATATGTTTTGTAATCATTTTGAGAAACGTGCCCAATTGGGAGCAGTTGTAATAGGCCGGAATTTTCCTGGTTCTTTATTAAAGAAAAGATATCTGATTCGATCTGGGAATTTCGACAAGCTCCTACTTCCGACCAGCCATTATCTTGGTCAGTCTCATAATTTATCCCATCTACACATCTATGCTCAGAGAAGTAATTGGTTCCTTGATACTGGAATCGATCTTGTCCAAAAAATTCATTCTCACTGATTAAAGATCCACGTCCGTATTGTTTTATTCCTTCAAACTCATTAGCTTCTTGATTGAATTCCCGGCAGATATCAGGACGGCATCGACCTTGAGTATTAACTGAAAACACAGTGCTATAGGATCGGGGTCCAAAGGCGTCATATTTTTCGACGGCTCTTTTTAAAATGGTTGCACCTGATAGCGGGGTTGCAGTTGGAACAGGAGTTGAGCGTATAACAATTCTCTCTTGTGAAGATTCGACCTCATTAAGAGTATCCTGCACTTGAGGTATTTCAGAGGGCAAAATGTCTGAGATTTCTTCGTCAACCTGTACATTGATACAAGCTATAGATAAGAAGCTTACTAGTACCGGAATCCAATATCTAAACATGCGTGACACCTATAAATTACGATATTAACTCTTCATCCAGTAAATTTTGATAACTTTGTTTTGAATACCCTAGATAATTCATAAGAATTTCGGCGGAATCTTCCCCAAGATCTCTCATGGGAAACCAGTTTTCCCGAGCCTTTTGATTACCTGGTATGGCCTGACCATCATATTTCTCAAGTTTGTTTTCAGTAGGTTGGAGATATGAAAAATAATCTCTTTCATTAAGATGACTGTCATTCAAAACATCCAAATTGGTTGCTACTCGACCGGCCGGTATTTTTTGCTTCTGTAGTCGCTCCATTAATTCGGTCGCAACTTTATTACTGGTCCATTTCTCTATTAAAAGATTCAAGGTTTTTTCGTGAGCCTTTCTATCTTCGAAACTATTGTAGTCTGGATGGTCCAATCTTTTATCATTTATCTCAGCCTTTAAGGACTCCCATTGACAATCAGTAGTGATTGATATTGCGATCCAGTTATCTCTACCGGAGCACCTGAATGCTCCATGGGGTGAATATTCTGGATGAAGATTACCGTTGGGACTTTCAAGATATCCAGTTGCTGAGTTTGCAACAAAAAATTCACCCAAAGTACCCAATGGGCTATCAGCCAACGCCATATCTATGAAGCTTCCTTTCCCGGTAAAACTTCTTCTTCGGGTGAAGGCCAGAATTAGATTTACAAGATTCACTCCTGATACAGGGTCAGCGTAAGAAAGGCCAGTTTGAAGAGGCCGGTCTGGCCGATAACCAATCATCGAATTTATTCCAGACATCGCCTCCGCAGTAGAACCAAAAGCAGGATATTCAGAGTAAGGGCCTTCCAAACCAAAACCTGGCATAGAGCACATTAATAAATTGGGATTAACTTTGAGAAGTCTTTCATAAGTTATGTCCAAATTTCTCATTACGCGTGGTCGGAAATTTTCAATTACGACGTCCCCTATTGCTACTAAGTCAAGAAATATCGCTCTCCCTTTGGGTTTATCTAACCTTAACGAAAGGTTTAATTTGTTTCTGTTCAACTTGTCAGTGACTCTTCCAAGCCGACTCAAAGGTATTCTTGGGTCGCTAACTTTTATTACTTCAGCACCAAAATCCGCCAAGGTACGGGTACCAAGTGGGCCAGCCCAGACCCTGGTAAGATCAATAACTCTGAGATTACGCAAAGCCCCGGATTGTTTTTCAGTTTTTAGTGATGTCATGTCTGGCCTAGCCAATATATGTATCTGTGTGTTCCCCTAAAATAGGGGCCCTTGAAACCTTAATTTTTTTGCCATCAGCAATAAATGTAGGGACAGGATAAATAGCTTCCCCTGCTACTGGATGATTTATTTTTTCAAAGGCACGTCGAGTAGCGTATTGTTTGTCAGTAAGTACCTCATTTATCTTATGGACCGGTGCTACCGGCAGCATCCAAATTGAAGAAGCTTCTTCGAATACTTCTGCCCGGGATTTTCCGACCATCCAGTTTTCCATAGCCTGATCTACTATTGCACCAGATGCCGGATTCTCAAAAACATTGCTATAGCTCTCATCGTCGAACAGATCCAATCTTCCTAGCATCAGACAAAGTTGTTCCCAAATAGCAGGGCTGCCACCTCCAAATGTAACGTATCCGTCCTCCGCAGATAGTGTACAGACACCCGGCGGGAAACCAGTGGATGAGAGCGGGGATTGCCTGTGTCCGCTCCGTTCCCTGACTCCTCCGTCCATATCGAGCGGCGCTTGATGTAGATTGGCTAAAGTTTCTAGCATTGTTAGTTCCAGAAATTTGCCAGTCTCTCCAAAGAAATCCCTGTCCCAAAGAGCTATATGAATTGCGTTACTTCCGTTAATGCCAGTTAAATAATCAGGCTGGTTCCCCGGGAGCATCAATGGTTCCTCTTCGGGGTTTCCTATTAAGTTTAGAATGCCTCCAAGAGCAAGTTGAATCAAAGGGGTTGATTGATAGTTACTGTAGGGGCCAGACAAACCAAAAGGGGTTATGCAGAGCTCTATCAGGAGGGGATTAGTTTGAAGAAACTTTTCATGTTCTAGTCCCCAGTTTTTCCTGGCAGTGTTATCCCAGTCTTCTATTAAGACATCGGCCGATTTAATGAGGTTATTGAGCTGAAGTAGTCCTTCAGTGGTTCTCCAGTCAATGACTACGCTTTTTTTACCAGTATTGTTATATAAGAATAAGGCGCTCGATTCGGTTTTGTTGGCTTCGTTGATAAAAGGCGGAGTATTTCTACTCCAATCTCCTTCAGGTAGTTCAACTTTTATAATTCGCGCACCTAAAGCCCCGAGTAATTTCCCAGCATATGGCCCGGAGACGCCCTGTGCTGTCTCAATGACTGTTACTCCTTCAAGCGGCAATTTGTCATCGAAATAAGACATCCCTAAATTTCTACCTTAAGGCCTAACGACCCTTTTCGGTCGTTGGGCGAGCTTCTCGAGAGAGGGTTGGGCCAATTTCACAAAAGTACAAGCCAAGCGACGGGTTTCTCGTGGATCAATTAGATCAACAACGTCCCCTTTGTGAGCTGCTCTAAAAGGAGATCTGAGTTTCAACATCCGTTCTTCAATCATTAATCGATGAGCTTCAGGGTCTGGAGCATTTTCAATCTCTCTTCTGTAGGCCGCGGCGACTCCCCCTTCTATAGGTATGCCACCCCATTCTCCGGCCGGCCAGCCGAATCGTAGGTTAAGTCCATTTGGGTGGCCTAGGCTGTTGGCAGCATCTGAAGCTACTCCGTAGGATTTCCTAACATTAAACTCTATTTTAGGCACTTCAGCTTCATAGCTGGCAATTAGTGCTCGAACCCCCCGGCGCATAGTCGCCTTTCTTTCAGAATGGGAGCCTAGCATAAATCCTGGCATATCAAGAAATATAACCACCGGTAAATTGAAAGCATCGCAAAGATCTACAAAATGAGCATATTTTTCGGCGGCCCAGCCATCCATAGCACCGGCCATAAATCTTGGATCACTGCCGACCACCCCAACACTGTATCCATCCAGTCTGGCAAATCCTGTGATAAGAGCTTCTGCCCAGTGGCGACGCATCTCAAAAAATTCCCCGTTATCCACCACATGACCGATCAATTTCCTAGGGTCATAGGAACGCTTCCTGTTGGGAGGAATAATATTGAGGAGTTCTTCAGGCCTCCTATCAGGTGAGTCACCTGTTTCTATCCTTGCCGCTACTTCAGATGTTGTATTGGGCAAATAGGACATAAATTGTTTGATTTGCTCGAATGCGTCTTCCTCAGAATCAGCTTCGTTATCAACCTGGCCACTTTCGTGTACGTGCATCTGATGACCGCCAAGTTCTTCCTTATTTAGGTCCTCTCCTATGGCCCTTTTGACAACAGGAGGACCGGAAGGAAATATTTGCGATTGTTCTTTAATCATTACGGTAAAATGAGACATTAGGGCATATGCAGCGGGTGCTCCTGCCACGGAACCCATAATGCCGGCCGCTACCGGAACTTTTTTCAAAAGTTCTATATATCTCCAGTAATTAGCACCCGCCGGTAAACCCATGTGTCCAGCAGTCTCGTCAGATTTTGCACTATGGCCAACCCCTTCAACAAGTTGTATGTACGGTATGCCGTACTGTGAGGCGAGTGGTGCCATGAAATCACTTGGACTCTTACTCACATTGTGGGGACTACCTCCTGAGATGGTGAAATCATCACCCCCAATGGCGACAGGTCGGCCATTGATTTCTCCAAGTCCCATAACGTAGGCTCCTGGTGTAAATTCAATTAGGTTGCCATTTTCATCATATTCAGCGGCACCAATCATTGGCCCATATTCGACAAAACTTCCCTTATCGACCATTTTGTCTAGGCGTTCTCGTATGGTGTATCTTCCACCCCTGTGTTGGCGTTCTACTCTTTCTGCCCCTCCCAGTTCCCTACCTAAGCCGGTTATATACTCGATGTCTTCCAGAGCCTTTTCCCAAGGCATACCTGGTTTCCAAGTTTCTCTATTAGGGTCTATAGGCATAAGAATCTCCAATTAAGACGAATGTAGGTTGGTTTGTATATTAAATTTCGATTGTCATCAGTAAATTTTGTTCGCTGACATTCTGATCTTCTTCCACCTGAATAGAAGAAATGGTCCCGCTTACTTCCGAAAAAATCTCGTTTTCCATTTTCATTGATTCAATTACTATCAGCAGATCCCCTTCGGAAACGGATTCTCCGACCACTACAGGTATCTCAATTATTTGTCCTGTCATTGGGGAATTCACTTGATGTTCTGCCATTACATATCTCTCCTAATTTTCAAGAATTCATTGAAACAAAACGATTTCTTCTTTTTCTAGTCTTTCACAGTCCTCATTAGTGTACCCCAGTAATTCCATCAATATCTCCTGGCTATTTTCACCGACATTTCTAGTGGTCTCCCAGTTGTCTTTGTTTTTGAAGTTTCCTCGGATCGATTGACCGTCATACCTTTTTACCCCAAACAAAGGTTCATCCATGTCTACGAAAAAGTCTCGATCATTCAAATGTGGATCTAGTAAAAGCTGCCTGTTATTAGAGACCATTCCGGCAGTTATTCCAGCTTCCTGTAATCGAAACATTAATTTTCGAGCATTTTTTGATGCAAACCAATTAGATAAATGCTTGTCGATTGTACTTTCGTTTTCTTTTCGTTTTTGAAAAGTGGAATATTTTTCTGATTTCAAAACTGGATCATCTACAATATCCTGCAAATGTTTCCATGAATGGTCATCGGTTACGGAGAGAGCTATCCATTCGTCATTGCCACTAGTTTTGTATGCTCCATTAGGACAATAGTGGATACTTTTGTTTCCTCTGATATCTGCTTGATACCCATTCGAGGAATAGGCAGCGAAGAATTCTCCTAAATTGCAAGCAGGGCTGGCTGCCAATGCAATGTCAATAAATTGACCTGTTCCCGTCATATTCCTTTGCCTGATGGCGGCAAGTATCACCCCCACCGCATTCAAGCCAGAAACGGGATCTCCATAGGCTAGACCTGTGGAAATTGGGAGTGAATGGTCGTATCCAATCAAGGCAGGTATTCCAGCCAATGCTTCTGCAGTGGTTCCAAAGGCAGGATATTCAGAGTAGGGACCTTCGAGTCCGAATCCTGGCATAGAACACATAATTATATAAGGGTTAATTTTACTTAGACTTTCGTAAGTGATCTCTAAATTACGCATTACTCTTGGACGAAAATTTTCGATTATTACATCAGATATCGCGGTTAGTTCAAGGAATATCTCTCTTCCCTGAGGTCTATCTAGTCTTAGGCCTATATTTTTTTTGTTCCTGTTAAGTTTTGAGTTAAGACCATTCGAAGTTACCAAAGGGACTCTTGGATCAGATATTTTTATAATATCTGATCCATAATCACCATATATTCTGGTCGCTAGTGGTCCGGCCCAAACTCTAGTCAAATCGAGTACTCGGAGGCCTGACAGACTGGGATTTGTCTTTATAGTTTCGGATTTCACTAGCCGACTACCTCTTTGGTATGTTCACCTAATATTGGAGCACGGGTCAATGATGGTGCCATATTAGTTGTTTTGAAGGGGAAGGTCGGAAACCGAGCCTTCCCGATATCAGGGTGATCTATGTCTTGGAAAAAACCTCGGTATTGAAATTGTGGATCCTCTAAAACTTCAGAGATACCTAATACCGGGGCTGTGGGTAGACTCCATCCTTCAGAGGCTTCAATCATAACCTCATTCCTTGTTCTGCTCGAAGCCCATTCGGTGAGCAAGGAGTCAAGGTAATCCGCTTTTTCTCTTCTTTTTTCACGAGTCCAATCCTCAGGATACTCTATGAATTCTTGTTTTCCGATCATGAGACAGAGTCTTTCCCATTGATCCTCAGTTGAAACCCCAAAGGAAACATGGCCGTCAAGGCAAGGAACTGTGGTAATTCCGTAATTTGCGAAGAGGCCTTCCTTTTGCCATAAATTTCCATTTCGGGTTCTTATATAGCCGTCGTAAGTTTCCATTTCCATCGTAAATTGATGGAGGGTTGCAAGAGTCTCCATGACAGCTATTTCCACAAATTGACCTATACCAGTATGATCCCTTTCGTACAGAGCGATTTGAATTCCTCCGTTGGCATTGAGTCCAGCCAGATAATCTGGTTGATGGCCGGGGAGCATTAAAGGCTCTTTATTTGGGAAACCAGTGAGATACAGATAGCCCCCTAACGCAAGTTGAACTATGGGGGTTGAGGTGAAATCAGAATATGGTCCGGATAACCCAAACGGAGTTATATTAATTTCAATTAATTGGGGATTTAAACAAGTGAAAGTGTCTGTTGATATCCCGTTTATCCGTCTGGAATAAAGATCCCAGTCTTCAATCAATATGTCCGCTTTAGAAACAAGGTCCGATAATTTTGAGATACCTGTAGGCACAGACAAATCCAAAATGACACTTTTTTTTCCAGAATTGTTGTATTGGTATATTGCACTGGATTCGATGTTTTCACTCTCGCCCAGGAAAGGGGCAAGTTTTCTAGACCAATCCCCAGAGGGCGGCTCAATTTTGATAACATCTGCTCCCAAGGCAGCAAGAATCCGACCGCAGTGTGGGCCAGCAACCCCTTGGGCTGTTTCAACCACTTTCAAATCCTTAAATGGTAATGAGCCTTCTTTTTCAGCCAAAAATACTTCCCAAATTAAATCTTTTTAATTTATTACCTACGTAGCAGCAGATATTACATAAAATTCTATAAAATTGCTGAAGGTTTAAAGCCCGACAGAGTAATTTTATCGGCACAAACCAAGAGGATAATGTTTTCAAGTCCTTTTTAATAAATGTGAATTTAGACATTCAAGACTTAAATTTTATTTGCTGCCGATCAACTATGAAACGAGGGAAACGATACCCAAATATGTGGGACTCTAATAAAAATTGCTATAACTGTTAAGTGTCTAAAAGGAGAGATTATGTACTATCTTCAGAAGGAAAGTGAGGATGAGAAGGGACTCGAGCGAATACATCATGGTGTAGGAGAAATACAGAGACGGAAGCTATTTCATACTTCAAGTAATTTGCCTGTGCAAATTGAAATCTGGACATTGGGTAAAGGAGTTAGTGAGGGGAGTCATACTCATGGGGAGGCACGACCACTGGAGGAAGTGTATTACTTTTTAGATGGTATTGGTGAAATGACAATCGAAGGGAAAAGAATTACTGTCAAGAAAAACGATGCCGTAATGGTTCCACCGGGAGTAGAGCACGATATAAAAAATTCTGGGGCTAAACCCTTGAAAATAATGATAGTCTGGGGTATATCTTCCGATAGACATTATTCTGAAATTCATTAATTAGGTCGGAGGATCATTTACCCGGCTAAAACTAGAGGTAGGAGTGGATATGAAATATGATTTCATTATTGTTGGAGGAGGATCAGCCGGTTCGGTTTTAGCCGCCCGTTTATCGGAGGATTCGAGTAAGTCAGTTTTACTAATAGAGGCCGGCCCTGACTATCGGACATTCGAGGAGACCCCGGATGTGGTCAAGTATGGAAACATTCCGTGGCCTGCCTCCTATGGTCCAGACGCGCCGGTTTGGGGATATCAGGCTATAGCAGTGCCAGACCGGGCGCCTTTTTCCATTCCAAGAGGGAAAATAATCGGAGGATCTAGTTCCGTGAATGGACAGGTGTTCTTCCGAGGTATCCCCGAGGATTATGATGAGTGGGAGGAGTTAGGAAATAAAGGATGGTCTTATCTCGATGTGCTCAAATATTTTAGGAAGTCGGAAAATGATCTAACTTTTGGATCTGACGACTTTCATGGAAATCAAGGACCTATACCAGTACGTAGATATGCAGAAGAAGAATTAATGGCTTCTTCAAAAGCCTTCATCGAAGCCTGTATCACGCAAGGTTATGAATTCACTGAGGATCAGAACCATCCTGAATCAACCGGAGTAGGAATGAAACCCTTGAACAATGTGGATGGGGTCCGTATGAGTGCAGCCTTAACTTACCTTTCGATGGCCCGCCATAGATTAAATCTAACTATACGTGGGGATGTATTGGTAAGGAGAATAATATTCCAGAAGGGGCGCACCCTTGGTGTAGAGGTGGAAAGCCAAGGGGAGATTTTCACGTTGGAATCTGAAGAGACTATCCTCTGTGGCGGCGCTATTAATTCCCCCCAAACTCTGATGCTGTCAGGGATTGGTCCGGAAGCCGAACTAAAAAATTTAGGGATAGAGATCGTGACACCTCTCGCTGGTGTCGGAAAGAATCTTAGGGATCATCCTTCGGCTTTTTTACTTTTTGAATCCTTTAGTGATCAAGTAGGTGTGGATCCAAAGGCACAGCAAGTTGGTATGAGGTTCACGATACCTGGTTCTAATATTAGAAATGATATGCAAATGAGCCCATTGTTTATGACAAGTGAACATCGTCCCGACACCATCCCATTGGACTCTGATAAAAATTACCTTGGGTTCAGTGTCGCGCTCCAAAAGGCCCTTAGTAGTGGTGAGATCACTTTGAAATCAACTGATCCGGCCGTTCAGCCAAATTTGTTCTACAACTATCTGGATCATCCAGAAGACCTTCGGAGAATGCGAGAAGCCGTAAAGATATGTATTAGCATCACCGAAGATGATAATTTTAAATCGATTATAAAGAAAAGAATTAGTCCTATTGACTCACAAATAAGATCAAATGAGGCTATAGACGAATGGCTGTATTCGATAGTTGGGACTCAACATCATTCATCGGGAACTTGTAAAATGGGACCAATAAGTGATCCTTTATCGGTAGTAGACGAAAAAGGAAATGTGCACGGAACTCAAGGGTTAAGGGTTGTTGATGCCTCGATAATGCCAGATGTTGTTAGAGCTAATACCAATGCCACAGTGATAATGATGGCTGAAAAAATCGCAGAAGACATAATGGAATCTTTCAGAACGTAAAAATTTTGGAATAGGAGTGCTCATATGACCGAACATAACAGGAGGTTGCTTGCCCATCTCATGAGGCGTGCAGGGTTTGGTGCTACTTCTTCGGAATTAGACGAGTTATCTGAAATCTCCTATGAGGACGTCGTCGATAATTTACTCGATCCACTAGACGAATCCTGGATGGGAGAACATCTAATTAGGAGATTTCATCATGAGCAATCTGGCATGATGAGTGCTTTTGGACCCAGCGAATATTGGCTCTATCAAATGGTTACTACTAAGGCACCACTTATAGAAAAAATGACCTTATTTTGGCATGGGATTTTTGCAACTGGATATCCTAAGGTTATTCATGGCAAGGTTTTATCTAACCAGATAGCCATGTTTAGGAGACAAGGCCTCACAAAATTAGACGACCTATTAGTCGAATTGTCGCAAGATCCTGCAATGATAGTTTGGTTGGATAATCAAGAAAACCATCAAGGCGCTATTAATGAAAATTATGGGCGGGAATTGTTGGAATTATTTTCAATGGGAGTTGGAAATTACACAGAAGAAGATATCAAGGAAGCGGCGAGGGCATTTACCGGTTGGAGTATAGGAAATACCGAATACATGGTTTTAAGATCAGACCGTGATTCGGACATGCCTTACGGAAGGATTGCCTGGCATTTTGAATTTAAGGCTGATGACCACGACTATGGCGAGAAGACTTTCCTCGGCAAAACAGGGGATTTTGATGGTTCTGATATCGTTAGTATCATATGTGAGCAAGAGGCCACAGCAAACTACATCGCACGGCATCTATATAGTTTTTTCGTTAGGGACGAGGTCCCCGTTTCCTCTTGGAATGAAACTCCGCCAATAGATGAAAAAGCTATTGGCATTTTGAGGGATACCTATTTCAGAGAAAATCATTCGGTAAAGGAAATGCTTCGGGTTCTCTTCAATTCGGATTTCTTCAAAAATGAAGCGATTTGGTATAAAAGAATGAAAAGTCCAGCCGAGTTAGTAGCTGGTGTTCTGAGATTATCTGGACAGTTGAACAGGCCAAGAAGAGACATAATTGACCATACGATGCGGATGACATTTATGGGACAACATCTAACGAACCCACCTAGTGTAGAAGGATGGCATGAAGGGGAGGAATGGATTGAGACTGGTGCACTTGTGGAGCGAGTTAATTTCGCCGCAGAACAGTTGGGTAATATGGAAATGCCAGGGGTCGCTCTGATGGTTGATCAAGTAATGGAGAATTCTCTGGAAGAACTGGACATACTTGAATTATGTCTAGATCAGATGGGAAGCTTAGACGTAAAAGATTCTATTAGATCTGTTCTACAGGCGACTATAGCCAGTACGGATACCGTTGATCGCGCTGTGATAGAGGATTTGTTTAGAGTAATAGCGGCCTCCCCCGAATATCAGAGATGTTAATAATTAATATTGGGAGTTATATAAATGATTACCAAGGAAACACAAAGAGCTCTTATTTATGAAAGAACGCTTGGTATGTCGGTTATGGAAGGTAAGGGATTTTACTACCCCAATGATGCTGTAATGGCCTCAAATGGAAGAATCTATGTGCTGAATCGCTCTCTTGAAGCCCGGGGTAGTGGTAGGGGAATGAGAATTACAATTTGTGATCCCAAAGACAATTTTTATGGAGATTTTGGAGAATTCGGCGACGGTACAGGGCAATTCATGTGGCCCTCTTGCATTGCTGAAGGGCCGGATCAAAACATCTACGTGGCTGATGAACACCTTCATAAGATTATGATTTTCTCCTTGGATGGCATTTTCCTTGAGGAATGGGGCGAATTTGGCTCAGATCGGGGATTTTTAGACACCCCGTCTGGACTGGCTTTCAATCAGAATGGAGAACTATTTGTCTCGGATACATACAATAATAGAATTCAAGTTTATACCCTATATGGTCAGTACCTGAGATGCTTAGAAAACACCGAAAAATTGAATTTGCCTTGGCGTATAAGTTTTGATGCAGATGACAACCTTTATGTAGCAGATTGGGGTAATGACAGAATATGTAAATATGACTCCGACGGTTTATTCATCAACTCATTTGGTAAATCTGGCCATGCAGATGGGGAATTTTTGCGACCCGCCGATGTAGTTGTTGATGAAAAGGGAAGAATGTTTATATGTGATTGGGGAAATGAACGGATCCAAGTGCTCGATGCTAGAGGCGAATTTCTTCAAATGAATTTAGGCCAATCAGATCTGTCTCCTTGGGCCACCAACTTTTTAGATATTAATGTCGAAGAAGGGGAAGCTAGAAATAGATCTGATTTACACAAGAAAACTATTCAGTTCAAAGATCCGGAAGATAGGCATGAAGTCTCATCCCACATAGAGGAATATTTTTGGTCTCCTATGTCTCTTTTATTAACCGCCGAGAATTATCTTTATGTGGTGGAGAGCAACCGGCATCGAATACAGATATTCAAAGTAGTCTAATAAGGCATTCCGGTTTAAGTCAAAACTGCAGGATACAAGTTAGAGTTGTCGGAGTCGTGGGTCCAACTTATCTCTTAGCCAATCTCCCAGAAAATTCATGGAAAATACTATTAGTAATATCGCAATTCCAGGGAAGAACGATATCCACCAAGCAGTTGACATATAATTTCGGCCCTCCGACACCATACTTCCCCATGAAGGTTGGGGGGCTGGTATGCCGACCCCAAGGAAACTTAGCACCGATTCAGTAACGACAAGAGATCCGACCTGAAGCGAGGCCATAACGAGTACAGTGTTGAAAAGCCCAGGGAGTATATGTCGTATGCATATCTGTATAGGGGATGTTCCGCATACCTTGGCTAAGGAAACATAATCCATTTCCTTGAGGGATAAGGTTTCCGCCCGAACTTGCCTCGCAAATGGAGGCCAGGTGAAAATAGACAGTAAAATTATGACTAGCATCAAACTAGGAGACCAGAGAACTGCAGCGACCAATACCACTAAAATGAATGGTATTGCATACATGAAATCCACCAACCGCATGATGATCTCATCAGTGACACCTCCAATGTAGCCTGAAAGAAGCCCAAGGAGTGTTCCAATGAATGTCCCAAAAAAGAGTACTGTACCGGCTACAATAAGAGATATCCTAGTGCCATGAATAATTCTTGTTAGAACATCTCTTCCAATGTGGTCTCCCCCTAGAAAATAAGGTGATTTTCCATTTTCACAGTCTTCGCATTCCATCCAAGATGGTTCAACATTTCTTAAATCTAAATCTCCGTCCAAAGGATCAAATGGCGCTATTATGGGTGCAAAAATACCCACGATAAGCAGGATAACAATCGTTGCAACGGGTAAGATCGGTAAAGATCGTATCTGGGTCCATAAGGAGCGTTTTGTTGATAAATTGACCATGTTAAAAACCTTAACTGATCCTTATTCTTGGGTCTAGCAAGGCATAAAGGATATCGGCTACTAGACTACACACTAGAAAAATCACGGAGAAAACTAGGGCTAATCCAGTTATTAAAGGAAAATCTGTATTTAAAGCGGCCATAACTGACAGTCTACCGAGGCCAGGCCAGGCAAAGACTGTTTCGACAACCACAGTTCCCGTCAAAAAATTGGCTAGTAAAATCGCCGCATAGGTGAGAGGTGCTATCAAAGAATTTCTAAAGGCATGTTTCCAAATTATTTTCCTTGTGGACACGCCTTTAGCCCTAGCGAGTTTCACATATTCACTATCTAGCACTTCAAGCATAGAGGATCGTGTCAATCTCAAAAGACCAGCTGCTGGTAGCCAGCCCAGGGTCACTACAGGCATTATGTAATGAGTCCAGTCGCCCTTTCTTGAGGTCGGCAGCCACCCTAGGTAGACACTGAAGATCCATATAAACACTATTGCTATCCAAAATGGGGGAACTGCCTGTCCCAAAAGAGCAAAACTTCTACCCAGATAATCCCAAACACTAGTTCTTTTAGCGGCCGAAAGAACGCCCAAAGGTATCCCAATAAGTAAGGCGCACAAAAACGAAATACCAGATAGCTGTAAGGTCGCTGGTAAAAACTTTATTATCAAGTCCAGAGAATTGCGTCTGAAATGTACCGAGTCCCCGAAATCTCCCTGAGCAGCGTTTTTTACCCATACTAAATATTGGACAATCAGGGGTTTATCCAGCCCCATGGCCCTTCCTTGAGCCTCCCACTCCTCCGTAGTCATCCGCGTGTAGGAGGACATATAGAGGTAACGGGGATCACCAGTCGCCCTTGAGAGCATAAAGACCACCAAGGTAATGGCAACCACTACCACTACAAGAGCTATCAGTCTTCTGCTTATAAATCTTGCCAAGTTATTTTCCTAAAACAAGAAAGCGCCCGCACCGTTAACAGTGCGGGCGCTCCACAGGTTTCTATCTTTCCTTATCTATCAGCTTAATCTGAAAGTACTATAGTTTCCGGGCTGTTGAAGTAACCAGTAATGTATGGTCTCCATTCAACAATTCGCGGAGAGTATATGAAGTAATTGCCAACGGTAGCAACCGCAGACTGTGTCTGCCAGTGGGACATGTACTCGGTCATAGCAACGTTATTAGCTATTCTCTTGTCCATGTCAGCTTCTACGTCATTTTGTTTTCCAGTTGCACAAATATCGTCAGGCAAAGTAACTCCACCTAAGTGACCAGGATGTGCACAATAGAAATTGGCAATTGACTGTCCTGGCAACCAGCCTATTCCGTGGAGCCATGGAGTGTTCATGCTTTTGTCGACAGATTCTGGTCTTCTAACAGCGTAGTCGGCATGGTCAATGGTGACGTCCAACCCAAGGTTGTCGATCCACATTTCTCCAATAGCGTCGGCTATTTCACAGTCCCAGATCGCTGGCAGGTTACAGGCTGACCAAAGAGTGATCTCGAATCCGTCAGGGTATCCTGCATCAATTAGATTTTGTTTAGCTGCATCAACGTCGTATGGAACTCGCCATTCTTCGTTAAATTCTGGTCTGTCAGGTGTGATGTTACTGGCTACATAAGCCGTCTGACCAAATCCACCTAGAACTGTATCAACGATCTTTTGTCGGTCGATGGCCATTGACAAAGCCCACCTGACCAACCGTGCGTTCTCCATGGAAGTTTCATCGGTTGGATCACCGATCCAAGCATAACCTTTCTGAAGCCCTTCGAAGGCTCCAGACCAGTCAGCCTCTAGGTTGGCCTGCACGTCAGTATTGGCGCAGTCTGGGCAAGTTTCTCCCCAGTAGTTTCCTGACCAGTAAATTGTATTAGGAGAAGGTTTTCCTAGTGTAATAACTTTCCCACCAGTATCTTTTACCAAATTGGGAAGTGCTTTACCTGGCATTTGAGCGACTTCTACTTCACCAGTAAGCATCGCTGCTTCTCTTACTCCCTGCTCAGGCATCTCGATTACTTGGAGAGTTTCTACTCTTGGTGTCATTCTCCAATGTCCAGCCGAAGTTTTGGCGGTCATCTGGTCGTGTCCATCCCAAGAGTCCACTACGTATGGTCCTGATCCAACAGCATTGGTGAGGAAAGCATCTTCACCCATTTGCTCGTAAGCTTTTTTGCTGGTAATTCCGTATGTTGCACCCCATCCGATACCACCGTGGAGCATTCCCCACAACGGATCAAACCCGTTTTCACCGACGTTCATTTGGGCTTTACCGTCAACTACTTCCCATCCCACCTTATGGCCGGGGGGCAGCTGCTCACCAGGGTTTCCTGTAGAGCCTTCTTTAAATGAATCATTGAAGGTCCAGACTACGTCCTCGGCGGTTACGTTCCCGAATTCTCCCTGGTCGTTATGCCATGGAATCCCTTCTCTGATGGTAAATGTAATGCTACTTTGGTCGCTAGCAATTTCCCAACTGGATGCTATCTCAGGTACATAGGTAGACTGAGAAGGCACGGTTGGAGGTGGTGCCCACTGGGATCGAACTATTCCTTCGAAAATGTTCCAGTCAATTCCGAACCCTCCTACAGTCCCTCTTGCATCTAATGACTGCAGTTGGACCAATGGAGGAACTAGCGGTACGGCGACAGTTAACTTGCCTTTAGGCTTGCTTGCCGCTGGCAAATCAGCAGCTACAGGAACCGATACTTCGATTTCCTTTATAACTGGTCTGTCGACAGTTTTGATAACTTCTTTGACGACTTCAACAGTATCGCCTTTTACTTGGACTTCTTTTATAACTTCAACTGTTTCGGTTACTGTTTCGGTCACTGTTTCTCCAGGGACCTCTTTAATAACCTCGACCTCTTTAATGACCTCAACCTCTGTTGTACAGGCTGCGATCGCTAGAGATAGAACTAGAAGCAACGCAGAAATCCCAATGGTACTGCGCTTGAAAATCTTCTTCATCTATAACACCTCACTATTTCTCATTCACTAATCAGGATGAGAGCATTTTGTTAATCCCAAGGATTATAAACTAATTTACCAAATTGGAAAAACACCAATCTTAGATATGCATTATTTCATAAAGCAATATTAAAATACCACTCCTGCTAATAGAGATGGATAAGAAAATGCCAAAGAATAAAATTTCACCTTGCCACTTCGCAAGTAAATTGTGAAAATATTAGATGACTCATGGCCCGCTAGCTCAATTGGCAGAGCAACTGACTCTTAATCAGTAGGTTCACGGTTCAAGTCCGTGGCGGGTCACCATAAATTCGTAGCTAAATTGTAGTTACAGCCACCATTTTTTAACTGATAGGAAAGCCTATGCTGACAATTTGGTAACATTTTATGACGGGTTGTTCTAAAAGTTCTGGTAATTTTAATCGGCTGACCGAAATTACAGAGAGGTGCCATAGATGAAGAATATTTTCAACCGCAAAAACTTCCGGATTCCTGTGTTGCTCCTATTTCTATGTTTAGCGATCACCAGCTGTAAAATATTTAGCGAAGGAGACAATATGGCAAAAATGATAACAACTGATTCGGGACTGCAGTATGAAGTTTTAGAAGAAGGTAATGGAGCGACACCTGGTCCAACTGACACAGTATCAGCTCATTATCACGGTACCTTTGAGGATGGCCGCGTCTTTGATAGTTCAGTAGACCGAGGCGAGCCAATAGATCTCCCCGTTAATGGGGTTATTGCTGGATGGCAAGAAGCCCTCCAGATGATGAAGGAAGGCGATAAATGGCGTTTAATCGTGCCACCCGACCTGGGGTATGGTGCCGCAGGGGTTGGTCCTATTCCAGGGAATACCACCTTGATCTTTGAGGTTGAACTGATAAAAGTTAGATAGTTGGAAGGGTTCGCCTCCACTATAAATTCACATAGCAACAGCCCAATCAAATAGGTATAGTTTGAGTCGGTTATAGTAAGAAACTGCGACACTGGCATCGGGAAACGAAAGCCGTGCCCAACATTTATATACTTGCCGTTCCGTATGGGTTGCCGGCGTGGATGTATGCCAAATCGATCAGCCTTACTGCATGATAACAATCCTCAACTGTCACGGTTGGTTTTGTGCCAGATCTAAGATTTTTGAACACATCTGAGAGCATAGGCAATACGGGATCTTTTACCCCGGTATCTATTTCGGTGCTACCTTCCGATGTTATGAGAAGTAATCGATTTTCCTTTTCCAGAAGGAGTGCATTTTCAAATCCAGCTTTCCATTCACCGTCAGTCCCATCACCTGGATAGCAATTGCCAGTTTCAATGGTTCCAATAACACCTGAGTCATTTTTGACCATTACGGAAGCATAATCTTCGACTTTTTCATTCAATGTTCCCCAACTAAAATTGGCTCCTGTTACCTCGACTTTATCCCCCGAACCTGTCAGATAGCAAAATACGTCCAAACCATGATTGCCAAGGTTTCTAAGGCAACCGCCATTGCTCCTCTTAGGATCGAGCATCCAATCTGCACCCCAGCGAGGATATCTAGCGGAAGTCGGCCTATTAAGGCGCGAATAGAAATGAGTTAGATTGCCGTATTTTTTTGTAATACTCAGTTCCTTAGCCAAGGAGACGAACTTTGTGAACCGACTATGGAGCGGAACGGTAGCAAAGGCATCCGTCTCAGCTACTTTTGATACCAGAGGTTTTAGTTCCTTCGCTGAAAAACTCATCGGTTTTTCCATCAAAAATGGAAGGTTATGTTGAACAAGAAAGTTAGCAGTAGCAGCCATGTCATCATGCGATCCAAGAGCTATGACTAAATCTGGAGATATGGTGTCAAGCATATCTGTATAATCCGTGAAGGCTTGGATCTCACTACCAAGTTGTAAGCGGCGATTGTCCAATATTTCTTGGCTATTATCTTGTATTGCTATTAATGAAACATCATCGAAATTGGAAAGTCGACTAAGATAGGCCGAATCGAAGATCGAGTGCCAATGTGATACTCCAATAGCGGCTATTTTAATCATATTATTCATAGTAAATATTGTCCTTATTTCAAGTCTTCTTTCAGGAAGAATGATCCTTCAATGAGCATCATCAAATCAGCTTTATACATAAAATATACCTTCTGCATTAAGTGTGCTATAGCCACCCATCCAAATACCGGTCACTTTCCCTTTTTCCTTACGAGTTCTTCCGTAAAGTGTGCTAGGTCGCCCAATTTCAGTACCCTGCGATATATACCAATCTGTCTCTGAGTCGTCTGCAAGATCATTAAGCGCAAGGAGCCCGACAAGAGCACTATTCGCACTTCCAGTCGCTGGGTCTTCCGTCACTCCGTCGAGAGGAGCAAACATTCGGGCTCGAAGCTCATAGTTATTTATGTTCCGGCAATAGACATGAATATATGAGGTCGCGCAGTTATTCGATAGAAGCCGCAATTTTGAGATATCCACTTCCGCTCGCTGCAAAACTTCTAATGATAAAACTTCTACAAAGAGGAAAGGCAGACCCACAGACGCTATTTGAGGTCGATGTGTTTGAGTCAATATATCAGCTTCATTCAGAGATAGTACTGAGGCGACAATGTCAGTAGAGATTGAATTCCCCACAGAAAGACTTTGGGGGGCGGACAGTTCGCAAAATATTCCACAATCTTCGTAGGATGTCACACTAACAGATACTACCCCGGCTTCCTCTTCGAAAGTCACTTGCTTAGGGTGGTCTAAAGTTCCAAAAGAACCGTCATTGGCCAATACAAAAGCCGTCCCGATATTCGGATGTCCGGCGAATGGGACCTCCCTTGTTGGGGTAAAAATCCTAACTTTTTTGGTATATCCCTTTTTTGACGGAAAGACGAATGAAGTTTCAGAAAAATTAAATTCTTTGGCAATTTTCTGCATTTGTTTTGCGCAGAGGCCTTCAGCTTCAGGAAAAACAGCTAGCTGGTTCCCACAAAAAGGCTTCTTTGTGAAAACATCGCAAATGTAATATCTGTACTGCATAAATTTTCCTAAGTTGATTGGGACGTAGCCAACAAATTTATGATAACCGTTTTCGAGACCTTTTCGTAAAAACTCTTTAGGGATGGGCTTAAATTCTTGTAAGGAGTATTGGTTGTATAAAATTTATCAACCGAATAGACTCTTTTTCAATGTGCTTCTCGGACCTTAAAAGGCCGACCTTCTAAATCTTGTATAAGGTATTGATATCGGAGTAGTAAGTCAGTTTTTGATGGTTTCATAATAAGATAAGAATAGTCCGGTTTAAAATTGTATTAATAATTAATTTCAGCTTTAGGACACTATATGACAAACCTTGGAAAGCCAGTACCCAATAATTCTCCATCCATCGATCTTGATTACGACGCAATTATAATTGGGGCGGGTATTTCCGGTCTTTATCAGTTATATAAATTGAGAAAACTCGGGATGCATGTCGGTGTTTTTGAAGCAGGAACCGGTATTGGTGGTACCTGGTACTGGAACAGGTATCCTGGGGCACGTTTTGATTCAGAGAGTTATTCATACGCATATTCGTTTTCGGATGAACTTTTGGAGGAATGGGATTGGTCTGAGCATTTTGCGTCCCAACCAGAAATTCTTAGTTATTTGCAACATATGGCAGACAAATTCGATCTCTTAAAAGACATCAACTTTTCGAGCGATGTCAGTGATGCTTTATATGACGATTCAACCAGAAGTTGGAAGATCAAATTGTCAAACGGAGATACCTATACCTGTAGGTTTTTGATCGCAGGTATTGGATTACTTTCCCAACCCACAATGCCAAAAATCAAAGGTATAGACTCTTTCAAAGGACCGTCATTCCATACTGCCAGATGGCCGCATAGCCCTGTTGATTTTTCTGGAAAAAAAGTGGGTATCATCGGAACTGGGGCGAGCGGGGTTCAAACCATACAGGAAATATGTAAGGAAGTGGAATCACTTACGGTTTTTCAGCGCCGTCCCAACTGGTGCGCTCCTCTTCACAATTCCAAGATATCCCATAGGGAAATGAAAGAAATTAGGGATGGATACCAGGAGATGTTCGATCGTTGTGATCAGACCCAGGCCGGGTTTTTACATACTGTGGACCCTAGAGGTACTTTTGAAGTATCTGAACGGGAGAGGTATGAATTTTGGGAACACCTTTATGCGAGCAAAGGTTTCGGAATATGGCAAGGAAACTTCAAGGATGTACTAACCGACCCGAAGGCTAATAAAGCGATGTCAGATTTTGTTGCTTCGAAAATTCGTGCCCGAGTCAAGGATCAAACTGTTGCGGAAAAACTTATACCAAAAAATCATGGGTTTGGAACTCGCAGAGTACCACTAGAAACACATTACTACGAGGCTTATAACCGAGATAATGTTCAACTTGTGGATTTAACCACGAATCCGATTTTGGAAATCACCGAACACGGAATTTTGACTAAAGAACAAGGCTTTGAGTTTGATTTCATAATCTACGCCACCGGCTTTGACGCAATACTCGGTAGCTACAACAGGATCAATATAGAAGGAGTGAATCAGAGAAATCTGAGAGATCAGTGGAATGAGGAATTGTCGACATTTCTTGGTTTGCAGGTTAATAATTTCCCCAACCTATTTATGATACTGGGCCCTCATGCTGTTTTGGGCAATAATCCCCGTAGCATTGAGTACAACGTCGAGTGGATTACGGCGTTAATTGCCTATATGAATGAAAGGAACCTAACCAGAGCGGAGGCTACCCGAGGAGCCGTGCAAAGCTGGTATAAATACGTGGCCGAACAAGGGGAGGGCCTGCTGGCGAATGAAATAGATTCCTGGCAAACGGGAGTTAACAGTAACCTGGAGGGCAGGCAGACCAGAATTCTAGCCAGATACAGCGGCAGTCAGACATCCTACCGGAGTAGGTGTGATGAGGTTGCAGCAAGCGGATACGCCGAGCTAAATCTACTTTAGAGTTCGCGAAAACTTACCGCCCTTATAAGGCATCATTTAAAAGGTATTCGCCGTTTCCAGAAAGAAGTGAAGGCAGCTCCGGATAATGTTCTAGGAAGGTCGCTAAGATCTTTATTTCTTTTTCCCCGTATAGATTTTGTCGCTGTCGATTAAGATCTTCCGCCTGTATAACCGCCGTAATAATCTTATCAGTCGCTCTGTCGCCGTTGTATTGAGAGGATCCATCCCGAGATTCCAACAGAAGGGTATGCAAAAGCAGGCTTGTTTCAGCCATATCAAAGTCAGCCATCAAATATATGAATAAAGATCCGTCCTCATGCATGTTATGAAATAGAGGCGTAATCTTTTGATGTAACTGGTGCCATGCTGAGTTTCCAGTGGAGCGACCTACACTACTGTCCAAATTTCTATCTTGGTGGGCATCGGTTATTAACTGGCCTAAACCGTCTGCATAAGTATCTTTTATAGGTAGATTTTCCCAAGCAGGATAAGGTACATCTTTATCACTAAAATTGGCCATATTCAGCCAAACATAAATCCCTTTTTCTCTTGTCATTCCAAAGGTGTCATTGCCAACTTCACCACCCGTAGAAATCAATTCGTGCATAGACTGACTTAATAATTTTTGGAAAGTATAAGAGCCAACATGTTCTTTCCCGTCCGCCGAAGACTCTCCAAGATCGCTTATAAAGTCTGCCATTGCTGACCGATTGGTTCTAAAACTTTGTTCTAATAAGTTTTTCAGGTCATCTTCACATTGGGAAATGTCCGTGGCTACCGCCCTACCTGCTATACCTTCAGCACATTCGGAATAAAAGGAGTCGAGGAACGAGACAGTCCATATAGGATCGCGTCGGGTGAAATCGGCAAAAAGCATAGAGGTCAGGAATATATCCCTATGTATACCGGTTTGTAAAATTAAATTGGCTGCCTTGGGACGCATGACAGCTAATTTATCGAATAACTCTACGGGTATTCTATCGTCACCCCGGTTATCGTTTGAGCATATCTCATCCGGAATGAAATCAAAGGATTTCCGAACTGCTTGATCCCATCGATATGAGCAATTTTGAGTTATGGCAAACAGAGCAAGGGTTGCCTCATCCGAGTCCTTCTGGGCTAGGTTGCTCAACAGCTTAACCCCGGTATCTGAATCATCATTAAACGCCAGTATTATTTCGGCAGCGTGAGAAGATAAATACTCTCTTTTTAAAAGATTGTCTTCAGTATATTCTGATAGCTTCTTTAAAGATGACTGGGACTGGGACTGGGACTGGGTAGTGTTCACCGAAAATGTTCTGGACAGGTAACCTTTACTCCTGTTGCCGGCCAAGTCAATTTCATATTTTGTTATTTGGTGATCACCAGGCCTTAAATCTCCTATCTCCAACTCCCATATACCGTTTTCATTTGCCACAGTCGAGGCTAAAGAAACTTCCGTTGACCCTCCGCTCAAACCCAAACGGCCACCAATACCGTGTATCTCTATCAGGGAATATGGTTCCGAAGAACCCTCTATTATTATTGGTCCATATCCGCTATAGGTTTCTAAGGTAAAAAATTCAGGACTAGGTGGTGTTTGGTCAATTTCAAATCTGAAGGTCTCTGAGC
>CEUY01205447.1_pt1 | contig 29862 bp, 16 predicted proteins | sample 361481 | NCBI WGS metagenome assembly CEUY01 (sample SAMEA2622737, study PRJEB7988) | marine metagenome | isolation source: saline water (ENVO:00002010), including | reverse complement strand
ACGAGGAAATTCATAACCCAGTACCAGACAGGGTATAGCAGCATCATCAAGTTACATACGACCATCGCGAACAGGAATCCACCTATTCCATAGCCATGCCAGGGATTTCTGTTGTGGCCTACGCGAGTTGCGATCAGGGTGCAAATGAACATGGTCACTCCGTAGCCAAGACCACCGAGTAGAATCAGCACTCAGGCAGATAAGGTTTCAACCTGGTGAGCAACTTCTTAGAATGTCCCTTGAAAGTCTTCAGGCCACGTATACAAAACTGCTCCGATCCCTTCGATCATCATAAAGAGGAAAACAGCGGGGGCAACGCTAAGAGTGACTGCTAAGACGCTTTTCAAAAACGGGATGATATTACCAACGATGATTGATGTAGTAGGTGAGAACCAGAACGGATAATTAGAAATCAAACGAGTGCTCTCAATTGATTATATCTGCTACTTATCGGTAACAGCGAGTTCAGCCGGTGTGCCTTCGGCAATGTAATGATTCCTGAAAAAAGCTTCGTCATGGCGCAGATTACCCGACGAAATTCGAAGTACGAAGTTGGGTCGGGTAAACTCACTGACTTCAAAGCTTATATTAAGTACCGGAAACAGTTAGTTTATCCGCCATAGCCCGACAAAGCAGGGCGACAGCGGACCAAAGCTACGATACAAATATGCGAAGGCCGGACGGCCCTACCCGGTGTAGTGATTACAGTAAAAGGCTTCGCCACACCTTTGGCCGACTGTGCCCCGACGAAGGAGAGACTAACTCAGGCTTTTTGTTGACCAGCGAATCTATCTGAATGAAAATAGATGGATTATCAGCATCTTGGAGATGAAAGTGGGCTTGTGATTAAGCAAAACTATAGACCGGCCGTCAGGGCGTGCCTTTTACTTCTGATTACTGTCAGTCCAAACGGCTACATTCAAGCTCAGCCAACTGCCGAATCAGCACCCAACAGAGTCGTGGCACCTCTCTATCAGGAGTCTCTGCGTCCTCAATTCCACTTCTCAGCCAGACAGTGGACTTTGACAAAGCTTAATCCGATGATTCGGCCTGATCCTCCACATGGTGGGGAACAAGGTTGGATCAACGATCCTAATGGTCTGGTTTATTACAAAGGCGAATGGCATCTATTCGCCAATGGAGCCGGCAGCTATTGGGTCCATGCCATCTCCAAAGACCTTCTTCACTGGAAGGAATTACCACCTAAACTTCATCGTGACCCAATCCTTGGTAATACGGCCTCAGGAAGTGCGGTGGTCGATTGGCACAACACATCAGGTTTTGGAACGGCGAAAGAAAAAGCTTTACTCGCCTTTTTCACCGGCTGGAAGGAAAAAGTGCAATGCATGGCCTACAGTACTGACCGTGGACGAAGTTGGACTAAATATGCAATGAATCCAATCCTGCGGCACGCGGATCGTGATCCCAAAGTGTTTTGGTACGAACCGGAATCTAAATGGGTCATGATTGTCTATGGTCCTCCCGGCAGAAGTTACATTTTCTTCGAATCTAAAGATTTGAGAAACTGGAAGAAGCTCAGCACGTTTCCAGATATGTTTGAATGCCCGGACATTTTTCAGCTCCCTCTGGATGGAGATAAACAGCAGATGAAGTGGGTGCTCTCTGATGGAAACGGTAGCTATGTTATCGGCCAGTTTGACGGCACTACGTTTCATACGGAGCAGGAAAAAGAAGCATTGGATTATGGATTTAATTTCTATGCCACTCAGACCTGGAGCGATGTGCCAAAACGCGATGGACGCTGTATTCAGATGGCATGGATGCGCGGCGGAAAATATCCCGACATGCCTTTCAATCAACAATTGACTTTCCCCTGTGTGCTCAGCTTACGCTCAATTCAGGACAAAATGATACTGTGCCGCTATCCGATTGAAGAAATCACTCAGCTTTATAAAAAAGAGCACGAGTGGGAAAACATCGAGGTCGGCAACGGCAATACTCTGTTGTCGGGAATTAAAGGGGATCTGTTTGATATTGAAATCGAATTTGATCCGGCCGAGTCGGATGCACTCGGTTTCAAGATTCACGGGCATGACGTCCAATACACAACCAAAACCGAAAAAGTCGTTTCGCGTCGCACGCATCCCATGCCTGTGAAGCTTAACAACGGCCTCATCCATCTGCGAATACTCGTTGACCGAACGTCCATCGAAGTCTACTGCAATCACGGCGCCATTACCGGCGCAAATTGTATCCTGCCGATTCCCGCAGGCCCTCCACCGCAACTCTACATCAACGGTGGCAATGCATCGATCAAATCACTCAAAGTGCGAGAGCTAAAATCGATCTGGCCTAAGTGAATCACCTTCGATTCGCCTCGTATCAGTGGTAATCAAAGCCGTCTATAATGAGCGTATTGCTTTTCGACACATCCGTTGGAGACTCTTATGGACCGCCGTACCTTTATCGCCACGTCGACTGCGTTGGCTACCAGCTCATCCCTTCAGGCAAGCGAGGACCTCTCCGTGCGCGTATATTATGGAACTAAAAATCAATCCGGCAGCAAAGGCATATATACCGGTACAATCGATTTAGAATCAGGGACTCTGTCCGAAGCCCGGTTAGCTACCGAGGCTGAAAATGCCGGATTCCTAGCAATCAGCAACAGCCGCAAATACCTCTATGCAGTAGCATCTGGTGAACATGGCCAAAAGATCGTTGCGTATAAAATCAATCACAACACCGGTGACCTAACCGAAATTAATCGACAGGACTGCGGTGGGCAAAATCCCTGTCATGTTTCAGTCGGCCCCAACGACAAATACGTTGTCTATGCCAACTATACCGGTGGAAGTTGCGGCCTCATTCCAATCGCGGAAGATGGTTCGTTGAAGAAACCCGGCAGCTTCTTCCAGCACCAGGAGGGCAGCGGAGTTAACGCTGGACGACAGGCCGAACCCCATCCGCATTCAGCCAAAACAGATCCCTCCGGTAAATTCATCATGGTCCCGGATTTGGGACAGGACAAAGTGCGTATTTATCGATTGGCCGATGATAAGCAAAGCATGCAACCGAACAATCCGGCCTATGCATCACTTCCTCCCGGAGGTGGTCCCCGTCACATTACCTTTGACCCACAGGGTCGGTGGATGTACGTGAACAACGAGTTATCTTCATCGGTCACTGTCTTTGACTTGTCCAGCGAAGACGCGGCTCCCAGAGCCCTCCAGACGATTTCAACTCTGCCTTCAGGATTTCAGGATGAGAACTCAACTGCAGAATTATTAATCCATCCCACAGGACGATTCCTGTATTGTTCCAACCGAGGACACCACAGTGTTGCCACATTCCAAATCGACCAGAACAACGGAACGCTGACTGCAACCGGACACTGTAGTAGTGGAGGAAGTACTCCTCGTAACTTTGGAATTACGCCGGATGGCCGTTACGTTGTTGTAGCGAATCAACTAAGTGACAACGTCGACGTCTTGAAGGTGAATACTCAGACCGGGACATTAAGTGCAACCGGAAATAGTATCGAAGTACCTCACTGTATCTGTGTCCGATTCGTACTGAATTGATCTCAATCTTTCACTCTCGACCCTGCCATTGGTTTCCTCAATGAAGCTTTGCACCGTTATCGTCATCGCCTGTACCCTACTCCTGAGCAGCGTTCCAGCTAGCGCGGCTGAACGGCCCAATGTGCTGTTTATTATTGTTGACGATCTCAACGATATGCCTCTGCATCCACAAGGCAAGCCACTGGTACCAACACCCAACTTCGATCGTCTGGCACGACAGGGAGTGAGCTTTACCAATGCGCACTGCAACGACCCTATTTGTGCTCCCTCTCGATCCAGCATGCTGACAGGACTTTACCCTCAAACATCCAGCCTCTATTGGTTTGAGGACTATCGCCAAAATGCCATCCTTAAGCGATCTAAAACGCTGACAGAACATCTGGCCACCAATAACTACAATGTCTATAGCGTTGGGAAAATCTATCATGGCAATCAGGACCCAAAAGGCTTCTATGCCGCTCGGGGACCTGGTGGAAACAACGGCCCCTGGCCCTGGGATGGAACACAGGCAAACAGGCGAGGACTAATCCCACATCCACAACAGTTGTACTTCTACGCGGATGATGCGGATCCGGATATGGACTACCAATGGGAACACACGTTTGGTCCGCTGACGATGATCCCTGAGTATGCTCCGGATGCAAAAAATAACATTCCCGGCTACACGGGCTGGAGGCTTTCCGGCAAACCCTGGCGATATGTTTCTGATGAGGATCGGGATTCGATGCCTGATGAGACCAATGCCGCCTGGGCTGCTGACATCCTCACACAACAGAATCATGAAAAGCCTTTTGTGTTGTTTACCGGATTCAGCAGAACTCACACTCCGCTGTACGCACCGCAAAAGTACTTCGACCGTTTCCCATTGGACGAAATCAAAGTACCTCAAGCCTACCTACGAGGTGACCTTAAAGACTGTGCTCCGAGTCTGGCCAACCCCAACCTTTATGCCTTTCGTCGCTACCAAATGCTTTTCAATCACCGGGATAAACCGCTTCTATACAAGCAATGGCTGCAGGCTTATATGGCATGCGTCGCCTTTATTGACGATCAGGTCGGAACCGTCCTCGATGCCTTAGAAGCAAGCCCCTATGCGGACAACACCATCGTCATTCTCACCAGCGATCACGGCTTCCATGTCGGGGGCAAAGAAGCACTTTACAAACAAACACTCTGGGACAGTGGCACTCGAATCCCCTTTATCGTGGCTGGTCTGGACGGCATGCCTGGTGGTGTCACGTGTAACAAACCCATCTCACTCATCGATGTCTATCCCACTTTCATCGACCTCTGTGATTTGCCTGAGAACCCTCACCAGGGGCGATCAGATTACCCACTCGATGGACACAGTCTCCGCCCGCTCATTCTCAATCCAACGGCAACGTGGTCCGGGCCGGACGTTGCAATCACGGCTCTGCCGGGGAAAGATCATAGTCAACATCGAGAACATATCGGCACTCTCTATCCACACTTTTCGGTACGCTCGCGTGATTGGCGATATAGTCTTACTTCCGACGGACAGGAAGAACTTTACTATTACGTGGATGACCCCTATGAATTCAATAATCTAGCCAAACAACGACAACATGCAGCAGTCAAAGCCAACTTACGTGAACAGTTGATCCAGTTACGTGACGGAGACCAATGGTTCGAAATCAGCTCACTGCCCTCAATTAAACTGTCCGCATTCGAACTTCTGGGGGAAGTCAAAGGTGGTCTCACTCTGAAACTCGGTGATGCGATGGTAGCCGATGTCCAAGCCAATGGCTGGACTCCCATTCGCGTCCGGGTCGCCGGTAATCGCAGTCAGGTCTGGCTGAACAACCGAGTCTACTCCGATGTCATATTGGAGGCAGACTTTCCTTCAGGTAAGCTCTCGACAGAAACGTCAACGCTGCGAAAAATACATATACGCAAACTATAAAACAACAATTCGAAAACTGATGACATCCCTTCTCAAGTCAAAACTAGTTATCTTCTCAGTCGCCGGTTGGGTGATTTGCGGAGGCATCGGCGAGTCGGCCCATGGACAAGAGATAAAGTTTCAACGTGACATCGCACCAATACTGGAAAATCGGTGCTGGGATTGTCACAATCAGGAGTCGCATGAAGGAGAGTTACGACTTGATACTCGTCAGGGCATGCTTCAGGGGGGTGGATCCGGAGTCGCAGCTGTCATCCCAGGCAAACCAGACCAGAGTTACCTGATCGAAGTCATTTCTCATCTTGATCCAGATCTCAAGATGCCACCCGAACAAGAGCAACTGCCCCGGCAGGAAATTGAATTACTAACACAATGGATCAAGCAAGGGGCTGTTTGGCCTGGTCAAACGGATGTGGCCAATACCATCGAATCCAGCCACTGGGCCTTTCAACCTCTTCTGAGACCTGACTTGCCCGGCAGAATCCGACAGGGTTCGAACGCCATTGACGTCTTTCTGACTGAATCACTGAAAGAACAGGGGCTGCGATTCTCACCTCAGGCAGATCCCATCTCACTGCTGCGACGCGTATCCATCGTTCTGACTGGTCTACCCCCAACTCCCGCAACAACGACAAATTTCCTGCAAGCATGGGAACGGGATTCAAGTCAGGCCTACGTGAAGTTAGTGGATGGCTTAATGGCATCACCTCACTTTGGCGAGCGTTGGGCTCAACACTGGCTCGATGTAATTCGCTGGGCGGAAACCAATGGTTCCGAAGCCAACCTCTACCGTAAAAATGCCTGGGTCTATCGCGATTATGTCGTGCGGGCGTTCAATGAAGATAAACCATACGATCTCTTCGTCCGGGAACAACTTGCCGGCGATTCACTTGGTTCCGGTGAGGCAACAGGATTTTTAGTGTCCGGACCGCATGTACCGGCGGCGACTGTTGGTCGGGAGCCTGCCGCAATTCGTCAGGCGCGTGCAGACCGTATGGATGAGATCATGCAAACTGTCGGGCCTTCGATTCTGGGGATCACCATCGGTTGTGCAAGATGTCACAATCACAAATTCGATCCTGTTTCTCTGAAGGATTATTATGCGCTCACAGCTGTCTTTCAGGATATCGAGTTTGGAGGGAGGCAACCGGAGTATTCTGCCGAACATCCGCTCAAACAACAGGGGGACAAACTTCTGGTTGATATCGAAACTGTCCGTGAAAAGCTTCGCACCACCGGCGGTTGGGAAGAAAATTGGGCAGCTTACCGAGAACTGCATTTTCCGGCAGTTACAACCAAAGCCGTGCGTGTCCGTTTTAAGACAACGTACGTTGGTTTGGATGAACTCGAATTTTTCGGACCCGATGACTTGTCACAGAATCTGGCCTTACGAGATTACGGAACAGAATTAACCGGCTACCCTGCAGATGGACTTGAAAATCGAAATCCAATTCAGCGGATCAGCGATGGTGAGTATGGCACGATGGCATGGCGAGCACGTGTCGAAAAAGATGCTGACCAATATCCCTATGTCCAGTTTAATTTCAAAAACTCCGAACTCGTGGATCGCCTTCGCATCAGTAGCAACCGGGAATACTACTATGACACCGATTATCTCGAGCGTATGCCCGGACTGCCAAGATATGAATTTGATGTCGACTATCTCCAGGAAGATGGCACATGGAAGCCCTGGGTTGGTACATGGTTCGTTAATAAGAAATTGAACGAAGAGCATCCCGGTCGCAAAACATTGCTGAACGAAATCCAGCAACTCATTCAGACTCATGGCGAACAGGGACCGCAACCAAGTTTCGTCGGAAGATTTGTTGAACCGCAGGTTACCCACGTTCTTTTAAGAGGCAGTCCGGAGAGCCCTAGAGATGAGGTAAACCCCGCAGGTCTGGAACTCTTCCAGGGCAACTTAGAACTTACCTCGCAAACACCCGGAGCCGATCGTCGACTGGCATTCGCCAATTGGATTACCAGTCAACAGAATCCGCTTACAGCCCGCGTCATGGTAAATCGCATTTGGCATCATGTCTTTGGTACGGGCATCGTTGCGACCACCGGCGATTTTGGTAAGGCCGGAGCCGCGCCCTCTCATCCGAAACTTCTCGAATGGCTCGCTGCCGAGTTTATTGAACCGTCCGCAAATGCTGATGCATGGTCCATGCAAAATATGATTCGGATGATGGTGATGTCGAAGGCATTTCGGCAGGCCAGTCTCCCTAATTCCAAAGGGATTGAACGAGATGCCAATGCCCGTCTACTCTGGAGATACCCCCCGAAACGCGTTGAGGCTGAAGTCATTCGAGATGCGATTCTACTTGCTTCCGGAAAACTGGACCAATCTATTGGTGGACGCAGTTATCGTATCCACAACGAGAAAAAGACTTATGCCCAGTGGGAAGTCGTTGATAATCATGGACCGCACACCTGGCGTCGGATGCTTTATCAGGAAAGAATGCGCCGTGTCGACGATCAGATCTTTACTGCCTTTGATTTCCCGGACTGTGGTCAGGTTCGAGCTAAACGTCCTGTTTCCACAACACCGCTGCAAGCGCTCAATCTATTAAACAGCCCCTTTGTACTCGAACAAACCAGGCTCATTGCTGCACGAGCCCTGGAGGAGACAAATGGTGACCAATCAGACGCGATCATCCGCTGCTTCCAGTTGATTTTAGGCAGACCGCCGGATGAGACGGAACTTGCAGTCTGTGTCCAACTGACAAGGGAACAAGATCTGGCAATTGTTTGCCGCGCCCTTATCAATTCCAACGAATTTGCTTTCCTCCCGTAGAGAGTCCACGACAACATCTCCTAACTATTTCCTCAACACCATCAACTCAGCTAATCATGAGCAATCCTGAAAACCTGTCACCACTCGGACAACGCCTGCTTGATCGCCGGAATTTTCTCAGTACGGCTGGGTTGTCTGCTTCCGGCCTGGCGTTAACGAGCCTGCTTGATTCGGATCAGTTGCTGGCGGATGACCCAAAGACGGTTGGAGGTAAGACACCTATTCGCCCCGTCATCGACCCACACAATCCTTATCAATCCCGCACGCCACACTTTGATGTACCTGCCAAACAGGTGCTGGTCATCTATCTTCCGGGTGCCATCAGCCATGTCGATACTTTTGATTACAAACCTGCCTTAACGAAGCTGCACGGTCAAAAACCACCGAGTCTTCCCAGAGTTACCTTTGAAGGGCCTTCCGGAAATATCGCCAAACCCTTCTGGGATTTCAAACCTCACGGCGAGACCGGCAAAATGGTCTCGGACTTACTGCCCAATCTGGCCCGACAGGTTGATGACTTTTGCTTTATCCACTCGATGACGACAGACACCAGTGCTCATCCACAAGGTGAGAACTTCATGAATACCGGGTTTACGATGGAAGGATTTCCGTCGTTTGGGTCGTGGGTCACCTATGCACTCGGGACGGAGGCGCAGGATCTTCCAGCTTTTGTTGCCATTAACGACCCTCGTGGTTTGGCACGCAGCGGTAAAAACAACTTTGGCAATGGCTTTTTGCCTGCAGCATTTCAGGGAACTGACTTTAATGCCAAGAATCCACCCAATAACCTTCATCGCCCCATGGGATTATCACCGCAGGCTGATCGTGGCACGTTGGATATCTTAAAGCGTCTCAATGCCCGACATTTAAAAAAGTATCCTGGAGACGCGAATTTAGCTGGACGCATAGCCAGCTATGAGCTGGCCGGACAAATGCAGATGTCCGTTCCTGAGATCATGGATCTTTCCGGGGAAACGCAAGCAACGCTGGATTCCTACGGCGTCGAAGGTGGTTCGGAACTACGCGGACAATACGCACAGAATTGTATTCTGGCTCGAAGATTACTCGAAAAAGGAGTGCGCGTTGTCCAATTGTTTAACGGTAGCGACCCGTCAGGAGGAAATGGCGTTACGAATTGGGATTCTCATTCGAACATTCTCAACACCCATGCAATGCAAGCCGAAATTATGGATCAACCAACCGCGGCATTACTCGCGGATCTTAAACAACGAGGCATGATGGAAAACACTCTGATTGTTTGGGCGACGGAATTTGGACGGATGCCCTTCCTGCAGTCAAACGGCACAGGTCGAGATCACAATCCTAACGCCTTTACCTGTTTCCTTACCGGAGCCGGTGTGAAACGAGGCTTTAGTTATGGTGAGAGCGACGAGTTTGGATTCAAAGCTGCAATTGATAAGACGACCGCTTACGACTTTAATGCCACCCTTTTACATTTGATGGGATTAGACCACGAACGTCTGACGTTTTATCACAACGGACTGGAGCGACGGCTGACCAACGTTCACGGTCATGTAATCCGGGAAGTTCTGGCCTGACCGACGACGGTTACTTCTCTGCTTCTAACAGCTTCACCATCGCTTTACCCATTGCTTCACCAATGTTCATGTATGTCTCGGCATTGCCGCCGTAATGCCCATTAGACGCTCCGCCTTTCGACAGCGGGTGGCTATAGACCGTTGCCACGTTGCCGGCAAACTCTTTGTACTTACCGGATTCTCCGTCCACAGCCAGTTGGGCATCGAGTATTTGACGTTCAACACCTTCGGCATCTTTAGCCGTCTGTCCTAAGGTTGCACAAACAAATTTTGCCTTGGGTGCATCGAAGTCTTTGCGTAGTTGTTTAATCAAATGAACAAGGTTTTGTTCATACCGACTGGCATGGCCTTTGTTGTAACGATCCTTATCACCCTGCCACCAAAAGAATCCTGCAATTTCATAACTCCCGGCGTCGGGGTAATACATCTCGAGTTTGGCAAGCACTTGTTTTGCCCGAGCGATATCACCGTCATATTGTTTACCTGCATACCAGCCAATCGGTTCCGGCTTCGTCCCTTTTTCCCATTTCAAGGGCGTTTCCTTGTAGGCAGCATAATGAAACACCTTTCCGTCTTCTTCAAACTCAAACGAAGGGCTACCGGGAGGCAGTAAATCCCAGCCCAGACTTCGATTACCAATACAACTCTTAAGCAACATCACGGGTGCTTCTGTTGCCTGGCCGACAAAGTGACCGATTCCGATTTCAGGTCCAACTCGCCCACCCTTGATCGTCATAAACTCGTTATTGAACTGCCGTGCTCCACCTGTACCGCTCCCCATAACGCGTACATTGCGTACATCCTTACGAGTCGTCCAGTTGCCTTCGTCATCGATCAGGTAAGAATAAAGCCCTTTCTCTTTTACCGCGTGCTCTAACGAACCCTCTTCACCAGCCACTTTACCAAATCCCAGCATATTAGACTGACCAAGCAGGATATAAACCTGTACCGGCTTAGACAAATCGGCAGGCTTACCGTCCGGGTCCGGGAGACTGTCAGCTCCCTGTACCTGGCCAATACTTAAAACGATGAGTACGGCTAACAATGCCAGTCCATTACTGCACACATTCAATTTCATTTAATCTTCTTTCTTAATTCTGTTTCAAATTCATGTTCGCTTCACTCAGATTAGTCCTGAAGTTTTTAGACACTCCCTGTCAGGAATTTGCTGGCGTTGTAAATTCTGCATACTCGCTCGATACGTGTTATATACAGTGATTTTAGCCACTATGCCGACGTCCTCCGGGCTACGGTGCGTAAATTGCGCCAGTGTAGTGATTCCTGAAAAAGGCTTCGGCTGTTCGGCCTTCGCAGATTTACGTCAAGACCCTCAAGTCCGCCATAGGGCGAAGAAGGCGCTAGTCGTCTCTCCGTTTCTCGGCGGGCGTGTGGCTTGGCAGCTGAGCTTTAAAGTCGCCCAGACTCGACCAGATTAATGGCTTACTAAGATCAACTTCGGAAATAGCGACTTCCCCAAATTCCTGAGCCTGCGACAAGACCTGACCGTCACGTCCATAAACACCGGTGATCATCCAATCGAGTTCCACTCCGCAGTAAGTGCTACTGACGACAAACACATGGTTTTCACATGCACGAGCAGCACCCAGCAGTGGATTACATCCCCAAACCGGCCAGCAAATCACTTCGGCACCGTTCTGACTCAGTTTTCGAGCCACTTCGGGAAAGAAGCCGTCGTAACAAATCATCATGCCCACTTTCCCAAAGGATGTTTCAAATACCGGATACTCTGTCCCGGGCGTAATACCTTCTTCAATCTCACCTCGCGGCAACGTCACTTTACGGTACTTACCGACAAAGCCTTCAGGGCCAACTAAGGCAGCCGTGTTATAAATCAACCTTCCATCGCGTTCGAGCAGCCCGGCACAAATGTACAGATTGTATTTCTTAGCCAGCTTTTTAAAGTACTCGGTCGAGACGCCTCCCGGAATCGCTTCTGAACAATCGACATATTTCAGGCCGCGTCCGTAATAGGTCAGGCATTCCGGCAAAACCACAATGTTCGCTCCCTGCTTCGCTGCGTCAGCAATCAATGGTTCAAAGAGCTCGCATTTCTCCAGGTTCGAGTCACCACCATAGGGCTTAAAGTGAATAGTTGCCAGTTTGACTTTACGAGCTGGCGGAGCTTCGGTTTTGGACAGACTCACCTGAGCCCATTCCACTTTACCGCGTGCTTCCCAGCGATAGGAAAGCTCTACGATTCCCTGAGTGGCAGCCGTTGGAACCAGATATACCCCCTGGACTAAACTCCAGCCGTTATCCAGTTCTTTGACGATCGCAGGAAATTCAGGTTCAGCCCGTGGACGTTTACCTGTCCCGTAAGACGCCGTGGATTCAAAATCATGCTGTACACGCTTACCATCAGCATCTCGCCAAAGCACCCGCGTCACAGCCGTTCGCCGTGCCTGTTTCAGGTTCCGCGTTCGTTGCAGAGCAGAGAATCTGTAGTACTTGCCGCCTTCCACAGGAAAGGATTTCTCAAACCAGCCAAAGGAACCGGAGCGATTGTCCGTTGAGATTCCGAAACTACCATTCCCATCCGGCCCACCTTTGAGATTGTATTCAAAGTCGGGTGCGATCTCTTCACGAGGAGATTCGGCAGACCAACCGGCTGGCATTCTACGAAACGAAGCGTCCTGCCCGGAGGCAAATAAACAAGGGACAAGAATTAAACAGGTCAGAATAATATGTTTCAGTTGCATTTCAGCACTCCCAATGGGATTTGCTGATTAGAACGAAGCAAGTCCCGTAGTCATGTCAGGTTGGATATTAAAAAGTGTATTAAGGCGTGTGATCGCAAAGATCTTCTCGATTTCAGATGTGACACCAGCCAATCGTAGTTCACCTCCGGTACCTTTCACTTTCTTATGAAGCATTATAAACCGATTTAATGCCGCGCTCGACAAAAACTCAACTGTAGACATATCTAGTAATATTTTTTCAACACCCGAATCCACAACTTGAAATAACTCGTCGCCCATTTGTTGAATATCGGCGTCATCCAGAAACTTAGGTTGTGTGAATGCTACAACCGTGACATCGCCATTCGGAGATAAGCTGATCTTTTCCATAATCTACTACTACCCAAACTGAGTTACTTACCAACAGAATTAAACAAAGCATCGGCTCTGACAAATTGATAAAATATCAGAGCTTCCTCAAAACTCTAACACCAATTAGATAACAGCACCTCTTTTATCATGAAAAATCCTATGAAAAGCCTCCTTTGTATTCTGCTCTCCTTTGTGACGATTCCTGCATTCTCCGCTGATTTTTCAATTTCAACATTTACTGTGGATGTCACTATTCCATTAAATCACCGGTGTATGGGAGTGCTTCCCACGAAAAGTAAGAGCATTGCGGATCCACTTTTTGCACATGGATTTGTTTTAAGCGGTGGAGAACAACCGGTTGTGTTATGTGCACTGGATTGGTGTGAAATTCGCAATGGTGCCTTTGAGCAATGGCGCACTGCGTTGGCCAATGCAGCTGGAACGACACCTCAGTATGTATTAGTAACGGCTTTACACCAGCATGACGCTCCAGTTGTCGATTTAGATGCTCAAAACCTACTCGACCAGGTTGGGCTCAACAACGAACTTTATCAGGTCGATTGGCATGACGAAACACTCGCTCGTGTCACTCAGGCCGTCAAAGACAGTCTCGAATTAGCTTCGCCGGTCACCCACTATGGCACCAGCGAAGTCAAAGTGGATCGGATTGCCAGTAACCGACGGGTTGTCTTACAAGATGGCAACATTACCTACGGGCGAGGCAGCAACGGTGGAGGTAACGAATACTACGCTCAGGCTCCTGAAGGTGCCATCGACCCGCTGCTTAAAACCATTACATTTTTTAATGGGAAGAAGGCTTTGCTGCAACTACACCATTACGCCACCCATCCTATGAGCTACTACGGAAGAGGAGTCGTCTCAGCAGACTTCGTTGGCTTAGCTCGCGCACGCCTGCAGCGAGACAATCAATCGATTCGTCAGATCTTCGTGCCCGGGTGCGGCGGCGATGTGACAGCTGGAAAATACAACAACGGTTCTGAAGACCATCGACAGGAATTAATCGACCGACTATACAACGCGATGGCCGCAGCCTCCAGACACACCACCAGGTTTCCCATCACTCAAATCGATGTACGTAACACCAAACTATCATTACCGTTTCACAGTGGTGATCATTTAACCAAAGAACAGCTTACTAAGAATCTTAATAACGACGAATTGACAACTGAGAAACGGATTCTGGCAGCAATGGGATTGGCTAGTCGGATTCGAGTCGAGGCAGACAAACCTCTGGATTTCCCCTGTGTCGATCTGGGGAACGCTCAAATCGCGTTGTTCCCGGGAGAAACGTTCATCGGATATCAGTTGATTGCTCAACAATATGCGGGAAAGAATTTCGTAATGTGTATTGCCTACGGAGATGCCTGGACGGGCTATTTACCCACCGATGCAACGTTCAACGAAGACTTTAAGGACACGTGGCTATGGGTGGGACCCGGCAGTGAACAGAAGATACGTGAAGCCATCAAAAAGGTGATTCGCAAATAGTGTCAGGACATTCTGAATCCACAACACACTGGGCAATTCTTCAACGTAGCTGGGCAGGCATTGCCTTAGTATTGTTTGCTGTCACCTATAAGGTGTGGCTACCCCCAAACCAGTTTCCGGCCGTACCGTTATTGGATGTCTTCGGCAGCTCTGCTGCGCAGGCAACCTGGATTCATTATCTGTTGCTTACCGTTTGCTCTCTGGCGTTACTTGGTACGACGATCAAGCCAGCCAGCACGACCTGGTTTATAGTCATCGTCAGCCTGCTCGCCATGTTTCTCTTAAATCAACACCGCCTGCAACCGTGGGCGTTTCACCTGCTGTTAGGGGCCTTTGTCTTTGCTGCCTGTTCCATACGACAGGGAACCAGCTTACTGCGGTTACTTACCATCAGCATTTATACCTTCTCAGCCGCTGGAAAATTCGACTATCAATTCATGGAAACCGTTGGACAGGAATTTTTAGTTGCGGCGACCGGTTTAATCAATCTCGACAGTACGCAATGGGATCCATCGCTGTCATCCAAAGCCACGCTTCTCTTCCCACTCGCTGAAATCCTGGTTGCGGTCTTACTGATTCGTCCCCGATCCCGCAAAGCAGGCATTGCCCTCGCCATCCTGTTACACCTGAGTATCATCACACTACTCAGTCCTTTAGGACTGGGACACAAACCCGGCGTGATTATTTGGAACGGCCTGTTTGTAGTCCTCGTTCCGCTGCTATTTAGTGACAAGTTGAATTCGACGCAGCCAGCTGAAACAACCTTCTCAGGACAGCTCGCAGCTATCCTGGTACTTGCCGCCTCGTTGCTGCCAGCCGTAGAACCACTGGGTAAATATGATCATTGGCTGGCCTGGGGATTGTATTCACCAAGGACGAGCCGAGTGCTCATTAATGTGCATTTGTATGACGTCGGAGTTGTCGAGGAGCTTGAAGCTTTCATGTTGCCGCAACTTGGCGACACTCCCTACCGGACGCTGGATCTTCGTAAATGGTCTTTGGCAACGCTGAACGTGCCTGTCTATCCACAAGACCGATTCCAATTGGCGGCTGCCAGACATATCGCTCATAAATATAAACTAGGCGACAGCATCCAGGTCCATATGCTCAGCATCTCGGACAGATTCACAGGTCATCGTACTGCTGAAATACTCAACGGTACGAGTGAATTAGACATGCATTGTCGGCAGTTCTTTTTCTCGACCACACCGGTTGGACTCCAGCCCTAGCCAGACTCGAATTCGAGCAATCACTTATTTACGGAATGCCGGGTGTTCCGGATTCGCACCACTGATAATGTAAGCAAAAAGATCGAGAATCTCATCTTTGGTCATCGTGTTCAACAGACCTTGTGGCATGATCGAAACCTTAGACTCGTCCTGCTCATCAATATCATTCTTGGCAATCTCAATAACGCCCCCGTCTTTTTTCAGCGGGTTATCTGAAAGCTTGAGTACTTTGTCATTCTGTTCAACAATCACTCCGGAATAGAGCTTACCGTCGAGCGTTGCAATAATCTGAGTACGGTACTTCTCTTCAATTTCCTTCGAGGGTTCCGTAAGCGATTCAATGATTTTAGCTACATCTGTTTTCTGTTCGGCAAGCTTTTCCTGCAAAGCGATCAGATCCGGAGCCAGTTTACCCCCTGTACCTTTCATCGCATGACAAGCGACACAGGAAACCTGAGTGAACAATTTTCGTCCACTTTGGAAATCGCGTCCCGACTCCAGTTCGTTGATCGCGTTCAGAATATCCTGAGTCGACCATTGTCGAACAAACTGCCGTTGAGGCATATCACCATGAGCAATCGCAGGCGCTGTGGGTTGAAGTGGAATATCACTAATATCCGCCACCACATGCATGGTTCCATACATGGTTCGCCAGTGTCCGGGGAAAGTACAAACGTAGGAATATTCACCGACTTCGGTAGGAGCAGTAATTTGGAGACGCTGCTGCTGGCCTGCTTGTAACATGCCTGTCGAGAACAGCACTTTGGCGCTATCCGGCACAAATTGCTTCGCCAGACCTTCCGGAGTAGCACCCAACTTTTCAGCCAGAATCCCTACTTCTTCTCGCGCACCTGGTACTGTCACGAGTAGGTTGTGCGGCATGATATCGACGTTTTCAAAAACAATTTCCACGGGTTTTCCAGCCTGTACGTAAATGTGTGGTCGGTCGTAGATCATTCGGTGAGGAACCGGACGAATGACAATCACGTCCACAGCCAAATCAGCCAATTGACGACGAATTGCAATGGCAGCATCCTTACCCAATTGTCCGGAAAGATCCTTACCTAGCTGAATCGCATCCATTACCTGAGTCTCCGTTCGACTTTTGGCAGGTACGGATTCAATATATTTAATGAGTTGGTTGAGTATTGCAACGACACCTTCTTTAGGAAGCTCGGCGCCGTCCAGTCTGCCAATCGACGTGATCGCAGTACTACGAAATGCCGACTGCGAAACAAGGGGAGCCAAAACGTCGAAAACTTCCTTGTCATGCCCGGCGATATAACTCACGGCATTCACGGCAGAACGTGTCAGCTGAACCTTAGGATTCGCTCCGTTTGCACTTACAGCAACACTTGGATTGGGAGCTTTATTTCCTGCCAGACGGAATACGGGTTTACGATTGGCATCCAGAATAACGACCGTGAACCCGTCTAAGCGACTGGCAAACTGACCATTATTCTCTGTGCGATTCCAAATCACGACGGTGTCGATTGGGAACTCCTGCCCCAGATCCACTTCCCAAAACGGATTATTCTGTACGGTCGTATGCGTCTGCGAATTGCTGGTATAAGCACCGTTGGTATTGCCATCCACAGCACGTACAGCCGCTCCTCCAAAGTCCGTGGACGATTGACTGGCTTTCTTCTTAAGAGCAACATTCTTTCCTTCACTCATTACCTGAACTTCAGCAAGTGTTAAGACACGTTGTTTCCCCGGTAGTTCAATTCGGACAAATCGGCCAGCCGCGCCAGAGGCATCGCCTAGCTGAGCGGCCAGTGGATCCGGTAATGTCGATACCGTGGACAGAACGCGTTCGTACAATGACTCTCGCACTTCATCACTGGCAATCAGGGGAATCGAATCTAACACTGTGCGAAAGCGACCAGCGTTGTTCAGGGAATTATTCCAAACCTGTTCAGCGGATCCATCGGCAGCTATCAGAGCTGCTGTGGCCAATTGCCGTGTAACCGCCTTTTTACCAGCCCGGTGTAACTGAGCGATATCTGCCCGCTTCATTTTCAACATGGACGGATCGGTCATACGGAACATATGCACGTACTCTGTTAAAACCTGCTCTGCCTGCTGTTCAGCAGAAGCATCAAGTTCACGAACGGTTTTGACCAGTTCCGCAACCATATCGGTTTGATTGATGCTGGCGATCCCCATTAACGCTTCGTGACGATACTGGTGAACGATCCCCGGGCGTTTCAAAATAGCCTGATAGACTGGCTCGCTGCGAGTCATATTGATCAGGTCAGTGGTTGCCACGCGATCAATGATGTATTCAATCGCTTTCGCATTTCCTGCAGCAAATTCCTTTCCTGAACCAACCGCTTCTTTCCAGACCGGCTCCAGACGACGGATCGTATGACGCAGTGTAAAGTCCACGTAATAATCCACCTCGTGATTGAGTGCCAACAAAGCCACTTCTGCCGCTTCGCTTTCATGGAAATAGCTGCAGGCACGAATGGCTTCCAAACGCACTCGCGAATGTTCGTCTTCGACTGCCGTTCGCAGTAAGTCGAAGACGTTTGGAATTTTATGACGCCAGTAACTGACAACCCGGATTGCTGCCGCGCGAGCATTGTAATCCGGAGAGGCAGAAACCCGTCGCAGCAGCGACAGGCCAATTCCATCAGAGAGATTGTGGTGCTGACAAACCCACAAAGCTTCCAGCAGCAAATGCTCGTACTGGTCATCGGATTGATCTAATCCGGCAATCCATTTTTCAACGGCTGCTGCCACATCCTGCGTCGGAAATTCTCGTAACTTCAGTCGCACCCGGTAACGTGTGCGGTCTTCATACGTACGCAACATTTCCAGGAGCTGCTTGATACCTTTTCCTTCAATTTCCGGTTTCTTGACCAGTGGACGCGAGGGGTATGTAATCCTCCAGATACGGCCATGCGAGTGGTCCCGGTTCGGGTCACGCAAGCTATGCTGCATGTGGCCTACCAGCGGGTTAAACCAGTCGACAATATACAAAGCCCCGTCCGGGCCAAATTGAATATCAACCGGGCGGAAATTCTGGTCTGACGAATACAGAATCGGTTCTATCTCCGTTGCTTCATATCCGGATCCCACTTCTTTGACGGTGTGTTGCAGGATTCCCTGAAAACCAATCACATTGTTAAGCAGAAAATTCCCCTGTGCTTCAGGAGGAAAATGGCTACTCGACACAAACTCACAACCGGATGTCGGACGAACACGTTTCTTGAGAAACTGATTTAAGCGTTCCGTGTATTGGAATTTAAAGGGTCCGAAATCATCCTGTCCGTAGTATTCCGGAGCACGAATCGAAAAGGGAGCCGCAAAATAATTCGCTCCTCCTGACGCATCCGCCACAAAATTCTGACCCCATTTGTTAAACGCGTGTCCCCAGGGGTTGGCAAAGTTGTAATGCACATGGGTATAAAATTCCTGATTCGTCGGGTCAAAGCGGTAAACGCCACCATGAGCATTACGAACTGTTCCCCGAGGTGTTTCAACCTGCGTCACATGGAATGTACCTTCATGCATGTAGATACCACCCCCGGGCCCCCAGGTGAAAGCTCCGATGGCATGATGGGAGTCTCCCGAGTCAAAACCGCCCAGCAGGATTTTCTTGAGATCCGCTTTACCATCACCGTCGGTGTCCTTGAGGAATACCAGATTGGGTTCCTGAGCGACATAGGCGCCACCATCACCTAATTCGAACCCGGTTGGCAGGTGCAAACCTTCAGCAAACGTCTCCATCTTGTCCGCTTTACCATCTCCATCTTCATCCGTAAAAACCAGAAGTTTGTCATTTGGTTTGTTAGGAGGTAAATACTGTGGGTAACTAGGCATCGTTGCGACCCATAAGCGACCCTGAGTATCAAACGTGAATTGCACTGGATTTCTCAGCTCGGGGAAATCGACTTCACTGGCAAACAGGTTGACTTCATAACCTTCGGCAATCGTAAAAGTCTTCTTAGCGTCCTCCGGTGGGAGGATGGTAATCGGCGTTTTGAAGTTTGTCGGTACGTCATATAGTTTTCGAGTTTCTGAATAATCGTACTTAGCAGAAACGTCTTTCCCGTTGGCCAGAGCCCAAATTCGCTTATCAACAACCGCAGCCATTTCATCCAGCTTGGCACGCTCGTTTTCAATCACGTAGGCATCGGTATAGGGAGGGTTACCGTGATCTCGACGCGAGCGACCACCATAAATGTAGTAACCATTGACTGCTCGGTAGTTGTGAAAGTAGTTAAAGTTCTTTTCATGGATTTCAGGCAGAATGGCTTCAGCTGTATCGTTCCACTTAGAGTCCACTCCAAACAACGCAGTCATAAAATGAGGAGCAAACCGTTTATAACCGTCATCACTTAAGTGGACTCCGTTAAAGGTATAAGCTTCATCGCTTGCGGCATAGAGTTTCTGAGACAGACTTAACAAATCAATAAAGGGGACTTTATATTGCTTCGCTACGTTTTCCATGGCGGCGGCGTATAACGCGAGATTTGCGTTTTGGGCTTCACCGGTGGGTAGATTGGGATCGCCGGAATTCTCAAAGGCGAGTGGGGAAATCAGAACAATCCGGGCCTTCCCCTTGCCACTGTAATTCTGCTCTAAGGTATGCGTCAGGAATTGATCCAGTTCTTTCGTAAAGGTAGCAAGCCCGGCTTCTCCGCGGAACGATTCACTGAAGCCAAAAAAAGCAAAAATCAGATCTGCCTTAGCTCGAGTCAGATGCTCATCAGGAGATCCGAAGTCCAAAGAGCGAGGACGGAATCGGACTTCGTCACCATTAAACCCCTGATTTCGAACCGATAGATTCAGATCCTTAAACTGCGACTGCAGTAAGGCTTCCCAATACCCGAAATACTGAAACCTCTCGGCCGTATTACTACCTATCAAGACGATTCGATCACCCTTTTGTAAATCGACTTGAGCAATCAATGGAGTCGTGGAAAGAACAAGTGTTAAGAGAAAACAGAATAAGGAAGACAATCGCTTCATCATCATTCGCCTTTATACGGTTTGCAGTCTGAGACTATTTACTTCGGTTACGAGCAATAGCACACAGAGTGTTAGGAAAAGCCTGAACCATTTAATTTACTTACAAGCTACCGACCGGGCTAGTCTGAGCAACTCAGTACCAACGACCGAAATCGTGGGAGGGATTCACTGAGTCGGATCGGTTAACTCAGGTCGTCAAGTGAGTTCAACGCGCAGTTAACATGAATTGCCGAGCCAAATGGCAGCGCGTCTTCATCGACCTTAAACATCGGATGGTGCACACTGTACGTAGCGTCAATGTCCGGATTGCCAATCCCCAGAAAAGCAAAACACCCTGGCACTCGTTGCGTGTAAAAAGCGAAGTCTTCTCCGCCCATAACCGGTGACATCTCCAGTACTTTACCTTCCCCCAAAACCTCTTCGCCTGCGGTCTTGCCGGCTTCCCAGCAAACTTCGTCATTCAGTGTCGGCGGGTAATCATTTCCCGGGAAACTGACCTCGGCCTGACAGCCGTTTGCTGAAGCAATGGCGGTGGCAATTTCCTGCACTCTACTTTGAAGGTGTTTCAGTCCGTCCATCGTAAGTGAACGAACGGTGCCCTGAACTTCCATTGATGGCGGTATCACATTGTAAGCCTCACCACCGTGCATCATCGTCACACTAATCACTCCGGATTCAAGCGGATCCAACTCTCGTGAAATAATGGTCTGTAATTCAACGACGATTTTTGCAGCGGTCGTTACCGGGTCGATGGCTAAATGAGGCATGGCTGCGTGGCCACCCTTTCCATGCACCACAATTCTCAACGACCCCGCGGCAGCCAAAAGAGTGCCGGCCCGAGCCGCCAACATGCCGGTCGGCAATTCCGCCGAGACGTGCAGACCAAAAATACGCTGCACTGCAGGATTTTCGAGCACACCTTCGTTACTCATTTTCTCGCCCCCGGCACCACCTTCTTCGGCGGGCTGAAAAATCAACTTCACCGTACCCTGGATGAGATCTTCATTTTCTTTCAACAACCGTGCCGCCCCTAACAGCATCGCTGTATGACAATCGTGACCACAGGCGTGCATTTTTCCATCAACCTGACTGCGGAATTCAACATCTGCCTGTTCATGAATGGGCAAGGCATCCATATCTGCTCTTAGAGCCACACAGGGCCCGTTACCATTGCCAACCGTCCCCAGAACGCCTGTCACAGCAATATCTTTTTGATACTCAATTCCTAATTCATCCAGAGTGGATTGAACCAGCTTGCTGGTTTCGAATTCTTCATACATCAGTTCCGGATGTTGATGAAGCTGTCTTCGTAAGCCGACAATCCAGGGTTGAATCGCTTTGGCTTGCTCAACAATCTGCTGTTTATCCATGGTTTTACTTTCTTATGAAATCGAGTCCGCCGGCTGGGTTAATTGATGTGCCAAACTTTGTAACCAACGGGCTGCCGGAGCACCATCCAACACCTGATGATCGAACGTCAAACTAAGTGATAAGGTGTACCCGGCAACGACCTTTCCGTCTTCCACCACCGGTTCTTCGACAATACGACCAATCCCCAGAATCCCGGACTGAGGAACATTAATCACGGGTGTGAAATGATCCATTCCCAATGTTCCCAGACTGGAAACGGTAAACGTTCCCCCTTTGAGTTGATCTTCTGCCAGCTTTCCTTCCCGGGCGTCTGCGATTAACTCAGCCGTATATTCTGCAACATCGTCGAGCAATAGGTTGTCTACTCGATTAAGCACAGGCGCCAGTAAACCGTATTGGCTATCAACCGCAAACGCGATATTCACATCGTCGTAAATATAAACACCATCGGGCGTCCAACAAGCATTGAGCTCCGGGCATTCACGCAGCAGATTGGCCGCCAGCTTCATAATAATATCGTTATACGAAGGGGTTGTTCCAGCACCCTTTAATGAATCACGGTATGCGATGAGACCTTTGGCATTCAACTTGGTGTTCAAGGTCACTGGCACCGTCTGCTGCCTACTTGCTCGCATGCGTTGAGCGGTAATGCGACGCACGTTGGACAATGGTTGGAGTTGTCCAGACTGAGAGGGCATCACCATTGCCGATTCAGCAGCCGATATTGAACCGGTTGGTTTGGTTACTCCACTGTCTGCCGCAGCAACAACATCCCGCTCACGAATACGCCCGTTTTTTCCCGTTCCCTGAATGCCTTCCAGCGTAACACCAAGTTCCGCTGCTTTGCGTCGCGCACGTGGCGATGCAATCTGCCGACTCGTTGGTTTACCCGTTGAAGCTGCCGCAGACACAGGTGCCTCCCGAGCTGGCTCCGATTCTGACGGAATCTCGCTTTTGGGCACCGGAGCAGCCGGAATATAAACGGGCGGTTCCTCATCTGCCTCAAGCAGAAAACCAAGTACCTGACTCACCAGGACGGTTTCGCCTGCCTGAGGAGCTTCTGCTGGAATATGTAAAATACCCGAATCAAAGGACTCTACTTCCTGAGCCGCTTTTTCCCCTTCCAGAACGAACAGCATATCCCCGGCGTTAACTTGCTGGCCGTCCGCTTTTAACCACTCGACAAAAGTTCCTTCATCCATGGACCAGCCCAGCCGCGGTACTACAATTTCTATTGCCATCTCTTTAACCTCTCCTCATGCTGCCTGAAATCACTCTGCCAATAGATCGCGAATCGCAGCAATTACCGAATCGACATTGGGTACGACAGCTGCTTCCAGCGTTGGGGAGTACGGAGTCGGTGTGAAGGCTCCACTTAAACGTTTGATGGGAGCGTCCAGTTCGTCAAATCCCTGATCTGCAATGGAGGCTGCAATCTCCGAAGCAATACTGCAGGGCTGGAAGGCTTCATCGACAACCAGCAAACGCCCGGTCTTAGCAACCGAAGCACAAATTGTGTCCGTATCCAAAGGGGAAACTGTCCGTGGGTCCACAACCTCGACCGAGATTCCCTCGCTTGCAAGTTGCTCTGCGGCTGCAAGCGAATGCTGTACCATTAAAGCAACCGCCACAACAGTGACATCCGTACCCTCTCGATGGACACGCGCCTTCCCGAAGGGAATTTCATAGTGTTGCTCCGGCACCGGGCCTTTGATCGCCATCAATTCCCGATGTTCCAGAAACAGGACTGGATCTGTGGATCGCAACGCGTGTGCGAAAAGACCTTTAGCATCATAGGGAGTCGCCGGAGTGACCACTCGCAATCCGGGTATATGTGCATAGATCGAGTGATAGATACCGGAGTGATGGGTGGCCGCTGAATGCCCAATCCCGCCACAACCGCGTAAGAGGACAGGCATTTTAATTCGACCGCTGCTCATATACTGCATCTTGGCAATCTGATTAATCATTTCGCCGAAGGAATCATTAATAAAGTCGATAAACATAAAATCGATGACTGGGCGAGTTCCGGTCATAGCTGCCCCACAACTCAAACCTACGAACCCACGTTCACAAATTGGGGTATCGCATAATCGATCCGCACCATATTTCTCGTAGAGCCCAACGGTGGTCATAAAGTTTCCACCACGTTCACCGATTCCTTCACCCATGACCCAGATATTTGGATCCCCGGCCATCGCAGTGTCGAGTGCTTCGTGCGTTCCACCAACAAACGTCTGAACGCGATCGCCCGGATCAATATCCTGAGCATCTGATTCAGCTGAATCATCATAAACATGCGCGGTCGCTGTCTCCCCGGATGGATAAGGACTGGCTTCCGCTGTTGTGTGGGATTCCGCAATCAGTACTTCAATTTCATTTTCGATCGCTTGTAATTCGTCCTCAGTCGCCAGACCCTCTTCCACCAGCCTGTTCGCCAGTCTTTCGATCGGACAACGCTGTTTCCAGTCTTCGACATCTTCACGAGTGCGGTAAGTGAAGTCTCCCATCCCTTCGGCATGAGCTCGAGTACGATAAGTCTTACATTCGATCAGCGTCGGCCCTTCACCCTTTCGAGCACGCTCAACAGCCTCACCCGCAATCCGGTAAACCTCGAGCACATCATTACCATCAACCTCAAATCCGGGGATACCATAATTGGCGGCACGACGACCAACATCAGGAATACCACTGGAGTATTCAAACGGCACTTCCGTGGCAAACTGATTGTTTTCACAAACAAACACACATGGCAAGTTCCAAATGCTTGCCATATTGAGCCCTTCATGAAACGCGCCGTTATTAACCGCGCCATCTCCGAAGCAAGCCACCGAGACGTTATCCTTTTTCTGAATTTTAAAGGTATAGCCACCTCCGGTTGCATGCAGAATACATGGTCCCACAATCCCGCTGGTACCCATCATCCCGATTTCCGGCTTAAACAAATGCATGCTGCCACCGCGACCATCACTACAGCCGGCTTCACGGCCATACAATTCGGCGATCAACTCCTGTGGATGAAGCCCTTTGGCCAACGCATGGCCATGACCACGATGTGTACTAAAGACGACATCCTCCAGCCGCAAATGAGCAAACACTCCGGTGGCAATGGCTTCTTCACCAACATAGGTGTGGCAGGCTCCATGAACCAAACCCTGCTGATGTGATTTAGCCAAACGTTCTTCACACTGACGAATAATCTGCATCGTGCGATAGAGCGAAAGACCGGTTTCTTTATCAATTTCAATGGCTGCTGTAGTCATCTTATTTATTAATCACTTTCTATTCTGCAAAGACTTCTGTACCAACACTGCCGCCGGCATTCATGGCCAGGTTTCCGCCATCCATAGGTATCAGCGTACCAGTAATCCAGGACGAGGCGTCGGAAGCGAGAAAGACTGCCAGTCCCTTGATGTCGTCCGAGCTTCCAAAGCGTCCACTTGGAATACCACTCAGGAATCGCTCCTTAATTCGGGGATCCGCGTCAATACGCTGCTCGAGCCCCGGATTGAGAACCTGCGCTGGCAATACCGAATTCACACGTACACCTCGTCCACTCCATTCAGTACTCAGCTCACGCGTCATTTGAACCACGGCGCCCATGGCCATGCTATAAGCAATATGCCCACGGCCTAATGCGGTAATACTTGCCAGTGATCCCAGGTTGATAATACTTCCACGCCCCTGCTCGAGCATCCTGCGACCTGCTTCCTGACAAATACAGAAACGGCCATAGACAATATTCCTCCACGTCCATTCCACTTCTTCCAGTTCAATCACTTCCGGTTTCTTCCGCACAGCTTCACCGGCAATATTTGCCACAAAATCAATTTGCCCAAACGTCTCGTCGATTTGTGCAAACATGCTGCGAATCGCATCGGGACATGAAATATCACAAACGACCGGCAAGGCCCGCCGCCCCAGTCTTTCAATTTCTGTGGCAGTCGCCTGAGCACCGGCTTCGTTGATATCAGCCAGCACCACATCCGAACCGGCCTCAGCCACTGCCATCGCAATGGCTTTTCCCATACCGCTAGCCGCTCCGGAAATCAAAGAGACCCGGCCCGTCAAATCAAACATCGAGTTCATAATCAGAATCCTTATACACATTCATGGCGGGCGTTCGTTTCTGCCTTAGGAAACACCACCAAATCAATACCCAAACTCCAAACAGAGCAAAGAACCAAAGCACTTCCGGTGCCCGGGCAAATACCAAAATCGTCATACCTAAATAAAAGATGGCGCAACAAGCTAATCCGCTCGAGTGAATCCAACCGGGACGGATTTCTTTGGGAAGGAAGCGATGGTTGTTTACTAAGATCAACAGTGCCGTCAAACCAAGAACCAGATTACCAGTGTTGGCAACCGTTAGGACCATCCCTTTGGCATCCGAGAAATACAAAAATACAGTTTGCATGATGAGTGACCAGACAATGTATGCCACCATAATCCGATAATAGATTTTACCGACCTGATCCGCCTTCATTTTTTCACGAACACCTGACACTCCGGACCAAATGATGTCTGTCCAGCGGCGACAGACATCATCGATGATCGACATCTGACTTGGCAACAGGACAAACAGGCCGACTAACACGGTCAGAATCCAGAACAATTGATTAAGGCCGTAGAGATCCGGAGCGTTTTTGAGCCCGTCAGCTGTGATCAAGGCTTGTGCCCAGGATAGACCTTCGGTATCAGAGAAGAACTCTGAATATTGTGAGAACTCAATCGAGATCAACCCTGGTAATGCCATTCCCATGAAACACCCCGGCCCCCAGATCATGAGCTGGTCGGTGAGTAGATACCGCCACCAGCTACGCCAGCGAGATAGGTTCTTATCGTTGATTTCAAACACTTTTCCAATATGACTCAATTGGACGCCACGCCCTCCTACGACACTCGGTATGGCACCGACCTGAGAGCCCATACCCCAGCCTTTGTCACGAACAAAATTACTATACGTGGAATTACTAAAACCACCTCCACCGGCATATCCAGCGAACGCTCCGAGCACAGCGATATTGGCCAGAGTAATCACCGGAATCCCATTGCCACTAAACAGACTCGTAATAATATTGTCCACATTATCACCATCCCAATGCCCATCATTATCGGCATCAATATAAGAACGATGCTTGCCACTTTTCCCGGATGTCAGGTGGATTCGGGAACGATTATCAGGAGCATCCGGCAGCGACAGATACAGCTGTGCTCCCTCATCAGTCACCTGATGGTGAAGTGGATAGGAAAGCTGAATTTGCTTTTCACCTGCAGGAGCAAACATCAGCGTTTCGAGCATTTTATAACGCTGAGGTTCGCCGTTGTCGGTCAATTCAATCGTGCCGTCCTCGGCCGGACTAATGATCATGTCATACTTTCCATCGCCGTCACTGTCGTACGTCTGATACGTTGCGGCCTGTGGATAGATGTCTGTCATCGCAAATCGTTGCTCTAAAACATCAAGTCGCTGGTCTCCATCCCAGTCTTCACCGGGATCCAGTACGCCGTTGCCGTTGACATCTTCACCACGTTCCACAGGCACATTTCCAAATGCAAAGAACCCTGAAAAGACACGCCCCCAATTGGCTGGCGACACAAAGAACACTCCGACAACCAAACAAAAAGTCAGGACGACAAATACCTTGACGGTCATGACCTTTTCTAACGTGTTATAGATTTTCCCACCGATGAGGACCGGCAACGCCACCAAGCCAAAGAGCGCATAGGAAAGCAGCAACAGCGTGGTGTTGTATTCCTCTCCCGGCACCTCCCCGATGAATAGGGCAACGACCACGGCTGCAGCAGTCGTAGATAGGGCCGGAATAAGGGCTCCGATATTGAATAATGCAAACGTACCGATCCAGAATGTTGGCCCCGGCTTATTCCGCATAAAGCCTGTGAAAACGGGTTCCCCCGTGTACAAGGCGTACCGCCCGGCCTCCATGTTGTAAAACAGCTGACAGACGATCGCGATCGTCGCAATCCACATCAGACTACCGCCGTACTTGGCCGTAATCTCCGGTCCTAACAACCATTCACCCCCGCCGATCTGAATCCCACACATCACAATACCAGGGCCAATGAACCCCTTAATATTGCTCCAACCCAGGCGTTTTGGCTCTGACAATTCAGCAACCGACCAGGTGGGTAGTTCAGTTTTTGGTAGTACCGTTTTTGGTAGTTCGGAAGACTGCTTCGCTTCGGAATCTGACATAGTTTTGGACTAGCTTTCTATTAGTGCAGAACGATGGCTCGTCCGGGCCCGCCATGGCAATCTCTGATTTTGATGGCTGCAAACAGGAAGTACGCCCGGGACGGAACTTTGTTTACATTACTGAGAAATTCAACACCAACCATTTCGTGACTGCCCAATGCCCAGTAGGTCATCAAAGCTCGTTTTTCTTGCACGCCTCCCAGGTTCGGTGCGTCGGTGGCAACACAGCGTACACCTTTACTTTTTAGATAGACGATGGCATCCGGCCCCGGAGCGGGCCAGCCTTCAGCATCCCCTTTGATCGGGTCAGCCCAAAGTCCTGTGTCCGCCGGTTCCGGTTTGTAATGTTTGTTGACATGCCCTGTCTCAAAAATGACAACATCCCCGGGCTGCAACTCGCCCTGTTTGGCTTCAAATTGTTTGATATGCTCGACAGTGATCTCAGGCGAAAGAGGCCAATTGATCTTTTTAGTGGAGCCCACCAGTTTCTTTACGTTGATCACGCGGGCTTCACCGCAGGTCCAATCGAGTGGCACTTTCTCGGTGGTCATATCACTCACACCACGCTTACCATACTTACGCTCATATTCCTCCAACCACCCACGTACAACCGGGGAATACTGAACCGGAGCATCGGTAGGCGGTAACGCGTAGGACGGAGGAACCAGATTTGTGCCGGCCATGCTATCCATCATGTGCGTGTGGTGCCACATGTCGAGATATTCAGAATAGAGAAAGTTAACATCGAGATATGGCTGACGATGCATTCCGGTCGCAAAGCCTGGTGATGTAAGTGGGTACCCCTGAGCCATCGTGGGTGACAGGTCCACGGCTCGTTTGTTTTTCGCTGAGTCGATAAGTCGTGCCGGCAAGTCACCTCCCACAACGGCAAAAGCGCGACCTTCGGAATAAGCTCCATCTTTGTGACGAGGGTGTAGCAATATATAGAAAGAACCAGTTGACGGTAAGGCTCCGAGGTTTGTCGCACTTTCCGTCCAGATCATGCCATACTTCAAACCTGCATAGTGCGTCGGTTCAGCCAGTGTTGGTAGTGGCCCCATACTGGCACTATCGGTGCCGAGCGTCATCACTTTCCTGGTCGCTAAGAATTCCATGCAGTCCGGATCCGGATCGGGGTATCCCGGTGCTTTCCCATCCAATATCTCTGAAATAAACCGGTGTCCCTGTGGATAAGGACGATAGTAAGTGTCGGTATAATCACTGCGAAAGAGAGCAACATCACCAAATCGGAGTTGGCGATACTGTTTTTCAAACCGCTGCACATGCTCACGCTTGACCAAAGGGCTGACACCATTGGGAGCCTGATTCAGCAGATCACGCACATCAATCACACAAGCTTCCCCGCCAAACTGCCAGGGTTCAATGCGATCGGTATAAGCTAACCCATAGGGCCCCGATTTTGGCCGCTTGAGATCTGGTCGAGCGACCGAGTGCGGAGGTACATCGAGTTGCGTTCCTGTGTTTCCATCAATCACTAGCGAGTCGATGTTGTAGGCACTATCAGGACCGATGGTGCGTTGATGGATTATCTGAAAACGTGGAAAGGGAGCTGTTGGCCAGGTTGCCGGATAATCTGGGGCAACGAGCAGTGAGCAATCCACAAACTTTGATTGCGCTGATAACGAACTGAATCCCA
>CEUY01028847.1_pt1 | contig 29915 bp, 42 predicted proteins | sample 361481 | NCBI WGS metagenome assembly CEUY01 (sample SAMEA2622737, study PRJEB7988) | marine metagenome | isolation source: saline water (ENVO:00002010), including | reverse complement strand
AAAACGCAGACTACGCTTTAGCAGCTTAAATTGCTAACTGTTTTAACTTGGTGTCCGTGCCATTGTTAACACAGACGATTTCACGGACTGCAGATTTTGTAATTCTCATTTGCAATTTCTTAAGTAAATTTGAGATAGCCTAATAAGCCCTGTTCATCGGGCCCTATTTAGGCAAAGTTAATAGATGAAACTAAACATGTAGATCTTATGGCAGAGTACTGATGGACGCGGGTTCAATTCCCGCCGCCTCCACCATTTTTTAAATAATTAAGATCAATTACGTTTTATAAAAAAAAGACTAGATTTTCTAACAATAATTAGATAATTTAGTATCAACATTTATAACATTGGAGGGTGTTATGTTAACTCTTGTTTCTAAATTCAAGTTCTTAAGAACTTTATTCTTTTCGGGTCTCTTCATTTCATTAATTCTCAACTCTTCTATAACTCAAGCCGCTTTAACATCTGATAAAGATCTGGTATCAGTAGGATCTTCAGTAAACCTATCGTGGTCTGAGTCTTCTTCCTGTTCAGCATATGATGATTGGTCAGGGTCTAAAGGTCAGTCAGGTAGTGAATCTGTAGCTGTATCTAAAGTGGGATGGAATATTTTTTCCTTGAATTGCAATGGGAGTTACGAGAATGTTTATGTCTACGGAACATTGTTTTCTACTGGAATAGCTGCAACAGCAACTAAAAAGTCAATGTTTGAAAAGCAACTGGACGTTCTTAGGTTTTATAAACCAAGTGAAGATATTTCGTTTTCCATTATTAATTCTTCAGGAAGTATGGATGATGCCTTATTTTCTATGTCTTCCTCTGGTGCTTTGACTTTTAAAAGCGCTCCAGACTACGAAGATCCTAAAGATATAGGTGGCAATAATGTCTATAACCTTCAAGTTGCTGCTACCGACGGAACTGATACTGATACGAAAAACCTAGAAATAACTATAAAAAACTTTAATGATGCACCTTCTGATATATCACTTTCTAGTACTATAGTTGCCGAAAATACTTTGGCTTCAACTGTTGGTACACTTACTGCATATGATGATGATCTGCTTTTAACAGCAAAAAACTCAACTATGGCGTTAGGTGAAAGAACTGGAGATACTATTAGTTTCCAAATTTCAGGTACCGATGCTCAGTACTTTGAAATACCCACACTCTATGTAAGTTCTGATCCTGTAACAGTTTATGGAGATCTAAAATTTAAGAGAAACCTATCTAATGGTTCATTAATTGGACTGGACTATGAAACTAAAAGTGTCTACTCAATTACTATTACCATTGTAGATTCTGGTATTTCTCCAAATTCTTCGATAAGTACACCGTTGTCCTATAGCGAAGACTTCACCATAACCCTTTCTGATAAAGATGAACCAGTTACTGGGGTTTCGTTGAGTAGTTTAATCATGAATGAGAATATTTCTGCTTCTTCTCTTGTAGCTGAAATAAGTGCCGTTACAGAGGATAAAAGTGATACTCATACTTATGCTCTTTCAGGAACTGATGCTAGTAGTTTTGTTCTAAGCGGCAATAATCTATTACTGGCTTCAACTATGTCTCCTGACTATGAAACAAAGAGCTCTTATTCAGTAACAATAACTGCTACTGATGCAGCTACGACTGCCTCACAAACATTTACTTTACAGGTTAGGGATTTACCAGAGTATCCAGCCTCTAGTGTTACAAATTACAAATCAATTGCTGAAAATGGAACTGACATAGCGACTCTTGCAGGGACAGATAATAACAGCGCTGATGTAACTTTTAGTCTTGGTGCTGGACAAGATGCAGCCTATTTTAGCGTTAATCCTGCTGGTGTTTTAATCTTTACTAGGGCGCCTGATTATGAAACTCCTTTGGATACTGACTTGGATAATATATATGAAGTTCCCATAGTCATGACTAATGGAGTTCTTAATACCTACTTTACCTATTATGTAACCGTATCAGATGTGGAAGAAGTTGGAGGAATTGAACTTGCCTCCAAAGTCTCTACCGTAAAAACACAAGAAGAGGAGTAAAAAATGATGAAAAAATATTTAATTACTATACTTTTTATTTGCCCTGCAATAATTTTTGCAGCAGTACCAAGTGGCAGTCAATATAATACTGATAATAGAGAATTTATGGTTGAGGATGCATTAAATGATGCTTCTGATACACCTACTATGATCTTATGCTTTATGAAGAATTTAAGGACTGATCTTATGGTCAATAAAGGTAATTATTTAGCTCAGATCGATGAAGAAGCTTGTAACGCAAGTGGGCAGATAAGCTCTGGTCCTAAGAGTGAAGATAAAGCCTCAGCTACTTCTGCAAGCTCTTCTGCTGCTTCAAAGGCATATACAGATGTTATTTCAGTTGTTACGAGAGCCTCATCTTCTGATCCAATGGTTGCTAAAACTTGGTTAGTAGTTGATGGACCTAGTGGACCTATGACTGTTTATATACAAGGGTCAGCAACTTCAGCTAAAACGGATTCAAATCCTTACGGGGTGTTCCAACTGGACTACACTGGAGTTGATGGAAATGGTGACGACGTTATGTATGGAGTTTTAAAAGCAAATGCTGCAGGAGTACTTGAATGGTATGAGAGTATGAGCTTTATGGGCATGACCATGATTAATTCTCTCTCTCTAACTCAAAACCTAGTAACTGGAACAGGAAGCGGTGCTGTTAGAAGAACTATGAATAACTCAGTTTACGCCTATGGGTTTGCATATGACTCTGCTGGATACTGCAGAGTAGAGTTATCAAAAGATGGTGGAGCTCCAAGTGACTCTGATGAATATTGCTTTGATACTAGGGAAGCCCAAGGAGTTAAGACTGTATGGGATTATGATCTCTATGATGCTACTACAGGAAGAAGATATGACCTTCCTGTTAAAGGATTCCCAGTAAGAACTACTGTTGGAGGTGTAACTTACTTTGGTTTTGCTGATTATCATGGAATTCATTTTGATCCAGATGTTATTGGAAGCATAACCGATGGGGCGAGCTTACAAAGGGATAATGGTCAAGCTGCAGCTACTGATTACTCCGTAAATATTTCAATGGGTAAATTAGATAAGATTACAAAAACATTTGTGAGTTTAGCTTCAATGGATAAATACCCAATGAATAGCTATATGGACATTCCTTCACTATCGGTAACTGGTAGTGAGTATAAATTCTATTATGATCATGATATTACTAGTTTTGTATTAACGCATAACAGAGTTTGTGGTGAAAACGGCTGTTTTGACACACCTTTATCACCAGAAATCACTATTACTGCTCAACAATACTATGATCTTGAACAAGGAGGTATTGGAAGCTGGGTTCCAGGTGTAGGCGGGGTATACATAACCAGAAATGCACTAATAAATGCAAACAACAATTCTCCTGGTAGTTCTGTAGAAGTTGAAACACAGGAAAAGGTTGATCCAGCTGATTACCCCCCTGTACTGTATTGTGTAGATAACTGTTTTACTTCAAGCAGTATTGATGCTTTTGTAACTAAAATTCAAGATGGAAGTTGGGACAGTGAGGATCATGCTTATGAAGCCAATAATTATAGAGTGAATGGTATCCCTGCTTCTTCCCTTGTAACTTATACTGCCAACGGACTTACTTACGAGACTGATGGTTCAGCTGCGGCCTTCCCTAGTAATTTATCTAGCGATGACAACGATAATATAGATGCCACCCAAATACCCTGGGGCATGAGAACCAATGCCCTTCTAACAGACCCATCAGAGTTTACTTGTGAGTCTTGGCAAGATGGAGCCGATTACTGTACAAGTGGTTTATGGAACGGATCCATAAGTGAATACTATGCTTGGAGAACGGGTCACAAAAGATGGGACAAAAACTATGTTGTAAAAGATGCTCGAGGAGATACGGTAAATTTCTCTAAGCCTATGGAAGTTTATTACCAAGTCCCAACAGATGCTGCAAATGGCAACTTCTCAGGTAAAGAGGTTATGCTAGATTATGGCGGATCTGGTAATTTATGGGGTTTCCCAGGGTCTTGCTTTAATCCATCAACAGGGTCTTTCACTAATAGTTGTGGATCCTATGGAAGTTGGTTACCTTGGGTAAACAGATTTGAAATACCATTTGATGAAGATACAGGATTTGTAATGACCGGAAGAAATCAAACTGGTACCAAATATTTAGTTAAAGGAAGATTTGGAGCCGTATTCTTAACTCCTTTTGCTGCAAAAAAAGGAACTTTAACCTTGGGTACAGCCAGTGATTTACCTTCAGACAGCACTGTAAATGTAGGGCCTAATGGTACTGCAGCTAATTATATCGGTGCAGTTCCTACGAAGCCGGATACAGTTTCTGTAAAACAAGGTGAAAAACTTTAAGGTAACTTTAAATCAAAAAAGGCGGGATTAATTCTCGCCTTTTTTTTATAGTACACTTAGCTTGAAACGAGGAGGTATTGATGGCTGGTATAAGTAAAAATGAGGGACCTGTAGCCGTAACTGGCGCTAGTGGATATATAGGATCTAGAGTAGTAGAAGATTTAATGAAAGAGGGCTATGAAGTCCATGCGTGCGTTAGAGATAAGAGCAATGGCATGAAAGTAGATCATTTACTAAATCTTAATAGCGAAGAACTAGAAGGTAGTGTGAAATTATTTGAAAGTGATCTATTAGAAAAAGGCAGTTATGACAAAGCTTTTGAACAATGTGTAGGAGTCATTCACTGCGGAGCAGCACTTGGCTTCAATAGAGAGACACCGCAAGAAGTCTACGATGGGTGCTTTACACAAAATGAGCATGTAATAGAGTCTGTAAAAAAAGCTCAAACAGTAAAACGTTTTGTATTTACTAGTTCTTTTGCAGCAGTTGGCCATCCTAGACCAGAAGGCTACGTTTTTACTGAGAAAGATTGGTGTGGAGATAATGTGGAAGGATATAGAGGTGCTTGGACTGAAGAAAATATTTCTAAAAACCGAGATATAGCTTATGCGATGGCCAAAGCTAATACTGAAAAAATGATTAATAAGTTTGCTGAAGAAGATGGAAATTTCGAAGCTGTTTCTATTAACCCTTTACATGTTGTTGGACCTTTAATGGCTGAAAACCACAATCAATTTTTTAGTTGGCAATTTTGGATAGGGCAATTATTAAAAGGATCAAACTTTGGTAACTGGAATGAGAAGCAACTTAGAGGGAGTACCATGCTATGGAATATGGTTGATGTTAGGGATGTAGCAAAAGCTCATAGATTGGGTGCTGAAAGCTCAAAGGCAATAAATGGTTCAAGATATATTCTTTCTGCTACTGACAGGTCAGGTGAAATGTTTACTTGGGAACTTCAAGAAAAACTAAAAGAATTATTTCCAGAAATAGAGAATATCGGGGGGGAAGACATGGAGGCTGGAAAACCCAAAGAACATACCTATGATTCTCCTAGGTCATATTGTTCTTTGGCAATAGAAGAACTAGGGCTTTCTACCCACTCAATTGAAGAAACTTTAAAGGAGACAGGTGATTCCTATTTATCTTTAAATCTTCTCTAAGGCAACCCGGCCCTAGGAATGGAAACTTCTATAGTTTCAATTCTTCCTGATCTGTCTTTAAGACAAGCCTCTTCTGTTGAATCATTTGCCGTGGAGATAAAAAGAGTTTTACCTTCTTTTCCTCCAAGCATACATGCATAAGCCCCCCTGCCTACTTCTATTCTCTCTAGAAGTTCTCCACCTTCTTTAACTCTTATTACATCATTTGTTGTGGGAGAAGCAACCCATATGGCACCCTCCTCATCAAGACAAATTCCATCAGGTACAGGGGTATAGTCTTCTTTGATGGATCTCAAATCTGCCCAAAGTCTTCTATTCGATAAGGTTTTATCTATATTGATATCAAAGGCAGTTAAACAAGAAGAAAAGGTTTCACCCACAATTAAAGTTTTATCATCTGGAGTAATAACACTCCCGTTGGGGAAAAAGATATTTTCAGCGACTACTAGTGGTTCTTCTCCTGGTTTAACTAGAATAATATTCGTTGGTTTAATAGGTTCGCCTGCATGTAAATCAAATCCAAAATTACCTACATAAGCATTTCCTTGCCTGTCAACCACCATGTCATTACAAAAATGTGTGGCCATAGCACTTAAATCAGCTACTTCATTTATTTTATTATTAGCAAAAGATAATAATTTTTGGTCATTCATTGAAACAATAAGCATTGTGCCATCTGGCATCCAGCCTAAACCTGAAGGTTGGTGCGGAATCTCAACCACAGTCTCTAAATTACCTTCAGTATCAACAGCTAAAACTCTATGAGTAAAAAAGTCTGAAAAATATAATTTTCCCTCCCTCCATCTTGGACCTTCCGTAAAGGTCATACCATCTACTAATACATTAGGTTTGATTGACATAACTAATCCTCTATCTGATAAACTTTAATAATTCTAAGATAAAACCATACAAATGACATTACTAGAAAATTTTTTAAAAAAACATGAATAATAGTTAGGCACTCCTTATGCATCTCGGATTAATGATCAGAAATATGGGGAAACAATCCTCAAGAGAAATAATGGCTGGAGCTGCCTTGGGAGCTGAAGAAAGAAACTTTGAGTCTATTTGGGTAGTTGACCACATTGCTATCCCCCCTGAGGATTCTGAAGGGTCAGAAGGCAGATACATAGATATTTTAATAAGTCTAGCTTGGCTTGCTGGAATAACTTCTAAAATAAATTTGGGTAGTGGGGTATTGATAGCCCCATATAGAGAAATATTACCTACTGCTAAACAGGTAGCAAGTATTCAAGAACTTTCATCTAACAGGTTGCTTTTGGGAGTAGGACTTGGCTGGATGGATGCAGAATTTAAAGCATTAGGAATAGATAGAAAAACCAGAGGTAGAAGAGCTGATGAATTCTTAGTCTTTTTAGAAAACGCCTTCAATAATGAAGAAGTAGAATTAAACCAGCAGAAATTTCTATTCAAACCCAATCCTCCTAAACCCCCTATTTATATTGCTGGATCAAAAGACTACTCTATAAAAAGAGCTGTAAAGCATGGAGATGGATGGATACCTATAGTAGATAAACCAGAAGATCTAAAAACTAATCTAGCCACTTATCGAGAGCTATGCAAAGAAGCAAAAAAGAATAGTGACAAAGTAAGTGTGGTAACTAGACTTGATCTTTCAAATAAGTATCTGTGTATAGAAAAGTTATCTAAGTTTAAAGAAATGGGGATAGAACGATTGATTTGCGGACTGCCATATAATGATCTTAATGACTTTTTAAAAAAAGCTGATTTCTTAAAGAATCTTTAATTTATTAACTTCCCTATTTCATTTATTACTCTTTGAGAGGATATATAACAAAGACATTGTCTTCTCTTTCCTTCAAGATGACCATGCAAAGAACATAGCTCTTCCTTGTTACTTCTTGAGATGACTGATATGTCTTCAGACCATGGTCTCCAGTTTTCAACTTTACTTGGACCAAAGAGGGCTAATCCTCTAGCTCCAACTGCAGCTCCTAAATGAGAAGCAACCGAGTCAAGAGCTATGAAGAAATGAGCATTCTTAATTAACTCAGCTAGCTGTATCAATGAAGTCTTGCCTCCTAAGTTTATTAGTTTAGTTTTACACATAGATTCAATTTCATTTAAGTAAGTTATTTCGCTTATCTCAGGACCTGAACTCATTACAACTTTAAATCCTTTGTTGGAAAAATAATCTATAACTTCTACAAAGTATTCTTTCTTCCATTGCTTAACTTCTCTCCTAGAAACTGGATGAAGAACACAGTATTTTTTTCCTATAGAATAATCTTTTATAAGCTCTTTAACAGAATCAACAGTATTTTTTGATATGAATATCTTTGATTCGATTCTATTAAAATTTACTTCTAAGTCTAAAGCCTCCAATGAAGACAAGTTTCTTTCTATTATATGTTTCTTTCCAGCTTCAGGAAAAATAGCAGAAAAGCTATCTACCCAACCAGATTTTTTTCTTTTGGTATCATCTACCCCTGCTGTTTTAGCTTTACCCAAACACCTTGCCATTAGAGCCATCCTCCATTGGGTGGTTAAGAAAACACCATAATCATAATTTGAACTTTTAAGTTCTCTTAGTAATTTAATTTCTTTTACTATTCTCATAAGAAAATTAGATTTAGATGAGTAATTAGCTTCAAGAATATTATTTATTCTCGGATCATCATGGAGAATAGCTCCAGTACCTTCATAAACTAAAAAATCAATAACTGCGTTGGGAAAATTCCTCTTTATCTCACTGATCATAGGAATGGTAAGAACAATATCTCCATGAAATCTCAATAAGGCAATAAGAAACCTTTTATTTTTGTTATTCATTAATCAATCTTACTTGACACCAATGTTCTCAGAATGCATTATGCGCGACTCTTAATTTAAGTTAAAGATATGGCTAATAGAGAAAAGCTAAGAATTAAATCTGCTTTAAAACGCTCAAGACAGAATATTAAAAGAAATGAGCTTAGAAGCCCTCAAAGAGCAGCTGCAAGGACTGCAGTAAAAGCAGTTAGTTCCGCTATTGAATCAGGTGATAAAAGCAATGCTGAAAAGAAATTTAAAGAGGCTGTCAAAATCTTAGATACAATGGTGAGTAAGAAAGTTATACACCGCAACAAAGCTTCTAGAACAAAATCGCGCCTTAACAAAAAAGTAAAATCTCTTTAGGTAAGAACTAGATTGTCTCTATGTATCAACTCACTCTCTGTGATGTAGTCTAATGTAGATGATATATCTTGAGAATTTTGTCCTAAAACTAATCTAATTTCAGATGACTTGAAATTGCTCAACCCTCTCGCAATTTCTTTTTCTTTATTTAAACATACCAAAAGATCTCCTCTGTCAAAATCCCCTTCAATCTTTTCGACACCTACTGGCAACAAGCTACTTCCTCTTGTAATCAATGCCTTTGCAGCTCCGTCATCAATAAAAACTTTACCTTTTGGAGTTCCCATTGAAGCTATCCATTTTTTTCTAGACTGTAATCTATCTTTTTGCCCTTCAAAAAAAGTTCCTACTTCCTTATTATCTTTAATCTTAATTAAAATGTCCCTTACCCTTCCATCACAAACCCATGTTTTAGACCCTGAATCTATCGAAAGTCTTGCAGCTTTTATTTTAGTTCTCATACCTCCTCTACCCATTAAACCCGCAGTTCCTTGAGTTATTTTTTCTAGATCTAAAGTTTTATCATTTAGATCTATTTTTGATAGAAGTTGAGCTGAATTATTATTCTTGGGGTCTTCTGTAAATACCCCCTCCTGGTCTGTTAACATAATAAATTTATCTGCTTCCACTAAACCTACTACTGCTCCAGCTAAGGTGTCATTATCTCCAAAAGTAATCTCTTCTGTAGATACGCTATCATTTTCATTTACAACAGGAATGACCTTTAAATTTAATAAAGCAGTCAAGCTATGTCTAGCATTTAAATATCTTTGTCTGCTTACAATATCACTATGACTTACTAAGACTTGACCAGTTATCAAATTATATTTCTTAAAAGCTTCTCTATAAGAGTTAATCAATCCAAGCTGACCGACAGCAGCTGTTGCTTGTAAAAGATTGAGAGACTTAGGCCTAAGTTCTAGATTTAATTCTTGAATGCCCTTAGCAATTGCTCCAGATGACACTATGATAACTTCTATATTTTCTTTAAGAAGCTTAATTATTTGTGAGGCTAGATTTTTTATAAAGTCCTCATCTATACCTATTTCTCTATGCGAAATTAGACTACTTCCTACTTTTATGACCCATCTTTCTTTCTTTTTAGTCATTTGTAACCTCCAAAGCAAAACCTACATCTCTTACCAGATTTCTAAGACCTCTTCTTTGTTTAGCTGAAATAAAATAAGTCTTTATATCCTTTTGGTTATTAAAATATTTCTCTATTTTCTTTCTTTCTTTATCAGAAATTAAATCGATCTTATTTAAGACTAGCCATTTAACTTTAAGGGCAACATTTTTATCATACTTTGTTACTTCCTCTATTAGCTCATTCTTTTCTTCTTCAATTTCAGAAATGCTCTTTCCATGAACATCAATCATTTGTAAGATCAACCTGTTTCTAGAGAGGTGTTTTAAAAACTGGAACCCTAGGCCAATGCCCTCTGAAGCTCCACTTATGAGGCCTGGTATATCACATATTACAAAGCTTTTATCTTGTAAAAAATCAACTACTCCTAAGCTTGGCTTCAAAGTTGTGAAAGCATAATCTGCTATTTTTGGCTTTGCACTTGAAACAGCTTCTACCAAAGAAGATTTTCCACAATTAGGTTTTCCAAGCAGCCCGACATCTGCTAAAAGCCTAAGTTCCAACCTTAAAGCTAGGCTTCCACCATTTTGACCCTTTGTAGTTTTTCTTGGGGACCTATTTGTAGAACTTTTAAATCTAGCGTTCCCTAGGCCGCCCTTACCTCCTTTGGCAATAATGGCTTCTGCTTCCTTTAAATCTAGATCAACTAGAATTTCTTGAATAGATTCATCATAAACTATAGTACCTTGTGGTACTTCAATAATTAGATTCTCTCCATTTGCTCCAATCTTCCTCTGATTCATTCCTTTTTTTCCTGATTGAGCAGAGAATGATTTTTCATATCTAAATCTTGCTAAAGTATTGAGACTTGGATTAACTTTTAATTTAATATCACCTCCGTCGCCTCCATCCCCTCCATCAGGACCTCCTTTAGGTAAATTCTTTGCTCTTTTGAAGCTTAAACATCCATCTCCACCATTTCCTGCAGCTACCTCAATGCGTACCTCATCAATGAAATTCATTGAACCGATCTAAGATAATTAAACGAACAGACCCTAAGAGGGTTCTATGTTTATAAACTGGCGAAGTTTGATTCCTTTTTTTGTAAAAAAAACTTTACCGTCGACTTTAGCAAAAAGAGTATGATCTCTACCACATCCTACATTTTCTCCAGGGTGATATTTTGTTCCTCTTTGCCTAACTAATATTGAACCTGCTGATACATTCTCACCACCAAACTTCTTAATACCAAGACGTTTGGATTGAGAATCCCTGCCATTTCTGCTACTTCCACCTGCTTTTTTATGTGCCATGACCTTTTAATAAGTTACGAGCTTATTGCCTCAATTAAAACTTCTGTATATTTCTGCCTATGTCCTTGTGTTCTTCGATAATCCTTTCTTCTTTTCATCTTAAAAACTTTTATTTTACTAGATTTACCATGTTTTATAACTTTTCCAGTTACCTTGGCTTTTTCTAAAAAAGGATCTCCTATTTTTGAATCTTTACCATTAGAAATCATTAAGACCTTCTCAAACTCAATCTTTGATCCCTCTTCCGCTTTTAAGAGCTCAATTTTAAGATAATCGCCTTCAGCAACCCTATGTTGCTTCCCGCCACTTTCAATAACAGCAAACATTCTTTATAAAAATAAAATAAGGTTGCGAACTATACGTAAAAGAAAAAATATTCGCAATAAAAGATTCTAATTACAAGATGCATTAAAATATTGATTAAATAATGATTAAAGACTTTCAAATACATATAAATAAGGAATTGCTACAACTGGAAAAGGCTTTAATCCATTCAGTTAAGTCTGATGTTGATTTAGCTACTGAAGTTAGTTTCTATATCTTGAAGTCTGGAGGGAAAAGAATACGCCCTACGATAGCAATTTTAATTGCTTATGCTCTAGGTTATAAAGGAAAAGAGCTTATTACTCTGTCTTCTGCAATAGAATTACTCCATACAGCAACTTTAATTCACGATGATGTTGTAGATGAAAGTGATATAAGGAGAGGTAAAAAAAGCATACATAAAAAATGGGACAATGCTCATGGGGTTTTGGTGGGTGACTTCGTTTACTCTAAAGCCTTCCAGTTAATGGCATCTTTAAATAATAAAGAAATAATAAAGACTCTCGCAAATTCAACAAATAAGATTTCTGAAGGTGAAGTACTACAACTAAAATTAATTGAATCTAATAAACTTAGAGAAGAAGACTATTACGAAATTATAGGAAGGAAAACAGCTGAGCTGTTTAAAGCTTCAGCCTTAAGCGCAGCTTTATTATCTGATGCAAATAATAAATTAGTTGAAGCTGCGGGTAATTTTGCTTTCTCATTAGGTATGGTATTCCAACTAAGAGATGATCTGTTGGATTATTCAGGTAATAAGGAAATTACAGGGAAAATTACAGGTAAAGACTTTATGGAAGGTAAGGTTACACTTCCTTTAATTAAAGCTTTTGAGTTTAGCAGTCCAAAAGATCTAAAATTTCTGAATGAAGCCTTTAAAAGAAAGGATAGAAATGATTTAGAAAAAATTATCAATCTATTTAATGAATGTGGGTCGATTGAATATGTGGAGAATATTACAGAAGAATATTCAAAAAAATGTTTGGATTTTCTATCAAATCTCCCAGATTCTCATTTTAGAGATTCTTTAAAGGATATCGTCCTTAACATGAAGAAAAGAATAAATTAATATTTGATTAAATTAGCTTATCCCTTTTACTGATAAAATATACTAATAATTTTTTAAGATTTATAAAATGAGTTTTGTAGCCAAAGAAAGCTATGACAAAAATGACCTCTTGTCCTGCGGACAAGGAATGTTATTTGGAGATGGTAATGGGAGATTACCAACTCCTGACATGCTGATGTTCGATAGGATTAATTCTATAACAAAAGATGGAGGCGACTTTAATAGAGGAAAAATTATTGCGGAACTTGATATAAAGCCCTCTCTTTGGTTTTTTGATTGTCACTTTAAGGGAGATCCTGTAATGCCAGGATGCTTAGGATTAGATGCAATGTGGCAATTATTAGGATTTTATTTGTGCTGGCTTAATCACCCTGGAAAAGGGAGAGCTTTAGGGGCTAAGGAGGTTAAATTTTTTGGTCAAGTCCTCCCTTCAAATAAAAAAGTTACTTATGAACTAGATATAAGAAGAGTTTTAAATCAAAAACTGGTGGTGGGTATAGCTGATGCAAAAATGATTGTAGATGATAGAGAGATTTATACAGCTAAAGGTCTAAGAGTAGGTTTGTTCAAAGATACTTCAGCATTCTAATAAGATATGAAAAGAGTAGTCGTCACAGGCCTAGGTATTATTTCTAGTATAGGCAATAATATAAAAGAAGTTGAAAACTCTCTAAGAAACTTAACTTCAGGAATTGAAGTAAATGAAGTAAATAAAGAAATAGGTTTGAGAAGCCATGTTTCTGGAAATATAAAAGATATTGAATTAAAAGATTTAATTGATAGAAAAATTTATCGTTTTATGGGAGAAGCGGCTGCTTATGGTTATTTAAGCTCAATTCAAGCCATAGAAGATGCTGGATTAAAAGCAGAAGATATTTCTAATCATAGAACTGGTTTAATAATGGGATCTGGAGGTGCTTCTTCAGAAGATCAAATTGAATCTGCTGATATATTAAGGTCTAAAGGTCTAAAAAGAATTGGCCCTTACAGGGTTACAAGAGCAATGGGAAGTACTGTTTCAGCTTGCCTTGCAACTTCCCTTGGAATTAAAGGTATCAACTACTCTATATCTTCTGCCTGCTCAACTAGCGCTCACTGTATTGGATCAGGTATGGAACAAATACAGTTGAATAAACAAGACGTTGTAATTGTAGGAGGTGCCGAAGCTGAACACTGGGGAATGACAAGTCTTTTTGATGCTATGGGAGCTCTATCTACGAAATATAATGATGCACCTAAATCTGCATCCCGAGCCTTTGATGCCAATAGAGATGGTTTTGTGATTGCTGCTGGAGGAGGAGCTATCATTCTTGAAGAATTGGAACATGCAAAAAAGAGGGGCGCAAATATATATGCGGAGCTAACAGGATATGGCGCCACATCGGATGGAGAAGATATGGTAAGCCCTTCTGGAGAGGGAGCTTACAGGTGTATGGAGTTAGCTTGGGATATGACTGAACGAAAGAAGATTGATTACATTAATGCTCATGGTACGAGTACTCCTGTAGGTGATGTAGCAGAGATAGAGGCAATATCAAAACTTTTTGGTGAAGGAAATATGCCTTTTATTAGCTCAACTAAGTCTTTGACAGGCCATTCTCTAGGGGCTGCAGGTGTTCATGAATCTATTTTTAGTCTTATTATGCTCAAAGGAGGTTTCTTGACTAGCTCTGTAAATATAGAACAGCTAGATGAAAGGCTTACTGAATCCTCTATTCTTCTAAAAAACAAAGATATTAAAGTTTCAAGAGTTCTTTCTAATAGCTTTGGATTTGGCGGAACTAACGCTAGTTTAATTTTTGAAGATATAAATTAAAAAGGTATATCGTCATCTTCCATTTCGGCTTCCCCAGCTTCAGGAATTGATTCGTTAGATGATGTATCAGAATTTTCAGGACTTGGAGTATTACTTGATGTCCCTTTGCTGTCTAAAAATTGAATGTCTCTGGCAATAATTTCTGTGGTGTATCTAGTCTGACCTTCTTGTTCCCACTTCCTTGTTTGTAGCTGCCCTTCTACGTAAACCTTAGAGCCCTTTTTGAGGTACTCTCCTGCAATTTCTGCTAACCTCCTCCACAAAACTACTCTATGCCACTCTGTTCTTTCTTGGTCTTCACCTGTATCTCTATCCTTCCAAGAGTCTGAGGTAGCTATACTTAGAGTTGTTACTGCTGCACCGCCTGCTGTGTATTTAACTTCAGGGTCTTGACCTAAGTTCCCAACTAAAATAACTTTGTTAATTCCACTTCTTGCCATTTCATTCCTTTCTAAAAATTAATCATTATCTGTCTTATTAAAAAGATTATAATCAGTTTTTTATATTTCCGTTAAAAGATTTCAATAAATGAAACACATTACAGTTAAGGGTGCAAGACAACATAATCTAAAAAATATAAATGTAGATATTCCTAGAAATAAATTCGTAGTAATTACAGGCCTATCAGGATCAGGAAAATCTTCTTTAGCTTTTGATACTCTTTATGCGGAAGGTCAAAGGAGATATGTTGAATCCTTGTCATCTTATGCAAGAAACTTCCTTTCGATTATGGAAAAACCTGATGTTGATCACATAGAAGGGTTGTCACCTGCCATTTCAATTGAACAAAAATCTACTTCACATAACCCTCGCTCTACGGTGGGTACTGTCACAGAAATATATGACTATTTAAGACTACTTTTTGCTAGGGCAGGAACTCCCAAGTGCCCAGAACATAATATTTCACTTGAAGGACAGACGGTAGAAAATATTGTTGATCAAATATTAAAAGCGCATAAATCTCATAAAATTGTTCTTCTTGCACCCATAATTAGTGAGCAGAAGGGAGAGCATCTTCATGTTTTTGATGAACTTAAGGCCTTGGGTTATATAAGAGTAAGGGTAAATGGGATTGTAATAGATATAGAAGATGCACCAAATCTCAATAAAAACAAAAAACATTCCATAGAAGCTGTTATTGATAGATTACAGATACCTAATTCTAAAGATGAAGATTTCAATTTAAGATTGTCAGAATCAGTTGAAAATGGCATTAATCTAGGAGAAGGATTGATAAAATTATTAGACTTAAATAAAAATCATGAACTTACTTTCTCCTCAAAAATGGCATGCCCTAATTGCGGGTATAGCATACAAGAACTAGAGCCAAGATTATTCACTTTCAATAACCCTTCAGGAGCTTGTCCTGAGTGTGAAGGACTAGGAGTTAAGCCATATGTTGATGAAAAGAAAGTAATACATGAGCCTGACTATAGTCTAAGTGAAGGGGCCATCAGAGGGTGGGATGTGAGTCACAGATATCATTTTCATTTAATCAGATGCTTGTCAAAACAATATAATTTTTCATTAGAGTGCCCTTTCCATGAGTTAAGTGATGAAATAAAGAAATTAATACTTTCTGGTTCAGAAGGAGAAGTGGTTAACTTTAGTTGGAGAAATAAGAGGGGTAGATTAGTTGAAAGATATTTTCCTTTTGAAGGAGTTTTAAATAATGTTAATAGAAGATATAAAGAAACTGAATCAAACTACATACGGGAAGATCTATCTAAATTAATTAGTCTAAAAAATTGCCAGTCATGCTCAGGTACAAGACTAAGAGAAGCGGCCAGGAATGTTTTTATACAAGACACTGCAATTCCAGAAATCACCCTCTTAACAATCGATGAAGCTTTCAAATTTTTTACCAGCATTAAACTTTCTGGAACTAAAAAAGAAATTGCAGATAGGATAATAAAAGAAATCTTAGAAAGACTTCAGTTTCTAGTGGATGTGGGTCTAAATTATTTAACACTAGACAGAAGTGCTGAAAGCCTTAGTGGAGGAGAAGCCCAAAGGATAAGGTTAGCAAGTCAAATTGGAGCTGGTTTAGTTGGAGTAACCTATATCTTAGATGAGCCCTCTATAGGACTCCACCAAAGGGACAACAAGAAACTTCTACGAACCTTAGAAAAACTAAGAGATCTTGGTAATTCTGTCATAGTTGTAGAGCATGATGAAGAAACTATGGTCTCTTCTGACTACATACTAGATATAGGCCCAGGAGCAGGAGTTAACGGAGGCAAAGTTTGTGCTTATGGAACTCCTAAAGAAATAGCAAAGTCTACTACTTCAATAACGGGTTTATATCTTTCAGGTAAAAAACAAATAGAAATACCAAAAGAAAGAATTAAACCAAATAAAAATAAAGAAATTGGTTGGTTAGAGCTTACAGGAGCTCGTGGTCATAATTTAAAGGATTTGCACTTAAAACTACCACTAGGATTATTTGTTTGTGTTACAGGGGTTTCAGGCTCAGGAAAATCTACCTTAATCAATCAAACTCTATTACCTGCAGTTTCAAATATTCTAAAAAAAGAAAATACTGAAGAGGCAATGCTTTATGAAAAAATAAAAGGGGCTGAAAATATAAATAAAATCATTGAAATAAGTCAAAGTCCAATAGGAAGAACACCAAGATCAAACCCAGCAACTTATACTGGTCTATTTACACCTATCAGGGAATTGTTTGCCGGTACTCAAGAATCTAGATCTAGAGGATATAAGGTAGGCAGATTTAGTTTTAATGTAAAAGGTGGCAGGTGCGAAACATGTCAAGGAGATGGTTTGATAAAAGTTGAAATGCACTTCTTACCTGATGTATATGTAAGATGCGATGCTTGCAATGGTCAAAGATATAATAGAGAAACTCTCGATATTAGGTATAAAGGAAAAAATATCTTTGAAGTCTTAGACATGACAGTAGAAGATTCACTTAACTTTTTCAGCGCTATTCCATCAATAAGGAATAAGTTAAGCACTTTAATGGAAGTAGGCTTAGGTTATATTAAATTAGGCCAGCAAGCTACAACACTCTCAGGAGGCGAGGCTCAAAGAGTAAAACTTGCTAAAGAATTATCTAAATCTACTTCAGGACATGCACTTTACATCTTAGATGAGCCTACTACAGGCCTTCATTTCCATGACGTCCAGTTGCTATTGAGAGTATTAGAGAGACTAAGAAATAATGGAAACACAGTGGTTGTTATAGAACATAATATGGAAGTAATTAAATGTTCTGATTGGATAATTGATTTAGGCCCCGAAGGAGGATCGGGAGGTGGAAGCATAATAGCTGAAGGTTCTCCTGAACAAGTCTCTAAATTAAAATCTTCTTTTACAGGAAAGTTTCTTAACCAAATACTAAAAAAGAAAAAGCAACAAAAAGCACCAAAAAAAATAGCTAATTAACTTTCTGCGACTTCTGCAGTTGGCTCTAAATCTTCCTGTTCTTTAAGTTGCACCAATTCTATCTGTGCAATAGGAGCTTTATCTCCTTGTCTATAACCTCTTTTAATTATCCTCAGATAACCTCCAGGACGGTCTTTATTTCTTGGTCCTAATTCATTAAATAGTTTAGCCACAGCTTGTTTATGTCGTAACTTAGAGAATGCTCTTCTCTGATTAGATAAGTTATTATCTTTAGAAAGTGTTATCAAAGGTTCAAGAAATCCTCTTACTTCTTTTGCTTTGGCCAAAGTAGTTTTGACTGATTCATAGAGAATAATAGAAATAGCTAGATTTCTCATCAATGACAAACGATGAGAACTATCTCTATTAAGTTTTCTACCTGTCTTTCTATGTCTCATAACTTCCTAGCTAGGCTCTGGAGGCCAATGTTCTATAATCAAACCTAATGACAAACCTCTTGATGCGAGCACCTCTTTAATCTCATTTAAAGATTTCTTTCCCAAATTAGGAGTTCTGAGTAAATCAGACTCCATTCTGGTAACTAAGTCTCCTATGTACTGAATATTCTCTGCTTTTAAACAGTTAGCTGATCTTACGGTTAATTCTAATTCATCAACCGGTCTAAGCATAATTGGATCAATCTTAGCCTCTTCTTTCTCTTCTATTACTTCTTCTAATTTTCCTAGTTCTGCAAATGATGAAAGCTGATGTTGTAGGATAGTTGCTGAAATCCTTAAAACTTCTTCTGCATCCAGAGTGCCGTCAGTATCTATATCAACAATTAATCTATCTAAATTAGTTCTTTGTTCAACTCTAGCATTCTCTACTGTATAAGAAACTCTCTTGATTGGAGAATAAGTTGCATCAAGTCTTAAGAGCCCCGTCTCCTGGCCTTCATCTTCAGAAAGAGGCTTAACAGGAACAAATCCTCTTCCTCTTGTAACTTTTAAGGTCATCTTTAAGGAGCCTTTGTCTGTTAGTGTTGCTATTACATGTTCAGGGTTAACTATTTCAACACCTGCAGGAGTTTCTATATCTCCTGCTAAAACTTGTCCTTTAGTTTTTTTGGTGATCTTTAGTTCAGCTTCTTCTGACTCTAGTAATCTAACTGATAGCTCTTTCAAATTCAAAAGAATATCAATAACATCTTCTTGAACTCCTTCAATTGTCGTGTATTCATGAAGAACACCTTCTATCTTTACTTCACTAACAGCTGTACCTGGCATAGAAGAAAGCATAATCCTTCTTAAAGCATTACCTAAAGTATGGCCAAAACCTTGTTCGAAAGGCTCTAGAATTATTTTTGCTCTTGTCGGCCCCATCTCCTCAACCAAGATTTCAGTTGGAACCAAAAAGTCTTTAATTATGTCGTAATTATCTGTCATGCTTATTCCTCTTCAAATTATTTTGAATACAACTCAACTATAAGATTCTCATTTATATCAGAATCCAACAATTCTCTTTCAGGAGCTGAGTTAAAAACTCCTGAAAAATTTCCTTTATCTACATTCAACCAACTGCATTCAGGTCTTTGAGAAGAAATATCTAAGGCTTCGATCACTCTTTTTTGGCTCTTAGCCTTATCTCTTAAAGACACCAAATCTCCTGATGCTAATTGGTAACTGGGGATATTTATAGTAGATCCGTTAACCTCTACTGACTTATGACTAACCAATTGTCGCGCTTCTGCCCTAGTAGCGGCAAAACCCAGACGATAAACAACGTTATCTAATCTACTTTCAAGTAACTGAAGTAGGTTGTTTCCAGTTATTCCCTTTTTTCTAGCAGCTAGTTTATAGTAATTCCTAAATTGTTTCTCCATTACTCCATAGAGACGCCTCACTTTCTGCTTTTCTCTAAGTTGTATACCGTAGTCTGAAATCCTACCCCTTCTTCTTCCATGCTGACCTGGAATAGTTTCAGATCTACACTTAGATTCATAACTTCTTATTCCACTCTTGAGCAATAGATCCCTTCCTTCTCTGCGAGATAGTTTGCTTTTTGGACCAAGATATCTTGCCATCTTACACTCTCCTTCTCTTAGGTGGTCTACATCCATTATGAGGTATAGGAGTTACATCAGTTATCTTGGTAATCCTAAAACCCATAGAATTTAACCCCCTGATAGCTGACTCCCTTCCTGCTCCAGGGCCGCGTACTTGTATTTCTAAACTCTCTACACCATTTGATTTAATTTTGTCAGCAACCACTTCAGCAGCTTTTTGAGCTGCAAATGGGGTGCTTTTTCTAGATCCTCTAAAACCTTGTCCTCCTGCACTTCCCCAGGCAAGCGTGTTACCTTGTTTATCTGTAACATTTATTAAAGTATTATTAAAAGAGGCATTAATATGAGCTATACCTTCACTTACCTTTTTTTTATTAGATTTATTTTTTGCCATCTTATTACCTTCTTATAGGTCTCTTAGGACCTTTCCTTGTTCTTGCATTAGTTTTAGTTCTCTGTCCATTCACAGGTAGATGTCTTCTATGTCTTATACCTCTATATGTGCCTAGATCTTGGAGTCTTTTTATATTTGTAGCTATCTCTCTTCTTAAGTCTCCCTCCACCATCTGGGTATTAACTTCTGTTCTTATTAATTCGAGTTGCTCCTCAGTAAGATCAGCTATTTTAGATGAAGGAGAAATACCAGTTTTAGAACAAATTTCTAACGCCCTTGTTCTTCCTATACCAAATATATAGGTTAAGGAAACTTCTGTTTGTTTGTTATCTGGAATATTTATACCTGCTACACGTGCCATGAATTTACCCTTGTCTTTGTTTATGTTTTGGATCAGAACTACAAATTACGTATATACGACCCTTCCTTTTTACTAATTTACAATTTCTACAAATCTTTTTTACTGAAGCACGCACTTTCATTTCTATCTTCCTCCTAGCGTATTATTTCCTAACCCGCCAAGGTTGGCTTTCTTCATTAAAGATTCATACTGTCTAGACATTAAATGTGATTGGACTTGAGCCATAAAATCCATAACTACAACAACAGCAATAAGCAATGAAGTACCTCCTAAATAAAAAGGAACATTTGCCGAAACAATTAGAAACTGAGGCATTAGACAAACTAAAATAAGATATCCCGAACCCCAAACAGTCAATCTAGTCATTACAGTATCTATATAATCAGCTGTTTGTTCACCAGGCCTAATTCCAGGTAAGTAAGCACCTGATCTTCTTAAATTTTCTGATATGTCTTTAGAATCAAATTGCAGAGCAGTGTAAAAAAAACAAAAGAATGCTATTAGTATAGAAAAAAGTATTACATATAAAGGCTGACCTGGTCCTAAGGCTAAAGCTATTTCCTGTAGCCACTCAAAACCCTCCCCTTGGCCGAACCAAGTAGAAGCTGAAGCTGGAAATAAAAGTAGACTACTAGCAAAGATTGCGGGAATAACACCAGCTTGATTTAATTTCATTGGAAGATAAGAAGTTTGAGCCTGGACCATTTTTCTGCCTTGTTGTCTTCGAGCATAATTCACAGTAACTCTTCTTTGCCCTCTTTCTACCCAGACAATAAAAGCTACTGCAATTATTGCTATAAGTCCTATAGATAGGAGCAATAGGAGGTTTATATCTCCTTGTCTTGCTCCCTCAAATGCCTGACCAATTGCCCTTGGAAGTCCTGCAACAATACTAGAAAAAATAATTATAGATATACCATTACCTATCCCTCTTTCTGTAACAAGCTCACCTAACCACATAAGGAAAACGGTACCAGTAACCAATGATACGACAGCTGTTAACTGAAATAATGGGCCTGGGTCCAATGCAAGACCTTGATTTTGTAAACCCAGAGCCAATCCACTTGATTGCAATAAGGCTAATCCTACAGTTCCGTAACGTACATAAGAAGTTCTTAACCTTCTGCCTTCTTCACCTTCTTCTCTAAACCTTTTTTTCAAAGAAGGGTTGGTTCCTTCCATTAAGCTCATTATGATTGAAGCAGTTATATAAGGCATGATATTTAAAGCCATGATGCTCATTCTCTCCAAGGCACCGCCGGAAAACATATTGAAAAGATCTAAAAGTGTTCCTTGATTTTGTTGGAATAGCGAGGCTAATTTATCAGGATCTATTCCAGGAATAGGTATATGAGTGCCTATTCTGTAAATAATAATTGCAAGCAATACAAACCTCAATCTTGCCCATAACTCAGAGAGGCCTTTTGTTTGATTTAAAGAAGGATTAGTCGACATATCTACTCTTCTACTTTCCCACCTGAACCCTCAATTAGATCTCTAACTGAAGCTGAAACATTAATTCCTTTTAGTATAAGTTTTGAACAAGAATCGGTATCTTTAAACACCTTGACTCTATTAGTATTAACCTTAATTAAATCTTTTTCCTTCAGTAGATTTATATCTATTTCTTCCTGTCCAATACTAACAAGAGAGGATAGTCTTACTTGTTGGGTAAGCCTTCTCTTTCTTGAAAAAAATCCAAACTTAGGGACTCTTTTCTGCAAAGGCATTTGTCCACCTTCAAATCCTGCCCTTACTTTACCCCCTGACCTTGAACCTAGTCCTTTATGCCCTCTTCCACTTGTTTTGCCTAAACCACTTCCAGGACCTCTTCCTTTTCTTTTTTTCTTACTCACCCTTTCCTTGTTGGGTGAAAGATTATTAAGCTTTAATGTATTTGATTTCATAGATAACCTTAACTATTTTCCTTCATTTACTTCTAAAAGGTGTTTTGCTTTGTTAATCATTCCTCTATTCTCTGGGGTATCGTTAATTGTTACTTTTTGTCCTATTTTCTTGAGCCCCAATCCATTTACACTGCTCTTCTGAAATTTCTTTGATCCTATCAAGCTCTTAACTAGCACTACTTCTAAGACTTTTGAATTCATTGCCCTATTTCCCCAGTCTCTCTTTAACTAGCTTAGGTGACTCCATTTCTTTAAGCGCTTTTAGAGTTGCTTGTACTACGTTTACTGGTGTTGTTGAGCCATAGCATTTAGCTAAAACATCCTGCACCCCGGCTAACTCTAGAACTGCTCTCATTGCGCCACCCGCTATTACTCCGGTTCCTTTTGCTGCAGGCTTCATAAATACGACAGAAGATCCATGTTTTGACTTTAAAGAATAATGAATTGTATTACCCTTTAAATCTATAGTTACCATGTTTCTTCTTGCGTTATCTAAAGCTTTTTGAATTGCTATAGGGACTTCTCTGGCTTTACCTCTTCCATATCCAACTCTTCCATTTCCATCACCAACAACAGTAACAGCTGTAAAACCAAAGATTCTTCCTCCTTTGACAACCTTAGCAACTCTATTTACTTGGACTAATTTCTCTTCTAGAACTTCTGATCCAAGATTTTCTGTATTTATAGTATTTTCCATTTATTTAATTTTAGTAAATTTCTAGAAGGACAACCCTGCCTCTCTAGCTGCATCTGCTAATGCTTTAACTCTCCCATGATATTTATACCCAGATCTATCAAAAGCAACTTCTTTAATCCCTTTTTCTATTGCTCTCTCTGCAATTAACTTTCCTACTTTGGATGCTGCTTCGATATTTCCGTTATTCTTACTTCTAGTATTAGATTCATTAGTAGAAGCAGAAGCTACTACCTCAGATCCATTGTTAATAAGAACCTGGGCATATATATGCTGATTAGATCTAAAAACTGTTAAACGATGTAAATCATTTAACTGAATTTTGAATCTAGTTTTTTTAGATCTACGTTTTCTAGCTATAATTTTTTTACTATTCATAATTATGCCTTCTTAGATTCTTTCCGTTTAATGACTTCATCGCTGTATTTAACCCCCTTTCCTTTGTAAGGTTCAGGAGGCCTAAATGCCCTGATTTCTGAAGCAACCTGTCCTATAGATTGTTTGTTAGTAGATTTTAGGACAATTTCAGTCTGAGAAGGAACTTCTGCTGAAACCCCTTTTGGTAATTCATATACTACTGGATGCGAAAACCCTAAGCTTAATTCAAGTTTTTCTCCTGATAGTTTAGCTCGGTAACCCACTCCATTAATCTCTAACTTCCTCTCAAAGCCTTCAGATACTCCTTTTACTAAATTATTAGATAACGCCCTCATAGTTCCTGTGAGGGCTGCGGTTTCAGGCTGATCATTTTTTGGTGAAAATGAAATATTTTCTTTATCTAAAGTCACATTGACATCTGAATGAATTTCAATAGAAAGCTCACCTAATTTGCCTTTAGCAATAAGTTCACTACCTTCTAAACTTAAATCAGTGTCTGAAGGTATAGATATCGGTTTTAAATAAGTCTTAGCCATAATTCTAGAATATTGAACAAATTACCTCACCACCTAATCCAGCTTCTCTAGCTTCTTTATCTGTCATTAACCCTTTGCTGGTGGAAATAACTGCCATTCCAAGACCACCTTTAATTAAAGGCACCTCATTCTTTCCAACATATTCCCTTAAGCCAGGCTTACTAACTCTTTTTAATTCTTTTATTACTGGTTTGTTCTTAAAATACTTTAATTTTATAGATAATTCTGGTTTCTCTGATTCGGTGGCCTTAAAGGAATCTATATAGCCTTCTTTTTGAAAAACTTTCAATAGTTCTACTTTTTGTGAAGAAGAAGGAACGGTTAAGCCGTCCTTATTCCTAGAATGTGCATTCTTTATACTGCTTAGAAGGTTTGAAATGGGATCTTGTAAACTCATAATTCTTTCTACCAACTTGATTTGACTAAACCAGGAATATCTCCTTTCATTGCTAACTCTCTTAGCTTATTTCTTCCTAATCCAAACTTCCTATAAACGGCATGAGGTCTTCCAGTTAAAGAACATCTTCTTTGCAACCTAATAGGATTAGCATCTCTAGGTAATTTCTGTAACTTATTCTGAGCTAGAATTCTTTCTTCATCTGGAGTTGAAGGATTTCTAATCAATTCCTTAAGTTCAGCTCTCTTTTTAGCAAACCTTTTTACTGTCTTCTCTCTTCTCCTCTCTCTAGCAATCATTGATGTTTTGGCCATACCTAAATACCTCTAATTTTTAAAAGGAAAGTTCATTGCTCTTAAGAGCAATTCGCCTTCATTATTATCTTTTGCTGTAGTTGAAATAGAGATATCCATACCTCTTATTTTATCTACTTTGTCGTAATCTATTTCTGGAAAGATGATGTGTTCTTTAATTCCAATAGAATAATTTCCTCTACCGTCAAAAGAATCTACACTCAAACCCCTAAAATCTCTTTCTCTAGGTATTGCTACACCTAGTAACCTTTGTAAGAAGTCATACATTCTGTCACCTCTCAAAGTAACCTTACATCCAATTGGCATTCCATCCCTTATTTTAAAATTAGCTACAGATTTCCTCACCTTTGTAATAAGAGGTTTTTGACCGCTTATTAACCCCAAATCTTCAACGGCCTTCTCTAGTATTTTTTTATCATTTAAAACTTCTCCGACACCCATATTAAGTGTTACTTTAGTTATCTTAGGCACAGCCATATTAGAACTAACTCCTAGAGTTTGCTTAAGTTCTGGAATAACTTTCTCTGAATAATGTTCTTTTAAAGGTATCACTGCTTAATTTCCTTTCCGTTAGACTTAAAGACCCTATATCTTTTTCCATTTTCAGAAACCTTTATAGAAACTCCATCAGGTTTTTTTGAACTGGGATTAAATATAGCTATATTAGAAAGATCTATCATAGATTCTTTCTCAATTACACCACCCTGAATGCCAGCTTGAGGATTTGGTTTTGTGTGCCTTTTAACCATTTTTATTCCTCTAACTAAACATTTTCCACTTTTCTCAAGACTAATAACCACTCCTTGTTTTCCCTTATCCTTTCCAGATATAACAATAACTTCATCACCTTGCTTAATTCTGTTCATGTTATAAAACCTCCGGAGCTAAAGATACAATCCTCATAAATTCTTCACTCCTGAGTTCCCTTGAGATAGGTCCGAACACTCTTGTCCCTATAGGCTGCTTCTGAGCATTAATTAATACTGCTGCATTTTCATCAAATCTTATAGAAGAGCCATCTGGTCTTCTTAACTTATTCTTGGTTCTAACAATTACTGCGTCTATAACCTCTCCTTTTTTTACTCTTCCTGTAGGTATAGCTTCCTTTACGGATACTTTTACTATATCCCCAACTCTTGCATATCTTTTCTTAGAGCCCCCCAAAACCCTAATGCACATTAGCTTTCTAGCGCCGCTATTATCAGCAACTTGCAAGTAAGTTTGTTCTTGTATCATGCTACTTTACTCTACTGTCTTATTCTTTTGCTCAATGTCAATTAATGTCCATGACTTTGTTTTGGAGAAAGGTTTACTCTCTTGGATGGTGACAACATCTCCCTCAGAGCATTTGTTTTCTTCATCATGAGCGTGCAATTTAGTAGATCTTCTCATTATCTTTCTATACAAAGGATGCTTCACTTTTCTTTCGATTAAAACAGTAATTGTTTTATCTCTAGAAGAGCTAACGACTAAACCTGTTTTCTGTCTAACTACTTTATTTGTCATTACTAATTGCCTCTAAATTTATCCTGTCTGCTGTTTTTATTCTTGCAATAGATTTTTTTAGCTCTTTAATCTTATGAAAATTATTTGCCTGTCCCAATGATAGTGCCAACCTTAATTCTAGAAGTTCTTTTTTCAATTCATTTACTCCACTTGAACTAGCTGAATCAGATTTCTTTTTTCCGGACAATATAGATTTCTTTTTAGCCATCTTTAAACTCTCTTTATAAAGGTTGTTTGAACAGGTATTTTGGCTGCAGCAAGATTAAAAGCTTCTTTTGCAAGGTCTTCCTCGACTCCCTCCATCTCATAAAGTATCTTTCCTGGCTTTATAGGACAAACCCAATACTCTACGTTTCCCTTGCCTTTCCCTTGTCTTACTTCAAGAGGTTTTTTTGTTATAGGTTTGTCAGGAAAGACTCTAATCCATATCTTGGCCCCTCTTTTAACTTTTCTTGTCATTGCCCTTCTTGCTGCCTCTATTTGACGAGAAGTGATTTGACCTCTTGTAGTAGCTTTAAGAGCATAGGTACCAAAATTTATAGAATTTCCTCTATTGGCATTACCTGTATTTCTGCCTTTCTGCTGTTTCCTATATTTAGTTCTTTTAGGTATAAACATAATTTATTCCTTCTTGTCTCCTAGAGTAGGCTCTAAAACCTCTCCTCTAAAAACCCAAGCCTTAACCCCTATAATTCCATAAGTAGTTCTAGCTTCAGATAACCCATAATCTACATCAGCTCTAAGGGTATGAAGAGGCACTCTTCCTTCTTTATGCCACTCTGCTCTAGCTATTTCAGCTCCTCCCAATCGACCAGCAACTCTAATTTTGACTCCTTTAGCTCCTTGCCTCATAGAATTCTGTACAGCTCTTTTCATGGCTCTTCTAAACATCACTCTTCTTTCTAATTGCTGAGCAACACTATCTGCTAATAATTTAGCATCCAAATCAGGCTTCCTAATTTCTTGAATACTTAAAGTAACAGGAATACCCATCATCTTAGTGATTTCTTCACGCATTCTGTCAATGTCTTCTCCTTTCTTTCCTATCACTATCCCAGGTCTAGCTGTATGAATAAAAACTCGTGCATTATCAGCTGTTCTTTCAATTTCCACTCTACCAACAGAAGCATGCGCTAATTGTTTAGTTAAATGATCCCTAACCTCAATATCTTTCAGCAAGCTTTCTCTATAGTTACTTTTTTCAGCATACCAATTTGAGTTATGCGATTTAGTTATCCCTAGACGGAATCCAATAGGATGTACTTTTTGACCCATATTAATCCTTTTCCTTTAAAAATAATTGTATGTTACAACTTCGTTTAAAATATCTATCTGCTCTACCTCTAGCTCTAGGTCTAATTCTCTTCATAGTAAAACTTTCATCTACGAATACTTTAGAAACAAATAACCTATCTATATCTAAGCCTTGATTATGTTCTGCATTTGCTATTGCTGATTCCAAAACTTTTTTAAATATAGGTACCGATTTTTGTATGCCGAAGGTTAAAAAATCTAGTGCATCACCAACATTTTTACCTCTAATTTGGTCAGCAATAAGTCTAGCCTTCTGGCTTGAAACCCTTGCACTCTTTAATTTGGCGCTTACTTCAGTCATAATCTTATGTAACAGACTTTCTGTCTCCAGAATGGACCCTAAAGGTCCTTGTTAAAACAAATTCACCCAGTTTATGTCCCACCATATCTTCTTGGATAAAAATGGGTACATGCTGTCTTCCATTATGTACAGCGATATTTAGCCCAACCATCAAAGGAGTAATAAGAGATCTTCTTGACCATGTTTTTATAGGTTTTTTATCATTATTATTAGCAGCTTTCTCTACCTTTCTTAATAAATGTAAATCTACAAATGGGCCTTTTTTTAATGATCTAGGCATTTTATTGGTACCTTCTTCTAACTATTAAACTATTTTTCTTTTTCTTCTTTCTTGTCCTAAATCCCTTGGTTGGCACTCCCCAAGGGCTAACAGGATGCCTACCACCAGAAGTCTTCCCTTCTCCTCCTCCATGAGGATGGTCTATAGGATTCATTGCTACTCCTCTTACTTTTGGTCTTCTGCCTAACCATCTTTTAGCTCCTGCTTTACCTACCGACCTTAAAGCATGCTCAGAATTAGAAACCGCACCTACGCTTGCCTTGCAATCAGAAAGGACCTTACGGACCTCTCCGCTTCTTAATCTAATGGTGGTATATCTTCCTTCAATAGCTAAGATTTGAGCTGAAGACCCTGCACTCCTAGCTATTTGAGCCCCCTTTCCTGGGAACATCTCTATACAATGCACAACTGTTCCCAAGGGCATATTAGACAAAGGAAGACAATTTCCCACTGAGATTGGTGAAGAAGGACCTGATTCTATTAGATCGCCAACAACTAAGTTTTCTGGGGCTACAATGTACCTTCTTTCTCCATCTTCATATAAAACTAGAGCAATATTAGCTGTTCTATTAGGGTCATATTCTAACCTTTCTACTTTAGCCTTTACTGAATCTTTATCTCTTTTAAAGTCAATAATCCTATAGTGTTTCTTATGGCCGCCTCCTCTGTGCCTTGAAGTAATTCTACCCTTATTATTTCTTCCTGCTCTCTGCTTCTTTCTTTCAAGCAAAGATTTGACAGGGGTATCTTTACTAAGGCCATCTCTTGAGACCCAAGATCTAAACCTTCTACCGGCAGAAGTAGGTTTTGATTTAATTATCTGGTTAGCCATTACTCTATTCCTGTCTCTATTGCTTGACCTTCAGCTAAGCGAACATAAGCTTTTTTCCAGTCTGATCTTTTCTTCGCCCTATACTTAGAACGCTTAACCTTTCCTTTCACTTTAATGACAGTTACCTTTTCTACAGTTACAGAAAAAGTTTCTTCTACTGCTTTTTTAATCTCTCTTTTGCTAGAGTCTTTTTTCACTTTGAAAGCATATTGATTAGAAGCAGAAGTCAGATCTGATACCTTCTCAGTTACATGTGAAGATTTAATAACTTCAAAAACTTGTTTTTTCATTTTAGAAGTACCTCTTGTAACAAGTTAAGAGCTGAGGCTGTAATAACTACTTTTTCAGAATTTATAATTTCAACAGGATTTAAGGAATGTACTGTCTGTACCTTAGTATTAAATAAATTCTTAGAAGCTAATTCAAATTTTTTATCTTTTTCTGCTAAAACGAACACAGCATTTGATAAGTTAAGATTCAATAAAATATTTCTTACTTGAGAAGTTGTTGGAGGTTCATTAATCTCTATGGAAGTAATAACTAATAATCTTTCTTCATTTATTAGCTTTAATAGAATAGACCTCAAAGCAGATCTATACATTTTTTTATTAATCTTCTTTTTCTTCTTTGGTTTATAAACTTTAGCAAAGGTAACTCCTCCCGATCTCCAAATTGGACTTCTTATTGTTCCTGCTCTTGCTCTCCCAGTACCTTTCTGTCTCCAAGGTTTCCTTCCACCTCCCCTGACTGCAGATCTATTCTTTTGACCTTTTGTACCTTGGTGTGAATTATCAATATACGTAGAAAGAAACTGATGTACTAGATCGTCATTATAAAATTTAGGCAGTAAAGAATCAGAATATTCTATTTCTGAATCCTTACCTCCTGTTTGATTAAGTACTTGAATTTTCATTTCTATTCTTTAGTTCCCTTTATTTCTTTTGCCTGGTCTTCTTCTGGTTGGTCTTCTTCTGGTTGGTCTTCTTCTGGTTG
>CEUY01206117.1_pt1 | contig 30092 bp, 26 predicted proteins | sample 361481 | NCBI WGS metagenome assembly CEUY01 (sample SAMEA2622737, study PRJEB7988) | marine metagenome | isolation source: saline water (ENVO:00002010), including | reverse complement strand
ACAGGCTCTTTTCGATTCAACAACAGTTAATCCGAACATAGCCAAAATTGTTTATCTCGTAAAGATTTTCCAGGTCTGTTAAATTAACTTTTAAGGTGGTTATCAAAGCTGCCCATTTTTTTACTCTCACTGTTCCGTCTTTTCCATATCGGTGGGTGAGTTCATTTAAAGTATTTTCATCAATGGTAAACTTGCTATTAGCAAACGATGTACAGACTACTATTAAAAAGCAGAAAAAAAATAATCGAATAACTAGTCTAAATAACATGCTTTATATATCAAACCAACGTAAATGAAATGATAGTGTAGCAAAGTCATATAATTGGTCAAATCAAGTTAGAGCTAAAGAAAAAATCACATGGATAATTGAAGTAATGGTGGAGAAGGAATTTAAATTTTAATGAAGAAAAAAATTTTTTGTACGCTCTTTTTTACATCTCTCAAATCTTTTGGTTCTATTGTTTTTAGTTTGTTTCTCATTTCGGTTTATGGACATGAAGAACACGTTAAATTTATGGAGCATATTTCGCTTTTGTTGTTAGCGTCTTTAATGTCACGAATGGCAAGCGAACAAGCTATACTTAAGCATGGTTATCATTTGTTGAATATCGACGAATCTCATTTTAGAGACTTTCTTAATGGGGTTTTTTCTAGAGTAATTATAAGTTCCACAATTTTAGGTTTTGTATTATTTATCTATACTGATTATTTCCTTGATGTATTTTTTGTTCCACTAGTGTCAGTAAGCTATTTATATATTTCGATAATAGGCGTAAAAGGTAAAGCTGAGTTTTCTTCTATCTTAGAGGTTGGATTTTCCTTTCTTCTAACAATGATAATTTCATTTTTGCTTAATCTAAATTTTGAAATTATCTATTATTCGCTGTTTTTCTCTTGGTTGATAGTTATCTTGGTCTGCTATGCATTTTACCCTGTAAAGTTTAAATTTTCATTTTTCTTTAAAGAATCTAGAGCTTCTTACATAGATTATTTCTATAGAATTCCATTGCTATCGTTGAACTCTTTTTTGAACTACTTCACAAACTGGGGAGTAATCCTCATTTCAACCATTATATATTCAGACCAAATGGCCTCTGATTTCACATTGGCTATAAGAGTTTGTGCTTGTTTTAATGTAATTATGGCAGCTATAACAGCATTTGTTTCTCCTCAAATTAGGAACAAATTAGACCAAGGCGTCAGCACTTTAAATGAATATTTTTCTAAATTTAGAAGTGTTTACTTTTATTCAGGTTTTAGTGCTTACATTTTATTATATATTTTTATGATCTTATTGAATTCATATGTTCAAAGCGTACCATATATTGATATATATACTGTTATGATTATTGCGTTTGGTTATGCTTTTAATGTTGCTACGGGACCTAAATCTATGGCAATGGTTCTAGTAGGTGAAGAAAAGCTTCTTTTAATAATCAGAGTTTTAGCTATCTTATTCCTAATCTTAGGAATAATTTTATTAGATAGCAAACTTTTTGTTTTTTCTTTCTCTCTTTATTTGGTTGTGCAGTCGATCATGATTATTTATATGATAAAGATAAAAAGGAAAGTAAGTGTCACATATTTATAATGAGGTTGTAGAAAAATGAATGTTTTGATTGTTGGAAAGATTAATCACAATAATTATGGTGATATACTTATGGTTTTATTCATGGCAGAAAGAATTAAAGCTAATAACGGGAATGTTTTTCTTCTAGGAGCTTTTGAATTTATATTACCGCAGTTAAAGGCCTATAACATTGAAGCTAAGATAATTGGCATTACTGAAATTGACTCATCTATTGATTTTTCAATTTTTACAGGTGGGGGGTACTTTGCTCACAACTTAGTAAACGGTAAAAAATGGTGTGCTAATTGGCTTAAAGAAAGTTACTTTATAGATGCTGCAAAAGTAATGAAAAATTGCAATATTCCTTACTACATATATAGCGTGGAAGTAGGGCCAATATTAAACAAACAAATGCGAGAAGAAGTTCGTGTTATTTTTGATGAGGCGAAAGAAGTAGTTTGTAGAAATATAGGTTCTGTTGATTATGTGAAAAATATTCTTCAGTTCAATAAATGTGAAGTGGGACCGGATATGGTTCTATCAGAACTTAGTGACTTTCATAATAGACACTACAAAAATTATGAAAGTTTAGGTTTAAATGTTAGTTGTAAAGATACGTTAGCGATTCATGTGACAGACAAATATAACGGTACTAACTTTATAAAAAGAATGTTTAGAAGAAATATTGTTCGCGCCGTGAATAGTTCAGAGAACTATAAAACTGTCATTTTATTTTCAGATAATGAAGAAACGACAAACCTAGATTCTGCATTTAGATATTTAGAAAAAAATATTGAGAAAACTACAATAACAAAACGGTATAGTGATGTAGAAAATTTGCTTGCTTTATTTAATTCATTTTCAAGTGTTATAACGACAAAACTCCATGTTGGTGTTTCGGGATTTGCATTAAACAAAAGCGTTCTATGTTTTTCTGACATGCCTAAAACTAGAAGGTTTTACAAGGAAAATAAATTTGAAAAATGTTTAAGTGGATTTTATTTCTCAATTGATTTCTTAAGATACTTCAAAATTAAAAAGTTTCTTAATGAAAGAAAGTGCCAACGAGTAAACGTTGAAACTAACTTTTATACAAAAAAATTAGAGCGTGTAATTAAGGAAATGTAATGGATATTCCACGAGTATTAGCATTGGTTCAACTACCTCCTCCGGTCCATGGCGCGGCACTTCGTAATTCTGATTTTGTTAATTCAGATGTAATAAACTCTAGGTGCGATTTGCGGTATATCAGCATTCAAACCGCTTCATCTATTTCAGATGTTGGCAAATATGGGCTTTTTAAATATTTTAAGTTTTTGTATAAATTTTTATTATTATTTAAAGAGCTTGTTTTTTTTCGTCCGCAAGTTGTATATGTAACTCTTAGTGCTAAAGGGTTAGGGTTTTTAAAAGATTTTATTTTTATATTTATAGCTTTAATTTTTAGAAGAAAAGTCGTTTGTCATATGCGTAATCGAGGATTAGATAATACTTTGTATGAAAGTAAGTTGAAATTTATTTATGTTTATTTTCTATCTAAGTGCTCGTATATATGTATGTCGAAAACCTTGTGTGAAGACGTAAAATTAGTAAGTAAATGTCCCTTTGTAATAGCAAACTGCTTAACCTTAGATGCGTTTGATTTATCTCAAGAATTATTGAGTAGAAGGAGAGATGAATTAACAATTATTTATCTATCTAATATTTCGGAAGATAAGGGGTCTCTTCTTTTTTTAGAATTCGTTGATGAGTTTAAAAAGCTTTCACCAGCAGTATATGACTCCGTAAAATTTAAAGTTTTTGGCCCGTTTTCAAATGAAATAGAAAAACAAAAATTCTTTCATAAACTACATTCTCTTAAAGAAATAAACGTAGATGTGATGGGCGCTATTTACGGTGAAAGTAAACTTGAAATGCTTTCTTCTGCTTCGATGCTAGTTTTTCCTACTTCTTACGACAAAGAGTGTTATCCAGGAGTTATAATGGAAGCGTTCTGTTTTGGAATTCCAGTTATATCGAGTAAGATTGCAGCTATACCAGAAATGATAGAGCAGGGGGTTAACGGATTCGTTTTGGAGAACAATCCGAGATTATACGCAGAAAAAGCTATCGAAATAATAAATGGAAAATTAGATTTGTTTTCCGTTGCTGCTCAGAATACATATAAAAATAAAATGTTTTATAAAATGATACACAATCAGATAGTCGATAGTTTTGAAGAATGTATAAATGAAAACAAAACTTAATACTTACTTTATTCCTATTTTAATTTTTATTTGTCCACTTCAAATCCCAATTATAGGTGGCTATGAAGTTTCTGGTGTGACTTTAAATTCGCTGAAGGATTTAGTTGTTTTATCAGTAATGCTACTTTCTCTTATTAAAATTAAATTTTTAGTTGTGGGAAAAGAGATTAAAATTTTATTTCAGTTTTTAGTTGTTGTTTTAATTTTTTCTCTGATTTTAAGTCCGGATATTAAATCGGGTCTTCAATACTTAATTAAAATATTGTTTCCTTTTGTAGCGTATATTTATTGTAGAAGTATAATCTTAAAAAACTCAAAATTTCCTTTCTTATTACGTAATGTTATTGTTTTTTATATTGCATACATAATCTTGTCATTGTTTTATGGTTATGCAGTTGGAGATACTCAGTCCGGACTTACCGATCGTCATTATTTTAAATTCAATGCTGTTTTTCTTTTTTTGATTTCGTTATCTACTGTTTTGTTTGCTAAATATAGGATTTTAGGTTTGATTGGCCTTTGTGTATCGTTATTTGCTCTACTAATAATAATGCAAAGAGGAGCCTTAATATCGATAGTCATCGGCTCTTTTTTCCTGTTGTATATTTTTGGTTACTTTTCTATAAGGCGTATTCTTTTAATTTTACCTTTAATTATTTTTTCAATTTTCATGTTGTTTCAAAATAAAAGTTTTATAGAATATTCTTTTTATGAGGGAAAAGGACCAGAATATATTATTACGCAATTGAAGCAGGGTAAATTAGACTCTTCTGTGATTCGAGATAGAGAACGTGGTGTTCTTTTAAGCGCAATGCTAGAGGGTTATAACATCAGTGCCTTACCAGGCGGACTAGGTGAGGCTAAAAGAAGAGTTCAAAAAAGATACTGGTATTTTGGCGGCAAAGAACCCCACAATGACTGGGTGGTTCTCCTAATTGATTTAGGAATTATTGGTTGTTTTATGATTTTTATGCTTTTTCTATTACTTTCGTTTGCGAGTATTAGGCAACTAAAAGAAATTTTATATGTAAGGCATTTCGAACGGACGGTTAGCCTTAGTACTGGGTTAGCTATGGTTTATGGGATGTTAATATGGATGATGTTTTCAAATGTCCTAATTTATTCCAGTTCTGCCTTGGTGCTTCCGTTAGCTCTAATGGGCCTGGCAGTGAACAATAGAAAAAATTTGATTAGTAGTGGAATTGATAATGGAAAGAATAAAGATATTAAAGATGGGTGTACACGTAGTTTCAATCAAAGAGGTTGTTGATTGGATATTTGAAAAAGTAAAAAAAGATAAGAAGGGTCGCTACATATGTGTTTCAAACGTACATATGTGTATGGAAGTTTTCGACTCAACGTCTTTTTCTGAGGTTGTCAATTCGGCGGATCTAGTTATTCCAGACGGAAGACCATTGATTTGGGCACAAAGGCTGTTAGGTTACAAAAACGCTTCCCAAACTAGGGGGCAGGATGTCATGCTAGCGCTCTGTAATAAATCAGGTAAGGAAAGTATACGTCTTGGCTTTTATGGGGGAAGTGAAAAAACATTAAATAAAATGATTGCAGTACTGCAATCTAGCTATCCCGATATTTTAATCACTTATTTGTACTCACCCCCTTTTAGACAACTATCAGTACCAGAAACAGTCGAAATAAGTTCTAATATAAATAAAGCAGCTGTAGATGTTTTGTTTGTCGGTCTCGGATGCCCTAAACAAGAAAAATGGATGTACGATCACAAAGTAAAATTAAATTGTGTAATGCTCGGAGTGGGAGCTGCATTTGATTTCGTTGCGGGGGATAAAAGGCATGCTCCTAAGTTTCTACAAGTGATTGGTTTAGAATGGTTTTTTAGGCTATTGTCAGAACCTAGGAGATTGTGGAAACGATATGTTTATCATAATCCTCGTTTTCTATATCATTTTATTAAGCAATTATTACATGCGAAGTTTAATAAAATGTAGTTTAAAAAACACTTAAAGATTGTTTGTAAATTTTTAATTCGCGGTTTTTTAGTTGAAAATTTATATTTTAGATTATTTATAAAATTATGTTTGTTGAATTTCTATAGGCTTAAATAATCGTGCTTTTTAAAACCTCTTTGAGACTACTAGTCGCTCTTTTATTTTCTACAGAAACCTCGGCTTCTCCAAATGTCGTTACTTTCTACATTGACTCTACCGCTGTAAACATCGGGGACGGTAGCTTTCAAAAACCGTATGGCAATCTGACAGCTGCATTAGCCTCTCTCGTTAATTTAGAAAGCCCAAAAGAGGAATTAAATTTTGTATTTAGGGGAGGGCGTTACCAAATTTTAAAGACAGTTGTATTAACACCACAATTGTTTGAAGGCTTTAAAAGAGTTAATTTTAAAGCTTTTGAAGATGAAGTCGTTATTATTAGTGGGTCGAAGAAGATAGGAAATTGGCAAATACTGTCAGGTCGTGAACGGGTAGTAAGAACCCAAATAGGTCCATCTAAAGTAGGGATATTGTTTAACGATTCAAGATTCTCTATTAGAGCAAGAGAACCAGATCAGGAAAGTCCACGCACCTTTGGGCCCTACTTTAAAAGTACCGGAGTCGACTTCGAAGAGAACGGTTACTTAATAAAAAGAGAACTCTGGGATTCCTTAGGGATAAAGGACAATTCACATTTACAATTAATATATAAGTCACATTGGCAACATCATAGTGCGAATTATTTTAAGCATAAAGCTAAGGATAGTCATATTTTATTTTTACCTAATAAAACTAGTGGCGAAATCTCTTTTAATAAAGAGAAGAGTTTTTATAAGAACTCCTATTTCTATATTGAGAACGCATATGAATTCTTAGACTCTGAAGGTGAATGGTTTTACGACCATAATAGCGGTTATCTTTACTACAAATTACTCTCAACTGATAGCCCCAATGACTTTGCTAGTGAAGTGCCTCAACTAGATACTATTTTCGCCGTTATGGGCGATGGAGTATTAAAATTTCCTGATATCAGTTTTATCGGGTTGACCTTTGAGGGTAGTGGTTGGAATGATTTAATCGATAGTGGTGGAGTATTTACTCAATTTTCTCAGTATTATTCACGAAATCAAGCTAACAATGGATACTCCCCACCAGGCTACTTTTTTATAAAGGGCGCAAACAATCTAGTCTTTAGAAATAATACATTCAGAAAAATTGGAGCCAATGCGATAAAAATTCATAGTAACACTGACCACTTAAAAATAATTGGCAATGAGTTTTCCGAAATAGGTGCTAATGCTATAGAAGTTGATAGCATTTCTATATCTAATCCTTCTCCAGATATTCAAAGTAGTGGTATCGTAATATCAGGTAATGTAATCGCAAGAACTGGACGGTTAGTTTCTAATGGTGGGGCTGTACTATTACATTATGTAAGTAATGTAATAGTAGAGAATAACACTATATGTGATTTGCCATATTCAGGTATACAAATAGGTAATCAGCCAAAAGGTTATAGTAATACAGGAACTGTGGGAAATATAATTAGAAAAAATCATATTTTCAATGTCATGCAATTACATGATGATGGTGCTGCTATCTATACTTTGGGAGGAAATCAAGCGGGAACAATCATCGAGAAAAACTATATTCATGATATAGAGAGGAGTAAGTGGGCTGGAAATTGGTATGTTGATGCGATATACCTAGATAACTTTACTCAATTCATTAAGGTTAAGGATAATGTAATACAAAATTCTAATATAGGAGGTGAAAGAAATAATTCTAAAAATAATATATTTGTAAATAACGGTAGAGATATAAAAAAAGCACAAGTAGTAATAGATAATGCAGGTGCTCCGGCTGAGCTACTTGAGAACTCACATATATGTGAATTGTCAAATGGTCCTGATTAGTATTTTAAAATGATTAATATAACCTTCCCTGATACAGTGACATATCGATCTCAGAGGTACTTAGATTAGACTTGATATAAAGGCGATTATTCTTGCTAAAAGTGCCTGATAGTAACGTTGATCATCTAAAATCTGAAAGATGCTGAATCTGTCCTATTGGATACTTATGTATGTACTGATGGTAGTTTTTACTTTATGGGTTGGCAATATAGCAAAATGCACACAGTAAAGTTCTACAGAACGAGCAGATATTCTAGGGGATGAGAAAGCCTGAAAAGCGCTAGACCTTTACATTTTTAATAAATTAGGTGGTAACCTAAGGCTAGGTTTAAGGACTTACTGAGAGTGTAACACAAGATTAACTTTCTTAAACTCTAACTAAAGTTTGAATATTTAGAACGATCGCTAAATTACAGACTAGAAAAATACTAAACACTCCTTAGGCATGGTTGAAAATCCTAAGGAGTGTTGGTGCTAACATAGACTTAGCTACGCTTTTTAAACCCTCTAACCGCTAGTAGACCCATTGAACACAACAGTAAGTATATGGCGTTCGGCGCAGATGCCGGCATCGTCACAGAAGAGGCGGAAGCGAAAATTTCATAGCTAACAAAGTCTTCTCCACCATCCGGACTATAGTTCACACCTGAACCGTTCTGCCAAGAAATATTGAGTATGCCGTCAGTAATAAAGCTAGACCAAAGCGCATCGCTAAGATTAATAGTTCCTACGATGGTGTGATCGATAGTGCCAGAATTATCCGTTACGCTTAGACCAGGAGTTTGGGCACTCCAATCTGCTATTAAAATTCCATCAATAAAAAACCTAAAGTTTTCAGTTGCAGATTGAGAATAATCGCCTTTAATAACGTAATTTATAAAAGCATTAGTGTTCAAATTTGTTGCAACGCTAGCGGATGTACTGAACGAAGCGCCAGTGGTAGTAAAAAACGTCGTATTTGACGTGATTAGCGCTGCGTTAGCGCTCAGAGAAGCCAAAGAAACTAATAAAGCTAATACATATTTCATATTGAAAACTCAAATTGGTTACGAAATTACTATTTTAAGATAAGCTATTATTGTGCCAGTTTTATAAAGTCTTTATATAACAATGTTTTAGGGTGGCTGTGGTTGGGTATTGAAGAGCTGTTGTAAAAAATGTCGACAGCATTTTTACATTGCTATGGGCAAATCCTTAGTCGCAAATTAAGCTAAATTTTAGTCTCAAATCATAGCCTAAGATTTCTCAAATAAACAGTTTATTTATGGTGCATTATAGAGTTATCTTAATAACAATGCGGAAAAATTGGGTTTTTAAAGGGATATGAAAGTTTTAGTAACTGGAGCTGCTGGATTCATCGGAGCAGAGGTTTGTAATACTATTTTGTCACATGGTCATAGAGTTGTTGGTATTGACAATATCAATGATTATTATGATATCAACTTAAAAGAAGCGCGGCTTCAACGTATTGAAAATTCAATCAATAGCGATAACTTTACTTTCCAAAAGATCGGAATAGAAGATAGGGTAAGCGTCGAAACACTATTCAATCAACACAAGTTCGATAAAGTTATACACCTTGCGGCACAAGCTGGCGTAAGGTATTCAATTGAAAATCCACATGCATATGTTGATTCTAATTTAGTTGGTTTCGTAAATATTCTTGAGGGCTGTCGGCATCACAATGTACAGCACTTAGTTTATGCTTCTTCAAGCTCAGTCTATGGTGCAAATGAAACAATGCCATTTGTAGAAAGCGATAACGTAGATCATCCTGTAAGTTTGTATGCGGCATCAAAAAAAGCAAATGAATTAATGGCCCATACTTATAGCCACTTATATAATTTACCTACTACAGGACTTCGCTTCTTCACAGTCTATGGTCCATGGGGTCGACCCGATATGGCGCTTTTTAAATTTACTAAAGCAATTTTAGAAGGCGATGAAATTCAAGTTTATAATTATGGCGATCACTACAGAGATTTTACATATATAGATGATATTGTTGATGGAATTTTAAAAGCGCTAGATAACACTGCTAGCGCTGATACTGACTGGAACGGGAAATCTCCAAATCCCGCTACAAGCAAAGCACCATATCGGGTCTATAACATTGGCGCACATGACCCAGTTCATCTATTGAGTTTTATTGAAACGTTAGAAGAAGCTTTGGGAGTAAAGGCAAAAAAGAATTTGTTACCTATGCAAGCCGGTGATGTAATCGCCACGTACGCAAATGTTGATGCATTAGGTGAGGCTACAGGATATAGACCTAAGACATCAATTAAAGAAGGTGTTGGTAAGTTCGTAGAATGGTATAAGGCCTACTATAACGTCTAGAATTCTTGAAGCTATATAGGAGCAGAGTTATACTGATCCTATATAGTTTTTTGAGTACTGGTGAATACTTTCATCACTCGACGCCAGTCTTTTTTCTTTCCAAAGATAGCTGCTATGTTGCTCTCCAAATGGCAGGTGAAGATGATTCTTAGTAACTATTAAATGATAGGCTAGTGCTATGTAGTGTGTGCTGGGAGACTCTCCGAAAACACTGTCCTCATAAAAGTGCTCCCATGCTCCAAGTAAACGCGCGTTTGAGCGATTGAAGCAAACTCCTAACTCATTTTTAGTCAAGCGCTCAAATGCTGCATCCAGCGTTTCATTTTTTAAAATACGTCCGCCAGGCACAAACCAAAAGCCCTTTGCTGGGCGATTATTCCTTAAACCGAAAAGAAGTTCCCCATGTTCATTTTCTACCACTAAATCTATTGAGATTAATGGGGTAGAGTCTATGACAGTAGTAAATACTTCTTGAGATAGAAAAGACAATGTTAGCCTCTAAAATTTTCCTGATTGTCCAGAAACCATTGGTAGGTGCTAGAGAGACCTTCCTCCAGCGAAATTTGATACTTCCACCCTAGTTCTTTTAGGCGCGAGACATCCATCAGCTTTCTGGGCGTTCCATCTGGCTTAGAAGTGTCCCAGATAATCTCTCCCTGGAATCCTGTAACTTTCGCAATTGTCTCCACCAATTCTTTTATTGTGCAATCTTCACCTGTCCCTACATTAATATGACTCAACATTGGGGAGGTAACATTGCAGTAAGTGTCTTTATCAAGGTTCATTACGTGAATTGAAGCCGCAGCCATATCATCCACGTGCAAAAATTCCCTCATCGGCGTTCCACTTCCCCATGCGACCACTTTGTCGGCACTCTTTTCAGCTGCTTCGTGGAATCGTCTTAACAACGCAGGGATTACGTGTGAATTTTCGGGGTGAAAGTTATCATTAGGTCCGTACAGGTTAGTCGGCATGACGGAGCGGTAGTCGCGTCCGTACTGTCTATTATAACTCTCACATAATTTAATACCTGAAATTTTGGCAATTGCATAAGGCTCATTTGTTTCTTCAAGTGTGCCAGTTAAAAGCGCCTTTTCTTTCATAGGCTGAGGCGCTAGTTTGGGGTAAATACAACTAGAGCCTAGAAAGAGCAGTTTTTGAACGTTGTTGGTATGTGCAGCGTGGATAACGTTGGCTTCAATCATCAGGTTTTCGTAAATAAATGAAGCTGGATAGGTATTATTAGCATGTATTCCACCTACTTTGGCAGCAGCTAAATATACTTCATCTATTGCATGTTCAGCGAAAAAGCGAGTTACGTCATTCTGATTTGTCAGATCTAAATCGCTTCTGGAGCAAGTAATCAAGCGAATGCTTGAATCCGCTTCTAATTGCCTGACAATTGCTGAGCCAACCATACCCCTATGGCCAGAAACAAAGATAGTTTTCATGAGTTTATCCCTTTACTCTTTTGCGACAGAAACGGTATAGCCATGTTTTTTCAACAGTGCATGTTGCTTTGCTTTTTCTAGGTCTGCAGCCACCATTTCAGAACACATCTGCTCAACAGTGATTTCGGGTACCCAGCCAAGCTTTTCTTTCGCTTTTGACGGGTCGCCGAGTAAAGTTTCAACTTCTGCAGGTCTGAAATAACGAGGATCAACGCGCACTATGACGTCGCCAACCGATAAGCCAGGTGCTAATTCATTATTAACATCTTTAACTGTGCCAATCTCATCTACACCTTCTCCAGAGAATTCTAGAGTTATGCCAGCTTCTTTTGCTGACATAGCGACAAATTCACGTACAGAGATCTGCTTACCTGTTGCAATAACAAAATCTTCCGCGATGTCTTGTTGTAGCATCATCCATTGCATTCTTACATAGTCTTTGGCGTGCCCCCAATCTCTCAGTGCATCCATATTGCCTAAGTAAAGACAAGGTTCCAGTCCTTGGGCGATATTTGCTAATCCCCTTGTGATTTTTCGCGTTACGAAGGTCTCGCCTCGTCTAGGAGATTCATGGTTGAACAGTATGCCATTACAAGCATACATGCCATACGACTCTCGATAATTAACCGTGATCCAATATGCATACATTTTGGCAACTGCATAAGGAGAGCGAGGGTAGAATGGAGTAGTCTCCTTCTGCGGAATTTCTTGGACCAAACCATACAATTCCGAAGTTGAAGCTTGATAAAACTTAGTTTTCTTTTCTAACCCTAGAAATCGAATTGCTTCTAGTAATCGTAATGTACCGATAGCGTCGACATCGGCAGTGTACTCAGGAGACTCGAAAGATACCGCTACGTGGGATTGAGCACCTAAGTTGTAAACTTCATCTGGTTGAACTTCCTGCAGAATGCGCGTCAGGTTCGATGTGTCTGTCAAATCTCCATAGTGCAAATGAAACTTAGGGTTATCATTGTGTGGATCTTCGTAAATATGGTCAATACGCTCTGTGTTAAACAAAGAAGCTCTACGCTTAATACCGTGAACTTCGTATCCCTTTTCTAATAAAAACTCCGCTAAGTAGGAGCCATCCTGGCCGGTTACACCGGTAATAAGTGCTTTTTTCATCTACAGTTTACCTGTTAATTTTATTTTAAATTTATGGAGATTATTTGGGAATTAAGTTCACATTTTGTATTAATTAATTTGCAATGTGATGCCTACAAAATTCTATAGGGAAATAAAATAATATTTTGAATATTAATCTATCTAAAATTTTCCTTTAAGGCTAGATGTAAATTATGTATAAAAGGTCAAGTTAAATTGAAAAAGTATTCACTATTAGGTGTATTCTACAGTTCAGTGTTGTAATAAGTAGCTTTTTCTTATCCTCATTATTAAAAAAAGGTTGTGTGAAGGGATTAAAATGAAACCAGTTATTTTAGCAGGAGGCTCAGGCAGCCGACTTTGGCCAAAATCTCGTGCGGCGCTTCCAAAGCAGTTTTTGTCACTTTGCAGTGAAAACACTATGCTGCAGGACACCATTTTGCGATTGAAAGGCATGGATAGCGAAAACGCCATGATCATTTGCAATGAAGAGCATCGCTTCTTAGTCGCTGAGCAACTTCGTCAAAAGAACATTAATCACAGCGGGATATTGCTTGAACCAGTAGGGCGAAATACTGCCCCCGCTATTGCATTAACGGCGTTACATGCGGTGAAATCAGGTGAAGATCCGGTTTTACTTGTTTTGGCAGCCGATCACATTATTAAAGATGTCAGTGCATTTCACAACGCAATTGAACACGCTCAAAAGCTTGCCCACGAAGGCAAACTCGTCACGTTTGGCGTCGTACCTAACGAGCCTCATACCGGCTATGGATACATAAAAGCGGCAGGTGAGCTAGGGGCCGGGTATGCGGTAGACTGCTTTGTGGAAAAACCTTCTTTAGAGGTTGCTCAAGAATACGTTAATTCAGGCAGTTATTATTGGAATAGCGGCATGTTCATGTTTAAAGCCAGCCGTTATTTAGAAGAGTTGGCGAAATATGATCCCGCCATTTTATCGGTGAGTGAAAAAGCTATCGAAACTCAAGCAACAGATTTGGACTTTATTCGCGTCGACAGCGAAGTGTTTGCTCAATGTCCCGATAATTCAATTGATTATGCGGTGATGGAGAAAACCGACAGTGCTGCCATGGTGCCGCTTGATGCAAATTGGTCAGATGTGGGGAGCTGGGGCTCGTTATGGGAAACGTCTGATAAAGATGACAGAGGCAATGTGACCATCGGCGATACACTGTTAGAAGATGTAGATAATAGCTATGTTAACGCCGAACAGCGTATGGTTGCGGTGGTAGGTTTAAACGATGTCATTGTGGTTGAAACCAAAGATGCGGTGATGGTGGCTCACAAAAGTGCATCGCAAAGTGTTAAAAAGGTGGTGGAGCAATTAAAGGCTGAAAAACGCCCAGAATTTGAGTTTCATCGCGAAGTCTACAGACCCTGGGGAAGTTACGATTCTATTGACAGTGGCGATCGTTTCCAAGTTAAGCGTATTACCGTGAAACCCGGTGAAAAACTCTCGGTACAAATGCATCACCACCGCGCTGAACACTGGATTGTGGTGTCTGGCAGCGCTAACGTTACCATTAACGATAACACCCAATTGGTTACAGAAAACCAGTCAGTATACATTCCAATCGGGGCGGTGCATGCGTTGGAAAACCCTGGAAAGATCCCCCTTGAACTGATTGAAGTGCAATCGGGCGCGTATCTAGGTGAAGACGATATTGTGCGGTTTTCAGATCGCTACGGCCGCGTGAACAACTAATTAAGTACGTTGGCTTTAAACCAATCCCATAGGCCCAGGCTCCAGCCTTCAATCAGGTTGATGCCTAGGGCCGACTTTATTAAATAAAGCACAATTAACCCAAACAGTACCGACACCGAAATAAACAGGGTAATCAGCGTAGCATTCATTAACGCCGCAAATTTCAACTCTGCTGGTGACAAGGTACGCTGGTTTCGACCAGCTAGAATTACGTAGTAATACCGCCATTTAAATAACTTAATTGTGCCTCTGACATCCACTTTGTGCTGGCCCCATTCTCTGCTACTCATGGCCTGTTTAACGCAAGTAAGTTGTTGCTCGTCAAAGCTCTCGGCTACCGATTCGGGCATAGCATTTAGCAATCGCGCAATAACCGGGTCGTTTCTGATATCTTCAATGGTCGAAGTGGAGATAGGGGGCGTAGATGCAGTCATCCTTGATGTTCATTTTGCTACGAAAAGGTACTTACAACTTACTTAATTTGATAAGGGTCGTCTATACCCAATGAAGCTAGAATAGCGATTTCCTTTGATTCCATGACATCAGCATCGTTGTCATCGATATGATCGTACCCCAGTAAATGCAACATGCCGTGAATGGTCATGTGGGCATAGTGGTGCTCAACTAACTTGCCCTGTTCGTTTGCTTCTTTACTGATAACCGGCGCGCATATAATTAAATCGCCCAACAGGTTTAATTCAATGCCCGGTGGCGCTTCGAAAGGGAAGGAAAGTACGTTGGTGGGTTTGTCCTTGCCGCGGTATTCATAGTTGAGCTGCTGGCTTTCAGTTTCGTCAGTGAAGCGAATGGTCACTTCTTGTTCACTTAGCCCTTCAGCCTGTAAAACCGCATTGGCCCATTGGGTCAATGCGGTCTGTGAAGGAATAGCACGCGCAATGTCGTCATCGCCTTCGTAGGCCTGCTGATAATCGACAATAGCACTCACGACGGGCTTTGATCTTTGGGCTGTGAGTTTGACTGCTCATCGGTTCCGGCTTGCTCGCGCTGTAAACGCAGAGCTACTTCTTTAGCTTCTTCCTTGCGGGCTTTGCGCAGGCGCTCTTGCTCAGCATCGTGAACCTCGTAGGCGCGAACAATTCTCGCTACCACAGGGTGACGCACCACGTCTTCAGCATTAAAAAAGTTAAACGAGATGTCGTCTACTTCATTAAGTACTTCAATGGCGTGGCGAAGGCCTGATTTGGCGCCACGGGGTAAGTCGACTTGAGTAATATCACCGGTGATCACGGCTTTTGAATTAAAACCAATACGGGTTAAGAACATTTTCATTTGTTCTACCGTGGTGTTTTGGCTTTCATCCAAAATGATAAACGCATCGTTTAGCGTTCTACCGCGCATATACGCTAAGGGCGCCACTTCAATCACGTTGCGCTCCATTAGCTTTTCCACTTTTTCAAAACCCAGCATTTCAAACAGGGCGTCGTAAAGTGGGCGCAGGTAGGGGTCTACTTTCTGCGACAAATCACCCGGTAAGAAGCCCAGTTTTTCGCCGGCTTCAACGGCAGGGCGGGTAAGCAGTATTCTGCGAATTTCCTGACGTTCTAGCGCATCAACCGCTGCGGCAACGGCCAGATAGGTTTTACCAGTCCCCGCTGGACCAATCCCAAACGTAATGTCGTGATTAACAATGTTCGCCACGTATTGCGCCTGATTGGGATTACGCGGTTTAATCACACCCCGCTTGGTTTTGATATTCACTTCTTTGCCGTAGCCACCTGTGGCATCTTTCTCAATTACGCGGGCTTCTTGAATAGCCAGGTGCACTTGCTCGGCTTCCAATTCTGGAATGCGACCTTTTACCGGTTGAGTTTCGATATACAATAGCTTGAGTAATTCGGTAGCACTTTTTATTTGCTGCGGCTCACCTAACACCTTGAACGCATTATTGCGGTAGGTAATTTCTACCCCCAGCCTGCGCTCTATCTGTTTAATGTTGTCATCAAAAGGGCCGCATAAACTCGACAAGCGTTTAGTGTCTGCCGGTTCTAAATCAAATTCGTTACTTACCAATGTACTCAAGCTACTTTTTTCCTCGCTGTGTTAACGGTGGGGTATTACTATTACGTCCAACGTTTGGTGACCGGCTGAATACCGGTGATTTAAATATAGGGGCGGGTGATGCTGTTACGCTGGCGTAAACTGGCCTACACCCAATTCATCAGGTAAATCGGCCTGATGCTTTGCCATAATAGATTGGGGCGAAACGGCGACACGCAACCCCATTTCACTTTCACGGCGTACAACTTCACCCCGTAATGAATTGGTGAATACGTCGGTGATGTTCACATCAACAAATTCGCCAATCATGTCTGGTGTACCTTCAAAGTTCACCACTCGGTTATTTTCAGTACGTCCTGACAGTTCCATCGGATTCTTTTTCGACGGGCCTTCCACCAAAATACGTTGCTCTGTGCCAACCATGTGACGGGCAATGCGCAGTGCTTGCTGGGTAATGCGCTGCTGCAACAGGTGCAAACGTTGCTTTTTGGTTTCTTCGCTGACATCGTCTACGGCATCTGCCGCAGGCGTGCCGGGGCGGGCACTGTAAATAAAGCTAAAGCTTAAGTCGTAGTCTACCGCCTGGATAAGATCCATCGTGGCTTCAAAATCGGCGTCGGTTTCACCGGGGAAGCCAATAATAAAGTCGCTCGACATACTGATGTTCGGACGAATTTTTTTAAGCTTGCGGATTTTTGACTTGTATTCTAAAGCCGTATGACCGCGCTTCATTAAGTTAAGGATGCGATCTGAGCCGCTTTGTACCGGCAAATGCAAGTGGTCGACTAACTCAGGAATAGACGCATATGCGTCGATGATATCGTCGGTAAATTCCACTGGGTGTGAGGTGGTATAGCGAATGCGATCGATACCATCGATAGCTGCGACCAGCTCTAACAGTTCAGCAAATCGGCAAATGGTGCCGTCGTAATGTTCACCGCGATAGGCATTTACGTTTTGGCCTAACAGGTTAACTTCACGTACGCCTTGACCCGCCAATTGGGCAATTTCAAGTAACACATCGTCTACCGGACGACTGACTTCTTCACCCCGGGTATAAGGCACTACGCAGAAGGTACAATACTTAGAACAGCCTTCCATAATAGAGACAAACGCCGTAGGGCCTTCAGCACGGGGCTCGGGCAGGCGATCAAATTTTTCAATTTCAGGGAAGCTCACGTCAATGACTGACTTGGCGCCGCCTTTTAATTGGTTGATCATTTCCGGCAGGCGATGCAACGTTTGCGGACCAAAGACCAAATCAACAAACGGTGCACGTTGACGTATGGTGTCACCTTCCTGAGAGGCCACACAACCCCCTACGCCAATGATAAGTTCTGGCTTGTCTTGTTTTAGGGTCTTCCAACGCCCCAGCTGGTGAAATACTTTTTCCTGTGCTTTCTCGCGAATAGAACAGGTATTAAGCAAGATCACGTCAGCTTCTTCAGCGCTTTCTGCAGCACTGTAGCCGTGAGTGGAATCGAGTAAGTCTGCCATTTTCTCCGAGTCGTACTCGTTCATTTGGCAGCCCCAGGTTTTGATATACAGCTTTTTAGTCATAACAACTAGTCGTTAACCTGATTGAGTTCTTGTAAGTGCATCACACCATGCGCATAGTGCTGCCGGAATATACAACAAACGGTACAACAAACGGCTTGCGATGTCAGTTACTAAGAAGATGTTCAAAATAGCCGCGTATTTTACCTGTAATGATGACATATTCCCAGTGTATTACGTCGATTCGCTTTGATTTGATCTAGCTTAAGCCTTTACTACGTTTTACTTCACAGAGCTTAGCGTTTTACGACATAATGCAAGTGCGTGATTTGGTGTCAATTTTACGCGTTGCGTAGGGAGAATAAATGTACGATTTTTGTATCAATGGCGGTGGCATGGTAGGCGCTGCATTGGCACTTGGCTTAGCCCAACAGCATTATAAAGTAGCGGTAATTGAACCTGCGTTGCCAAAAGCCTTTGATGAAAACGACGGTCCAGATCTACGGGTATCGGCCATAAGCGATGCCTCTGTGACGTTACTTAAAGCGTTAGGGGCGTGGCAATACATACAGGCCATGCGGGTGAAGCCATACACTGGTTTAAGTGTGTGGGAGGACGAAAAGCACCGTACAGACTTTACCGCCGACAGCATTAATGTGCCGCAGTTAGGCTATTTTGTGGAAAATCGCTTACTGCAATTGGGATGTCATCAGGCCCTGGCGCAGTTTTCCAATGTGAAGGTGTATGCTGGCACCAAAGTCAAACACATAGCACTCACTGGGGCAAAAACACATAATGCACAGTCACATGAGGAAAGCGACGCAGGTAGAAGTGATTCACTTCAAGACTCACTAAAACATTCACTTAAGCATTCACTTCAACGCAATGCATCGCACCAACAAGAAATTCAGGGTGACGGCATTTGTTTAACACTGGACAGTGGTGAAGAACTGCATGGTCGCTGGTTAGTGGGCGCAGATGGCGCTAATTCGCAAGTTAGAAAAGCCGCCGGTATTGGCAGTGTGGGTTGGCAATATGCCCAACAAGCCATGGGCATTACGGTTAAGATGGCAAATCCGGTGGATGCAGTTACCTGGCAACAGTTCACGCCAAGTGGTCCCAAGGCCTTTTTGCCTATGTATGGCCACTACGCCTCGCTTATCTGGTATGACAGTGTAAGTGAATTACAGCGCTTAAAAAGTTTAAACCACGTTCAGTTAACACAAGAAATACTGCGCGTTTTCCCCGACGATCTTGTGGCGAACCACAACCACTTCACCATTGTGGATAAAGCTGTCTTTCCCCTCGCTCGCTCCCACGCAAATCATTACGTGAAAGGGCGCTGTGTGTTAATTGGCGATGCAGCCCATACCATTAACCCGCTTGCAGGGCAGGGGGTTAATTTAGGCTATAAAGATGTTGAGGCTTTTTTGTCGGTCACTCGTGCTAAGCCCAATGTCGATACAAACTCATTCGCCACTGCACTGCATACCCATTTTGAATTACCCAGAAGACGCGACAATGCCCTAATGATGACAGCGATGGATGCGTTTTACACCTTGTTTAGTAATGATATCACCCCCATTACCTGGGTTAGGAAACAACTTCTTTCTGTGGCGCAACGGGTGACCCCGGCTAAAAAAGAAGTACTTAAATATGCTATAGGGCTAAGATAATGGAAGTGTTAATTTTACTGGCTGTGCTGTTTGGTGCATTGGCATTGATCATACCTTTAATTGAGCGCTCTAAAATGCGTATCAGTAATGAAGATGCCGCCAAATGGGCAAAATGGATTTGGCCATTGATGGGTATTTTGTTGATTGTTCAGCTGCTGAGAATGCTATTTTCATAGCAAAGTGGCAACTATTTAAAAGGGCGAACACTTTCCCCGGCCAGTAAAGCGCGCGGTTTCACGTCTAACAAGGGGAGTGGGTTGTAATTGTTTAGCTAGTGCCTACGCGATAGCGAGAGCGTTCCGTTGGCTGCAAGTTGTTCAAGCACTGCAACGGACGATGAAATGGGTAGAGCTGATACGTCATTTATCTCGTTAACACCCACCCAGGTATTGCGGCCTGAAGCTTTTGCGGCGTAAAGACAGTTGTCTGCGGTGGTAAAAATCTTTTCCAGTGTGTCACTATTATTGTTTTCAGCATTAAACGGAAAACAGGCAAAGCCTACACTGCACGTTATTGTCTCAAATCGTTCATCACCAAGGTGAAAAGGTGTCGCTTGCATATCGTCTATCACCCTTTGCGCTAACGCTTCAGCACTGGTGCGTTTGACATCTCTGGCAATGGCGACAAACTCTTCCCCTCCCCAGCGAATCACAAAGTCTGAACCGCGAAATATGCATTTTAGTCTTTGTGCGGTCTGCTGTAATACTCTGTCGCCCGCAGCGTGGCCATAGTTGTCGTTAATTCGCTTAAACTCATCTAAATCAATAACAAACAGGCACAAATCGGCAGGTGAGGGTTGCTGCTCTTCATCGGGTTGGCGACGTTTTTGTAAGGTGTTGGCAATGTCGACGGTAAGCTGATGTTCCAGGAATCGTCTATTTTTCAAGCCGGTCAGTTTATCAGTTAAACTTAGCGCCGAAAGTTCTTCATTGGCTTTTCGCAATTGCGTGGTTCGCAGCTCAACTTCCTGCTCAAGCTTTCGGCTGTACTTGCGTTGTGACCGTCGGGAATAGAGTAAAAACGCCAGCAGTACAACAATGGTTAGGCCCAGTAAAATATTTTGACGATTCTCACGTTCATTTTCAGCCTGTACTTTTTGTACTGCTTGCTGCTGTTTTAGCAAGGCTATTTGATTTTCCTGACGAATAAATTCTGTCTGGGCCTGCGCTGACGCTATGGCATCCAGCCTGTCTTTATTAAATAGGGTTTCGTCTAGCTGTTTTTGGCGTTTTAGTGAGGCAAAGGCTTCTGGCAACTGTCCTTCTTTTTCAAGGGTATCTACGTGTAATGCCAGCAATTGTGACACCTTGTGTTGCTCCCCCATTGATTCAGCCAGAGGGATGGCGCTTTCGATAGTTGTCAGGGCATCGGAAAAACGCTTTTGAGCCATATAGGTTTCAATAAGTGTTTGCTGCGTATCTAGCAACAAGCTTCTGTAGCCATTTTGCTCTGCTCGCTCAATAATGCCCAGCGATATCGCTTGCGCTTTTTCAATATTCCCCTCTTTTAATGTCAAATCGGCAAGGCCGGAAAGTGCCCAGTCGATATCGCGCTTTGCCCCTATTTCGATAAATAGACGGTGTGCGCGTTGCATAAATTGGCGAGCCTGCGCAAGGTTGCCCAGCTGCATATTGACGTAGCCAACCTTATAACTGCTGTAGGCAATATTTTTCTTATTTTGACTGGCCTCATCCAATGTAAGGGCTTGGTGGAAGTATTCCAGTGCCAATTCGAAATCGCCCAGTTTACGGCGAACATCGGCAAGGTTGTAAAGTGCTGAGGCAATACCAGATTGATCCTGTATGGCTGAATTTATTTCAAGCGCCTGCTGATGATAAGTAATGGCTTTGGTAAATTGCCCCATTTTTTCAAGCACAACACCCAGGCTATTGTTGATAGCAGCTAAATGACGATCAGATCCTTTTGACTGGTATATGGCCAATGCTTTGTACAGAAATTCAAGTGCGGTGGGGTAGTCAGACTGATAGCGATACGTTAACCCAATCTGGCGATAGGTCTTCGCCATCGACAATTCATCGTTGTGGTGCTGGTAATGCTGCTTTGCCTGATTTAGCCAGTTTCGCGCCTCAGGATAATTGTTACGCTCCATCGCGTTAAGACCAAGCTCGAACAGTACATCGGCTTCAAGCTCTGTATTCTTGGTACTTCTGGCCGTGTTGAGCAGTGCTAATGCCTGTTGTTCAGCTTGTTTTACTTCGCCCTTGTCCCTCGTGCGTTCAATGTCATCGAGTAGGGTTGCCTGAGACGGCCACGCCAGTAAGAGCAAGCAGGTGGTAAACAGTGCGCCAAACAACAACTTCATAATGTGATAAGTGCAAAAATTATACGTTTAAGTATAAAGTGAAAAGCGTGAAGCGACTAGTTTATTAATACGTTTTTAGTCACGGGAAAAACCGCTTTGATGAAAATTGAATAGTTAAACAAGCATAGCTCTAAAGAAAGTGATAACCGCAAACAGGCCAAAACAGCATGCGTGTGACAAAACGAAGTTCAATGTCTTTACGGGCTATAGATAGTGGTGCCCAGCTTGCATGTGTCAGCAGTACTGTGCGAAATCTCACCTAACTTTAGGCGTGTTAGATTTAGAGAGGGAGGAGTTTTGCGAATTGATAATGCCTTCAACCCAAGCTTTTGCCTCTTCGAAATTGTCAAAATAGCCTACGTTACACCCTGCTTTTTCGTAAATACTGCCTATATGACTTTTGGCAAAGTTAGGCGTGTCACACTCCTTAACAATTAACGCTGAAGCCACTCGACCATTGCTAATATCTTGTTTTACCAGGTCAATGAGTCTTTGTTCAGCTTCAGGAACATGAATAGGCTCGCCATAGATTGTGGCGATCACTCCCCATGGTTTTCCTGCGAGTTTTTTGAGAATTTCTTGTGCACGAGATTCAGAGTGCTTTAGCGCTTCTAAATTCCAAGGCCCACGCCCCTCAATAATGAGCAGTCGGCCTTCTCTCTTCACCTCGAGTTCTCCGTGAGGGATGAAATGGGTTACCAAATCTATGTGCTCTTACTGAGCAGACCAAGCTGAAGATACTAATCTTTTTACAGTATCCTCAGTGATGACTTTGTCATGGCCTTTTTCCAAAAGAAGCCGTTTCAGTCGCTCACGGGATGAAACACGTGGATGCTTAGAAAGTGCGATGGCCTCGATAATACAAGACAGGTGGGATAAAGACGGTGTATCAATCATAGTGTTTATACTGCTGCTTATTGGGCTACAAATGTGTCTAATGCAAAAGACACAGGTATTACATTCTTATGATAGTTTTATGAATACTGAATATTGACCTAAAAATCAACGCAAGAGCGTTAAACTCTTTCCTGAATTAGCTACCACTTGTCGCTTTGTCTTTAAAAATCCACTGGTTATCGATATTAAAATATTATTACAACTTTAGTATTGTAGGCCCATTTCCTTTTGTGCTTAACTCAGGCAATGGCGTGGGGCGAGTTCGCTGCACGCTACTGCCAATAACAATAAGTCTTGCAGATAACCTGACGTGAAGTAGTACCACTGACAGAAATAACATTGTTAACACGTGCGATTGATAACGCCTACAACAATGAAAACACCCTTCGAAGAAGTACAATCTTTTAAAAATCAGGAACAACACAATGCAAAAAGCTAACTCATACGCTGCTGTATTTAAACTTTCTCTGGTAGCCAGCGCCTTTATCGGCATACCATTCTCGACGACGCTCCATGCTCAAGATCAAGCTGCGCTTGATGAGCAAGATGTAGAGCAAATTCAAATTGTTGGGTCACGTCGAGTCGGACGTACCATTAATGACTCTCCTGTGCCTATCGACATTATTGATGCGTCTTCAATTGAAGCAACCGGGCTTACCGAAACCAACATGATCCTCAACTCGTTGTTGCCCAGCTTTAACTTCCCACAACCGTCTATTACCGATGGCACAGACCACGTTCGTCCCGCGCAATTAAGAGGCCTGGCACCTGATCATACCTTGGTCTTGGTTAATGGAAAACGCCGCCACACCTCCGCGTTATTAAATCTCAATGGCTCAGTGGGAAGAGGCTCATCAGCTGTTGACCTCAATGCCATTCCTGCTAATGCGATCAAGCGCATTGAAGTGCTAAGGGATGGCGCAGCTGCCCAGTATGGGTCAGATGCTATTGCCGGTGTGATCAATATTGTATTAAAAGATGCCGCAGAAGGTGGTGAAGTGTCTGCGACCTATGGTGCCAACGTGACCACTATGGATGGCGTTCCTAATCTTGACGCAGTGGGCACTGACGCAAATGGCAATCTGGCTTTTACTACCGGTTCAGACAGGGAAGTGACTGACGGTCAGACCGCGACGTTGCGTGGTAACATTGGGTTTGAATGGGGGAGTGACGGCTTTGTTAACGTGTCTGGTGAGTACCGCGATCGGGGGCAGGCTAATCGCGCCGATTTTGACCCGCGAGAAAATTACGTGCGCGACCAAGAGGGTAATATTGATCCCAGAGAACTTTCGGTCAATCGCTACAATCATGTCTACGGTAATGGTGAAGTAGAAGATTATGCGTTGTTCGTAAACGCTGGAAAAGCGCTCTCTAGCAGCATGGAGTTCTACGCTACCGCAGGTATTAGCTCTCGTGATTCAGTGGGCGGAGGGTTTTATCGTCGCGCTCAAGACAGCCGCAATGTCACTGCGATTTATCCCGATGGCTTTTTACCTTCTATTCAAACCGACATTTCTGACATGTCGGTACTTGCAGGTATAAAAGGGTATGGTGATGTGTGGAATTACGATCTCTCCCTTACGCATGGCGGCAATGAGCTTAAATACAACGTTATCAACACCCTCAACACTTCATTGGGCCCAAGTAGTCCAACCGAGTTTTACGCTGGTACACTTGAATACACGACGAGCATAATAAATGCCGATGCATCGCGCTTGGTCGATACGGGTATGTTCTTTAGCGAAATGAACTTTGCGATGGGCGCCGAATATCGCCACGAGAGTTATGACATTAGCGCAGGGGAAGAAGGCTCGTATGCACAGGGGAGCTTTGGGCCTGGGGGTGTAGTCACAGATCCCGTGGATGGGCCTTTTGGCGCGGCAGGCTCGCAGGTTTTTCCGGGCTTTACACCAGAGTCAGCAGGCGACAACAGTCGCCACAACTACAGCCTGTATGTCGATTTAGAAGCGGATGTAATTGAAAACTGGAATGTGGCGGTAGCTGGGCGTTATGAAGATTATTCTGATTTTGGTAGTACGTTTAATTGGAAAATGTCTCATCGTGTTACGCTTAGCGACAGCTTTGCGCTGCGTGCGTCTGTGTCTACTGGTTTTAGAGCGCCATCCTTGCAACAGCAGTACTTTACCTCTATAGCGACAGTGTTTGTTGATGGCGTGCCCACAGAAACCGGGACATTTGCACCGTCCAGTGACGTGGCCCAAGCACTTGGTAGCCCGGGATTAGATGCGGAAGAGTCAAACAACTACAGTGCAGGCTTTACCTTTTCGCCCTCGGCAGACTTCAATTTAACCGTAGATTTTTACCGAATTGATATTGATGATCGCATTGTGCTTTCTAACAACCTGTCGGGAGAGGCAATTGAAGCGTTATTGTCAGGAACCGGCGCAAACCGTGCGCGCTTTTTCCTTAATGCCATAAACTCTAGAACCCAAGGGGTAGATATAGTTTCGACTTATACGTTAAACACAGCTGAGGCGGGTGCATTTAACTTTAATGCTGGCATAAATGTGAACGACAATGAAGTGACGGATATATTGGATGCGCCAGATGTGTTACAAGGCGCTGGGTTTGATCAAAGCAATTTGTTTAGCGATGTTGAATTAAGACGCTTTGAAACCAGTTCGCCTGACAGCAAAATTAATTTGGGTGTAACTTGGAATTACGACCGATATACCACTACATTACGGACGACCCGTTATGGCGAGGTTGAAGATCCGTCTTCGATTGAAGCGCGTAATGAAATTATTCCGTCTGAATGGATCACCGATGTAGACGTTCGTGTCGCTATCACTGATGGATTGTCAGTGTCGGTAGGCGCAAACAATCTGTTTGATGTCTACCCTGAGGCGACCCGCAACTTGGTAGACGACGTCACAACGTTTTCTAACATTTTCCCATATTCTGGTTTCTCCCCCTACGGCTTTACTGGCCGTTTTGTGTATGGAAAAGTGTCGTATACCTTTTAAGTTATTAGATAAATGAACAGTTGCCGATGACATTCCTGTTGTCGGCAGACTGAATTCATTATGTGGTTTTGAATTAAGGAGCACTTTTGTCAAAATTTCATTTTTACGAGCCTGAAAAAGGGCATGGTTTAGCCCATGATCCATTTAACGCGATTATTGCGCCTCGGCCTATTGGCTGGATCTCGACCAAGTCAAAAGAAGGTGTACTCAATCTTGCCCCTTATAGTTTTTTCAACGCATTAAACTACACGCCGCCACTTATCGGTTTTTCCAGCGTTGGGGCAAAAGATACGCTCAAAAATGCGCAGGAGACCGGCGAGTTTTGTTGGAATTTGGTGTCGATACATTTAGTAGAGGCAATGAACCAAACCAGTAAGCCGGTGCCGCCTGAGCACAGTGAGTTTGACACTGCAGCACTTGAGGTTCTGGACAGTAAAGTCATTAGCGTTCCTCGTGTTAAGCAAAGCCTGGTGAGTATGGAATGTAAAGTGTCCGACATCGTGCAACTTAAAGGCGCGAGCGGCCAAGCCGTAAACAGCTGGTTTGTGATGGGCGAGGTAGTGGGGGTACACATTGACAAGTCATTATTGGAAAATGGGGTTTACCAAACGCTAGAAGGTGAGCCTGTGATGCGTGGTGGCGGTAAGGGAGACTACTTTAGCATCAGTGGGGATAACTATTTTGAGCTACTGCGTCCAGAATAGCCGCGGTGTTTAGGAGACAGTACCATGCTAAACATGAACTTTAATCAACGCGTGGTGATAAACACCACCGAGCAGGCTTGGCAGGCGTCACCTTCTAAAACGGTGTGGCGTAAACCGCTTGAGCGAGAAGCACAGGAGTCTGGACACACCACCAGTGTGGTGAAGTACGACGCGGGTGCCAGCTTTAACCAACATAGCCATCCATTGGGTGAGGAAATATTGGTCCTTGAAGGCGTGTTCTCTGATGAGCATGGCGATTATCCCGCGGGGACCTACATACGAAATCCTCCCGGCAGTAAACATAGCCCGTTTAGTCGAGAAGGCTGCGTGATTTTAGTCAAATTGAATCAATTTAACAGTGCTGATCTGGAAGAAGTCAGGATAGATACAACAAGCACACCATGGCTGCCCGGTCAGGGTGGGTTGCAGGTGATGCCGTTACACAACTTTGAACACGAACATGTGGCGCTGGTAAAATGGCCAGTGGGTGAGGTGTTTAAACCTCATCGACATTTTGGCGGCGAAGAAATTTTCGTATTGTCAGGCACCTTTAAAGACGAGCACGGCAGTTATGAAAAAGGCAGCTGGCTGCGCAACCCTCACCTGAGCCAGCACCACCCCTATGTGGACGAAGAAACCGTGATTTGGGTAAAGACAGGGCATTTACCCGTAGCGCTTTAATCGCTGTAATAGAGATCCCGAAGAAAGGTGTGCTAACCGAAGATTGGTAGGCGGTCGCATATATTTGAAGACCTCACTAGTCGAAGGCTTTTCACACTCAAAGCTTCGTGATGTGTGCAACAAAACACATCCTCTTCATTGAGTGATAAACGATTGTTCAGGTAGGGCATAATGGCTATTTTTTGCATGTTGAGGTAAAATCATAGCAACACTGGAGGGTATATGAAAAACACCGTTGCAAAGACTGGCAATAGCCAAAAAGGTCGGTTTACCCCGAATATGGATAACTTCGAAGTGAGCCTGAGCTATGAAGGGCTTGCGCTCAAAAAAAGTAATGAACGTAAAAGCATTACCGACTTAAAACGGAAGTATGCACGATAAGTACGGGGTAACACAGGATAAATACTGTTACCCCGATTCTGACGTTCTTATCAATCATCTTGATATTCGCGACGCGGTGTTATTAGCAGAAGCCGAAGCTGAGTTCACCGCTGAGCGTTACAGAACTTACCAGGCCCCCAAGCTAACAATAGTTGATTTTACACTGGCGCATCTTAAACAGCTCCACTACCACCTCTTCCAGGATATCTACGAATGGGCAGGTCAGTTAAGAGATGTTGATATTTCAAAAGGCGGCACGAGGTTCTGTACATGGTCACGTATTGAGCCAGAAGCCAATAAGCTATTTAACACTATCCCAACTTTTGCGCATGTGGAAACTGAAGAAGCCTTAATATCAAAAGTAGCTGACTTATTTTGTGAGATAAACTTACTTCACCCATTCAGAGAAGGAAATGGCCGAGTTCAACGTTTCTTCTTCGAGGAAATGCTATTCACCTTGGGCTATGATGTATCATGGCCTCGTATACCTCAGCAAGACTGGATAGATGCGAATATAGCAGGCGTAAATTTAGACTTGTCTCTGCTTAAGGCAATATTTGCTCAGGCAATCTCACACAACAACGAGTAGGAAAAAAACGTCTATTGAGCTGACCCAGCATGAAACACGAATTGATTCAAATCAGCTAGATTTATCCAACATAGCCGCATAGAGTCAACGAAGGATATCGCTTCTGAGGAAGTAAGCTTCCTAATCATCAAAGCCCTTCTGTATAATAACAGCTTGGCTTGTGATTCCCTACAAAGCACGGATTTATCATTCAAAACTGGAGCGATTTCTGCAAACTGTGCCATTGGTTTAAGCGCTAATACTTAAATAGTTAGGAAAAATGGGGGGATTAATCCCATACACCGTCTTCGGATTTGCCTTGTATTTCGCAATCGCCGGCTTTGTATTCTATCGTTTCACCACTGTCTTTTTTCTTAAAGTAATCTTTGCTGATCGATACGATGGTTGGCGTCATCCACACAATGGCAATGATATTAATTACAGTCATTAAACCCAGTGCCATATCAGCCATGGCCCATACCTGAGGCAGTGCCGCTTGAGCGCCCCAATAGATCATACCTAAATAGCCGATGGTGTAGGCTGCACGGCCCGCGCGGTTATCCAGTTTAAACATGTGCAGGTTACTCTCGCCATAGGCGTAATTGGCCACCACAGAGGTAAACGCAAACAAGCTAATTGCAGCGGCCACAAAGTCGGTACCGCCATCACCTAGATGGCTACTCATGGCATCTTGCGTTAAACGAATGCCTTCCATCTGTTCAGAGTTTGAGCCGCCAGCCAACAAAATAATGAAAGCGGTAGACGTACACAAAATCATGGTATCTAAGAACACTCCTAGCATTTGGATATACCCTTGGGAAACCGGGTGGTTAGGATTTGGCACTGCGCTGGCTGCTGCGTGAGGGACCGAGCCACTGCCGGCTTCGTTAGAATACAGACCACGTTGAATACCGTTTTTAATGGCGGCGCCGAGTGCGCCCGCTCCCGCTTCCTGTAAACCAAAGGCTGACTTAACAATATCAAGCAGCATGGCAGGCAGTTCAGAAATGTTCATAAAGGTGATGGCGAGGGCGACTAATACGTAGCCAATACCCATAAACGGCACCACGTATTCGGCAAAGCGAGCGATACCCCGCAAACCACCTACTACAATAAGTGCTGCTAAGGCGATAATGACGACCCCCGAATAAGCACTGGGAAAAGCATAGGCGTTATTTAACGCATCGGTAATGGTATTGGCTTGAACCGCACTGAACACAAAGCCATAGCCAAAGAATAGGCAAAGCGAGAAAGCCACGGCTAACCAGGTCTTGTTTAAGCCTTGCTTAATATAATAAGCCGGGCCGCCACGAAACTCGCCGTTTTCATCGCGTACTTTATACAACTGCCCTAACACGCTTTCGGCAAAGCCGGTGGCCATACCCAGTAGCGCTATCATCCACATCCAGAAAATAGCACCTGAGCCACCTAAAGAAATGGCGACTGCCACACCTGCCAGGTTACCGGTGCCTACTCGCGCTGATAAGCTGGTACACAATGCCTGAAAAGAACTGATACCGTCTTTGGTAGAAGTATTACTGCCTTTTAGCAGGGCGAACATATGACCAAAGTGGCGCAGTTGTACGCCCCCCAGTTTGACCGTAAACCAGATGCCACAAACCAGTAGCATGACGATAAGGACCTGGCCGTCGCCCCACAAAATGTTATTCACTAATGCAACGAATTCGTTTATCACGCACTTTCCTTCGTTTTTGTTGTTATTCGGGCATTACCACTAAAAACTGATCAAAAAAGTCATATTAACTAAGTTAGGTGAAGCAGTGGCAAATATTGAGTCAGGCCCATTAGTCATAAAAGCTCAATACTAGCATGACAATATAGGAAAAGTGGGAAGAAAAAAACGCATAGTTAAGGCGTTTGGTCTTAAGGGGCCTTTGTGCGTATGTCACTTTGCAGAGGAAGTACACGGGGACATACAATACAAGCTTGAATGAGCCAAAAAGCAAAAAACCGCTACAACGAGCGGCTTTTAAGAATATGGCTGGGGTAACAGGACTCGAACCTATGAATGGCGGGAT